>Ga0210394_10006072_pt1 | contig 13227 bp, 12 predicted proteins | sample IncBWC12MmetaG_FD_160121 | JGI IMG/M metagenome (GOLD analysis project Ga0210394, IMG submission 160121) | Forest soil microbial communities from Barre Woods Harvard Forest LTER site, Petersham, Massachusetts, United States - Inc-BW-C-12-M | ecosystem: Environmental > Terrestrial > Soil >...
GGCGAACGGCCAATCTCCGCGCCACCCGTTGCCGTACACTTAATTGAGGACGGTTTTTCATGTTAATCAAGAAATCGGCTGACATTCCTTCGTCTGAGATTACTCCGAAGGGTCTGTATTTAAACCGCCGCAAATTTCTTGCGGGCACCGCGCTTGCCGGGGCCGCAGCTGCGGTGGGCGTTGGCTTTCGCGAGCTTGGTTCTCCTTCAACAACAGCGCTGGCCGACTCAAAAATTGACGGTATCAAGAAAAGCTCGTTGTCTACAAACGAGACCATCACGCCATATAAAGACGTGACTAATTACAACAACTATTACGAGTTTTCGACCGACAAGTATGAGCCGGCTGGACTGGCGAAGGATTTCAAAACTCGTCCGTGGACGGTAACTATCGACGGCGCAGTGGAGAAAAAACAAACCCTCGACGTAGACACGATCATCAAAATCGCTTCGCCTGAGGAGCGCATTTACCGGCATCGCTGCGTCGAGGGTTGGTCGATCGTCGTACCGTGGGTTGGTTTCTCTTTCAGTGAGCTGATCAATAAAGCCAAGCCAACCGGCAAAGCGAAATATGTGGAGTTCACCACGATTGAAGACCCTAAACAAATGCCAGGGCAACGCGGCCGGGTGCTCGACTGGCCCTACGTAGAAGGCCTGCGGATGGACGAAGCCATGCACCCGTTGGCGCTGCTCTGTTTCGGAATGTACGGCGAAACGCTGCCTAACCAGGACGGCGCTCCGCTGCGGATCGTCGTTCCATGGAAATACGGATTCAAAAGCGGCAAGGCGATTGTGCGCATTCGCTTTAGCGAAACGCAACCGCGGACCACATGGGCGGAGATGGCTCCAAACGAATACGGATTTTATGCCAACGTAAATCCGCATGTTGATCATCCCCGCTGGAGTCAGGCCAAGGAGCGGCGGCTCGGCGAATTTTTCAAGCGTCCCACGCTGATGTTTAACGGCTACGATCAGGTGGCGAGCCTGTACAGCGGGATGGATCTGAAGAAAAATTTCTAGCAGCGCCCGCGCTACAAGAGTCAAATGATTCGCTGGTTCAAACCCGTAGTCTTTCTAGCTTGCCTCATACCGTTGGGGCTGCTTGGTTGGAAAGCCTATAGCGGCGGGCTCGGCGCGAATCCTATTGAAGTCATCACTCACGCCACCGGCGATTGGACTCTGCGGTTTTTGCTCATCACGTTGGCGATCACGCCGATCCGCAAGCTGACCGGGCGGCTTTGGCTGATTCGCTACCGGCGCATGTTTGGACTGTTTGCATTTTTCTACGGGACACTGCATTTCCTCACCTACATCTGGCTGGATAAATTCTTCGACCTGCACGAAATGTTACACGACGTAGCGAAGCGTCGATTTATCACGGTCGGATTTGCCGGATTCGTTTTGTTAATCCCACTGGCGCTCACCTCGACAACAGGATGGATTCGGCGCCTGGGCGGCAAACGCTGGCAAGCGCTGCATCGCCTTGTCTATTTCAGCGCGATTGCAGGCGTAATTCATTACTGGTGGCTGGTGAAGGCCGATATCCGCGAGCCGCTAAAGTACGGCGTTATCCTGGCACTGCTGCTGGGCTACAGAATCGCAGTGTGGGCGGGACCAAAGCTGACCGCCTCCAAAGCGAAATCGGTTCGTGAACCCCGGGTAGAAGTTTCATAGAAAGTCCGCGCTTGGATTTATCGTGCAGGATCCCACTTTACATCCCCAAAATTTACCAACGGTGCAGCAATAATCGAACCGGAAAGCGCACCTTGGTCTACCTCCCTTCACCTACAATGATTCCCTATCCACTCTCGGGTTTTAACCGATTTGCAACGCCAAACTCCAATTGTAGATTTGTGAAGAACTTGGAGGATTCATGGCGACTGCATCGTTGATGGATTCGGAGTTACAGAAATTTGAAGTCGCATTGGATCGGCTCGGAGCCAGCAATGCCCCGAAGAAACAGCGTCCTATTGTAGAGCGCGGCAGGCTTGCACTGAGCCAGGAGGAAGCGGTGGCAGCAGCGGCGACGGCACTGTCAGCGCTTTGGCAAAAGAGCCGCGCGAAGTCCGGCGGAGGAAATCGATGAGCGGATACTCGGACAGGATGTTGGATCTCCTCCAACAGCTTTCCGTGCTCAATCAATTAGAAGACCAGTCTGAAACGGATGCCAACGGCGGCGCAGCCGTGCTGGATACGAAAGGGCGACGACTAACACGCCAGAAAATCCGCGCTGAGATGAAGCAACTCGCCTCGGACGCCCGCCAAAAAACTCAAAAGTAATCTGTTATCGGCGAAGTTGTTGGTACTCTGCGGTTGACGTTGTTGGCGGCAGGAATGGGTTGGTTTTGAGGAACGCGGCTTTCGAGTGAATCAGGCCGCGAATGGTGTCGAGTAATTCATCCAAAGTCGCGCCTCGTCCGAGGTGGGCGTCCACGAAGTTCAATTCAAAGGGAGGCAGGGCGGAGAAGCCGGAGATCAGCACGATTGGCGTGTCAGGCTTCGCGCTCTTGATTTTCTGGGCTAACTCCGAACCGGTCAGATGTGGCATTTGGTAGTCGAGCAGAGCCAGGTCGAACGAGCTTTTCCTGATTCGCGATACTGCCTCGATGGGATCTCCAATACTTAGCACATCAAATCCGCAACTTCTTATAACGCTTGTCAGAAGCCGCCGCGACTTCGGATTGTCGTCGACGTAAAATATCGTTCCATAATTCACCATGACCATCCTCCCCGTTTGCAAGATGCTTGCTACGTACATTGGGGGAACGAAAAAAATTGGAGGCACTTGCGTCGACTCTTGTAAAGAGTCTGTCAGGTTGGCGTAAAGCTTCGTAAAGAAGGCGAAGGCAGCTGGTCTGAATCCTGAGCCGAGCTTATCAGCGCAAGGACGACGAAGCTACCTTCAACAATTTTAAACACGGCTTAATGACTTCGTCTTCGGCGTGCTTTAGTGGGCGGGCGATTCCTTCCGAAAACCCGGGCAAAGATTTTGTCGACGTTGCGCAGTTGGCGTTTCAAATCGAAGGCATGCTCAATGGTCCGCCGCGGAACGAGACGCGTGATTTGTGTGTCTTTGAGCACCAGATTGTGGAAGTTCAGGTCATCTGTCCAAGCACGCATGGCGTGCCCTTGGACCATCCGATAAGCGTCCTCGCGCGATACACCGTGCTCCACTAGATCGAGCAGAAGCTGCCCGCTGAAGACCAAACCTCCGGTACTTTCGAGGTTGCGCATCATGCGCTCGGGATATACGAACATTGTCTCGATAAGGTTGGCTGTCTTTTGCAGCATGTAATCCACCAGCGTCGTCGAGTCAGGAATAATGACGCGCTCGACGGAAGAGTGGGAAATGTCGCGCTCGTGCCAGAGTGCGACATTCTCAAATCCAGCTTGCGCATTGGAGCGCACGACGCGCGCCAATCCGCTGATTTGCTCGCAGGTTACCGGGTTGCGTTTGTGGGGCATGGCAGATGAGCCCTTTTGTTTCGCGCTAAAAAACTCCTCAGCTTCGCGAACCTCGGTGCGCTGCAGGTGGCGGATTTCCGTAGCGATCTTGTCCAGCGTAGACGCGATCACAGCCAACGTGGCGAGGTAATAGGCGTGACGATCACGTTGGATCACCTGGGACGACACCGCAGCCGCCTTCAATCCCAGGCGAGCACAAATCTTTTCCTCCAGCTCGGGGCTGAGATGAGCCAGGGTTCCAACCGCGCCGGAAAACTTGCCGACACGCATGTCCTCGGATGCTTGCCGGAAGCGTTCGATATTGCGCTGAGTTTCGGAAAACCAGTTGGCAAGCTTGAGCCCGAAGGTAATCGGCTCGGCGTGAATGCCGTGAGTACGGCCGATCATCGGCGTGTCCTTAAACTCCCAGGCGCGGCGTTTCAAGACTTCCGCAAGGCGGTCGAGATCGGCGGCGATGATCGAAGAGGCTTGGCCGATGAGCAGCGCTTGCGCGGTATCAACAACGTCGTTGGAAGTCAGTCCGTAGTGAAACCAGCGCGCTTCGGGGCCTACGATTTCTGCCACCGCGGTGGTGAAGGCGATCACGTCGTGACGCACTTCAGCCTCGATTTCGTGGATGCGCTGCAAATCGAAGTCGGCACGCTTGCGGATAGCTTTGGCCGCGTCTTTCGGCACCATGCCTGCCTCGGCAAGGGTTTCGGTGGCTGCTACTTCGACGGTCAGCCAGGTGCGGAACCGATTTTCATCGCTCCATATGCGGCCCATGTCAGGGCGTGTGTAGCGCGGAATCACGACTGCGTTACCTCCTTAGCTTCTACAGGGCGTTTTGCGTCTCCGATCTGCCGGGCCCGACTCCCCATCTTTATTCAGGTTAAATCGAAGGACTAAGGATTCTAAATGGTGGCGAATCCTTGTGTCATTTCTGCCCAGTGCAGGCCCTCTTGCAAAACACAGACTGGTCTGAATCTCTTCTATGTCCGGATCACATTATATCGTGATACGATATAAATTCTGCCATGGAACGGTCATTGCCATCGACAGATTACGAATCGATCGCTGAACTGCGCTACCAGATTCGCCGGTATCTTCGCTTTAGCGAGGAGGCGTCGCGGGCGGCTGGACTGGAACCCCGCCAATACCAGCTCATGCTGGCGCTGAAAGGGTTGCGCCGGGGGACGCGGCCAAGGATCGGCGAACTGGCGGAGCGTCTGCAGATTCAACATCACAGCACCGTCGAATTGGTAAACCGGCTAACCGCTGGCGGCTACGTCCGGCGATATCAAGAAGACTCGGACCGCCGGGAGGTGCTGGTCACCTTGACCTCCAAGGGAGAACAGGTGTTGCGGAAACTTTTCCTGCATCACCGCAGCGAGCTCCGTCTGCGCGGCCCTGCGCTGATGTCAGCTCTGAGGCGTGCGATAAATGCGAGCAAGAGCGCGATCGGAGCTAATAATCCTGCTTCACGAAAAAAGAAAATTGATTAAGGCCCTGGAATGAATACCAGCAACGAAACTCAACCCCCAGCCACGATTAGTGCCACCGGGGCACAGGTTGGCGACGTGAGGATGGCCGAGCCGGCACATTTCCGCATGGTGCTGGTTTCCTTTCTCGCGGCGGGGATCGGGCTTCTCGCCGGGCTCATCGCATTTGTCCTGTACAAGTTGATCGGCCTGTTCACCAACATTTTCTTTTACCACCGCTTCGTCGCCGAGTTCCTGAGTGCACGACACAACCACCTAGGGCTCTGGGTAATTCCGATCCCGGTGGTCGGCGGAATTATTGTGGGCTTCATGGCGAAATACGGGACGTCGAAGATTAAAGGTCACGGCATTCCCGAGGCTATGGAAGCGGTCATGGTGAATCGCAGCCGCATAGAGCCGCGAGTAGCGATTCTGAAACCGATCTCTGCCGCCATTGCTATTGGTACAGGCGGTCCATTCGGTGCCGAGGGGCCAATCATTCAAACCGGAGGCGCAGTCGGCTCGCTGGTCGGACAGGCATTTCACACGACCGCCTCAGAACGAAAAGTATTACTGGCGTGCGGCGCGGCGGCCGGCATGTCGGCGACGTTCAACACGCCCATCGCCGGCGTGATTCTGGCCATCGAACTGCTTTTATTCGAGTTCAAGGCACGGTCGTTTATTCCGCTGGTAGTCGCGAGCACGCTTGCCACTGCTGTTCACATGCAATTGCTGGGAGCAGGTCCGATGTTCAAGGTCACGCCGATGGACTTCGGAATTCCGCATGCCCTGCCGTTCTATCTGTTGTTGGGATTGCTTTGCGGATTCGCCGCCGTCGGCTTCAGCAAGTTGCTCTACTGGACGGAAGATCAATTCGAAAAACTGCCAATTGATGAACTGTGGTGGCCGGCGATTGGCGCTCTGGGTCTGGGAATCATTGGTTACTTCGTGCCGCGGGTGTTGGGCGTTGGCTATGACACTATTGGTGACATTCTGAATGCGAATCTGGCGTGGAAATTACTGCTGGTGGTGATGGTTGCCAAGGCGGCGGCGTTAGTCATATCGCTGGGATCGGGAACATCCGGCGGATTGCTTGCGCCAATGTTCATGTCGAGCGCGGCCATGGGCGGGGTGTTTGCCATGGGCGTGGATCGCATCATGCCAGCGGCGAATCTTTCCGCGGGCGCTTTTGCGCTGGTGGCGATGGGAGCGGTGTTCGGCGCGGCATCACGAGCTACGTTTTCATTCATTATTTTTGCGTTTGAAATCACGCGTGACTACAACTCGGTTTTGCCGCTGATGCTGGTTAGCGTGATCGCTGACGGCATTGCTATGTGGCTTATGCCGAGAGCTTCGATCATGACCGAGAAACTGGCGCGGCGCGGTCTGCGCATTCATCAGGAGTACGAAGCTGACATCCTGCAGCAAGTCCAGGTTTCCGAGACCATGGAACAGGACGTGCCCCAGCTTCCCGCTGCCATGACAGTTGGAGAGTTGGCTGACATGATTGCGCGGCGCGAACCTTCCGTAAGCCGGCATCAGGGCATGGTTATTCTCGATGCTGATGGCAAGCTGGCCGGCGTGATCACGCGAGGAGACGTGATGCGCTCTCTGGATACGGATCCGCGCGGAACGTCGACGGTGCTCGATGCCGGTACTCGGGGGGTTGTAGTCACTTATCCGGATGAGACGTTGCACGAGGCCTCCGCGAAGATGCTTCGCAACAACATTGGTCGCCTGCCGGTCGTCGATCGTAAGGACGCTCGGAAAGTGGTTGGTTATCTCGGCAGGCCTGGAATTATGGCAGCACGTTTGCGGCGTCTGGACGAGGAGCAAGTCAGAGAACCTGGCTGGATTAAAAGGCGTCGTCCAGTGAGTAAGTGATGAAGGTACCGCGGAACGCCGCGAGCTTCCCGCCCCTGTTTTCCTCTTATAAGGTCCCCCCATAGCTTCGAAACTCTTATGGCGCTTTCTCCGTAGACGGACTACCATTATCTGCCCACCCGGCGAGCTCCAACTGACGACGGCTTATGGGGGTTCGGATAAGAGACCAAAACCCCGCGTGGGTTTGTTGACTTGCATGACGCCCATTCCAAAATCGGAGCCGCTACGAACGAAAACTCCTGATTGCCGGTCGAAATGTTTTCGTTCCGCGCTTGTATTTCTTCTCTGTCTTATTGCCATTGCGGTCACCGCGCAGTCTCAGCCAGCGCATGCAACCCCTCCACAGACTGCGCCAGCCTCGAAGGATGACTCCGATCAGAATGCTGCAGAAATCGTTTCGCACGACGAGGCGACTACCTTCAAGGTGAACGTCAAGCTGGTTCTGGTGCGGGTGGTGGTACGTGACTCCCAGGGCCGCGCGATCGGAACTCTTCATAAAGAAGACTTTCAACTCTTCGATAATCGCAAGCCGCAGATCGTCACTCATTTTGTCCTGGAACGGCCCGGAAGCCAGGTGGCCAAGGAGCGGCAGACTTCAAATGAGAGCGGCGTCGACAAACTACCATCCGTTCCGGAGCGTTACATTGCTTTCGTTTTTGATGACATCCATTTAACGTTCGGCGATTTAGTGCAGGCACGAACCGCAGCCGAACATCATCTGGCAACGTTGCAGCCCACGGACCGGTCAGCAATTTTCTCGACTTCCGGCCAAACTATGCTTGACTTCACTGATGATCGGGCAAAATTGCGCGACGCGCTGCTTCGCCTGCAGCCGCGGCCCATCGCTCAAACGGGCACCAGCGATTGTCCAGACATCAGTTATTACATGGCGGACCTGATCCAGAACAAGAATGATACTCAAGCTCTACAAGTCGCTATTCAGGACGCTGTGACTTGTCTGAGTCTGTCGACGGCGACGCCGCAGCAACAGCAGGTTGCGCTGCAAATGGCGGAAGCGGCAGTGCACGCGGAGACGTTCCAGCAACTCGCGCGAGGCAGCCAGGAGAGCCGGGTTGCGCTGTCGGTTCTGAAGGACGTGGTACGCAGGATTGCTGTCATGCCGGGACAGCGAAGCATGGTAGTGGTCTCACCCGGATTTCTTACTCCGGAGACCAACATGTTTCAGGACTACATGGATGTCGTCGACCGGGCGCTGCGCTCTCAAGTGATCATCAGCACGCTGGATGCGCGTGGGCTTTATACGATCGTCCCCGGAGGCGACATCAGTAAGCCGGGGAGAACAAATCCACTCTCGGCAGCCGTTGAACATCAATACCTGACTGAGAGCGATCTGGCGCAGGTTGAGGTTTTGTCCGACCTCGCGTACGCAACCGGGGGGAACTTCTTTCACAACAGTAACGATCTCGACGCGGGATTCAAGAGCGTGGCCGCGACTCCTGAATACTTTTACACGTTAGGTTTCGCGCCGCAGAATCTGAAACCAGACGGCAGCTATCACTCTTTGAAAGTTTCGCTGAAGGAGCCGGCAAAGCTGACTCTAACAGCCCGCCGCGGCTACTACGCTCCCAAGCACGCTGCAGATCCCGCAGAACAAGCGAAGCAGGAGATCGAAGAAGCCGTCTTTTCCCAGGAAGAACTGCACGATCTTCCCGTGGAATTGCATACCCAGTTTTTTAAGCCGAGCGACGAGGAGGCCAAGCTCGCCGTGCTGGCGCACGTGGACGTCAGACGCATTCGCTACCGGAAGGTAGATGGCCGCAACACAAATGAACTGACGGTGGTTGCCGCTCTCTTCAATCGCAACGGGGTTTTTGTGCAAGGTATGCAAAAGAATCTCACCATGCGCTGGAGGGATACAACACTCGAGAGCAAGCTCGGTTCGGGAATCACATTGAAGACAAGTTTCGATGTGAAGCCGGGCAGTTATCTCGTCCGGCTGGTGGTGCGAGACCAGGAAGGGCAAATGATGTCTGCGGAAAATGGTGCCATCGAGATTCCGTGATTTTGAGGAGAAAGCTATGCGTTCTCATCGCCTGATTCGCTTCGTCGCAACGATCTGTAAAGTCATTTGCGGTCTGGCTCTGCTCGGACATTTGGCGCAGGCGCAACAGCCATCTGCCGAGGCGCAGGCCAACGGCTCGCCCACCATTCACGCAGAGACCCGGCTGGTGGTTGTGGATACTGTGGTCACCGACAAGAAGGGCAACTCCGTCCGCGATCTTACCGCGAAGGACTTCAAGGTTTGGGAGGACAATAAGGAACAGCCCGTCAAGAATTTTTCTTTCGAGGAGGACAGTGCATCGCCGGACAAAGCGCAGAAGCGCTATCTGGTGCTGTTCTTTGACAACTCGACCATGGATTTTGGCGACCAGATGAGGGCCCGGCAGGCTGCGGCCAAGTTTATCGACGCCAATGCCAGTCCCAACCGTCTAATCGCCATAGTGGATTTCGGCGGTACGGTGCGCATTGCTCAGAACTTTACCGCGGACGCTGCGCGGTTGAAGCAAGTTGTCGCCGGACTGAAGACCTCGGCAGTCTCGCCGAATGCGGCGCCGGTAGAAGTTGCTTCTCTCGGCCCGTCGCCAATTGGCGCGCCTACTTTCGGCATGCCCTTGCTAGGCAATGCGGAAGCTGATTTTGGGGCACGCAGTGTGATGCTGGCGCTTCGCAGTTTGGCGAAAGGTCTCGGCACAGTGCCGGGACGCAAGACGCTGGTGATGCTGACTTCCGGTTTTCCTATCACTCCGGAAATTCAATCAGAGCTCACTGCCGTGATCGCGGTTTGCAACCGCTACAATGTTGCGGTTTATCCACTGGACGTTCGCGGTCTGGTTGCGCCCGGAAACGTCGCATCCCCGCAGGGCTCACTGCTGCCACCTCCATTACATCTACATCTAGGCTCTGGACAATCTGAATCGGGACAGTTTGGGTCAGCGACTTTTACATACACTGGCACATGGAACCCGAACTATCCCCTTAAGCTCGCTTACTTCGATCCCGGACAGCGCGGCGGCGGTGGAGGTGGAGGCGGTGGTCACGGTGGCGGAACCGGTGGTGGAACCGGTGGAGGAACCACCGGCGGCGGAAGTACGGGAGGAGGGCACAGCAGTGGCGGCACCACCGGGGGTGGAACAACTACAGGAGGAACGCGCGGCACTGGAAGCCCTGGCGCTGGAGTGATGAGCCCCAGTCAAATGAACGGAGCCACTCAATACAGTCAACCGAGACTGATCGTTCCCCAGATTCCGGATGTCGCCAGCAACCAGCAAATCCTGTATGAGCTGGCTCAAGGTACGGGTGGTTTTGTCATCGTTAATTCTAACGACCTGCTGGGCGGCATGCAGAGAATTGCTGATGATCAATCCAGGTATTACGTCCTTAGCTATACGCCTCCCGAGTCGCCCGAAGGCAGCTGTCACACGTTGCGTGTGAAAGTAGATCGCGGTGGAACCCAGGTGCGTGCCCGCAGTGGATACTGTAACGAGAGACCAAAAGATCTGCTCGCAGGAAATCCGATCGAAAAAGTGATGGAGGGTCGCGTTTCCGGAGAGATGGCCGGAAACGTTACCGGATCCATGGAGGCGCCATACTTTTATACTTCGCCGAATACGGCCCGAGTGAACCTTGCGATCGGTATTCCATCGAACGCTTTGAAGTTTGAAAAGGTTAAAGGGAAACAGCATTCGGCGGTCAATGTGCTCGGCATCGCCTACAAGCCAGATGGCACAATTGCCGCCCGCTTCAGTGATACTGTGAACTTCGATTTTGATGGGAAGAAAGAACTGGAGGAATTTCAGAAGCAGCCATTCAATTATGAAAACCAGTTCGACGTTGCTTCCGGACAATACACGCTCAAAGTAGTGTTCAGTTCGGGAAACGAAAGTTTTGGCAAGCTGCAACTGCCGCTGGCCGTCGATTCATACGATGGCAAACAATTCAGCATGAGCGGCGTGGCGCTCAGCAACCAGATGCAACGGGTTGCCGACCTGTCGACTGGCCTTGACTCCGAACTGCTGGGAGACCGGACGCCGTTGGTGGTGCAAGGTGTTCAAGTCGTTCCCTCCGCGTCGAACCGGTTTAAGAAGACAGACAATGTGGGTGTCTATGCAGAAATCTATGCGCCGCTTCTAACCGGCCCCAAACCTCCGCAGGTTGGAGTGGAGCTCATAGTCATGGATCGCAAAACGGGAGAGAAAAAAGTGGACGTCGCAGCCCGGGCTGCGACGCAAGCGGGGAGCGCCGTCGTTCCGTTGGGAATTAAAGTGCCTGTGGCTACACTCACTCCCGGTTCCTATCGTGTCGAACTGCGAGCTATGGATTCGGTGGGAAACTCAGTCAAGCCCCGCACGGCGGACTTTGAACTGGAGTGAGCGAACGGTTTCGTGACTGGGTGCCGCGGCTAGGATTGGGTCGGATTCCCAAATCAGTGCATCAGCTTAGAACGCTCCTCAGCTATCTTGATGTGAAGCTGGAGCTTTTCGGCAGTGGCTTGCACACCGTGCTCCTTCTCATACCTGCGCAGGTGATCGATGTACGTATCTACCTCCGGTGGTTGGACGGGCTTGTGCAGGGCTTCATCGAATCGTTCCAGCCCCTGGTTTGTGTAGACGTCGCCAAGGTGAAGAAGCGCGGCGTACGTCGCTGCTCTTACTTTGAGGAGTTCTTCGGCGTATTTCGGATCACCAAAAACAGTGCCGTCCAGGAATTGTACCCATCGTGCATAAGCCTCACATGCGGGCCGAACGGACGCGGAGGAGTTTCCTGGCGCACCGTTGGGGTCAGGAGCAATCGTCGGAGATCTGCCATCCGGCAAGGTTATCTCTTCGCCGGGGCCCATGATGTTCGGATGAGAAAAAAATTCCCAATTCCGGGTCATTTCTGTTGTCAGTCCGCTGGAATAGCGCACGACGAGCGTCTCTACGTAGGCCACAATCGGCTTGCGCGAGATATTCCCGACCGTCCAGAGCGGCCTTGATCGCATTTCTGTGCCGGTCTCCGACAGCCTGCATACGCCCTTGTTTTCCAGAGGGCTTCCGGCCGGCGACCCATCGCTAATCGGGACGCTCATTTCGTCAGCGAGCGCAGCAGCACTGAGCGCCAGCAGTAACGCGGTAAGTAATATTCGCCTCATGGCTTGATAACCTCGTAGGGCGAAAACACCCGTCAGCAGCAGGGCTGCTGAGTAATTACAAACGACCATAAGCTGCCGTTCAAAGGTTGCGTACAACTTGGATTCATTGTGATGTTGCTGAGGTCGCAAATCACCTCGGTCGTTTCTATGCACGTTTGGCGACCGTTCCCGGACCACGTCTGTGTTGTTTGTTGCATACAGCGGTTCTGCGGCGGAGGAACTACTGGCGTGCAGACAAAGGGCGGGTCGGTGGGCAGGAGCGGGCCTTCTATAATGGCTCCATGCCAGTCGCACGTAGGGGGTGGCCCGTTGTACCATCCTCCGGTCACCGTCGTCTGGCGGTCGGAGGGGGTGAAGAAGCAGGTGGCTGTGGTTAACGTTAGCGGTATGTCTTGTCCGTTGGCGTCACCTCCACAAACACACGCGAGGGCGATAATGAGGAAAAAGCGGCTGAACGGGCATGTCGACATCGTAGCTCCGTTCTTATCAGCGAAGTATGCGCTAACGGGCACAGCCCGTCAAGCCAGTAATGTGTCCGTGGCAGAGTCGACCCACATCGTGCCCAACTTGCTCCCGCCTCACTGCGGCCTGTAGCATAGAGGCTGTCATCTTTCCCCAGCGTTTTCGTAATCCCAGGAGGCTTTTATGCCAACCGATCTCTTAACCGGACCAACCATTCTCGGCACGGCTACCCGGACCAAGGTTTACAAAAACTTTATCGACGGCGAATGGGTCGAGGCTTCGACCGGACAGACTTTTGAAGACCGCAATCCCGCCGACAGGCGCGACGTAGTTGGAATTTTCCAAAGGTCCGGCAAGGAAGACGTCGACAACGCCGTCGCGGGAGCAAAGCAAGCTTTCGCCAAGTGGCGTCTGATCCCCGCGCCACGGCGCGCCGAAATCGTTTACCGTGCCGCCGAGATGCTGATGGAGCGCAAGGAAGAATACGCTCGCGACATGACGCGCGAAATGGGCAAGATCCTCAAAGAAACTCGCGGCGATGTGCAGGAGGCCGTGGACACCGCCTATTACATGGCGGGCGAAGGCCGCCGCATGTTTGGGCCGACCACGCCCTCGGAGTTGCCCAACAAGTTCGCCATGGCCGTGCGCCAGCCGATCGGCGTATGTGGAATGATTACACCATGGAATTTCCCGATGGCAATTCCGTCGTGGAAGCTCTTGCCGGCACTGGTGTGCGGAAATACTTGTGTGATCAAGCCAGCCCAAGATACTCCGCTGTCGACTTTCAATCTTGTTCGCGTGCTTT
>Ga0210394_10006074_pt1 | contig 13223 bp, 13 predicted proteins | sample IncBWC12MmetaG_FD_160121 | JGI IMG/M metagenome (GOLD analysis project Ga0210394, IMG submission 160121) | Forest soil microbial communities from Barre Woods Harvard Forest LTER site, Petersham, Massachusetts, United States - Inc-BW-C-12-M | ecosystem: Environmental > Terrestrial > Soil >...
CGGACGGGCAGGGGCGTGTGAACAGCGCAACGCGGGGGCGTGGCGGAATGGTAGACGCAACGGACTTGAAGAAATTGAGTGCGCTCGCGGGAAACCCGGGACGCAGAACTGCTCAAACTCGGGGGAACCTGTCAGATGGCAATCCCGAGCCAAGCCCGAAGGGGAAGGTGTAGAGACTAGACGGGCAGCGCCTAAGGCTCACGCTACGGCGAAGGTATAGTCCAGACCACAAACGCCATTCGTGGCGGCGGTGAAAGCCGTAGCTGGTACGAAAATCTGTTGGGGGAAACCCGTGCCGGTTCGACTCCGGCCGCCCGCACCACGATATTTCACCGCTGGACCCATCACCAAAACCGAGTGTCACCGACGTACCAGCGCGGAATCGGGCGCTGTACCTGTCTGTTCGCGCAATACCAGCACACCTGGTACGCCAACGCGAACTTCAACACGCCAACACCGGCGTTGCCGCCGTTCAACTACGCGTTCAGCCGTCACGACGACATGCTGAAGTTCGGTGTGGTTGTCCATCAGTGAGCGACAGGCGCCGCGGCGTCGGAACGCGCCTCCGTGTGCCGTTATCGCGAAGCCTTCCCAGGTTAGGCGCCAGGCGTCGCGGAATTAGGCCGCGGCCAATACGGCCTTCCTGACAGCCTGCGGCAAGGCGATCGAACGAAAAAACGTTTTCGGAAAGAGATAGTCTTTCCCGGATTCATCGACGATCCGGAGCAGGCCATGCTTCTCGGCGTCAGCGTCGCGGAGCGCGACATAAATTTTGCGCTTTTCGAGCGAGGCCGAATAGCCCTCGTTGCTGACGCATACGACCAGTTGCTTCGCTTGTGATTTTGCCATGGCTTTGCGCTTTAAAGCAGATTCTTGATCTTGAATTCCTTGCGGCCGATGCTGCTGGCTTCGTACCAGTGTACTTCAGCCATGTGGATAGAGCCATCGGTCAATCGAATGCGAGCGACGCCTTTGCGTTTGCGCCAGCGGCCCCGCCCATAGATCCTGCGTAGCCGCGCGATTTCACGAATTCCAGTCCCGGCGGCGAACGTCTCGACCTGCGAAATCTCGCCGAGAATCTCGAATAGCATCCGATGATCGTGTCGAGACCGCGCAATTCCGTCAATGGTGGATCATCGGCGCGATGAGCAGCTCCTGCATCGGTCGGATTAAATTGTCGGGCTGCGAGTGCTTGGTCTATCTGTTCGGCAGATGCCGAAGCGAGAGCCGGGATTGTGGGGGCTGAAAGGCTGCTCTGGGTGGGAGGTACTCTGGTATGAATAGGAATTTATGTCTTACACACTCTTCTTACACAGTTCGATTTTGATGGTCAAAAGGCCCCGTTAAATAAGGATTTTTCGCTACCCGCAAAAGACTTAAAATCCCTCGGGAGTAACTTCCCATGCCGGTTCAAGTCCGGCCGTCCGCACCAGCCTTCGCTCGCTACGCGAGCTACGGCTTTGCCAGCCGTTCAGAACTTCGCGAGCGCGGGTGCCGCGCCGGAGTTCCGAGCGTTGCGAAATTTCTTCACGCAGCTTTATTGCGCGCAGCCCTAAGCCGTCGCGCCGCTCTCAAAGCTCTCGATGAAGACGAGGCCGATGCCGCGGGTAAGCGCGCCGGCGGTGAGCGCTGAGGCGCCGAGGCCTAATAGCAGGCCGCCCGGAACGATCCACATCAGCGTCGAAGATGTCGCGGCTCCTACTCCCGTGGGCACGACTCCGCCGATCAGGCCGACGATCAGCGACCGTGTCCGGTCGCGCTGGAACGGGACCTCATAAAGTTCGCTCAGCTGCTTCACCATGCGCAAGTTGATCGCTGTTACGCTTGCGATATTGGCAACCGGCAGCGGGACGAGCCCGCCCAAGGCCGCGTAGTTTTTGTGCCGGTCGACGATTTTTCGCGCGAGCGCGCGGCGGCGCGCCGCAAGCTTACGGCCAAGCTCCGGCGCCGGAGCGGCAAGGTCATTGGCGATCGGTGCGGAGGAAACCGCAAGCGCGGGTTCGGCCTCGACTTTATCGAACGGCGCCGAGCTCTCTCGTGCCGGTATCTCGCCTTCGGCAGTGACGCCCGGGCCGAAGCTGCGCAAGTTATTGAGCGGTCGGGTGATGGCCTTGGGGAGCGGTTTGCGGGTCATGCGGCGGCCTGCTGCGCGCCGAGCACCATGTCGACCTCGTCGGCGATCGCGGCGATTTCGCGAGAGGCGGGTCCTTTCCAGCTGATCAGGCTCGGCGTCGCGCCCCACAAAGCGGCTTCCGGATAGGCGACCCGGTTTGCGATCTCATTATTGAGGACAGGCAGTCCAGCCCCGGTGAGCTCCGAACGGATGTGCTTGGCGACGATGGAATCGCGCGTGGTCTGGGTCAGCACACAGCGGAACGGCGGCTGTCGCCCATCGCTGCGGTTGGTCAGGATGCTGACCGTATCCAGCATGCGGTCGACGTCGAACGGCGACGGCTTTACGGGAATGAGCAAAAAGTCCGCGATAGCCAGACAGTCCAGCGTCGTCCTTGAGCGGAAGCCCGGCGTGTCGATGATCACCAGTCCGTTGCCGCCTTCGAGGCGACGGGCCGTCGCCGATGCATCCTCGGTCGCATCCTCGACGACGTTGACGCCGCCGAGTGCACGTTCGCGCGCAGCAAGCCGCATGATCGAGCGTTGCGGATCGGCGTCGATCAGGCTCGGGCGCCGGCCGCGCAAGTGCCAATAGACCGCGAGGCAGCTCGCCAGCGTGCTCTTGCCGCTGCCACCTTTCATGGTGGCCACTGTGATGATCATTGCCTGTCACCTCCACGGCCGTCCAAATAAACGCGGGGCGCACGAATCAGCGCAAAAATGGTACCGGATTCGCGGCGGACTGCCTATCTTTATGGCGGACCGAAAAAACTCGTCAGGACGAACGCACCGGGACAGGCACCGGCCGCCGCGTCGCTTTTACGAGGGGCCGGCGCACGCGGTAACGCGGCAACAGGTGTCTCACGAGGCCAAAGCCGCCAAGCAAAAGGCTCGTCCATACCGCCACGCTGAAATAGAGCGACATCCACGGGATCTCGTTGTCCCACTGGGCGATGTTGTGGGTGACCACCCAGCGGGTGGCGACGTCGTGCAGGCCGGAGAATAGTCCGAAATATTGCTTGCCGTCGGCAACTTGCGCCTGCCATCGCGTAAAATACATCGGCACGTCGATGCTGCACATGAAAACGACATAACCGGCCGCGCCAACTACCGTGGCGGCGATGGCGAATTGAGCAAGCCCGCGAAAGCCCAAGGCGAGCCGCAGCAGCGCGATTGCGATGAGCGCGAAGGTCGCGGTCCACAACGAGTTTTCCAAAACGTTGCCCAAGAAATTCGTCGAGATCACCGCGTACCAGGAGCAGCACTCCGCGAGCGCGATCAGCGGCACGATCATTTTGGAAATATTTTTTGCGGTATCGGAGCGCGCTATCTTCGAAAGCTCGCGCAGAACGATGGCCCACTGAATGGCGAAGCAAAGCTCGGCGACCGTGGCGACCGAGCGCCCCACCAAGATGCTCGAAAGCCAAGTGTCGAACAGACAGATTCTCTGGACGTCGGCGCGCGGCAAGATCGAGCGGAAGGCGCAGCCAAGCACGTAGGCGGCGCAAAGCAGCGCGAGCGGCTCGGCGGCAAAGTCGCGATCGCGGCTACCGAATAAGGTGCTGCGGTAGGAGCGGTGCAGACCCAGCAAAAGGGCGATGTTGAGCGCGCTGACGGCAAGCAGGAAGCTCCACCAGACCGCAACCGGGTTCGACCAGGACACCCAACCAAGGCTCATCGGCTAGCTCAACGATCGCGTCATCGCGCCCTCATGAGAATGTAACACGAGCGACACATATGGCTAGAGTGAGATGTCGCCGCGGCCGGCCTAAACCCTTAACGCGTAAGGCAGAATGCGCTGCGGCAAGTTCAATTTACTGGTCTTTAATGTGATTTTTCTAGGGTCTTCAGTTGCGCCGCTTTGCCGCTTGAGCGGGGAGTGGGGAGGCCTTTCGATGGTCGTTATCGGTAATTATCGCAACCGCGCCGAATTGCGTAAAAAGCCGCGGCGGCAATTCCATTACGACGCAAAGATCCTAAGCGGCAAAGATACTCCGCCGCTGGCGTGCTCGATCGCCGACATCTCGGAGAGCGGCGCGCGGCTCAATCTCGAGAATAACGCCGAGCTGCCGGACAATTTCATTCTGCTCCTGACCGCGAATGGCGGCGCGCGCCGGCAATGCCGCGTGATCTGGCGTGACGGAGCGACCGTCGGCGTCAAATTTCCCGATAATCGCTAGTCACCGCCCGCTGTATCCGACGCGGCGGTGCAGCCTTGCCTTATTTGCGGCGCAGGAGGCTGCGAATTGAGTGCGGGGAATTCGCGCGATCTGCGCGCGAGTGGGCGTATTTGATGAGACTTGGCGACAATATCGGCAGTACGCGGCTGCAGCCCGCCATGCCGCGCGGCATTTCAGCTCCACACCGCGCTCGCCGGTCATTGGCCGGACTGCATTGGGTGCTGCTCTGTCTTGCTATCGCTGCGTTTACCGGCTGCAGCAACGGGTCGGGGTCATTCCTGATCGATCCGGGCCGCTACACCACCTATCACTGCAACGACCTCGCCACGCGATGGAAGGTTCTGGTCGCGCGCGAAAAGGATTTGCGCGCGCTTATGGATCGGGCGGATCAGGGCGGTAGTGGCGGTGCCGTCATCGGATCGCTCGCCTACCGGACCGATTACGAATCCGTGCTCAGTGAGGAGCGACTGTTGCAGGCAACGGCGGCGGAGAAGAATTGCAACTCCGCGGCCCAATTTCAGAGCGACCAGATCATCCGCTGATCGGCCTCCCCGCGCGGCTTACAGTGACCCCATCGCCATGGCGATCGCAATGGCGACGCCCGCGGCGGCGAGAAGCACGAGCGCGGCCGCGCTGGCGGCGGTCGCCCTGCCGCCGGCGAAGGCGGCGGCATAGATCGCTTTGAGGATATTGTTGGAGGACGCCGCGATCAGGATCGCGGCCGCGAGTTCGACGCTTGGCACGCCCGCTACGCCGCCCTGCGCCAGGTTGAGGACGAACGGATCGATATCGGTGACGCCGACAATGGCGGCAAGCCCGTAAATTCCGGAAATTCCAAATTGCGACTTGGCCACGGCAGAGACTACGGACACCGCAACGAATAAGGCAGCGAAGATCGCGGCAGCGCCGAGTTCGAGCGGGTTGACGCTGGCCGCAGGATGCATCGCAGCCTGCGCCGGCCCGTCTTGCGGCGGCTTGCCGAATTGATACTGCAATGCGCAGATTACAAAGCCGACGAGCGAAAGTGCGCACAGCGGCAGCGCCAGCACGCGCGCCAACGCGATGTTGAAGATCGCAATGACCGCCAAAATGCGCAAATACATGATTGCGGTCGCGAGCGTGATTCCGGCTTGGGCTTGCCGCTTAAGTGCGGGATCGGCCTTCGCCTGCCTCGACAAAACGACCGTCGTCGCCGTCGAAGAATACATCCCGCCGAGCGCCGCCATCCAAAGACCTCCGGCCGCCGCCGCCCAGTAGCGCTGCGCCAGATAGCTGGCATAAGAGAATGAGCAGACGACGATGAGCGCGAGCCAGACCTGCCGCGGCGTGATCGCGGTCAGTGTGGTCACCGAATGGTTCGGCAGCAGCGGCAGGACAATCCCGGTGAGGATCAAAAACTCGCCGGCGGTGACGATTTCCTTGATCTCCACACGTCGCGCCAGTGCGTGCAGTTGCTCACGGCCGGTGAGCAGAAGAACCGCCGCCACGGTTATCGTTACCGCCACCCACGGCGACAGCGCCAAGGCGGCGGCGCCAAGCAAGTAGGCAAGGACATTGAGCAAGGGCACAACGAGGCCGACATTGGAGTCGCTATTTTCCTCATGCCCGTTTTGTTTCTCGTGTTCGCTGACATGCGCGCCGTAATAGACGAAAAGCCAAGCGCCCAATACGAGTAGGCCGCCGGTAAAGGGAATGAAATGAACGGGTTCGAACAGATAAAGCGCGCCGCCAGCAAGTGCGAGCAGCGGAAAAGTACGAATACCGCCAGGCCGCCGCTCGTCGGTGTGCGCGAAGAATTCCTCAAAGGCGAGGCCGAGAAAAAAACTCAGGCCAAGAAGCAGCGCAACGCTCGTCGGTGACGGTGCTGTGATCATGGCGGCGGAATCCGCAACACGAGTGACGAATGTTGAGCAAGCGGCGACGGATGCCCGGGGCGCGAACTATACTGGATGCGGCGCGGAATGCGAGTCGGCACAGCAAGCGCTTACTCGCCGGGAAAAATGCGGCGCGCCGTAACCGCGGCGCGTCTAATGTTGTTGCCGCAGGTTGCGAACAAAACAGGACCGTGATTCAGTCGGCTCTCGTTCCCGAATGATTCGTGACCAATGCCGGCGGCGCTTATGGACAAGCTCAATCCGCAACAGCGCCGCGCTGTCGAGCACGGCGGCTTGCCGCTGGCCGATTGCGGTCCGCTACTGGTCATCGCCGGCGCAGGCTCCGGCAAGACCAGCACGTTGGCGCATCGCGTCGTTCACCTGATTGAAAATGGCGCCGATCCGCGCCGTATCATGCTGTTGACCTTCTCGCGTCGCGCCGCGGCGGAGATGACGCGCCGGGTCGATCGTATTCTCGCCGATCTTACGCGGATCGGCGCGCCCGGCATGGCGCAAGCGATCGCCTGGGCCGGCACATTCCATTCCATCGCTGCGAGGCTGCTTCGCGAATTTGCCGACGATATCGGCCTTGCGCGGGCGTTTACGATCCACGATCGCGAGGATTCGGCCGATCTGATGAACCTCATTCGGCACGAACTCGGCTTTTCCAAAACCAAAGAGCGCTTTCCGGCCAAAGGTACTTGCGTTGCGATCTATTCGCGCGCGGTGAACAGCGAGACCGCGCTGGACGAAGTCGTTGGCGCGTCCTTCCCGTGGTGCGCGATGTGGCAGGACGAATTGCGGCGGCTATTCGCGCAATATGTCGAGGCGAAGCAGGCGCAGAACGTACTCGATTACGACGATCTGTTGCTCTATTGGGCGCACATGATGCAGGAGCCGTCGATCGCGCACGACGTTGCGCAGCGCTTCGATCACGTCCTGGTCGATGAATATCAGGACACCAACCGGCTGCAGGCCGCGGTGCTGTTGGCGCTGAAACCGAGCGGCAAAGGCCTCACCGTCGTCGGCGATGACGCACAAGCGATCTATTCGTTCCGCGCCGCGACAGTGCGCAACATCCTCGAATTTCCCGCTCATTTCACGCCGCCGGCCGAGGTGGTGACGCTCGAGCAAAACTATCGTTCGACGCAGCCGATTCTTGCGGCGGCGAATGCCGTGATCGATCTCGCCGACGAGCGATTCACCAAGAACTTATGGTCGGAGCGTAAATCCGCCGAACGCCCGCTACTTGTCGGAGTGCGCGACGAAGCCGATCAGGCGCTTTATGTGGTCGAGAAGGTTTTGCAGAGCCGCGAGGCCGGGCTTGCGCTCAAAGCACAGGCCGTGCTGTTTCGCGCCTCGCATCATAGCGGCCCGCTCGAAGTGGAGTTGACCCGCCGCAACGTTCCCTTCGTGAAGTTCGGCGGGCTGAAATTTCTCGAAGCTGCGCATATCAAGGATGTGCTTGCCGTGCTGCGCTTTGTGGAAAATCCGCGCGACCGTGTCGCAGGGTTCCGGGTCATTCAGCTATTGCCCGGAATTGGCCCGGCGACCGCTGCCAAGGCGCTCGACCACATCGCTGCGACCGCCGATCCGGTGGACGGGCTCAACGGAATGAAACCGCCCGCGGCGGCCATTGAGCACTGGCCGTCATTCGTCGAAGCCGTTCGCCTAGTCCGCTCCGGCGCGGCGGGATGGCCCGCCGAACTCGACCTCGTTCGCCGCTGGTACGAGCCGCATCTTGAGCGCATCCACGACGACGCGAGTTTGCGCCAGGCCGATCTTCATCAACTCGTCCAGATCGCCGCGACCTATCCGAGCCGCGAGCGGTTTTTGACGGAACTCACCCTCGATCCGCCGGAGGCCACCAGCGACCGCGCCGGCGCGCCGCTGCTGGATGAGGATTATCTAATTCTCTCGACCATTCATTCCGCGAAGGGGCAGGAATGGAAGTCGGTGTTTATTCTCAATGCCGTCGACGGCTGCCTGCCGTCCGATCTTGCGACCGGAACGAGCGCCGAGATTGAAGAAGAGCGGCGGCTGTTATACGTCGCGATGACGCGGGCGAGGGATCACCTTCACGTCATCGTGCCGCAGCGCTTCTTCGTGCATGGACAACGCAGTAACGGCGACCGTCACTTGTATGCGTCGCGAACCCGCTTCATCCCGACCGGATTGCTCGAACATTTCGAATGTTGCGGCTGGTCGCCCGCGCCCGCGGCGGACGCATTGACGCGGACCGGGCACGCGCCGGTCGATATCCACCTGCGCGTGCGCAAGAGTTGGGGCTGACCGTGGGATCGTGTGGCGGCCTACAGCGCCACGCGGCGCAAGCGCAGCGCGTTGGCGATGACCGATACGGAGCTGAGTGACATCGCCAGCGCGGCAACGATCGGACTGAGAAGTAGGCCAAAGGCCGGATAGAGGACGCCTGCGGCAATCGGAATGCCGATCGTGTTGTAGGCGAATGCAAATACCAGATTTTGGCGGATGTTGCGCATCGTCGCCCGGCTCAAGATTATGGCCCGCGCAATGCCGGCGAGATCGCCTTTCACCAAGGTAATTCCGGCGCTTTGGATTGCGACTTCGGTTCCCGTTCCCATGGCGATACCGACAGCGGCCTCAGCCAAAGCCGGAGCGTCGTTCACCCCATCGCCAGCCATGGCGACAATGCGTCCCTCGGCTGTGAGTTTTTTGACGATGCGGTTCTTGTCCTGCGGCAGAATATCGGCTTCGACTTCCTTGATGCCGAGCTTGCGGGCGACGGCTTCGGCCGTCGTCTTGTTGTCGCCGGTCAGCATCACGATCCGTATGCCGAAGTTGCGCAGGCTTTCGAGAGCCGGCGGCGTCGTCGACTTAATCGGATCGGCAATGGCAATGACGCCGCCAGGCTTTCCGTCTACCGCGAGGAACAGGGCTGTCGCCCCGTCGCTACGGAGCTCGTCGGCTTTGCGTTCATGGTCGCCGAACGCGATGCCGAGATCGGCCATCAGCTTCGCATTGCCCAGCGCCACCGACCTGCCGCCGATTTTGCCGGTGACGCCCTCGCCGGTGACGGACGCGAACTCCGTTGGCTCCTGAATTGAAGCATTGCGATCCCGTGCGGCGGTGACGATGGCCGCGGCGAGAGGGTGTTCGCTGGACCGCTCAATACTGGCTGCCAGCGGCAAAATTTCGGATTCCGACAGTCCCGCTGCCGGAACGATGGCCGTCACCTTGGGCTTGCCTTCCGTGAGCGTGCCGGTTTTATCCACGACCAGGGTGTTCACCTTCTCCATGCGCTCAAGAGCCTCGGCCGACTTTATCAGCACCCCGGCGCCAGCTCCTTTGCCGACGCCGACGCCGATCGACATCGGGGTCGCCAGGCCAAGCGCGCAGGGGCAAGCGATGATGAGGACGGAGACCGCCGCGATCAGGGCGTAAGAAAGCGCGGGCGCGGGACCCCAGACAGCCCACGCGACGAAGGCAACGACCGCCACGCCAAGTACGGCCGGGACGAAGTAGCCCGAGACGGTGTCTGCCATTCGTTGAATGGGCGCTCGGCTGCGCTGCGCCTCGGCAACCATTGTCACGATACGGGCGAGCATGGTGTCCGCGCCTACTTTCTCGGCGCGCATAACCAGAGAACCGGGGCCGTTCACCGTACCTCCGATGAGCTTATCGCCAGGCTGCTTGGCAGCCGGCATCGACTCGCCGGTGACCATGGCCTCATCCACGGCACTCTTGCCCTCGATCACGTCGCCATCAACCGGCACGCCGTCGCCGGGCCGTACGCGCAGACGATCGCCGACCTCAACCAGATCAAGAGGTACTTCCTCGTCCTCGCCCCCAGCCGTCAGGCGGCGCGCCGTCTTGGGCGCGAGTTTGAGCAAGGCGCGGATCGCCCCGCCGGTCTGCTCGCGGGCGCGCAGTTCCATCACCTGGCCCAGCAATACCAGCACGGTGATTACGGCGGCAGCTTCGAAGTAAACGGCAACCGTGCCGCCCATCTCGCGGAAGCCGGCGGGGAACATTCCCGGCGCAAAGGTTGCAAAGACGCTGTAGACGTAAGCGGCACCCGTCCCCAGCGCGATCAGGCTGAACATGTTCAGGCTGCGGTGCACGACCGACGCCCAAGCCCGTGCAAAGAATGGCCACCCGGCCCATAGGACGACCGGCGTCGACAGAGCGAACTGAATCCAGTTGGAGCTGCGCGGCGGGACGAGATTATCCAGGCCAAGAGCGCGAATGTGGCCCCCCATTTCCAGGATGAAGACCGGCAGCGTTAGAACCAGCCCGATCCAGAACCGCCGGCTCATGTCGGCGAGTTCGCGGTTCTCACCAACATCCGCCGTGGCGTTGACCGGCTCCAATGTCATTCCGCAGATGGGGCAATTGCCCGGCCCAACTTGGCGGATCTGCGGATGCATCGGGCAGGTGTAGATCGCGCCCGCGTGCGGGGTGTTCGGCGTCGGCCGGGCGGCGCTTTTTCTCGGATTTTTTTCGGCATTGTGCGCCGCGCAGACCGGATCGATGGCCGAAGTGGACTCGCGCGCGTCGATCGAGTGTTCCATGTCCGACCCGCTTGAAACGAATACCCGGTAGGGGTATATAGCCAGTATGCAGACCCTTGCCAAGGCTTCGGTGCTCAGACGGCTGAAACGAATCGAGGGCCAGGTGCGCGGCCTCGCGCGCATGGTCGAGGACGATCGCTATTGCATCGATATCGTGACGCAGCTCTCGGCGGTGCGCGCCGCGCTGCGGCGCGCCGAGGAGGAGATCCTCGCCGATCATGCGGCGCATTGCGTCGAACGCGCGATTGCCTCGGGCAATAAGGCCGAGCAACGGCGCAAGGTCAGCGAACTGATCGAGGTTCTATCGCGTAGCGATCGCTAGGGTACATTTCGCCGAGTCAGTTCAGCAAAATAATCGAGCCTTCCGGCAGATTGAGCGATTCGGCTTCGCTCGAAGTCGCGCGCCTGATTTCCGAAATCGAATAATTGTAAATCTCTTGGTTGATCAATCGCCGCTCGAGTTCGCTGCGCGCCTCGCGCTCGGTGGGAGCGGCAACGCCGTATTGCAGATGCACGGTCATTCCATCACGGTCGGCGAAACAAACGGTGGTCACGAACGGCACCTGCATTGCGCTTCCCTTTTTTGAAGTTGCACATATCCAAACGGTCAAACTTTAACAAAATGTTACCGACCGCTTCGGCAGCGTTCCGATCTGACGGTGTTTTGATTTTCAGCGCTTGCCGAAGGATCAGTCAAATCTCTCACGCGCCAGCGCCGCGCCGCGGGCAAGTGCTTCCAGTTTCATTGCGGCGATTTCGCGGCGCATCGGCGCCATGCCGCAATTGGTGCAGGCGATGATTTTTTGCGCAGGAACATATTCTGCCGCTTTCGCGATCACCGCGGCGACGTCTTCAGGCCTTTCGACCTTGTCGGTGGCGACGTCGATGACGCCGATCAGTACATCCTTGCCGTGAAGCAGCTTCAATACGCTCATCGGCACGCGCGAATTGATGCATTCGAGCGACACTTGATCGATGCGGCTTTTTGCCAAGGCGGGGAAGAATTCTTCGTATTGCCGCCACTCGGCGCCGAGCGTTGCCTTCCACTCTATATTTGCGGGAATGCCGTAGCCGTAGCAGATGTGCACGGCGCTCTTGCAGGGAACGCCGTCGATGGCGCGATGCAGCGCCTCGATGCCCCATCCGGCGGCGGCGTCCATATAGACGTTGAAGGCCGGCTCGTCGAACTGGATGACGTCGACGCCGTCGGCCGCGAGCCCGCGCGCCTCCTCGTTGAGCAGCGCGGCAAAGGCAAAAGCCATCTTCACCCGGTCGCCGTAATGGGCATCGGCGATGGTGTCGACAATGGTCATCGGCCCGGGCAAAGTGAATTTGAGTTTTCTCTTGGTGTGAGCGCGAGCGAGCCGGGCTTCGCGCGCATGGACGCGCGAGCGAAGCCGCAATGGGCCGACGACGGTCGGACACATCGCCTTATAGCGGTCGTTGCGGATGCCCATCTCGACGCGCTTGCCGAAGTCGATGCCGTCGACCGCTTCGAGAAAGCCGTGCACGAAATGCTGGCGCGACTGCTCGCCGTCGCCGGCGATATCGATGCCGACATCCTCCTGCAGCTTGATCGCCAGCAGCGTGGCGTCGTCCTTGGCGGTTGCGAGTTCTTCGCCTTCGAGCCGCCACGGCGCCCACAACTTATTCGGAACGGCGAGCCAAGCCGGTTTCGGCAAGCTGCCGGCGATCGTAGTGGGGAACAACGGATCGTTGCCTGGCATCGTGGTCGCGCTGCTCAGTTGATCGACAAAGCCGCGGGCAGCCGCCAATCGTAAAGCCAATCGTAATGCCGCAACAGCCGCTCGCCGCCCATGACGCGCATCGCCGCATTGCGCAGCATAGCCGGCACGCCGCCAAGGTGATAGCGCTCGCCGTTCTTCGCTGCCAGCCGCTGCACTTTGCGGGTGCGGGCACGCCGCACCGCTGAATAGGTTTTCAGCGCGCCGGCGGCATCGTCCGGCATGCGCGCGAGGCATCGCGCGGCCACCGCCGCATCCTCGATCGCCATGGCTGCGCCCTGCGCCAAAAACGGCAGCATCGGGTGGGCGGCATCCCCAAGGAGCGCCGCTGCGCCCTGCGAAAAGTCCATGAGCGGCCGCCGATCGTAGAGTGCCCATTTCAGCCAGGCTTCGGGCTGACCAATCATGGCACGCGCTTGCGGCGCCCAGAGCGTGGCGGAAAAACGCGGCAACAGATCGATCCGTTTCGCCGGCTCGCTCCAACCCGGTGCGTTCCAGCTATCCGTCGTGATGACGACGACGTTGATGACCGCGCCGGCCTTGACCGGATAGTGCACAAGGTGGGCGTCACGCCCGAGCCAGAGATGGATCAGCGGTTCGCGGAACTCCGGCGGCACCTCGTCCGCAGGCAGGAGAGCGCGCCATGCCGTGCGGCCGGCGAAACGCGGCGGTTCCTTGAATCCGATGCGCGCGCGCGAATCCGACCACAAGCCGTCGGCCGCGATCAGCGCATGGCCATGCTCGCTCCATAAGCCGCTG
>Ga0210394_10006075_pt1 | contig 13221 bp, 9 predicted proteins | sample IncBWC12MmetaG_FD_160121 | JGI IMG/M metagenome (GOLD analysis project Ga0210394, IMG submission 160121) | Forest soil microbial communities from Barre Woods Harvard Forest LTER site, Petersham, Massachusetts, United States - Inc-BW-C-12-M | ecosystem: Environmental > Terrestrial > Soil >...
ACCGGCGTTCGGTGACTCGGACGACGCCGTGGTGGTGCGCTTCTGTCCGGACGCGAATTTCAACGTGTTCCGCTCGCTGCTGGCAACCGGCAGCGTGTTGTTCGGCAGAGGTGACTTCAAGCACAAAGCCAAGGCATTCGACGACAAGAGTCGCTGGCTGTTGGGGGACGCCGCCGCCGCGAAATTCGCCGCCATCGCCGCTGACTCCTCGGCGCAGCGCCTGCGGCGCGCGTTCGCGGCGGGCGGTTACTATGTTCTCGGCAGCGACTTCGAGACCACCGAGGAGGTGCGCATGGTGTGCGACGCGGCGCCGCTCGGCTACCTCGCGATCGCCGCTCACGGCCACGCCGACGCACTGTCGTTCACTCTGTCGGTCGCGGGACATCCCCTGCTGATCGACCCGGGCACCTACTGCTACCACAGCCAGCGGAACTGGCGCGACTATTTCCGTGGTACCTCGGCTCATAACACCGTGCGTGTCGACTACGCCGATCAATCGGTTTCCGGCGGCGCTTTCCTGTGGCTGCGTCACGCCAACGCCCGCTGCCTGGCATTTGCAGTCAGCGAGGACGGGCAGCGTCTGCTCGCCGAGCATGACGGCTACCGGCGCTGCGCCGATCCGGTGCTGCATCGTCGCGAGATCGTGTACCAGCGCCCGGCACGGCTGGTGAAAGTTACCGATCAGCTCGTCTGCGCAGCAGCGCACCACATCGAGACGTTGTGGCACTTTGCTCCGGAGTGCGTGGTGACTGTGGACGGCGCTGTGGTCAGCGTGAGGCGCGCTGGCGTCGGACTCACGCTGCGATGTCCGCAGCAGCTGCAGCTGGAGTTGGTGCGCGGACGCGAGCAACCCTGCCTCGGCTGGATGTCGCCGCACCTGGATGAGAAGGTGCCCTGCACGACGCTGGTCGCTGCCGGCGACATCGCCGGCAGCTGGGAAGGCATGACGGAGATCGCCATACTGATCGAGCACTGAACGTGTCGGCTCACGACAGCTGCAATTTTGGCCGGTTGAGGATTCGCAGCAGCAGATTGCGGCCGGCACGCATGACGGGGTAGGCGATGCGTGCCACTTGCGGCCGGCTGAAGACCAGCGCATTGATGCGATTGAACATCCCGGAGCCGGTGCTGAGCAGCGCCAGCATGTGTACACAATCGACCCCGTGGTAAGCACGGCCGCCGTAGAACAGCACCATCCCGTCGTCGAGATTCAGGCCGGCCTGCAGCACGCGCTCTACCCACGGTCCGCCGGAGCGGGCGTTGACCAGCAGCAGCTGGCCGGCAGACCTGCGGATCCTCACGTAGCGCACGTATGAGCTGCACACCGGACAGCCGCCGTCATAGACGAGTACCGGTGGCGGAGGCTGCGCTGCGCTCATTGGCCGCTCCGTGCGGGCACCGCGACCTGACTGGCGGCGAGTTGCCGAGCCGCGGCCGCCCAGGGGATGTAGGCCGCCAGCAGCGCGATCCACTGCGGGAACGGCGCGTACAGAATCAGGTAATTCGCCAGGTGGAACGCCAGGCCGAGCGGCAGGTAGACCCAGCGCAGTTTCGGCCACGGTACCACTGCCCAGTACGTGCACTGGTAGGTCAGCACCACGAATTGCCCCAGGAAGATCAGCGTGTGGAACTGCGAAACCCACAGTGCCAGCGGCGCGTCTTTGCGGATGTTGTCCTGGATCATGTAGTACTGCAGCGTGAAGCCGTTGACCCAATCGAAGCTGTAATGGTTGTAGGCAATTTTGGCGACCGCGGCGGAAATGTATACCAGCGGAAACAGGCACTGCACGAACAGCACCGGCCATGCGGCGAATTCGCCGCTGTAGGTGAGCAGCGGTACGCGCGGCGCTGCCGGCCCGAGCCGCCGTTGTCGCAACAGGCTGTCCAGGCTCAGCACCTTGCCGCAGGGACCCAGCGAGAGCGCCAGCAGCGCCAGCAGCAGAATCGCCTCGGGATGATGGTACTGGCCGAAGGAGAACAGGAACAATTGCAGGAACAGGCAACTGACAGCGAACAACAACAGGCTGATGTTGGTGAGCAGTCCGGCCAGCGCCAGGAAGCCGCACACCACGCATAGGCCGTAGATCGCGAACACCACGTGCGCGGACGGCGGACCCGTCAGACCCCATGGCCACAGCAGCGCATGCAGCAAGGGCAGCGGTGCGTAGACGCTGCGCGGCAGCGAGTAGGCGTAGTTGATGGCGGAAAACACATCGTCGAGCGTGTAGAACAGCTGCGTGCCGACCGCGATGAGACGCAACACTGCGAGATCGAAGTACGGCGCCTCGGAAAACCAGAAGCCGTTCCACAGGGATTTGACTTGCATAAGCACTCAGGAGGCGGGCTGCAGAGCGATGGTCATGACCACCTCCGCGGGCAGCGATTGCGGTCCGTCGCGGGTAACCTTGATCGGGTAGTTCTTGATGCGCAGCTGGCGGATCTGCTCGGCGGCGGGTACATGGGCGCGAATCAGCTCACGCAGCGTGCCGAGCGCGGTGGCGTTGCCGTGCAACCCTGCCTGAACGATGTTGACGAATTCGAAGATGTCGACGTGCAACTGCTCGGTGGAGATGCTGATGGTCCTGCCGTCGGCCAGCACTCCCTCGAGCAGCCACGATGCAGTTACCCGTTCTCCCTCGTAGTGCGCCGGGGCGTACATCGGGTACTCCAGAATCGGGTACGCCCGGTCGCGCAGGAACGTGCTGTGGGTAGCGGTAACGGGCAGCGTCGCCGCTTGCGCCAGCAGCATCGCGGCGACAAAGATCGTTACGCCGGTGCGGTACCAGGCAGCGGTTTTGGCTTGGTCCATGACTGGAGTATCTCCGCGGCGTGACCGTCTGCCGGTCAGTGCGTGGCTCGCTTGAAAACGTACGTGGTCGGATTCAGGAATGGGAAGGGTACATCCAGGCCCAGCGGCTGGCGGTAGTGGAAGGCCGCGGCGAGCACATAGCCGGACCCCGGCGTTTGCAGCTCCTGGAGCAGCGTGCCATCGAGATAGTCAACCAGCACGCGGTAATCCGCCGGCGGCAGCGGGTCTGCGGCCGCTCTGGTGGCAGCGCCCGCCGGCATGACGCGATCGAACCATGCCTGGTAAGCGGGCTGCGGCGCTGGCTTGCCGGTGAGGCGCAATTCGAGTTCTGCGAGTACGCTCAAGGCCGCGTGGACGCTCGCGTACAGTCGACTGTCGGCGAGATGGCCGCGCCATTCACGAGCCTCAGCGTAATAGTCCTGCGGGATCGGGTCGTGTTGCAGCTGGTAAAATCCGGCCGCCAGCACCGGACCGCGGCGACTCATCTCGATCGTCGCACCGCGCGGTACCTGCCGCTCGATCCAGGCCGCCGCCGCATAGCGCGAGTCGTTGAGGAATTCCTGATCGACTGCCACGGCGCGCAGCAGCGTCCACACGGCAGCGGCCACTACCGTGCTGGCAGCGGCGACGCGCACGCCACGGTGCGGCGAACGGCCGAGCGCCACACAGCCCTGCGCGGCAACGACTGCGAATCCGGGGAAAAAAAACGGCGTGTACCAGATCATGGCATGGCGCGAGCCAAACAGCAGATACATCGGCACCACTGCCGCCAGCAGCCAGGCGAACTCCCGCGGCCGGCTGCCGCGCAGCGCGCGGTAGCCAAGATAACCGAGCGAGACCAGGAAGATTACCAATGTCGGCGCACTCATGCCGTCCGCCATGTCGGCGAGCATGGGAACGAAAGACACACCACTGCCGCGCAGGGCGTTGAAGGCGAGATCCCTGCTGGTGCCGTCGACGAATTCAAAGAACGACAACAACAAAGTCGGATTGGCCACGATGTAGCCGATGGCAATCAGGGTCGCCCAGCCGAGCAATCTGCCTGGCGCCGGTCGCTTCGGCGCCGCGGGCAGCCATGCGGCCGTCAGCCACGGGATCACCGCCAGCAGACGATCGAGCTTCGTGCCGCACGCCAGCCCCACCGTGAACGCTGCCAGCGCGTACCACGGCTGGGCGCGGCGCTTCCAGCCCAGCAGAGCGAACAGGCAGGCGAGCCAGTACCAGAAGTTCGCCGCGGTGTCGACGGTCGCGAAGTGGGCGATCAACACGAAGTACGGCGACAGCGCGAGCAACAACGCCGCCAGCAGTCCCGTCGTGCGGCAGAACAGCAGCCGGCCGATGCCATAGGTAATCAGCACCGTGAGCGCCGCCAGCAGCGCCGAGATCGTGCGGGCCAGGATATGCACGCGCGTGTCCTTGCGGTCACGCCAGGCCTGCAGAGCCTGCTGGTCGCTCACCGCCGGCTTGCGATCGAACAGGTAGTTGTAGGCACCCACGGGAATGGCCGCGGTGACCGCGAGTACGTAGTAGTGCAGGCCGCCGTAAGGGAAAAAATGCGGATTGAGAGTGTGCTGCGCGACCATAGCCGCGGCGCCGCTGTCCATCTCATCGGGGTGCCAGCGGTCCGGAGTGCCCCAGCCATTGCCGGCGAGGTTCAGACACAGACTGGTGAAAGCGATCAACGCCAGCAGCGTGCCGTGAACCGAACCGGCCCGGCAGGCACTGCAGTCGGCAAGATTTTTCATTTGACCGCCTGAGTCTACGGAAACGACCCACGGGTCGGCAACAGCGCCAGCGTGGCTGCCGGCAGCTGCGCCGGCTTATGTAACGGCCGCACCTCAGCGCGCCGGCCGGACACGGCGAACGACACACCTGCCTGGCACAGCCGTCGCGGCCGTCCGCCGTGGTGCGGCTGGCATCAGCACGGAATCCGTGTAGGCTTTGACGCGCTTTTCGCAATCTGCGGCAGACGCGACCAACGGATTAGCATGGCCCGGAAAATCATTCGCATGCTGTTCTTCGTACGCGAGTCATTTCCGACTTCCCGTTCTGACGTCGAGGTGCTGTTCGGTCGTGAACTGGTCGGCCGTGGTCATGAGATCGATCTGGTGATGCAGGCGGGCAGCGACGACGTCGCCAGCGGGCCGCAGCCGTGGCATGGACGAACGGCCTGGATCGGTGCCACGGACGCGCGTGACGGTTCCTGGCATCGTGCCCGCAGGCACTGCCTTGCGCTATGGCACGATTTCCGCTCGCTGCGGCGGCTGCGGACGGAGAGCTACGAGGTAGTGCAGGTGCGGGACAAGTTCCTGCTCGCCGCCGCGGCCGCCGTCGCAGCACGCAGACGCGGGCTCAGGTTCTTCTACTGGCTCTCGTATCCGGAGCCCGAGTCGCAGCTGCAGCGAGTGCGCGAGCGGACGGCTCGATATCCGCTGCTGAGTCTGCTGCGGGGGCTGCTGTTCGGCTGGCTGCTGTATCGATGGATCCTGCCCCGCTGCGATCATGCGTTCGTGCAGAGCGAACAGATGCAGCGCGATCTGGCGGCTCACGGTATCGATCCTCTGAAGCTCACGCCGGTGCCGATGGGAGTCGCGGCGGCGGAGGTGCGCCCGGCGCGCAGCGGCGTTCAGCCGGCCGGTGCATCGGCAGGTCTGCTGACACTTGCGTACCTCGGGACGCTGAATGTGCAGCGGCGGCTCGAGATGCTGGTGGAAATGCTGGCGCTGCTGCGGCAGCAGGGCCATGCCATGCGGCTGCTGTTCGTCGGCGGCGGAGACAGCAGCGATGACGGCGCGCGTCTCGAGCGCCGCGCCGCAGATCTCGGGGTTGCCGCGCACGTCGAAATCACCGGCCTGTTGCCCCGGGAGGCGGCGCTGGCGCGCATACAGAATGCCGATATCTGCCTGTCACCCTTCTTTCCGACGCCGGTGCTGCGCTCGACCTCACCCACCAAGCTCATCGAGTATCTCGCCCTCGGGCTGCCGGTGGTCGCTAATGATCACCCCGAACAGCGGCGCGTACTGCGCGACAGCGGCGCAGGCATTTGCGTGCCCTGGGGAGCAAGATACTTCGCCAGGGGTGTTGCCTGGCTCGCCGCCCGCAGCCCGGCGCAACGTCAGAGCATGGGCGAAAGCGGCCGGCAATGGGTGCTGGCCCACCGCACCTACGCTCGGATTGCGGACGAGCTCGAGGCGAAGTACCTGCAGCTGCTGTCCGCGCCGGGCCGCTAGCGGGACGCTGCTGCCATGCTGAAGGCGTGTGTGCTGGTTCAGAACCATCCGAGCGTGACGATGGGCGGTGCGCAATATCAGGGGCACCTGCTCGCCGAGGAACTGGCACGCCGTGCCGGCGTGCAGGTGACCTACCTGGCGCGCGACGTCCGGGCGGACGCGGCGGCACTGCGCGCACTGCCGTACGCGCTGCGCAGTATCGGCACCTTCGCCGGCATCGGGCGGCGCGCCGCGCTGTTCGATGCGCCGCAGCTGTGGCGCACACTGCGCGACCTGCAGCCCGACGTGATTTATCAGCAGATGCGCCAGAGTTATACCGCGGTGTGCGCCCACTACGCCGTGCGGGCGGGCATTCCCTGCTTTTTTCAGATCGCCAGTGATCTTGATCTGGATCCACGCTGGATCACCAACGGCATTTCGGCGAATCTTCCCTTCGACATTGGCGAATCCGTCGCGGGCCTCTGGGGACTGCGCCATGCGAGCCACGTGGTCGCGCAGACGGCGCGGCAGCAGCGCCTGCTGCGCGAGCGCTTCGGCCTCGCCGCCGCCGCGGTAGTGCGCAATTTCCAGCCGCTGCCCGCGTGCCTGCCGCACAAGCCCGCGGCACCGGTCGAGGTGCTGTGGGTCGCAAATTTCAAGGACGTCAAGCGGCCGGAGTTATTCGTGCAGCTCGCCGAGTCGTTCAGCGGGCGCCCCGACCTGAAGTTCACGATGGCAGGGCGACCCTCGGGACTGCGGCGCTTCGCGCCGCTGATGGAACGGATCAGTCGCACCGCCAATCTCGAATACCTCGGCGAGCTGTCGATCGAAGAAGTCGACCGACGCATGGCCCAGGCGGCCATTCACGTCAACACCAGCAGCTTCGAAGGTTTCCCCAACACGTTTATCCAGGCGTGGGCTCAGGGTGCGGTGGTGGCGACCATCGCCGTGGATCCCGACGAAGAGGGGATGGAGGCGCTCGGCATCGGCATCTGTGCCGGAACTTTCGAACGCCTGCGAGCGGTCATCGATGCGCTCGCGCACTCGTCCGAGCGCCGCGGCGCGATCGCCGCACGCGCCTTCGCCTTCGCCCATGCCAATCATTCCCTGGTCCAGGGTGCGCGACTGGCCGACCTGATGCTGGCCGCCGCCGGCGCGGCCGCGCGCGGGCGCGGAGTGCCGGTGGCACCGCGGGCATAACACCCATAAGTCAAATGGGGTGCGCCACGTGTGTGATACGCTGGCGCGGATGGTGCAGCCCGTTCTCAGCGTCGTCGTACCTGCCTACAACGAGCAGCAGGTCCTGCCTGAATTTCACCGTCGTACCCTCGCGGTGCTGCGCGAGCTCACGCTGACGTCCGAGATCATCTATGTCGATGACGGCAGCAGTGACGGCACCATGGCCGCGCTGCGGTCATTGTACGAAGCCGATCCGCAGGGCATGGTGGTGGTGAGCCTGAGTCGCAACTTTGGCAAGGAAGCGGCCATGACCGCAGGCCTCGAGCACGCCCGCGGAGAGGCGGTGGTGGTCATCGACGCAGACCTGCAGGACCCGCCGGAGCTGATCAAGGAAATGATCGAACGGTGGCGCGCGGGATACGACGTCGTTTATGCACGCCGCAGGCGCCGGCATGGTGAGACGTTCCTGAAGAGAGTGACGGCACATTGGTTCTACCGGGTCATGGGAGGGGTGAGTCGCGTCAGCATCCCGCACGATGCCGGCGATTTCCGCTTGTTGAGCCGCCGCGCCACCGATGCGTTGCTGTCCCTGCGGGAACAGCATCGTTTCATGAAAGGGCTGTTCAGCTGGATCGGATTCCGGCAACTAGCCGTCGAGTACGAGCGCGACCCGCGCTTTGCGGGCGACACCAAATGGAACTATTGGCGGCTGTGGAACTACGCCCTGGAAGGGATAACCTCGTTCACGACCGCACCACTCAAGGTCGCGATGTACCTCGGGTTCGCAGTCGCCGGCCTGTCGTTGTCTTATGCGGTGGTCGTTGTATACAAGACGATCGTGTATGGCAACAACGTACGCGGTTATCCGTCCTTGATGGTGGCCATCCTGTTTTTTGGCGGAGTGCAACTGCTGGCTATCGGCGTGCTCGGCGAATATCTGGGCAGAACCTTCAACGAAGCCAAGCGGCGCCCCCTTTATTTCGTGGGCGAAGTACTGCGTGCCGACCCGCAGGTGACCAGCGACGCGACACCGCCGACTCGTCCGCTCACCGTGAGCCTGGCCCGGCCAGGCGCGTCAGCGGTTGCCCGAGCGACAGAACCGGTGCGTTGAACCCGGCCGCCGCGCAGCTCAGCCGGCGGCTGGCAGCATGCCCTGCGCGCGGTACCACTGCGCCGTGCGGCGGGCGCCATCTGCGAAGCTGATCTCAGCGCGAAAACCCAGCAGACGCTCGGCTGCGGCGGTAGAGAACCTGAACGACTTGCGAAAGAAGTCGAGCCGGCGCTGATGCAGCAGCGGACGCAGCCCGAGCGGCGGCATGGTCTTCTCGAAGAGCAAGGCCGCAAGGTCAAACGGCCACAGCGGCAGGTGCGGCGGTGGACGCGGCCTGTCGACGGCGGCGCCAATTGCGGCGACCATCTCGTCAGTGGTGAGCACCTCGGTGCCGGCGAGGATGCAGGTCGCGCCCGCGGCGTGCGCGCTGGCGGCGGCCGCGAGCAGACCACGCGCCAGGTCGTCGACGTAGATCAGCTGATGCAGGTTGCGACCGTCGCCGATGGTCAGGTAACGGCCGCGCTGTATGGCGCGGAACAGTTTCAGCAGGCGCATGTCCCCCGGACCATAGGTCTCGGCGATACGCACGATGCAGACCGGGATCTGCGCGTGAAAGCCACGCGCCACGAGCTCCGCCTCGGCCTTGGTGCGGCCGTAGGCATTGGCGGGAGCGAGCGGACTGTCCTCCTCGAGAACTGCGGCGGACGCGGCGCCGTAAACCCCAATGGTGCTCCCGTGCACAAAGCGACGCACACCGGCCTGCACTGCCAGTTGCAACAGGGTGCGGGTGCCCTCGACGTTCACGCGGCGGAAATGGCTCTCCGGGGCTTCCGCTTCGTGTTGTGCGGCTGCCAGGTGGATGACGGCATCCTGGCCCTGCAACGCCGCCGCGAGCGCGGCGCGGTCCTCGAGAGAGGCGACCACGACGCCGATGCCTGCCGCCAGCAGGCGTTGGCAGCGGGCGCGCTCGACGTCGTTGTTGACGGCAGACACGGCAGTGACCTGATGCGCAAGGCGCGACGCCAGCTGCGCGAGCTCGCAGCCGATGAAGCCCGAGGCACCCGTGATCAGGATGCGTGACACGTGAGGCCGTTGCGCGACACGGCATCGAACTCGTCGCTCCGGCCCGGGGGCGGCGGCCGCTCGGCGAGATAGCGCTGCAAATGAGCGTCCACCGCGGCGCGCTCCTCGGCAACGCGCCGCTCGGACCAGGCGCATTCCGCGCGCATCAGCTGCTGCAACTGATCGAGCGCGGCTGTCCCCGGATGTCCGGCCGTGCCCAGCTCCGTGCGGCGGAATACGACGTCCGCCATGCGCTGCGCCATTTCCTCGCGCAGTGCGTACACTACCTCTGCATGACTCACGCAACTGCCCGGCAGGCAGTGCTGCAGGCGGGACTCGCGCTCGCCCAGCGCCAGCACGGCTTGGGCGCGCGCGCCGTAGTTGCGGGCAAGGCCTTCACACGCGGACGGCGGCAGCCACCGCGGCCAACGCCTGTTGAGATCGGCGAGCAGCGCCGGGAAGTCGCCCACTTCGCCGCCCGGCAGGGCCTGATGAGCCGACTCGGTGCCGGCACGACGCTTGCCGAGTTGCCTGGCGGCGGCATCGAGCGCCGCGACGGCATCCCGGCGTGCGACGGTATACCTCACGCTGATCAGTGACAGCAGACCCGCTACAGCGCCGGCGCGCTCATGGTCGATCAGGCGCGACTGTTTGCCGAAGCTGAGCGCCTCGCGCCCCTGGCGCGCGGCGTCGCCGAACGGCACGAGTCCGAAGCCCGTCATACTCACCTCGGACTCCGCGAGCGCCAGTGCCGGATGGCACTGATTGATCTCGTCTATGAACGCGCGCAGTTCCGCGCGGCTCATGTGCACCTTGTCCGGGTCGCGCTCGACCACCGCATGCCAGACGCCAACCAGCGTATGCGCACGCCACGGCACCAGGAACATGTGACGGGCATTGCGCGCCAGCAGGGCATCCGAGTCGCGCGTTCGCCCCTGCAGCGCGAGGGCCATCCGCGCGGTGGGCTTGCGCGCGACCACCAGGCAGGCATCGCGCGAATAGGTGCCCGGCGCTACCTGCGTTGCCGGCAGCGGCTGCAGCAGCGACTCGGCCCAGGGACCGGCTGCATTGATCACCAGCCGCGCGCGAATGTCGAAGCGCTCACCCGTCAGGCGGTCGCAGACCGCTGCGCCCACGACACGCCGGTCCGAGAGCAGCAGGCGTTCGACCTCTACATGATTGGCCACGCTGGCCCCGAGAGCGGCGGCCGCCGCAACGAAGCCGAGCACCAATCGCGGCGGGTTGTACATCTGGCCATCCTCGAACACGGCAGCGCCCGTCAGACCGGCGGACTCGATCTCCGGGAAGAGCTGGCGCGTTTCGCTGCGGCTCAGAAACCGCGTACCGTGGATCCGGCGCGAGGGGTCGGCGATGAGGGAATTGAAGTCGCGGGTCAGCAGATCGTACACGGCCATTCCGGCACCCAGGAACCAGCGGCTGCCCTTGCCCCGGCCGAAGGTCGGAACGACGAACGGTAACGGTGCGACCAGGTGTGGAGCGATCCGCAGCAGGATCGCGCGTTCGCGGCACGATGCGCGCATGCGTGCGACGTCGGCGTGCTGCAGGTAGCGGATTCCCCCGTGCACGATCTTGAAGCAATGCGCCGAGGTTCCGGCACCGAAATCATCGCGCTCCACCAGCGCGGTGCTGAAGCCGCGAATGCAGGCCTCGCGCGCCACCGCGGCCCCGGCAGCGCCGCCACCTATCACGAGGACGTCGAATTCCTGATTGCTGAGTTGCGTGAGCGCGCGCTGCATCGCGACAGACATGATACCGATTGAGATGCCCGGGGCGGGCCTTTTTATATTCGCGCACCGGCGACGCTGCGCGAGCACGATCTGACTTTAGCTCAATGCCCCTTAATGGCACCGGTCTTCACACCGAGGGCCATTAATCGCGGCGACGTACCTGGCGGTCCCTGCAGCCAGCGAAAGTCATTCGCAAGCAGCGGCGCGAGGCTGCGGGCTGTCGAGGCCGCCAGATGATGTCGGTCCCACAAGACCGGTTTGTCATCGATGAAGGCGGGACAACTGTGTGCGGGACACAGGTACGGCCTGGGATCATGGACCCGCACGGAGGGGTATGCGGCGGCCACACTCTGAGCGATGGCGGCAATCTGCGCGGCCTGAGCGTCGTATTCCGCGGGGCTGATGCTGCAGCGGGATAGGTCCGGATACTCGAAGTAGACACAGTCCGGCAGTGGCTGTGGCAGTTCCGGCGGGTCCAGCAAGACGAGCACCTTGAGCCCGGCCGCTTGCAGGGCGTCGAACGTGGTACGCAGGCTCTGAGCCAGCAGGTCGCCCGGAGGAGTGTGCAACGCCGGGCTCGCCGGCGAGCGCCCCGTGAACAGGTCGCGAACACCCAGCGGCCGCGGCGGCCTGACGTAGGCTGACAGGGGCGCATTCCACAGCTTGTTCCACTTGCCAGCCAGAACCACGCCTTTGAGACCCCGCGCCTTGAGGATCGCAAGCTCTGACAGCACCTGGCGGTTGAAACGGGAGCAGCGGCTGTTCAGCGCCGCCGATCCGGTCGTCTGCTGCTCGAAGGGCAGACAATTCCCCATCGTCAATTGCAGAAAAGCGGAAGTGCCGCTGTGCTGCATGGCCAGTACGATGGGTGCCAGCGCCATTGCATGTGAATCCCCCCACAGCACCAGGTCGACTTCACCGGCTGCCCCGAAACGGCACTCCTCCAGGGGCAACGTCCCAGTCCAGGTGTCCGGTTGCAGCAGGCAGTCGTAGTTGGCATCGGCCGGTTTGTCGCCGTCGACTCTTGCAGCGAGTTGCTCGCGTGCGCTGCGTGGCCCATAGGTGGCCCACGCCCAGGTGCCGCTGGCAACCACGGCGATGGCCGCCATGCACGCCACCCCCCAGCGAAGCACAGTCGTCGGCGGCGTGCCGCGGACGAAGGAGCCACGTCGCCACGGCATCTCGATGTATTTCAGGCTGAGTGCGGCGAGCACGTAGGCGAGCAGCGCGGCGATGATCGCGCTGCCGACTCCTGCGCGCATGAGCGTCGCGCCTCGCAGCAACGACAGAATCGGCCAATGCCACAGGTACCATCCGTAAGAGGTCAACCCGATGGCAACCATCGGCCGGCTGGTCAGGCTCCGATACAGCAGCGTCGTGCTCGGCCGGCCATTGCCCCATATCAGCAACGCCGCGCCCAGCACTGCCGGCAGCGCGGCCGGTCCAGGAAAGCGCGTGGCCGACTGCAGCAGCGTGAAGGCAGCCAGCACGAGCAGCGCACCGGCCGCCGCTGCGATCCGCCGAAGCTTGGGGCGATCACTGCCGGGCTCCGGCCCCAGAGCCAACAGCGCACCAATCCCCAGCTCCCAGGCGCGCGCGGGCGCACTGAAGAACGTTGCCGGCAAGTCGTGGTCCACGAGCCAGGCGCTCCAGGCGAACGAGCCGATGACGATCGCGCCTATCGCGTAGCGCATGCGTGGGCGGTGCGCCTGCCTGCGTGCCGCGCGAGAGATGGCCAGCAGCAGCAATGGCCACACAACATAGAACTGCTCTTCGACAGAGAGGCTCCATAAGTGCAACAGAGGTTTGAGCTCTGCCGCTCCGTCGAAGTAGCCACCCGACAACGACATGAAAAAGTAATTGGCGACGAACGCCATTGCCGCCAGCGCTGATCGCGCCAACTCTTGCCGCTCAGCGATCGGCTGCAGCACCCACGAGGCAGCGACGCTCGCCAGCACGACTACCACCAGGGCCGGCAGTATTCGCCGCATGCGCCGCGCGTAGAAATTGGCGAGCGATACGCTGCCGCTGGCGGCGAGCTCCCGTGCCAGCAGCTGAGTGATCAGATATCCGGAGATGACGAAGAAGACATCGACGCCCGCAAACCCGCCGGTAATTCCCGGAATGCCGACGTGGTAAGCGACCACTCCCAGAATCGCGATC
>Ga0210394_10006076_pt1 | contig 13218 bp, 16 predicted proteins | sample IncBWC12MmetaG_FD_160121 | JGI IMG/M metagenome (GOLD analysis project Ga0210394, IMG submission 160121) | Forest soil microbial communities from Barre Woods Harvard Forest LTER site, Petersham, Massachusetts, United States - Inc-BW-C-12-M | ecosystem: Environmental > Terrestrial > Soil >...
ATGCTGCGCACGCTGGCGTAGCCCGCGAGATACTCGATGACGGCTGAATCGCGGCCCGTGAGACCGCGCAGCGCCTGCTGCCAATAGGGATTCGGCAGGTTGCGCACATCGAAGACGAAGTCCGCATCCCCGGGTATGCCGTGCTTGTAGCCGAACGATTCGAACATCAGGGACAGCCTGCCGTCGCGCCGCCGGTCGATTCGTTCGCGGATCAGTTCGCGCAGCGCGTGCACACCCATGTTCGAGGTGTCGATCACCCAGTCCGCCGCGATGATTATCGGCTCCAATAGCTTGCGTTCGGAGGCAATGGCCTCGCGCAAACTCACATCGCCGGCGACCAGCGGGTGCTTGCGGCGCGTTTCGGCATAGCGCTTGAGCAGCACTTCCTCGGCGGCGTGCAGATACAGGACCTCGCAGCTGATGCCGCTGCGCTGCAGTTCGCCGACCAGGGCAGGAATGGTTTCGATTTCGTTGGGCCGGTTGCGCGCATCCAAGCCCACCGCGGTTCGCGGATAGGTGTCTCCCATGCCGCGCACGGTGTGCGAGATGAAGGGTTTGAGCAATGCAGCGGGGATGTTGTCGACGCAATAAAAATCGATGTCTTCCAGCATGTGCAGCGCGACGCTCTTCCCGGAGCCGGACAGCCCGCTCACGATGATCAGCCGCATCGACATGCAGTGGCTGCGGCGGCTACAGCGACAGGCGCGACTTGAGGACGTCCTCGGCGTGGTGGTCGGAAGACTTTTCTTTGTGCTTCTTTACGCAGCGGTCGAGCTTGTCCGTCAGCGCATCGATGGATGCATACATGTTCGCTTCGGTTGCATCGGCATAGATCTTGTTCCCACGCAACATGAGAGTGGCCTCCGCCTTATGGCCGAATCTTTCGACCGTGAGCACGCAGTGGACGTCGATCAACTGCTCGAAATGCCTCGAGATGCGCTCGAACTTCTTGAGAACGTAAGCGCGAAGCGATTCGGTGACTTCCACATGATGGCCGCTGAGATCGAGTTGCATGAGTGACCTCCTGATTTTCGACACTTTAAGACGCGCGGGCCGCCGCTCGCTTCCGCTCGTTGGACGGCGCGATCTGCATACCTTCGCGATATTTGGCAACCGTGCGCCTCGCCACGGGTATGCCTTCCTGCGAGAGAATTTCCGCGAGCTTGCTGTCGCTCCACGGATTTTCCGGATTCTCCTGCGAAACCAGTTTTTTGATCTTGGCGCGGATGGCGGTGGACGACATTTCCGTGCCATCGGCGGCCGCGACATGACTGGAAAAGAAATAACGAAATTCGAACACACCGCGCGGCGTGTGCATGTATTTGGCGGTGGTGACGCGCGAGATCGTCGATTCGTGCATTTCCACCGCTTCAGCCACGTCCTTGAGGATGAGCGGCTCCATCGCCTCTTCGCCCAATTCGAAAAAACTGGTCTGGCGCTGCACGATGCAGCGCGCCACCTTGACCAGGGTCTCGTTGCGGATTTCCAGGCTGCGCATCAACCAGCGCGCCTCCTGCAATTGGGTGCGCAACATCGCATGATCCGGCGCGCGCGAGATCAAATTCGCGTAACTCTGGTTGACGCGCACCCGCGGCACGGTCGCCTGGTTGATTTCCACCACCCAACCGTGATCGGTGCGGCGCACGAACACATCGGGAATCACATATTCCGCCTGCGCAGGATTGACCGCGGCGCCCGGGCGCGGATGGCAGGAGCGCACCAGGGCCAGCGCCATTTCCAGATCGCCTTCGCTGCAGCGCAGCTGCCGGCGCAGCAGCACGAGCTGCTGTCCGGCGACCAAGTCCAGGTGCTCGAGCGCCACGCGGATCGCGATATCGCGCGCCGGTGTGTCCGGGTCGAGTTGCCGCAACTGCAGCGCAATGCACTCGCCTAAGGTGCGCGCACCGACGCCGGCGGGCTCCAGCGATTGGACTATGCCGAGCACACGCTCCACATCGGCGGAGCTCGCCTCGATCTCCGGCAGCAAGCTCAAGCGGATGTCTTCGAGCGCGTCGTTCAGATATCCATCATCGGTGATGGCGTCGGCGATGACGCGCGCAATCGCGATGTCGATGGCGCTCAAGCGGGCCAGCTCCAATTGCTCGATCAGCTGTTCTTGCAGAGTCTGGCCGTGCTGATCGCTGAAATCGCCGCTGCGGTCATCGTCCCCCGACCACACCCGGTCGGATGGCCCGCTGGTGTGCTCACCCCAGGCCTCGTCGGCAATTTCGACTTCCGGCGTTTCGCGCTGGTCCGGGGGCGTGCTGAGGCCGTCCAGTTCGGCATACTTCTCCTCAATCCGCGGGGCAGCCTCGTCGCGCTCGCGCACGATGTCCGGCTGGACGTCGAGGGTTTCGTCTTCCGCTTCGAGCATCACATTGGTCTCGAGGGTCTCGCGGACATGGGCTTGCAGGTCCAGCGAGGGTAGCTGCAGCAATCTAATCGCCTGTTGCAGCTGCGGCGTCATGGTGAGCTGCTGACCGATGCGAAGCTGCAGACTTGGCTTCAACATAATAGTTCTATCAAACCCGCGCCTATAATTTGAAATCCTGTCCCAAGTACACCTCACGGACCTGCGGGTTGGCAAGAATCTGATCCGCAGATCCGGAGGCGAGAACGCTACCTTGACTGACAATATAGGCTCTGGAGCAAATACCCAAGGTCTCGCGCACATTATGATCGGTGATCAGGACTCCGATACCCTTGTCCGACAAGTGCTTGATTATGCGTTGGATATCGGCAACCGAGAGGGGATCGACGCCGGCAAACGGCTCATCCAGCAGCATGAATCGGGGATCGGCGGCCAATGCGCGGGCGATTTCCACCCGCCGGCGCTCCCCGCCTGAAAGACTCAAGCCCAAACTGTCGCGGACATGATCGATATGCAACTCGCCCAACAGCTCTTCCAAGCGTGCGTCGCGCCCGGCATGGTCCAATTGCGGGCGGGTTTCGAGGATGGCGGTGATATTGTCCGCCACCGACAGTTTGCGAAACACGGAAGGCTCCTGGGGCAGGTAACCCAGGCCCAATTGCGCTCGCCGGTGCATGGGTAAGCGGCTGATATCGCGATTGTCCAGGCGGATCTCGCCGTGCTCGCAGCGGGTGAGTCCCACGATCATGTAGAAGGCGGTGGTCTTGCCCGCGCCGTTCGGGCCCAATAGGCCCACGACTTCGCCGCTTTCGACCTCCAAGGACAAATCCTGCAGCACTTGCCGTGATTTGTAGCTCTTGGCGAGGCTCAGGGCTCGCAGCACGCTCATGGATCGGGCGAGGCCGGCGGCACCTGCTTCGACGGCGCGGGTTTCGGCGGCGCTGATTTGGGCGGGGGCGGCGTGATGATGATATGCACGCGCTGCGAACCCTGCTCGGCGGCTTCCGCGGCGACGCTCTGGGCGCGAACATTGTACTTCAGCGATTCGCCGCGAATTTCGTTCTGTCCATCGCTCAAATAGGCATCCTTGGATAGGCGCACCACGCCGTTGCTCACATCGTAATCGATCAGGTCGGCGCGGCCCTTGGCCACCTTGCCGGTTTTTGGAACCACCTGTTCGAATGCGGCCGGCGAGCCATTGGCAACCGCACGGGTCAGCACCTTGTTGACAAAGGTTATTTGCGCCTCGTCGGAGGTCAGCAGCCCCTGGTCCATGGTTATTTTCACGTTACCGCGAAATACCCAAAGATTGTTGTCGAAGTCCAATGCCGTGGTCTGGGTGGCGTGGCCTTGATCCGCGGTGATCGCCATGTTGCCTTGCGAGATCCGCACTTTGTTGAATACCGCGGTGTTGGTGCGCAGGTCGACTTCGGTCGATTGCGCGTCGAGCAAAATAGGTAGTTGCGCATCACGGGTGGCCGCAGCGCCGGCTGGCAGCGCGGGCGCCGCGAGCGCGAGCAGTGCGAGGTACTTAACGGTGAAAGCGGCCATTGACCTTCGATTCCAGGCGCACGGTGCGCTCTTTCAGATTTGCGATGAGGCCGCGTGCGGTCAAGATATGCCCGCCAAAGTCGATGCGCACGTCGCTCTTGGTGGTCGCGAGCGAGCGGGCAACGTCGTAGCGCAGCGTATCGGTGCGTATCACCGCAGCGCCTTCCGTATCGGGTGCCTCTCCTTGCAGGCGCACATTGCCGCTCACATCGACGAGATTGCCGCCGGGCAGCACATGGGCGGTATCGCCGAACATCACCCAGGTTTGCCCGCCCGGGGCGTCATAGTTCACCCGCACGTTGTACAGCTCCACCTCGTTGCTATGCGCGACTTGATCGATGCGTTCCGCCTCGATGCGGATGCTGGGCGCTCCGGACTCATCGTAGTCGATGAGAATGGCGTTCTTCAAAAAATAGCCCGGCAGATCGGCCTGATTTGCCGCGCTGGTGGCCGATGGGCGGCGCACCGGCGAACTCAATATCCAGGTGCTGATGGCCAAAGCCGCGACCGCGAGTACGGTAAATACCCTGAAAAACATCAGCTTTGCCTGGCGCGGGCGCGCAGCAGGACGTCGCACAATTCGCGTACGGCGCCCAAGCCGCCCGGCGCGCGCGCAACCCAATGCGCGGCGGCCAACACGATCGGGTGCGCATCCGCCACCGCCGCGCTCAAGCCCACCGCGGACATCAGCGGCAGATCCGGCGTGTCATCCACGATGCAGGCGCAGTTCAAGGGGTCCAATCCAAAACGCTCCGTCATCTTGCGCAGCGCGGCCAGTTTGTCGCTGCATCCTTGGACTACCGCGGACACGCGTAGTTCGCGCAGGCGTGCGGCGGCGGCGGCCGAGCGCCGGCCGCTCAACGCCGCCACGTGCACGCCGGCGGCCATCAGCAGCTTGATGCCGTGGCCGTCGCGGACGTGGAAGACCTTCAGCGCTTCACCGCGCTGGCCGAAATACAAGCGGCCGTCCGTGAGCACGCCGTCCACGTCCAGGATCAGGAGTTCGATCTTCGCGAACGGAGTGGCCTTGCGCGCCTTCAAAATACACCGGCGCGCAGCAGATCGTGCACATTCAAGGCACCGACGATCCGACCGTCCGCATCGATCACCACCAGCGAGGTAATGCGGTGGGTCTCCATGAGATGCACCGCCTCGGCCGCCAGAGTGGCGGGGCTCACCGATTTGGGCTTGAGCGTCATGACCTGATCCATGCGCGTGGCATGCAAATCCGCCGCGCGGTCGAGCGCGCGCCGCAGATCCCCGTCCGTGAACACCCCGAGCACATGCGCCTGCGCATCGACGATCGCCGTCATGCCGAGACCCTTGGAGGTGACCTCCATGAGACCCTCGGCCAATGTGGTGTCGGCTCGAACCGTGGGCACATGCACGCCGGTGCGCATGACATCCTTCACGTACAACAGCCGGCGGCCGAGGGCGCCTGCCGGATGGGAGCGCGCGAAATCCTCCTCGGTGAATCCGCGCGCCTTCAAGAGCGCGACCGCCAATGCATCGCCCACGGCGAGGGCGGCTGTGGTGCTGGCGGTCGGCGCCAGATTGAGCGGACACGCCTCGGCGGGCACGCGGATGTCCAAGTGCACCGTTGCCATTTGTCCCAGAGTGGACGCGGAGTTTCCGGTAAAGGCGATCAAGGGTACTCCCAAGCGCTTGATCACCGGCAGGATGGTGAGGATCTCGGCGGTCTCGCCGGAATTCGACAGCGCCAGGACCACATCATCGCGCGTGATCATGCCGACATCGCCGTGACTGGCCTCGCCGGGATGCACGAAGAAGGAGGGCGTACCGGTGCTTGCCAGGGTGGCGGCGATTTTGCCGCCGATATGACCGGACTTGCCCATTCCCGTCACGACGATGCGGCCACGGCAGTTAAGACAAATGCGGCAGGCACGTGCAAAATCCGTCCCCAGACGCGGCAGCTGCGCACGCAAGCCTTCGATCTCGACGGTGAGTGCCTGGCGGCCGAGATCGGCGAGGTCTTCGTCGGTGTAGTCGAGCATCCCGTGAATGATACAGCGCCGGTGCTCACGCCGCCGCTGTGGAATACTCAGACAGGCTCCCCGGGCGTAAGCTTGAGTAATTTTGAGGTGTAGGCATGAATCCACAACAGGTAGCGCAAATAATCGAGGCAGGCTTGGCCGGCGCCCGAGCGCTGGTGAAGAGCGAGGACAATGTGCACTTCGAGGCCGTGGTGATCGCGGCGGCGTTTGCCGGCAAGCGTTCCGTGCAGCGGCATCAATTGGTGTATTCCACCTTGGGGAAGGCTGTGGGCAACGAGATTCATGCGCTGGCGCTGCAGGTCTATACGCCGGACGAATATGCAGGGCAGGGACGTGGATAAATTACAGATCCACGGCGGCATCGCGCTCGAGGGCGAGATCCGCATTTCCGGCGCCAAGAACGCGACGCTGCCGATCTTGGCGGGCTGTTTGCTGGCGGACGGCCCGGTGACGGTCTCGAATGTCCCGCATCTGCAGGACGTCACCACGATGATCGAGTTGCTCGGGCGCATGGGCGTTTCCGTGACCATCGACGAAAAGATGCGCATCGAGGTCGATGCCTCGACCATCAAGGAATATTTCGCGCCCTATCAACTGGTGAAGACCATGCGCGCGTCGATTCTGGTGTTGGGTCCGTTGTTGGCGCGCTTTGGCGCGGCCGATGTCTCCTTGCCCGGCGGCTGTGCGATCGGCGCACGCCCGGTCAATATCCATGTCGCCGGTTTGCAGGCCATGGGCGCCGATATTCATATCGAAAACGGCTACATCAAGGCGCGCGCCGCGCGTCTCAAGGGTGCGCGGCTGGTTCTGGAAACCGTCACCGTCACCGGCACCGAAAACCTGATGATGGCCGCTGCCTTGGCGGATGGAGAAACCATCCTAGAGAATGCGGCGCGCGAGCCGGAGGTGGTCGATTTAGCCAATTTCTTGTGCGCCATGGGCGCCAGGATCAAGGGCGCAGGCACCGACAGAATCGTCATCGAAGGCGTGTCGCGCTTGAATGGAACCGCGTACGAGGTGCTGCCGGATCGTATTGAAACCGGCACCTACCTGGTCGCGGGCGCCATTACCGGCGGCCATATCCGCGTAAAAAACACCCGGCCCGATCACCTGGATGCCGTCATCGGCAAGCTGCAGGAGGCCGGCGCCAGCGTGGGTGTCGGCGACTCCTGGATCGAGGTCGATATGCGCGGTCGCCGGCCGGCCGCCGTCGATGTTCGAACCGCGCCGTACCCGGCCTTCCCGACCGACATGCAGGCGCAGTTCGCCGCGCTCAATACCGTGGCGAGCGGCGTCGGCACCATCATCGAGACCATTTTTGAAAATCGCTTCATGCACATGTTGGAGATGCGCCGCATGGGTGCGGAAATCCGCCTCGAGGGCAACACCGCCATCATCAAGGGAGTCGAGCGGCTGACGGCCGCTCCGGTGATGGCGACTGACCTGCGCGCCTCGGCAAGCTTGGTGTTGGCGGCGCTCGTTGCCGACGGCCGCACGGACATCGAACGCATTTACCACATCGACCGCGGTTATGCGGCGATTGAGGAAAAACTTCAGCAATTGGGCGCGAAGATCCGGCGCACGCCTTGAAGGCGCGCCGAGCGCCGCAGATCATTGCCTCTGAATCGGACGCTCCAATACCGTCAGATGGATCTTGTAACTCTGCCGCGCGTGGCGCGCTTCGAGTTCGACATCGGAGCCGGGTTTCAGCGAGGAAACGCGCGCCACCAGATCCTGGGCGCTGCGCACGGGTTCGCCGCCGAGGGCGGTGATCAAGTCGCCGGGCCGCATTCCGGCCTCATACGCCGGACTCCTCAGCAAAATATTCACCACGGTCACGCCGCCCCCCGCGGTGCCCAGCTGCTCGGCTTGTTCGTCGGACAAATCCTGCGGCATGAATCCCAGCCAGCCGCGCACCACGTGGCCGTTGGTCAGTATCTGCCCCATCACACCGCGCACAAGATTGATCGGAATGGCAAAGCCGATGCCTTCCGGACCACCGTAGCTGCGATTGAGCACCGCGGTGTTGATGCCGACCAAGTCGCCGTGCGCGTCGATGAGCGCGCCGCCGGAGTTGCCGAGGTTGATGGCAGCATCGGTTTGAATGAAATTCTCGAACGTGGCCAACCCCAGCTGGCCGCGCCCGGTGGCGCTCACGATGCCCTGCGTGACGGTCTGACTCAAGCCATAAGGATTGCCGATTGCGAGCACGATATCGCCGACCCGCAGCGTGTCGGAGCGGCCCAAGGGCATGACGGGCAATTTGCCGATCTTGAGATTGAGGATGGCGATATCGGTATCGGGGTCCTGACCGACGATGGCGGCATCGGCAATGCGGCCGTCGGCGAGCTGGATCCTGATCGAATCCGCCCCCGCGATGACATGCTGATTGGTGACGATGGTGCCCGTCGCATCGACGATCACGCCGGAGCCCAAGCTGCGTTCGATACGCTTGCGGTAGCTCGGCCAATAATCGCCGAACAATTGATTCAACGGCGCCGTCGGCGCGAGTTCCCGCACTACCCGGGCGGTGTAAATATTGACCACCGCCGGGGCCGCCCGCGCCACCGCATCGGCGAAGCTTTGCATGACGACGGGCGGGCCCGAAGCCGCGGCGGCGATTTGGCTTGCGCTCGGGGAGGCGCTAGGCGTCGCGCTGGTCGCGGCGGCCGGCGCGCCGCCGATGTGTGCGCCCAACAGCGTGGGGTTCCACCAAACCACGAGAAATGCCACGGCCAGACCGATCACGACCGCCTTGATCAAGAAATTCACGAAGACGCGAGTGTTCTGCAATTAATATCGCTCGTCGAGCCTTAAGGGGTACGCGCTTATCTGTGTATAATGCGCTCGCAATATTCTTTGGGAAACACTACCGCTACAGGGGTTTGCGTGAAGAATTGTCAACAATACCTGGGGCGATCGCATGACTGATCAGGTTGACCACAGCCGCCGCCGCTTGTTGACGGCGGCCACAGTCGGCACGGGCGCGATCGGCGTCGCCTTCGCCGCGATTCCTTTTCTCGCTTCCTGGCAGCCCAGCGCGCGCGCCAAAGCATTGGGTGCTCCGGTCGCGGTGGATGCATCGAAACTCGAGGCCGGCCAGATGCTCAAGGTGGTGTGGCGCGGTCAAGCGGTATTCATCGTACGGCGCATCAAGGCGGTCGTCGATCGATTGGGCGATCACAATGCGGTGCTGGCAGATCCCAATTCCGACGATTCGCTGCAGCCGGACTACATCAAGGCCAGCGGCGCTGCGCGCGCGCGCAATCCCGAGTACTGGGTGGGCTTGGCGGTTTGCACGCATCTTGGCTGTTCGCCCCTGGGCGCCTTCGAGCCCAACAATCCCTTCCAGGTCGCAGGCGCGGACCTGGGCGCGAATTGGCCGGGCGGTTTCTATTGTCCCTGCCACGGCTCCAAGTATGATTTGTCGGGCCGCGTATACAAGGGTCAACCGGCGCCCAAGAACCTCACGGTCCCGCCCTACGCAATTTCGGCCGCTACACGCATCGTCATCGGCGTCAGCGATGCTCCCAAATCAGCCTAAGTACGCAAGAGGTAAGCGATGGCCCTAGCACCTGAGTCCGCCGGCAGCGCCAAAGGATTGATCGGCTGGATCGACGCGCGCTTTCCGCTGACGAAATTGTGGCGCGAACAAGTCTCCGAGTATTACGCGCCGAAGAATTTCAATTTCTGGTACTACTTCGGCGTGCTTTCGTTGGTGGTGCTCGCCATGCAGCTGGTGACGGGAATATTCCTGACGATGAACTACAAGCCATCCTCCGCCGAGGCGTTCTCGTCGATCGAGTACATCATGCGGGACGTCGAATGGGGCTGGCTGATCCGCTACATGCATTCCACCGGGGCATCGGCGTTTTTCATCGTTGTTTATCTGCACATGTTTCGCTCGCTGTTGTACGGCTCGCATCGTAAACCGCGCGAACTGCTGTGGATATTCGGCTGTTTGATCTTCGTGCTGCTCATGGCGGAAGGGTTTTTGGGCTATGTCATGCCCTGGGGCAACATGAGCTACTGGGGAGCGCAAGTCATCGTCTCCCTGTTCAGCAGCGTGCCCGTGATCGGTCAGAGCCTGGTCGAATGGATCCGCGGCGACTACTACATCGCCGATGCCACCTTGAACCGGTTCTTCGCCTTGCACGTGGCCGCATTGCCTCTGGCGCTGGTATTCCTCGTGATAGCGCACCTCATGGCGCTGCATGAGGTGGGGTCCAACAATCCGGACGGCATCGAAATCAAGAAGCACAAGGATGCGCAAGGCCATCCTCTCGACGGCATTCCATTCCATCCCTACTACACGGTGAAGGACCTGGTCGGCGTCGCGGGATTCCTGCTGGTGTTTTGCGGCGTGATTTTCTTTGCGCCGACCTTCGGTGGATTGTTCCTGGAATCGCCCAATTTCGAACCCGCCAATCCTCTGCAAACGCCGCCGCACATTGCACCGGTGTGGTATTTCACGCCGTACTACGCCATGTTGCGCGCCGTGCCGTCTTTCTTGGGAACGCAGATCTGGGGCGTGCTGGTGCTCGGCGCCGCGGTAGTTGTGCTGTTTTTCCTGCCGTGGTTGGATCACTCGCCGGTGAGCTCGATCCGCTACCGGGGCCCGATCTACAAGGCGATGCTGGCGATCTTCGTCGTGGCATTCATCACCTTGGGTGTATGCGGCTTGAAACCGCCGTCGGGCATTTACCCGATGCTGGCACGGGTATGCACGGTTTTGTATTTTGCTTTCTTTTTGCTGATGCCCTGGTACACGAAGTATGAACCCGTGAAGCCGGTGCCGGAAAGGGTCACGGGACATGCTTAAAGCGTCGGTTTTGATCACGATCGGGATATTCTGCGCCGCTACCGCTTGGAGCCAAGAAGGCGAGATCCCCTTGTTGCAGTCCGGGACCGACATCAAGAATATCGAGTCTCTGCAGCGCGGCGCGCGCAATTTCATGAATTATTGTTCCGGCTGCCATTCGCTCAAGTACTTGCGCTACAACCGCATGGCGGCGGATTTGCAGATCCCCGAGTCGGAGCTTACGGCCAATTTGATGTTCACCTCCGATAAGCCGTTCGACGGCATCAATTCAGCGATGCCGGCCGATGCGGAAGGTTGGTTCGGCAGGCAGCCGCCGGATCTGTCCTTGATCGCCAGGGCTCGCGGCGTCGATTACATCTATTCGTTTCTGAAGGGCTTTTACGCCGATAAGACGCGACTTTGGGGCGTCAATAATCTGTACTTGCCCAACGCTGCGATGCCACATGTACTGTTTCCGCTGCAGGGCTCGCAGAAACCGGTGTTCAAAAATGTTCCCGATTCCGGCGGCAGTGCCCGGATGGTGCTGACCAGCGTGGAGGCAATGACTCCGGGCGCGATGAAGCCGGAGGAGTATGATCAATTCGTTCGGGACATCGCCAACTTCCTGGATTACGCCGCCGAACCCATCAAGGCGAAACGCGAGTCGCTGGGCGTTTTTGTCATGCTATTTCTGCTGGTGTTTTTTGTGCTGGCATACTTGCTGAAAAAAGAATACTGGAAGGACGTCCACTGACGCAGCGGGACCGTCCCCTCAGTCCTTTTGCTGGGAGACCGCGCTCGTGGCACGTCGTTCGGTGATGACCCTCTTTTCAGCACCGGCCGACCCGTGGAGCCATCGCACGCGCTTGGTCCTTGCAGAGAAGGGCATCGCAATCGAATTGGTCAATGTGGACCCGAACGATTTGCCCGAGGACCTGATCGATCTGAATCCCTACCACAGCGTGCCGACCTTGGTGGATCGAGATCTCGTGCTGTACGACTCGCGGGTCATCATCGAATACCTGGACGAACGCTTTCCGCATCCGCCGTTGATGCCGATCGATCCGGTGACTCGCGCACAGTTTCGCGTCGCGCTGTATAGAGTCGAGCGCGACTGGTATGCCTTGGCGCACGACATCGAGCTCGATCCGCGCAGCAAGACGGCGGAGCACAGCCGCAAGGTCCTGGCGGAAGCAATCTGCGCGAGTGCGGAAGTTTTCAAAGCAAAGCCGTTTTTCCTGAGCGATGAATTCTCGCTGGTCGATGCCAGCATAGCGCCGATTCTGTGGCGTTTGCGGGCCTATGGGATCGAGCTGCCGGCGCAGGCGCAGCCCATCATGAAGTACATGCAGTCCATCTTTACGCGCCCCACCTTTCGCGCCTGCTTGACCGACGCTGAACGGGAAATGCGTCCTTGAAGCCGCGCCGTCCATACCTGCTGCGCGCGCTGCACGAGTGGATAACCGACAGCGGTGAGACTCCGCACATCGTGGTGGATGCGGCCGCGGAGGGCGTGACCGTGCCGCGCCAGTACGTCAAAGACGGCAAAATCGTGCTCAACGTGAGCTTCTCGGCAACTCAAGTCTTGAAGCTCGGCAATGATTTCGTCAGCTTCGAGGCTCGGTTCGGCGGCGTCGGATACGCGGTGCAGGTTCCGGTGCGCGCAATCCTCGGGATCTACGCCCGCGAAACCGGACAGGGGATGATTTTTCCGGAGGGTGATGCGGATCCCGATCCCACCGACAGCCCACCGCCCACCCCGAGTATCGGAAAGTCCAGCCCGGCTGCGGCCAAACGGCCGAAACTGCAGGTGGTCAAGTAGCGCGAAAAGCGTCCTTGACCCAGTGGAGGTGCTGCGCGCCCGGCGGCCCTTCCACGGCGAGCACATCGAAGCGCATGGCGCGGCCGTGCCACTCGGCTTGCCTCTGCAGAAAGTATCGGGCGGCGCGAATGATCTTGCGCTGCTTGCGCCACGTGACGGATTGCAGCGCCCCGCCGAACTCCTGACTGCCTCGCTGCCGAACTTCAATGACCGCCAACACGCCGTTGTCGAGACCAACCAGATCGAGTTCGCCGGCCTTGCAGCGCAGATTGCGCGCCACCAGCACGACACCGCGGCCCTGCAGGTAGGCGGCCGCGAGTTGTTCCGATTGGAGGCCGCGTTGGCGGCGCAGATCCGTCATGCGCCATAGCTTGCGGCGCCGCCCGGCTCGGCGCCGCCGGAATATGCGGCCGATTCGTAGCGATTCCGCTACGGCTTGCTGATTTTCCAGGTGCCGGTCGCCACCGGCGGGCTTGCCGGCTGCGCTTTTGCACTCACCGACCAGTCGCCGTCGCCGCCCTTGGGGCTGAACGTTCCTTTCAGGTTGATCTGTGTCTGATCATCCCCCGGCGGATCGTAAGCGGCGGTAAATGTGTCGCCGGCGAAAGCGGCGCTTTTCAGTTTGGCGCTGTAGTCCGCGGCTCCGCCGCCGTCTCCG
>Ga0210394_10006077_pt1 | contig 13217 bp, 12 predicted proteins | sample IncBWC12MmetaG_FD_160121 | JGI IMG/M metagenome (GOLD analysis project Ga0210394, IMG submission 160121) | Forest soil microbial communities from Barre Woods Harvard Forest LTER site, Petersham, Massachusetts, United States - Inc-BW-C-12-M | ecosystem: Environmental > Terrestrial > Soil >...
GCCGGTGCGCTCAGTGGGCCGAGGCCCGCAGCTTGGTCGGATTTAGTCAGATCCGGTCATGCTCCGGTCGATTACCAGAGCCAGGTCTCGGGGTTGTCGTACGGGGCGCCGTCGAAAACCAATTTCAGCCCTTTGGTGCAGCGGATCAAACTCCAGATCAGCGTGAGCAGCAGGAGAGGCCAGCCGAAGTATATTGAAATATAGCTGCCCACCACGCTGATGGCGAAGAAAAGCAACCCGATCCAGAAGGTTTGGATCTGGAACTGATAATGGGTCCGCAGCCAGGGCGACGCTTCCTCCCGGTGCAGGTAGGCCAGGATAACGCCGACTATCGGGGCAATGATCGGGAGAAGCCACCCGATTATGTAGAGGATGTAGACGGATTTCGCGGTGGCCAGTTTTTCCTCATGGTCGGCGGTGACGACGCTGCCAGAATCGCTCACGGGAGCCTCCTCGGTTTGCGGCGCAATTGGTCGATCCCCATAGCACCGACCCCTAAAGGATAGCAGATATAGCCCCTCCCGCACAAATACCCTGCCTATTGTTTAACCATACGTTGCATGAAAATTCGTGCAGGCGCGCTACCACAGCCACCTTGCCGGGTTCTCATGCACCGCCCCCTGTGCCAACAATTTCAATCCCTTAACGGATCGAATGATCCACCAAATGAAGGTGAACGCAGCAAACAGGAACCCGACGAGGATAATCGCTGTCAACAGGCTCAAGAAAGCGTAGAGAAGACCGATCCAGAAGGTACGTATCTGGAATCGGTAGTGGGTTTTGACCCATTCCGGCGCGTCGGCACGGTAAACGTAAGCCATGATCACGCCGACGATGCTGGTCACCCCGAAGACCAGGCTGACGAGATAAAGGATATAGACGATTCTGGCGCTCTCGCCCTCAGCCGGGTTGTATCGTGCCGCCGCCGGGAGCGGCGAGGCCGCGGTCAGGCAGCGGCCTTTCGATTGGCCGCCAGGCGCGCGTCGACCTGCGCGACGGTCTGATCGACGATCGCGTTCCGCATGCCGTATTGCGCCGCGATCAGCTGCACCAGCCGGTCGGTCCGTTCGATGTTGGGGACGCCATTGTTGAGGGCGCGGGCGGCCGAGGACGGCCGCACGAGATCGTTCGCGGCGGCGGCGTATTTCTCGAACGGCACGAGATCGTTAGGCGAGGCGCCGAGCTTTTCGCACACCCCGCACACCCAGTTATAGACCGCGCGGGAGGTTTGGATGTCGCTGTGCACGGCATCCTTGATGTCGACCGCGCCGTCCTTGGTGACGCAGCGATAATTGCCGGTCAGCAGCATCGCCCATTTGGCGAGCGGCACGAAAATCGAATCGTGCACCCTGAGCTTCACCGGCAGCTCGACCGCGCCGTCGCCCGGGTCGTAGCGCGCCGCGTCGACGTCCTTCTCCATCTGCCGCAGCATCGCGGTGGATTTCTCGGAATCGAAGCGGGCCACCTTGAAGTTGGTCGGCAAGGTGACCTGCAGCACGTTGATCTTCTCACCGGGCGGGCGGATCGCCTGCGGGTCGGGGCTGCACAGGGTCAAGGTGCCCGGTTCGAAATTATCCCAAACGCCGGGGTCGGTGTAGGCCGCCTTGACCGTGTCGGTATTGAGGCCGGGGATGCGCTTTAGGTAGGGTAAGGGTGGCATGTTCATGATCGACATGCAGGGCACCCGGCTCTTCGCCACCGCATCGAGCAGTTCGCGCACGCCGGGCGAGCGGTATTGCGGCTCCTGCATCGCCAGCGCGACGAGATCAAAGTCCGACGGTTTGACATCGGCGGTGCCGGCCGCCTTGAGGCTCCCCGGCAATTTGCGCGAGTCGAGCTCGATCGGCTCCTTCCTGCCGCGGATCGGCAGGCGCACGCGGGCGCCTTCGCTGTTGAACGCCTCAACCTCGGCGGGGAGGCACACCATCGTGATCTTGTGACCGCCGAACAAGAGCTTGGTCGCCAAGAGCGACCCGTAGGAGGCCCCCATGATCAGTACGTTGTAAGCAGTCATCTGACGTCCTTCCCGGATCGAGTTTGGCGTATTGGGCGCAGGATATCGGCGATCAGCCGCCGGCCGCAAGGATCGCGGCCAACCCGGCGCGGTAATTGGGGTGGCGCAGCACGACCCCGAGCTCCTCTTTGAAGAGCCTGTTCGAGACGCGCTTGTTGTCGTCCCAGAAGCTCGTCGCCATCGCCGACAGACCGGCCGCCGCGAACGGCACCAATGGCGGCGCCGGCAGCCTCAACAGCGATGCCGCATGGGCGATGACAGCTTCGGGTGCGGCCGGCTCGTCGTCGCACACATTATAGATCGCCCCGGGGCGCGGCCTGGTGATCGAGCCGATCAAGACGCTCGCCAGATCGTCCACATGAATGCGCGAGAAGACCTGCCCGGGCTTGTCGATGCGCCGCGCGGTGCCGGCGCGCAGCGCGTCGAAGGGGCTGCGGCCCGGCCCGTAAATGGCGGCCAGCCGAAAGATGTGCACCGGCACGCCACGCCGGCGCCACAGATTCTGCCAGGCCGCCTCGGCGGCGACCCGGCGCCGGCCGCGCGCGCCCGTTGGGTTGAGGTCCGAGCGCTCGTCGACCCAAGCCCCGGCGCGGTTCCCGTAGACGCCGGTGGTCGAGAGATAGCCGAGCCAAACGAGGTCGGGGAGCGCGGCAATGTCCTCTCCGTGCAGGTTGAGCACCGGATCCCCCGAATCTTCGGGCGGGATCGAAATGAGGATGTGGGTGATGCCCGTAAATGTCTCAGGCGGGAGCGGCTGATCACGGTTGAAGCAAAGACAATGAGGCTCTTGCGGATTGCGGCTGGTGCCGGTGACCCGCCACAAGCTGTCGCCGAGCCGGCCGGCCAGCACGCGGGCGCTGTAGCCGAGCCCGAAGCACAAGAGATCCCGATCGGTTGGGTTGGGGGGCGCCCTGGTCACGCGCCGCGCTCGACCGGCTGCGCGGCGCCGGCCGGTTGACCCGTCGGCACGGCAGTTTCTTCGAGCGCGGCGGCGATCTCCTTGTGGCGCAACCGGGTCAAGAGCCAGAACCCACAGGACACCAATGCGCCGATCGCGAGCGGCAGGCGCAGCCCGAGATGCTCGCTCGCCGAACCCATCAGCAGGGCTCCGACCGCCGGCCCGGCCCGGAAGATCATGCCGTAGAGCGCCATCACGCGGCCGCGCATGCGGATATCGACGGCGGCCAGGATGAGCGTCTGCGCGCCGGTCCCGGTGATCGTCATCGCCGCGCCGGCGACCAGCACGCAGGGGAGAGCGAGATAGAACCGATCGGTCGCGGTAAACGCCAGGACCGCCAGCGACATCAGCAAGGTATGCCGGAAAACGACGGCAGCCAGGCCGGTGACCCTGGGCCGCAGCACCATCCAGGCGCCGCCGCAGATCGCGCCGAGCCCGACCGTCGAGGTGAGGATCGAGAGACCCTGCGGGCCCCGCGCGAAGACGCTGTCGGCAAAACCGGGGAACAGCTCGATAAAGCCGCGGGTGCCGATCGTCGTTACCAGAAAAAGCAGCAGCATCGGCCCGATGCCCGGGTGCCGGCTCGCATAGGCATAGGCCTCGACCGAGGCGCGGATCGCGTTCTGCCGCTCGACGACCGGCTGCGGCGGGAGGTCGCGCATTCTCGCCAAGGAGATCTGGAAGGCGATGTAACTGACCGCGTTGGCGGCGAAGGCGGCGGCGATGCCGACCTGCGCGATCAGTACGCCCGCGACTGCCGGCCCGATGAAGCGGGCGAGATTGAAAATGACCGAGTTGATCGCCAGGGCCGAGGGCAAGGACGCTCGATCGACCAGGGTCGGGATCAGCGCGAGGCGCGAGGGTTGCGAGATGGCGCTGGCGATCCCGAGCAACAGCACCAGTGTGAACAAGAGGTGGATCGTGACGAGGTCGGTTGCGACGAGGATGGCGAGGAGGGTCGCCTGGGCGCAGCCGCACAGCTGGGTGATCCGGATGATCCATACCCGGTCCTTCCGGTCGGCCAACACGCCGGCGAACGGGCTCAAAAACAAGATCGGCAGGAAATCGGCGAGTGAGACGAGCCCGAGCCAGGTTCCCGAATGCGTGAGCGTCCAGGCGAGCCAGCCAACGGCAACCCGCTGCAGCCACCAGCCGATCAGCGAAACTCCGTTACCGGTGGCGTAGATGCGGTAGTTGCGTTGCGCAAAGGCGCGGGAAATGTTGTCAAACCCGCCGGTGGGACGGCGCAGCCAGTCAAAAGCCAATGGAACGCGCACCCCGATCAGCGGCCTCGCCCGGCATACATCGTAAAGCAAATCGCGCTTGAGTCGACTCGGCCCGGCCCCAGGGGTATCGCATTTGAAACCCCTCCACCTGGATGGGGGAGGGTTGGGGTGGGGGTGATGCCGCTTCTCTCTCCGTTCCCGCAGTCGCGGAGCGGCCGGCGCACCCCCACCCCAGCCCTCCCCCATCCAGGTGGAGGGAGAAGAGAGCCAAATGCGATTGCCCTGGGCCCGGCCCACTCGATGCTAGAGTGTCCGCCCGAACTCTGCCGTGTGGGTCAGGTGAATCGCTTCCGCGCTGTCCTATTGTTGTCTTCCCTTGTCCTTTCGGTCGCGGTCAATGCCGCCGAACTGGCGGAGCCCGCCGGCCCGCCGCTATCGGCCGCGCCGCCGAAGGCGCCGTCCCCCGGGGTGCCCCAATTGCCCCGGGCTTCATCGCCGCACATGCCGCGTCCGGCCGATGCCGATGCCGCGACCTATGAACGCTGCATGACCCTCGCCGACGAGAACCCGGCTGCCGCGCGGGACCTCGCCGAGAGCTGGCACGATCGCGGCGGCGCGCATCCCGCCGATCACTGTTTTGCGGTCGCGCTGATCGGGCTCAGACAATACAAGGAGGGCGCCAGCCGCCTGGAAAAGCTGGCGCAGGCGATGGTCCATGCGCCCCCCTCGCTGCGCGCCGATGTCTTGGGGCAAGCCGCGCAGGGTTGGCTCCTCGCCGGCGATCCGGCGCGCGCCTACGCCGCGGACGGCGCCGCGCTCGGGTTGCGCCCCGAGAATGGGGACCTGCTTGTCGACCGCGCCGAGGCGGCGGGCTCCGCCGGCTGGTTCGACAAGGCGATCGCCGATCTCGACCGCGTCCTCAAGGCCGATCCCGCCCGGCTCGACGCGTTGATCTACCGCGCCTCGGCCTATCGCGAGGAGGGCCGCCTCGCCCCGGCGCTGACCGACATCGAGAAGGCGCTGACGCTCGCCCCCGATTCGGTGCCGGCCCTCTTGGAGCGCGGCAATATCCGCAGGCTCGGCGGCGACAATGACGGGGCTCGCCAGGATTGGCTGCGCGTCGCGCTCTTGGCTCCAGGCAGCGCCGCGGAGGCCGCCGCCAAGGCCAACATCGAGCGCCTCGAGTTGAAGGGCGACGCGGCGCCGCAAACCAAGACCGGGGGCGCCCGCTGAACGCCAAAGATCCTGTCGCATCGAACCACCGGGGTGCGGTATTTTTCGGGTAACGCGAAAAGGAGAACCGGGATGCAGATCGCGATGCCAAGCATGCCGCAAAGCCTGACCTATGCGGTCGTCGCGGCGATCGGGATCACCACCTTGACGGCGCTGGTCCTGGTCGTCGGCTCGGGCAATCTCGTCGCCGCCCTCATGTTGCTCGCTGACGCCGTCGGCATCTATTGGCTGATCGGCCGCAATCTGGCGACCCTCGTCACTGCCAAGGAGGTCGCCGCAATGACGGGGATCCTCTTCGTTTTGTGCGCGCTCGGCGACCTCGTCACCGGCTATCCCTATCAGGGAGTGCTGTTCCTCTTGGCGACGGCGGCTTTGGGTTGCGCGTTCGTGCTGTTGCAGCAGGGCACCAACCCAGTGGAGCTGCGGCTCGGCGGCGTGCCGGTGGTTGCCCCGCCGGGCCGGCGCATCCATCTGCGCATGCTGGAAGAGCTGCGCGACGCCGGGATCCTCAGCGCCGACGAGTTCGCCGCGAAGCGGACGATGATCGAGCCGTAAGCTAGAAATCGAGATCGGCGTAGTGCTTCGGCGGCGGCGCGCCGGGAACGTGATCGGTGAGGATCTGGCGGAAGCTCGGCCGCGACTTGATCCGGGCATACCATTCCTTGGCCGGCGCGTGCGCCTCCCACGGCACGTCGCCGAGATAATCGAGGCTGGAGAGATGCGCCGCCGCGGCGACGTCGGCGACCGAGAAATGATCGCCGGCCAGCCAGCGCCGCCGCTCCACCAGATAGCCGATGTAATCGAGGTGATAGGGCAGATTGGCGTGCCCGGCGCGAATCGCCTGCGAGTTCGGCGTGGTGTGCCCGTCGTAGCGCCGCATCATTTTCTGGCCGAGCAGGTTTTCGGTAACCTCGAAATTCATCTTGATGTCGAACCACGCGGTGAGCCGGCGCACCTCGGCGCGATCGACCGGATTGATGCCGATGAGGAGCTTCTCGCGATAGGCTTCGTCGAGATATTCGACGATCGCCTCGGTGCCGGCGAGCACGGTGCCGTCCGACTCGATCAAGACCGGCACTTCGCCGGCCGGGTTGAGCGCGAGAAATTCGGGCCGCCGCTCCCAGACCTTTTCGAGCTTCAAGGTGAATTCGAGGTTCTTTTCGGCGAGCACGATGCGCAGCTTCCGCGCGAAGGGCGACAAGGTGAGGTGATAGAGGACCCGCATGGCGCCGATTGTACCGGCCGCGGCGCCCTCTGAACACGGCCGACAACGAGGACCGCATCACCCCTCCGAAGACGACCAAGAAATTCGCTTCCGTCGGCGGCAAACGCATGGCCTATGTCGAATCGGGGGCAGATTGTCGTCCCGGCGAAAGCCGGGATCCACCCTGCCGTGGGTACCGGCTTTCGCCGGTATGACAAAAAAGAGTGGCGGGCCGGAGGATCTTCAAAGCATGGCTTATGGCTCGCCGCCCGGGCGTTTCCTCGGGCCCATGAAGGCGGTGATGACGCCGTGCAGGGTGCGCAGTTCCTGCTCGGTGCAGAGGGCGCGCTGAAAGAGGTTGCGCAGGTTGCGCGTCATGCTCGGGCGCTTGTCGGGGTGGCGCAGAAAGCCGCTCTGGTCGAGCGCCTCCTCGAAATGCCCGAAAAATCTCAGAAGCTCGGCCTTGGTGGCGGGCCGGCTGTGGCCGGTATGGAAGATCTCGGGCTGGGGGTCGGTGCGCGCGGTGAACCATTCGTAGCCGACGATCAGCACCGCTTGCGCGAGGTTGAGCGAAGAGAATGCGGGGTTGAGCGGCACGCTCAGCACCGTATCGGCGAGCGCGATCTGGTCGTTGACCAGCCCGGTGCGCTCCGGCCCGAACATGACGCCGCAGGCCTCGTCCGCAGCGAGAAACCCGCGCATCTCCGCGGCGGCGCGGCGCGGCGTCAGCTCGCGCTTCACCATGTAGCGGTCGCGCGCGGTCGCGGCATAGACATGGACGAGATCCTCGATCGCCGCTTCGACGCTCGGATAAAGCCGCGCCTTGTCCAGCACATAATCGGCGCCGCTCGCCGCCGCCAACGCCTTATCCGACGGCCAGCCATCACGCGGCCGCACGAGGCGCAGGTCGCCTAGCCCGCAATTCGCCATCGCCCGCGCCGCCGTCCCGATATTCTCGCCGAGCTGCGGCTCGACGAGGATGACCGCCGGCCCCCCGCTCGCCGATGGCCGGCTATGGTCGGTCCCGGCCATCTTAAAGCCCCTCTCCCGCACTGCGGGAGAGAGAGGGGCCCGGCGCGGAGCGCCGGGAGGGTGAGGGCAAAAACGGCGAGCGCTCCGGTATCCGCCCCCTCACCCCAACCCTCTCCCCCGATGGGGGAGAGGGGGCTTCTTTTCCAATCACGCCCGCCGCCACTCGGTCGTGCCGTCCGGCTTGTCTTCAAGGACGATGCCCTCCGCGGAAAGCTCATCGCGGATGCGGTCGGCATCGGTGAAGCGGCGCTCGCTCCGCGCGAATGCGCGCGCCTCGATTTGGCCGGTGATACGATCGATGTCCACAACATCGGCCCCACCGCGCAGCCATCCGAGCGGATTGCGTTGAAGCAGTCCTATGGCCTTGCCGCCAGCCAATAGAGCAGCCTGCAGAGCGCCCCGTTTGGCACCATCGTTCGTCTTGAAGACCGCTCCGCAAAGCTCGTGGAGATGGCCGAGAGCTTTAGGCGTGTTCAGGTCGTCGAGTAGAGCTTCGAGTACAGGAAGGATCGCCTCGTCCGCGCCCTGGGGCCAAGGATCGAGATGAAACCCCGAGAAGATCAAAGTGCGATAAAATCTGCCAAGATTGGCTTCAGCCTGCTTGAGCTTGTCTTCGGTCCAGTCGAGGGGGTCGCGATAGTGGGTGGAGAGCAGCGCAAGCCGAATGGCCTCCCCATCCCATTCCTTCAGCGCGTCGCGCACGGTGACGAAATTACCTTCCGACTTCGCCATCTTGGCGCCGCCGACGGTCAGCATGCCGTTGTGCAGCCAATAGCGCGCGAAGGGGTGCCCGTTATGGGCGCACACACTCTGCGCGATCTCGTTCTCGTGGTGCGGGAAGATGAGGTCGAGCCCGCCGCCGTGGATGTCGAAGGTCTCGCCCAGCGTCTCTTCGCTCATCGCCGAGCATTCGATGTGCCAGCCCGGCCGGCCGCGCCCCCACGGGCTCTCCCAGCCGGGCTGGTCCGGCGCGGACGGCTTCCACAGCACAAAGTCGCCGGGGTCCTCCTTGTAGGGCGCCACCTCGACCCGGGCGCCGGCGATCATGTCGGCGCGGCTGCGTCGCGCCAGCGCGCCGTATTTGGCGTAGGAGGCGACGCGGAAGAGCACATGACCCCCGGCAGGGAAATTCGATCCCGGGGTGGCGGCCGCGTCGCAGTGGTAGGCGTGGCCCGAGGCGATCAGCCGCTCGATCATCGCCTTCATCTGCGGGATGTACTGGGTGGCGCGCGGCTCGACGTCGGGCGGCAAATTGCCGAGCGCCGCCATGTCCTCGTGGAAGATCTGGGTGGTGCGCCGGGTAAGAGCGTCGATCGGCTCGCCGCTCGCGCGCGCGGCGGCAATGATCTTATCTTCGACATCGGTGATGTTGCGCACATAGCGCACGCGGTCGGCGCCGTATTCGTGGCGCAGCACCCGGTAGAGGAGGTCGAACGCCACCACCGCGCGGGCATTCCCGACATGGGCGAAATCATAGACCGTGGGCCCGCAGACATACATGCGCACGCGCTCGGGATCGAGCGGTTCGAACACCTCCTTGCGGCGGGTCAGCGAGTTGTAGAGTTGGAGCGGCATCAGCTACTAGATTGCCCCGCGACGGCCTATGGCAAGATCGACGTTGTGCGTCCTTCGAGACGCCCGCGTTGCAGGCTCCTCAGAATGAGGATTTTTTCTTAATATCATCAAAGACTTACCTCATCTTAAGGCGCGCTCCGTAGGGACGCGTCTCGAAGGACGCAGGAGCGTGCGCTAACCCCCGCCCGCGACCGCGTCGGCGCCTTCGATGCGCTGCGCCAACGCGGCGGCGAGGAAGCGGTCGAGGTCGCCGTCGAGCACGGCGGCGGGATTGCCGGTTTCGACCCCGGTGCGCAAATCCTTCACCATCTGGTAGGGCTGCAGCACGTAGGAGCGGATCTGGTGGCCCCAGCCGATATCGGTCTTGGTGGCGTTCATCGCGTCGGTCGCGGCCTCGCGCTTCTGCAGTTCCGCCTCGTAGAGCCGGGCGCGCAGCATCGCAAAGGCATGCGCCCGGTTCTGGTGCTGCGAGCGCTCGCTCTGGCATTGCACGACGATGCCGGAGGGCTGATGGGTGATGCGGATCGCGCTGTCGGTCTTGTTGACATGCTGCCCGCCGGCGCCCGACGCGCGGTAGGTGTCGATGCGCAGATCCTTGTCGTTGACCAGGATGTCGATCTTCTCGTCGATCACCGGGTAGACCCAGGCGGAAGCAAAGCTGGTATGGCGCCGCGCGGCGGAGTCGAAGGGCGAAATCCGCACCAGGCGGTGGACGCCCGATTCGGTCTTCAACCAGCCATAGGCGTTGAGCCCGCTGATCTTGACCGTCGCCGATTTGATCCCGGCGACCTCGCCGCCGCTTTCTTCGAGCCACTCGACCTTGTAGTCATGGGCTTCCGCCCACCGCACATACATGCGTAAGAGCATCTCGGCCCAATCCTGGGCTTCGGTGCCGCCGCTGCCGGCATGGACTTCGAGATAGCAATCCTCGGCGTCAGCCTCGCCCGAGAGGAGGCTTTCGATTTCGCGCCGGTGCGCCTCCTCGCGCAGCACCTCGAGGCCCGCCTCGGCTTCGGCGACGATCCGGGCATCGCCCTCGGCCTCGCCGAGATCGATCAGTTCGACCGCCTCCTCGACCTCGCGCTCGATCCGGCGATAGCCGCCCACCGCCCGCTCCAGCCGGGTGCGCTCGCGCAACACACTCTGCGCCGCCGCGGGATCCTCCCACAGCTTGGGGTCTTCGGCCTTGGCGTTCAGTTCTGCCAGGCGCCGGTTGGCGGAATCCCAGTCAAAGATGCCTCCGGAGCAACGCCAGCGACTTTTTGATGTCGTTGACGACCGCCTCTATTTCAGCGCGCATCGCTTTATTCCCTCGAACAACGAACTTCAGTAGAGCCCGCCGGTTCCGCCCGCCGGCGCCTGGCGAACCGGCGCGCCGATCGCGGCATCGCCCGCGACCTGGCCCGGCACGTTGAGGCCGAGGCCGCGGTTCTGCCCGGGCTCGGTGCCGGACTTATAGGCTTCCCAGATCGCCGGCTCGCCGCCACCGGCAGGGAGGCCCGTCGCGGTGCTGACCCGGTACATCCGCAAGCCCGGCGGGGTGCGGAACTCGGTCGCCGGCGCGTCCTTCAGCGCGGCGATCATGAAATCGCGGAAAATCGGCGCCGCGACCACGGCTGCCTGCTCGCCGCTGCCGAGGCTGACCGGATCGTCGTATCCGATAAACACGCCGGCGGCGAGATCGGGGGTGAACCCGACAAACCACGCGTCCTGCCAGTCGCTCGTCGTGCCGGTCTTGCCGGCGATGGGCTTGCCCACCGCCTTCACTGCGAAGCCGGTGCCGCGCTGGACCACGCCCTGCATCATCTCGACAACCTGATAGGCGGCGGCCGGATCGGCGATCTGCTCGCGATTATCTGGGATCGTCGGCACGGGCTGATGGTCCCAATCGACGCCGGTACACCCCTCGCAGACCCGCTGGTCGGCGCGAAAGATGGTCTTGCCGTTGCGGTCCTGCACCCGGTCGATCAAGGTCGGGGTGATGCGCTTGCCGTTCTCGTCGAGCATCGCATAGGCTGCGGTCAGCTTGAGCGGCGTCGTCTCTCCGGCACCGAGCGCCATCGAATACATCCGCGGCATGTGGTCCATGATGCCGAATTTCTCAATCGTTTCGCCGATCGCCTCCATGCCGATCGCCGCGGCGACGTGCGCGGTCGCGAGGTTGCGCGAATGTTCGAGCGCCACCCGGAGCGGAATGGGCCCCATAAAGGTGTGCTCATAGTTGCTCGGCGTCCAGGGCGGCATACCAGGGCCCTGGCTCAATGAAATCGGGTCGTCATCGACCAGTGTCGATGGGGTGAACCCGTTTTCGAGCGCGGTCAGGTAAACAAACGGCTTGATCGCCGAGCCCGGCTGCCGCTTGGCCTGCGTCGCGCGGTTGAACTGGCTCAATTCGAAGCTGAAGCCGCCGCTCATTGCGAGGACCCGGCCGGTATGCGGATCGAGCACCACGAGGGCGCCCGAAACGTCGGGGATCTGGCAGAGATTATAGAGCGGCCCGGTTTTCGGCTTTGCCGCCCCGGCCTTGGCGGGTTCCTTGCCGGAATCCTCCGGCAGCGGCTCGGTCAGCACGAGATCACCCGGCTTGGCGACATCGGCCGCGCTGCGCGGAAAGGGCCCCAGTGACATGTCATCCTTCAGCGGCCGCGCCCAGCGCATCTGGGCGAACGCAATCCGCCCGGTCTCGCCGCCCTTCAGGCCGATCGCCGCGCCTTCCGTTTCGGTATGCAGCACCACGGCGAGCTGCCAGCCGGCCGTGGCGGCGCCCGCCGGCAGCGGGGTCGCATCGAGCCGGGCCTGCCAGTTGGGGCCGGGATCGATATGCCCGACCGCGCCGCGCCAGCCGCCGCGGCTCTTGTCATAGGCGATGAGGCCGTCGCGCAGGTTCTTGTCGGCGGCCGCCTGCAGGCGGGCATCGAGGCTGGTGCTCACCGATAGTCCACCCTGGTAGAGGGCGTTTTCGCCGTAGCTGGCCAGGAGCTCGCGGCGCACCTCTTCGGCGAAATACGGGCCGGTGACGATCTCGGCCTCCTCGCGGTGGCGCATCGCCAGCGGCTCCGCCTTGGCCTGGGCGATGTCCCGCTCGGTGGCGTTGCCGTCCTCGGCCATGCGGTCGAGGACCCAATCCCGGCGCGCCTTCGCCAATTGCGGGAAGCGGGCCGGGTTGTAATTGTTCGGTGCCTTGGGCAGCCCGGCCAGGAAGGCCGCCTCGCCGAGCGTCAATTCGTCGAGCGATTTGTCGAAATATGTGAGCGCCGCGGCCGCGACGCCGTAGGCCCCGGCGCCGAGATAGATCTCATTCAGATAGAGTTCGAGGATCCGGTCCTTCGACAATGCCTCGTCGATGCGGGTGGCGAGCAGGATCTCCTTGACCTTGCGGGCGATTGACAGCTCGTTCGACAGCAGCATGTTCTTGGCGACCTGCTGGGTGATGGTCGACGCACCGACCGGCCGCCGATTGCTGTGCCACCGCCCCAGATCGGTCAGCGCGGCGCGCAGCATCGAGATCGGGTCGACCCCGTGGTGGCTGTAGAAATTCTTGTCCTCGGCCGACAAAAACGCGTTGATGACCCGCTTTGGGATCGCCCCGATCGGCACGAAAACCCGTCGCTCGGTCGCGTATTCGGCGAGGAGCCTGCCGTCGCCGGCCTGCACCCGCGTCATGATCGGCGGCTCGTAATGCGCCAACTGCTGGTAATCCGGCAGGTCGCGGCCGAAATGCCAGATCGTCAACCCCGCGACGCCGCCGCCGCCGATGGCCAATAGCACGGTACAGACGAAGAGGAGTCGAACGAGCCTGACGACGATGCGCAACGAAATAATTCCCCTCGGTGTGGCGCAGCGCCGGCCTGTTCGCCCCAGCGGCGCGACCCCTTATGCAACAACCCCAAGGCTATTCCAAGGCGGTTTTAGGCTTCCCACTGCCGGGCGCGGCGCGCCGTGCCGGCGGCGCTGCGGCACCCCGCACCGGCTGCA
>Ga0210394_10006079_pt1 | contig 13214 bp, 13 predicted proteins | sample IncBWC12MmetaG_FD_160121 | JGI IMG/M metagenome (GOLD analysis project Ga0210394, IMG submission 160121) | Forest soil microbial communities from Barre Woods Harvard Forest LTER site, Petersham, Massachusetts, United States - Inc-BW-C-12-M | ecosystem: Environmental > Terrestrial > Soil >...
CGGCCTCTTCAGGGACATGCTGGTCAGAATGTCCGTCCCGTCCCCGTTCACCCCTGAACCCCCAACAGGACCAGCAAACGCTACTCGAGAATCGTATTGCTGGTGAAGGTAAGCCAGGGGATCGCCCGATTCCCTTGATCCGTGGCAATTATGCCACTCAGCGGCGTCGAGTTCACAAAATGTTCACTTGTGTCCAAGAAGCAACAGTTGTAGGCTGAGTAAGCATTAGGCCGGCAGAGCGGCAACCCCATCCCCCGACACCCCTTGCCGCCCTGTCCAGAAGCCTAAAGTTGAGGCGACTCACAGCAGACCCTCGGCACGTTAGACTGCCTGGGGTCTTTTTTATGGCATCCGTCGCCTAAATCTTGCCATGCCTGGACCTAAACGGCTTTCCACAGCCGTCGCGCGTCGAAGAGACTTGCGCCGGCTTCGTCGTTGAGATCAACAACGTCGCTACGTACCATTGCGAGGACGAGCCTGGACGCAGTGCCGCAGCCATCCGTGATGATGGCGCATCGCTATGCCAACATCGCCAAGCTGCCGGAGCTGCAGCGCAAGGCCTGAACGGGCTCCAATCTATTCGAGGGCTTGTCCAATACTTGCGAACGATCGGCTACAAGGCCTGGATTGAGGACGCGAACGGCAACGTGATGGAGAAAACTGTCCTGAAGAACACGATCAAGTAAAGTCCCCGCGAGCAGACCGGATCCAAGCATCGCGGCTGTTGATCGGTAACTCGCTGATTCACCGTCTTCATCCCGCCAGCTCGAAAGCGATAGAAGTGCAATCGCTATTATCGGGCTCGGGAATTGAGTGACAATCCCAGGCTGAATGCCTTTTGCCGAATAGCACCCTCAGTTCGCTTTAACGCCCGGGCGATACTCGCTGCCCGAGTCTTCCTCTTACCCGACGCCTTCAACCTGCGCACATCAAGTGGTGTCCACGCGCGCCGCTTCGATTTTTTAGCCATCCAATTGACCCCAGCTAGAATAAACGAACGGTCGCCAACCTGACGAATTAGCCTCGTCCGGACAGTGATGACGATCACATTTCTCGGGATTTGAGTGTTCACCCAGCGCTAGCCCACACGCAGCAAAGTGAAAAATTGTGCTCTGCATCGCATTCGATCTGAGCAACTGCACTAAAGTGTCATTCGGGGCTTTCCGCCGCCGTAGATGCTTGAGAAAACAAACGAATGTTTTGTTGTCCGCGATGCCAACGGACAGCCAGGGGTTACTTGTATTTTTTTGATCATAAGCCGCACCATCGCGCTGTGAACCTGCGACTGACTAGAGACGGGGCGCGACGCATCGCGGTAAATTTCGCACGGCTGCCGGGGTGGGGCGTCTGCGCGGACGCCTTAGCTGCCTCGTGAGGCAAAAATGCCACGCTTGCCAGGAAACCTTAGGCTTCTGCCCAATCCTTCTTATTTGACGACCTGCGTCGAGATTTAGGCCATGGCTGTGACCCGTGCGCTACAGCGTGGTCGGAGGTGGTTTGCTATGCCGTCAATCGTTTCACAGCGAGTAGGTCAATGAGTGTGCTGAGCAAAGGCAGACTGTTCGGGATAACACCTTTCGATTGGACAGTTCTACTCGGCGGCTCATCGCTGTGCGGCCTCCTGACGCTGCTTTTCTGATCCAACCCTTGGGCGTCGGGGCGGGGCGTCGTCGATATCTACGGCGGCGCCCCCGACCTATTGCGGGCACCCCGCCCACAACATTTCGCATACAGATCTGCACACGCATTGACCCCTCCGGCTTTCTTCATAAACATCTTCAGCCGCGTCCGAGGCTCCTTGCGGTGAGCGACATACCGCAATGCCCGCGCCCATTTGCTAATCGTCTTGCTATCGACACCGTTTCCAGATGTGCATCGAATGACGGCAGTAAACGGGTCTGTGTAGTTTTCTAACGGTAGCCCGGAGAATTTAGCCGCACGCCGCAGAAGCCTCTTGGTTCGTCGCCGTACCCTGCAATGCTCGACGATTGCAAACACGGCATCCAAGTACCCGTACACCGCATCGCGCGTGCGGCTAGCCTGAAAATCATCCCAGGCAATACTAATCCTCTCAAGCCATCGCATGAGCCGAGCTTTTGGAGTTTTGCTTTTAGCTTGAGGATGTGGCCGGCGTAGCGCTCTTGGACTCAAGGTTGGTTTGCTAATCGGTGCCGGGCCCAACCTTGGCCTTGCATCCCGGCTATCCGATGTATTGATTGGATCGTCTACATGGGCGGCAATAACATCTCGGCAAATAATTGCAGTCAGGCCCTGTGTCGCTTGGTCCTCTTCCTCTCGAACCCTTTTAAGCCATTGATCATAATCGAAGTTGTCGCCGCCCCGAGTGAGTGCCTCAATGTATTTTCCGGTTCTCGGCGACATGAGGGCTGTGCTATCAGCAAAGGAAGTTTTTGTCATTGCCAAAGAATTCCTCGCACCGCTGCTTGGTCAGTCGTTTGTGCTTGCCAAAATAATGAGTGCGAAAATCGCTGATCAGGATACGGCCAGCTCGCTTGTCATATTTTCGGCAAAGAGGCCGGCGCAAATCGAGGTATGGAAGCCTAGCGGTCCGCTGCGAATGCCACGCATCCGCTTTGACGAACGCAAAGCCGCAAAACCTTTGATCGCAATCGTATTGATATTCGACCTCCAACTTGCGTCTATTGGATTTTGGGATTTTAATTGCTCGTGCTTTCTGCGCCAAACTTTTTGCCTCGTCAGCGAGCTTGCCGTAGAGTTTCGGCAGCGCCCAGAAAAACCAATCTGGATCCTGCAGAATTATTTCAGGAAACGTCTTCCCCTTATATCTGCCAAATGGCACCACGCTCCAACGCATGTCTGCACCTCTCTCTTCGAGCTAAATGATCGTTGACGCCTACCAGGAACGCCTGGAGTTCACCGACATCCACACCCGAAATATCCAGATGAACCAATTTCGAGCTTGCAAAGTTAAATTTGCGTGCTCAAAAAGCAGTTTGGTCGGTTTTCCTATCAATCGTCACAATAGCGCTGTCGCCGAGGCCCGAGCCGACTAGGCCTTTAGGGCTAATCCGCATGTGTTCACCCGGATGCTCAGAGCCTTGCTCCACAACGAGCGGGTTACTGCGGTATCTTCCCCACCGTTTGTGAAACGGCGCAACGCCCTGCGGTGGCAATCCGCAATGCCACGACCCCACGGACTGCTGAACGTTTGCCTTGAAAGACTTCAGTGCGAGAGCTGAACAAAAGCCGGGAAGCCATTTAGGCGCCTAATGTTATAAAATCGTCGCGACGGCCATTTGGGCCTTTTTAACTTTTTCTACTCCGTGGGGAAATTTAACACTACGCCATCACCGCGGTTAGCAGCGGCGACTTTGCGCTGCCGTTCGATTGCAAGAATCTCGCGAACCAATCGTACAACGAGCGAATTCTCATAATGCGCGTCCGCTAGGTCAATCACGTTCACCGCGTTTAGGATTTCCTTAACGTCTGTGTCGGTGGACGGTCGCGGGCCGTATTCAATTTCGAAATAGCTCTCAACCGCATCAATGCAGCGCACGATATGTCGCTCAAAAATCGACGCATAAGAACCATTATACGCCACATGCGCTGGATGCGGTTGTGCCCGGTGTGTAAACTCCCCCGCCAGGGAAACGAATTCTTCAGTGGCCGTCCAGGTCACCTCACCGCCTTCCTGCTTCACCGGCCTTGCCAGATCGTGGAGGTCCAAGAGGCGAAGCATCCGTCGATTTTGCTCGCTCCAGGTGTACCTAGCAAACTTATCGCTGGTGTTGGTCAACATTATTCCCATAACAAAAAGCATTTTATCGACTACCTCATCCCTTTTTATCGCCATGATCTCCTCCGATTGCCTTGACGTACAGGCTCTTGAACCTCGCCACGGTACGGATTGGCTGCCAGTGGCGCGTATTCGCCAGCTTGTCCGCGCGGGGCGTAGATGTAATTGCACCCTTTAACGGATGTGCCATCGGGATTGAGCGTAGGCAATGTGGTTTTCGAGTTTTCATCCATCTTTCTCTCCATCTTTTTGATAAAACAAAAGCGGTTCTGATCAACGTTAATTTACAAGTTGCCGTTGTGGTTAGGAGGCAGCGCAATTTGGCAAGCTGAACGCCTTTGTCGCACCCTCATCTTCGAACGTGCAAACACGACTTCGGCGCGATCTCCCTCAACCTACTCAAACGCGCTTTAAAATGACGAGCTTTAATACTGCTGTCGCTGGCTCACGAGGTGCCATTCAATCCGACCGTAGGCTTTGGGTAATTCTCCCATTAACTTTCTACGGTGCAGTCAAGCGAGATATATTATCGCTTCTCCAATAGCTGTTCCTTTAACTTTGCAACGCGCCGCTTTAATTTCGCCTTTTCGACAAACGTATACTCGAGCAACTTCCGTAGCGTCGCATTTTCCTCTTGCAAGTCCTGCAGGTGCTCGCTGCCTTTTTGCTTGAGCCGCCCCTTGGCTGATGCGATAAACGCCCGCTCAAATTTCATTTCCGGGTCTCGGCCTTGAAACTGGATCGTACCCGATGACTCCCACCAATTTAGGATTGCTCCACCTTTGGTACGAAACTGCTTATGACCATATTTAAGTTGACGCCACTCGCCGGTAACGCCCGTCCGCGACACGCACTTCCTTACCTTCGTAAAGTCGCCCCGAAACTGTAGTGTCATTGAACGCCTCTCATGCCCACGTTGGATAATCCGCAGTACCAACTCGTCGTAACTCTGATAGTTGCGTTGCTGATAATTGAATGTTGCTCGCACTCCTTGTCTGCATTTCTGTACTGTTGTAAGCATCTACGTTGCACATGGTTTTGGTTCTATCCGCCGTCCTTCCATAGTGAACATCATTGTTCGTAACATTCTTCATGTTCAAAAACCTCGTGTTGAAAGTGACAAGAATCATGAATATCTTCTTCTCTGAACGTATAATGAAAACACAAAAAGAGAGTCAAAACTTTTGTCACTTTCATCACGACTACGAACAACAACAACACAATGTGACCGGGGCGCCTCAGGCGAGGCGGACCCGATGGCGATTGCATTGCTATTGACGCAGAGCAATCCCGCTAACGCGCTGACCACGGTTTCCGCGGGAACTCTTAAATCCAAGGTGTTCCAGGTTCCTACGAAACGATTGTTGGCTTTGGATCAAGGTGTACCCGGCCTGTTGCGCCCACGTCGTGTACGCGGCGTAGAGCCCCTGCATCCAACAGCGCTCACTGACGCCTTTCACACAACGTTCTTCAATAAAGGCGGGAAGAGGATTCGCGTGCCCCAACCAAGCCGTAGTTGCCTTTTGGACGGCATCAGGAATTTTGAAGCTTGAATTGCGTTCGAGCAGCCGCCGATATCCCCGTAGTGCCCGATTCAGCACGCCAGGCAATTCATTGGCCCAAATGCGGTCGAACAATGTGGCGTCCTTGTCATCGCCGGTGAACGTGCGGTCAAACGGGATTACCTGCAGCCGCCGCAACATGCCGTGGGACAAGTCAGCGAGAGACGGGATGTTGTTGCACAGCAGAACTGGTACCGTACGAACAGTGAAGTTGAAGGGCGATTTGTATTTGTACTCGCCGGTCACTTCCTTGGCCTCACTGATCGTCTTGAGGATTCCATCGGGGAGCCGCGCGCCGGCCCGAACATCGTCATCGACGTAGAGCAGCTTGCCAAACAGGCTGCCCATAGCGAACCGATTCTTGTCCAGGTTGTCGACGCGTTGCGCTTCGACCAGTGACGTTCCCAAAAGTCGAATTACCGTGCGGATCAGCACGGTCTTCCCATTGTCGCCCCCGCCGAGCAGGATCATGATCGTCGGAATGTGCCGGCGCGGCTGAATCACATACCCGAAAAACTCATTCCAATGACGCACCAAATCCTCGGGATTTTCGCCCGAGGCGAAGATTTCCTCGACCGCCCGATCGTACTCGGGGCACTTGGCATCGGGGTCATAGGCGACATCCAAGCAATGCCGCAGGTGCGAATCCGGCCGGTGACGCCGGAGTTCAACATTGCCGTCATCAGCTAGCCAGATCTCGCCATTGGCGGCGTTAATCACAGGGGAAGGATCCGCAACAAAGCCCAGGACGTCATCTTTAACGGCTACCTTTGCCCTCAATACGGTCAATACCTGAGTGATCAGGGAGGCAGTGTTTTGCTTCTTTACCGGATTGGCCTGGATAGTTTCGAGGATAATTTTCGATACCCACTGGTCAGACACCGGGCGCCACAGTCGGATATCGTAGTGCCAGAAACGACCGTCGGTGCCGAGAATCAGATGCTTGCCGCGACTAAAGCTGCGCTCGAGCACCAACTGCATCAATCGTTCGGCGTCGTCAGCGCCATCGCTAATCGGTGCGGTCGGCGCGTATTTGGTGATGCTTGCGACGATCTTCTTGATCTCGGATTCGTCGAGCGGTGGCGTGCACTTGGCCTTGTTCTCCGCGATAAGAGTCGCGCTGATCGCCGCAGGCGAGACGCCGCCTCGCTGCAGGGTTCCGGCCAAGCTTGTGAGCGAGGTGTTTCGCTGACCTTCGGGAATTCGCCCGTCTGCTTGCCTCGACAATTTTTCCGTGCGGGGGCCCGCTGAGCCGTCTTTGCGCAAACGATCTAACCAGGCCTTCGGTAATTTTGCCGGTTCGACATCGCGATATGACTTGCCCTCCTTCCACCGATAGCGTTCGCCTGTGGCATGGCGGCTCGGCGGCGCTACCATAATGCAGCCGTCGCTTAGAATATCGACGCCTCTGCCGAATTTCTTGCCGGACGTGTCCTTGCGAACGGCGAAAGACGGATACTTGAAAACGAAGTGCAGACCACCGCCTCCGGTCACGGCGGTCACGGTATCGGGCAGCCGGCCCAACTTCCTTCTTTGGCGCTTGAGACTCATGCTGCCGCCGTTTCTCGGGTCGATATCCAGCACGATGATGCCAGACTTGCGGCCCGTAGCGATTCCGACGTTCGCGTTCGGACTAGCCGTCCACCAGTGTTTGATTTGGTCACGTTCGGTGGTGGCGTCGTTTACGCCATGCTGGGTGCTCGGGTGTTTGCCCGCGCGTTCGCAGGCATCACCTTTCGGACACGAGCACATCCCACCTTTGATTGCGTGCATCGGCACGACCGACCATCCGCAACGGGCGTAGCGCGAGGCTTGCTTCTGCCGCGATGAAGACGGTCGCGTTCGCTTTTTAAATGTCACGTCACTATTCCTCGAGGGCGCATGAGGTGCGCAATTGCTTGCCTGGGTGCGCGAAATGAGGCGCGGCAAGGCAAGAACAACGTCCGTCCGCGATTGCATGCAATGGCAAAACATGCAGACCGAGTGCACCGTGTTTTAAAGCCCGCAATTTTCGGGTGCTTTTCGATTTCTTCAAGAACATGCTCTCCAACGTCATCCTGATGCTCAAATTATCGTTTCGAGCCAGCTGTCTTAGGTAACTGCGGCGGGTTGGTTTCGCTTTTAGCTCGGTCATGAACTCCGGGATGCCGATGATCTTGGATTTCCCTTCGTAGGCGGCAAGCTGGTTGCTGTTGTGCGAGGCGCTCGACGCGCGGTCGAGGCAAGGCGGCGGGCGTAGGGGTGACGGTGAGAACCCGATCAACCGCATGACCCGCTCGCTGTTGAGCCAGTCCAAATGGTTCACGGACCTTCATCGTCGGCGTGTACTCGACGCTCACGCCGCTTGCATGCGAGCTTGCTTGTCGAGCTTGTCGCAAGCGGTCGTGAAGTACACGCGGGCCCTTCTGCGATCCTCGATCACGGTCATGGCCGGGAGGAATTGGTCGCAGGCTTTCTTGAAGCCGGACAGAGCGTCGTCCGACAACTCGTCCGCCGTAAGTATCGCCCCGTTGACGCTCGGCGTGATGTCGCTGACGATGACGTCGTCCGGTGCGGACGCGTCGTCAGCCGTGACGCGCGGCTCCCGCTCTGACGCCGCCGCCTTGCGCGCCTCTGCGGACGCTTTGGTGTCGACGTCGTTGCCGGTGACCTGTGCGATTTGCTCTCGAGCCTTCGGGCTAAACCCAGACATGTCGTGCGCCGTGCCCTCCGATGTGGCCACCCCGGGCAGGGGAGCGTCTCCTACAGCCGATGTAGAGGACAGCTTGGCGCGAGACTTCGCCACGCTTTCGCGCTTCTCAGCCCGGTCGCGTTCAACGGTCTTGCGGCCGTCAGCGATGGCGAGCAGGACGTAGAGGCGTGATCGGCTAAGGTCCGGACAATACTGGTTCCGGAACTTCTCGAAGCTCTCGCCAGCTTCCTTGCACTTGGCGCGAGCCTGCGCGAGCAACACGTTATTGATAGCGTCGCGCTCATCCTGAGCCTTGCGCAAATCGTGACCGGCCTTCTCCTTGGCCGCCGCGTCGTAGCTCCGCATGATCTTGACGCGAGCGGCGATTTGCTTGCCGATTTCTTCAAGCTCTACTTTCGCCGTGGCGCGCTTGGCCTCGGCTTCTTTCCGGTCTTTCGCCGTTGCGGTCTTTACGGCACGTCGTGCGGACGATGATTTCTCACCCATTGGCTTACCACCTTGTTGACAAAACCATAATCAGGTATCAAGTGTGGGCACATGCACGTTCTGTCAAGGACATATTAAAATGAAAAAACCAAGTTCTAGTTTTCCAAGCGCCGGCCGATTTTACAAGCCCGACGAGCGGGAATCGGCTCTGTTATTGCTCCGCCTCATCGAAGTTCGTGATGCGGAACGAGAGAAACCGATGACCAGGGTTAGGCTAGCCGAGGTCACGCTCAAACGGCTTTGGAACCGTGAGCGGCTGAGTGAGCAGTTCTTGTCCGAAGTTTCGGAGTGGCTGTTAAGCGCAGGTTGGGCGTTCTTATTCGCCGGAACCACATACGCGGCGGTGCAGACCGGTGCAGTCGAGAATTGGCCCGCAATCTCTTCAAAGCGCATCCGAGCCGAGATCGAAGCCGTGCGAAACGGCGAATTCGACTTCAACACACTTGACCATCTTTTTCGTCGCGCCAGCGATACTCAGCACGACAGGAAGGATCGTCACGCGACGGACGAATAGTAGACAATGCGTTGCGTACTACCTCGTACGAACGAAGTTTCTCCCGATACGCCGCTTCGGCTTAGCGTGGCAGCTGCGCTCGCGTTTCCCGACGGTTCCGAGACCGCTTCAACCGTCCAGAGGGACGCAACTTTGGTAAGGTAATAGTATGGCACGTCAGAACGCATTGCCGCCGACCCTTGCGCCCCGACTAATCAGTCGGCTGTCCGCCGCAGCGTATGTAAATGTGTCGCCGACGACGTTCGATGAGATGGTGAGGGACGGCAGGATGCCTCGGCCGAAGCGGTTGGGCGGACGCCGTAAGGCGTGGGACGTCCGCGCCTTGGATGCTGCCGTTGACGGCCTCGAAGACTGCGATAATGACAACGATACGTAGGACAATGTTGATGCGGCGTAAGCTTCCGCCTTTTGTCGAGTGCTGGCGCGACCGTCACGGAAAGCTGCGGGTCTATTTTCGTCGGGACAGGGGGCGGCGGATCGCCCTTCCTACCACAATCGCGTCTGAAGAGTTTAGCGCCGCCTATCAATCTGCTCTGTCGGGTCAGCTCACCTCGGCCGCAGACCGTCACCACAGGCCGACGGTTGGCACAATCGGCGCACTCATTGCCTCGTACATGCGCAGTTCAGCGTATTTCGGCCTGCGAGAGACGACCAAAGTCGGTTACGCCTCGCGAATCGATGCCCTGCGGACAAAGCATGGCCACCGCACCGTCGCTGGCCTGACGCGCCACCGTATCGTTTCCGGCATATTGCAACCCTATGTCGGCCGACCAGGCGCCACGCTTTCGATCCTCAAGATTTTGCGTGTCTTGATCCGGCATGCGATTGACATCGGATGGCTTGACCACGATCCGTCGCTCGGCATCAAACGACCCAAGACGCACGAAATCCGCTCATGGACGGATGCTGAGATCGAAGCTTTCGAGCAGCACTGGCCGACCGGCACCAAGCAGCGTCTCGCGTTCGCGCTTATGCTTTATACCGGCCAGCGCCGAAGCGACGTGCACCGCATGACGTGGGCCGATGTGAGTGAGGGTACCATTCGGGTTGTGCAGCAAAAGACCGGACGCAAGCTCACGATTCCGCTGCACCGAGACCTGCTCGCCGTTCTCGCCATCGCCAACCGCGACCACGTGACCATTATCAATACCGAGTACGGTAAGCCGTTCACGGTCGATGGCTTCAGCCAGTGGATCCGTGACGCGATTACGGCCGCGGGGCTTCCGCTCGAAACTCAGCCGCACGGCCTTCGCAAGGCAGCTGGCCGGCGCCTGGCCGAGGCGGGATGCACCGCCCACGAGATTATGGCGGTGTTGGGCCACAAAACCCTCTCCGAAGCGGAACGCTATACGCGCCAGGCTGACCAAGCGCGGCTCGCGATCGAGGCGATGACGAAGCTTGAGGGGCGAACCGCGAACACAAACGCCCAAACCGCTTCCGGTGGTTTGGGCGATGCGCCGAAAACCGAAGAAAAATCAAAGTGAACAAACAGAGACTGGCGGTCCCGACAGGACTCGAACCTGTGACCTTCGGTTTAGGAAACCGCTGCTCTATCCGGCTGAGCTACGGGACCTTCTGTGATTTCAGTGACTTAGAATCGTTCTGAATTTGTTTAGCCACGCCGTAGCCATGGCCAGCAAGCCGTTGGATTAGTAGCACAAAGAATTTTCAGAGCAAAAGCTTGAGGGCCGATTTCCGTTGTGCTCGTTTGGCACGTCAAAGTAGACGCGGCCACTGGGCTTCCATTCGAGTCGCTCACAGCACTCCTCCAAGTATACTGGGCGTTTCGATCAGGGCGGGCCGAGGGGTGCCTCCATCGTCGAGGTCGCCGACGGTCCTCAACTGACGCGGTCCGGCATAATCCCTCAATTCCGGTACCTTCCTTGTTCAACGCAGCAACGACCGCCACGACGCTCGAATTTCGAAGGCGTCGTCATTTCCGGCGGCAGGCTGCAGATCTCAGGTGGGAGCGCCCTAATGAAACCGCGAGTGGGCAGCAGTGACCTAATCCGCGGTGGGACAATCGTTTCGGGCTCGGTCGTCGCAGTTACCAGCGGCACACTGCCGTTAAGCGAACCCGACCCAAATCCGCCATGTTTACGGAGATTGCTGATTGGCCTATATACAACCATAGAAGCCCGAAGATCGCGTTGACCCCGATGAAATCTTTCTGAAGCATCTGGGGAGAGCCTCTCGATATCGTTTCGAAGCGGTTGGTGGAAGATTGGCGGACCCTCGGTGATCGCAGTTGTATTCTATGGTGCGCCGCCAAACCACTGCTAACTATCAAATGATTCGGCGGCGGCAACCATGATTGTCCGGGCTGGGGTTCTGGCGCTATTCATCTCATTTGGGGCCGAGTCGGCGTACTGCGCTGACCCCGCCCTTGAGGTCATTCCCGCAGAGGTCACGACCAGGACGCTGCCGAAGGATACGCCGATTGCGGTGGAGGTCCGGCTGAAGGCCGGCGACGCCGAACTCAGTGGCATCTCGCTTTCAACCTTTTCGAATGACGGGATTGTTGCGGAATTGGCTCGGGAGACGCCGGCCCAGCTTGCAAAACTCCCGCCGAAATCCGAGCACTCTTGGCGACTGAAGCTCACGCGTTCGATCGGAAGCGTTCTTACCGACGCCATTCTGCATATCCGAGCGGAATTCGACGTCGCGCAAAAGCCGCAGGAGGCACCGGGTCCCGCCGGAGCCGGCGGCGCAGCCGTTCCAGGCAACGCCACGCCAACCAACATGACGGCCACTGCGCCCGAATCCATCCATCAGCTCATTTACGGAATCGCGAAGATCAAGCCTCTGACGGCAATCACCGGCATCGAGCTCGCGCGCGCGGAGATCAAGGGCCTGCCCGAAAGTCTCGCGCACGAGCGACCCGGGCAGATGTTCGTTGTGGTCACCAATCAATATTCGAGCCCCCTGACTGTAAAAGACGTGAAGCCGCTCGGCCCGAGCTACATTGAGCTGCTCGCTCCCGACGCCAAGGACACTCCGCCGGGTCAGCAGTCCCGGAAGCCTTCTCTCCGGATTGCACCCGGTCAGACGGAAGCAATCGCTTACAGCATCAAACCCAAGAGCGAGGTGGTACCGGGCAAGTACACCCTGATAGCGGCGGTCGATGTCGAAAGCGACGATAAACTCGCTGCAACGGTGCTGACGCCGGCACAAGACATCAACGTGGTGGTGCTCGGTGAGTCTGATCTGCTGAAATTTTTGGGTATTCCATCGCTGTTATTTCTACCCGGCGTGCTGATGCTGATCACCTGGCGGTTTCTTGCCTTGCGGGGCAAGTCCGACGAGGAAGCCAAGCAATACAAGCCGCAATGGAACACCAGTGATTTTTGGGTAATCGCCGTCGCGCTTTCGTTGATCACGGCGTTGATCTATCCGTGGCTGACCGTCCTGGTGCTAACAAATTCCCGCAATTTCCTGGTTGCGTATGGTTTGCTCGATTACGGACTCATTCTGGGGTTTTCACTCGTCACCAGCATGTTGGCGTTCGGCGTCGCGCGCGGCGCTAGGACGGCCTGGAATGCACGGAAGGCCCGCAGACTGGCGAAAACCGCGCCCACCACCGAGGACACGCCATTGCAGATTCTGAAAAAGCTGGCGCTACTCAAGGGAGAGAATCTCTTCCAGCAATACGCCGCCGGCGGCAACCAGGCTGCGCGCTTGCTGCGCCTCGAACCCTGGAGCACGGAGACCGAGGCCTGGTTCGTGCCGCGTGCCGAGATAAGAGACTTCAATCAAAGCGACGACCAAGCGGTGGATGAACGCGACCGACTGATCCACCAGCCGCCCCCTGATGCGGTAGCGGTCTTGGCCAAGGTTCAGGAAGGCGTCCAGAGGCAATGGTGGCGCGAGCCCAGCTGGCGATCGGTGACGTGCGCCGTCCGCTCAAGGTCCCGCTTGCGGGTTGGAGCAAGTCTGGCGGGATGGTGCCGCTTCTTGCAGGGGAATGATATCCGTTCCAAAAATGAGAGCCGCAAAAAAAGTGGCAGCCCCGTGGGCTGCCGTCGCGTTTACCGAAGCGCCGTCGCTCGACGGCGCAAACTCGTGAAAGTGATAAACGCAGTCGATGCAAAGTAGCACCAGGTGAACAAAAAGGCAAGCCGCCCATGGCGACGCAGTTTGGAAACTTCAAGGTGTCCTTCATCTGGGTCGAAACCATCCCCG
>Ga0210394_10006080_pt1 | contig 13211 bp, 8 predicted proteins | sample IncBWC12MmetaG_FD_160121 | JGI IMG/M metagenome (GOLD analysis project Ga0210394, IMG submission 160121) | Forest soil microbial communities from Barre Woods Harvard Forest LTER site, Petersham, Massachusetts, United States - Inc-BW-C-12-M | ecosystem: Environmental > Terrestrial > Soil >...
CCGGACTTGTGCTGCTGACAGTGACTGCCGGCGTCTATCACATGCGGCGCCACGAATCGACCGTACCCAGCGTGATGCAGTTTCTTCTGGTTCTGATTGTGGCTGTCGCGCGGTGGGTGTAGCAGAGGGCTGTGCGTCTCCAACCGGACTGACCCCAATAGCCAACCTCACACTGAGTAAGCGCCTACGCGAGTTTCGCGGCTTGTGAGCGCGTCACAAGTGCGGTCGAGGGCTTCGTAGTCCGCGTCACGCTGTTTGCGGAAGGCGCGGAAGGCGGCCTCGCTGGCCCAGCGGTCGATGGTGAGGTAGTTGCCGTGGATGTAGACGTCGTGCAGCAGTTCTGTGCCCTGGTACTCGGGCGAGGAGCGAAAGAGCCGCGCCCACGCGCCGTCAGGTCCGTAGGCAGCTTCAAATGCGGCGACATTCTCTTCAGCGATTTCAAACTGCCAGACCACGATGAACATGCATCATATCCTGGCTCCATGGTAGCGCAGTAAGGACGAATCACTGTTTGCTGCGCGACATGCCGGCGAGCGCTTCAGCGAAGTGAATGGCACGCTTGTGGCCGAGCTGATCGATCTGCTCGCGACAACTGAAGCCGTCGGCGACGATGATGGTATCGGGCGAAGCGGTGCGAAGGGCGGGGAGCAGGTCCTGGTTGGCGATGATCTCTGAGACTTCGAATTTGTCGGCTTCAAATCCGAAGGGGCCGGCCATGCCGCAACAGCCGGCTTGAATGGCCTCGACCGTAGCGCCCGCTTGGCGAAGTAGCGCGATTTCGCTTTTGGTGCCGCCGAAGACTGCCTTGTGATGGCAGTGGCCGTGGATGAGGATCGTTTCGCCATTGAGGCGGTCGGTCCCGAAATCGGGAGCCTTGGCGGCAAGCCAATCGGCGAGGAGCCAGACGGAGTCGCGCAACTTTTGCGCGCGCGGATCGTTGGCAAACAGCTCAGGGAGTTCGTCGCGGAAGACGCTGGCGCAACTGGGTTCCAAGAAGATGAAGGGCAGGCCGGAGTCGATCTGCGGGGCCATGCGAGTGAGGACGCGGGCGAGATAGGAGCGGGCGGCGTCGAGGAGGCCGAAGTCGTAGAGAGGGCGGCCGCAGCAGATGTGCCGCTCCGCAGTTTTAACTTGGAAGCCGGCTTGCAAAAGCAGGGCCTCCGCGGCGAGGAGTGATTTCGGATGGTAGTAGTTGTTCCAGGTGTCGGGCCACAAGACCACCTGCGCTGGGGCTGACTGCGCTTCGCGCCGTTGAGAGTCTTGTTGGGGTGAGGGCTGGCGGGAATTTTGGAATGATTGCAGTGCGAGCCTGGGCAGTTGACGCTCCTGCGCGACTCCGGCGATGCGCTTGATGAGCGGACTGGTGAGCGGGCCGGTGAGGATGGCGTTGGTGAGCCAGGGTGCGAGGGAGCCCCAGCGCGCGAGCTTATCGGCGAAGCCAAAGATGTAATGATGCAGCGGGTGCAGGCGGCCTTTGTAGCGCTGGGCGAGGAACTCCGATTTGTATTGGGCCATGTCGACCTGTACGGGGCACTCGGTCTTGCACGCTTTGCAGCTCAGGCACAGCGAGAGGGCCTCGTTGACGGTGTCGCTCTGAAAGCCTTCGTGCTGCAGATCGCCGGCCAACATTTCCCACAGCAGGTGGGCGCGGCCGCGGGTGGAGTGCATTTCTTCGCCGGTGGCACGGTAACTCGGGCACATGACGCCGGGGCCCTGTTTGCGGCATGCGCCGACGCCGACGCAGCGCTCGGTGGCGCGCGCGAGGGAGCCGTTGTTTTGCGCGAACGAAAATTGAGTTTCAAGCTCAGGCGATTTGTCGGGAGCATGCCCGTGATGGATTTGATTGGCCGAGGGAAGTTGGCCCCGCCGCAGGGGACCGCGAAGATTCTCGATGGGGTCGTAAACGCGCACCGCATCGACGAGCTTGCCGGGATTCATGCGGTTGTCGGGGTCCCAGAGGGCCTTGAACTCGCGGAAGGCCTGCATCAGGTCGGGGCCAAACATCTTTGGGAGCAGGGCAGCGCGAGCCTGGCCGTCGCCGTGTTCGCCGCTGAAGGAGCCGCCGAAGTGGAGCACCACATCGGCGGCGCGGTCGAGAAACTCGCGGAATTTTCGAATGCCTTCGTCGCTGCGGAAATCGAAGTTGATGCGGGTGTGCACGCATCCCTGGCCGTAGTGGCCGTAGAGCGGGCTTCGGTAGCCGTACTCGGCCATGAGGGCGGTGATGGCGCGCAGGTATTTCCCCAGCAGGGCGGGGGGAACGGCGGCGTCTTCCCAGCCTTCCCATGAGTCGGGCTCGCCGGGCACGAAGACGACTGCGCCGAGGGCCGACTCGCGCACGAACCACACGCTGGCGGCCTCCTCGGCTGTGCAGACGCGGGCCGCGGGTGGTTCGGGCCAGGACTGCGAGGCACGGGCGACGGCCTCGGCTTTGGCCTGTGCTTCATCCGCGCTCCATGCGCCTAGCTCGACGAGGAGATAGCCGACGCCTGGTGGGAGCTTGTCGAGCTCGGCGAGGGCGAGGCCTTTGCGGCGCATGTATTGGACCAGCAGGTGGTCAAAGCCTTCAAGACCGATGGGGCAGTGCTCGAGCGCGAGCGGAACGGCGTCGGCGGCGGCGAACGAGTCAGAGAAGCCGAGAACGGTGAGCACGCGGAAGGGCGGGCTGGCGGTGAGGTTCAGTGTGGCGGAAACGACGTTGACGCAGGTTCCCTCACTGCCCACCAGAGCGCGAGCTACGTGGAAGCCGCTCTCGGGAAGGAGTTCGTCGAGGTTGTAGCCCGAGACGCGGCGGGGAATGCGGGGGAACTTTTCGCGGACCAGATCTGCGTAGCGATCGCGGATGCGGACGAGGCCCGCGTAGATCTGGCCTGGTCGGCCGCCGGAGCGAATGGCGGCCTCTAGCTGTTCGGGGCTGGTGCGGCCGACGGTCATGCGCGTGCCATCGTAGAGCACGACATCGAGTGACTCAACGTTGTCGACGGTCTTGCCGCCGAGCAGGCCGTGAACGCCGCAGCTGTTGTTGCCGATCATGCCGCCGAGGGTGCATCGGCTGTGCGTGGCGGGGTCGGGAGCGAAGGTGAGGTGATGGAGTTCGGCGGCTTCGCGAACTCGGTCGAGAACGATGCCGGGCTCGACGATTGCAACTTTTGTGTCCGCATTGAGCGGCCCCAGCCGGTTCATGTATTTCGAGTAGTCGAAAACGACGGCGACGTTGGCGCACTGGCCGGAGAGGCTGGTGCCGGCGCCGCGGGGGAGCACGGCTGCTCCTGTGGCGCGGCATGCGGCGAGGGCGGCCTCAACATCGGCAGCATCGCGGGGTACGACAACGCCAATGGGGAGCTGGCGGTAGTTGGAGGCGTCGGCTGCGTACAGGGCGCGGGAGCCCATGTCGAAGCGGACTTCCCCACGAAAGATGGGGCCGCCGATGGTGGCTTTGAGTCGCGCTTCCAGCTCGCGATGGGCGGAGAACTTCTCGTGCTCAAGCTGAGGAAGATTTTGCAGAATGGCGAAATCGCTTTCACCGGATTTCACGCTCATGTCGACCTCAAGGTTGCCGTCCGCTCAGCATTTGATCCCGGCGAGCACGATCAGGTGAGCTTCTCATTTGACAAGAGAATACAAGGATTCGATGCCGTCGAGCGATTCGTGATCAGGCCGCGGAAACTGCTTCTCTTGCGATCCTGCGCAGTTCCGGCAACACGTCTCCAAGAGCAACGGGGTTGGCGGAGCGGGCGCCAAGCCCGAAGTACAGCTTGCGGTAGAGCGGATAGAGGTGCTCGTAGACCGCATGCGCGCGGGGTTCCGGCTCGACGGTTTTATGGCTTGGGCATTGAGAGGCCTGGGCTTTCTCAATGGTCGGGAACGCGCCGGCAGCCACAAAGGCGAAGATGCTGGAGCCAAGGCTTGTGGGCAACGCGGACGGCACAAGCACCGGTTTACCCAGCACATTCGCGTACACCTGATTCAGCACCGGGTTGTTTTGAGGGATGCCGCCCGCGTTGATGACGCGGGCGACGCGGACGCCGTGCTCGGCCATGAGCTCGAGGATGATGCGCGTGTGGAAGGCGGTGCCCTCGATGGCGGCAAAGAGCTCGTCCCGCGCGGAGTGGACGAGGTTCCATCCGAGTGTGATGCCGCCGAGTTCGGGGTTCACGAGGACGGTGCGATCGCCGTTGTCCCAGCTCATGCGCAACAGGCCCGTCTGGCCGGCACGGTAGTGTTCAATGCCGCGCGCCAATTCTGCCACCTTCACGCCGGCGCGACGGGCAATGGCTTCGAAGATGTCGCCGGTGGCGGAGAGGCCGGCCTCGATGCCGGTGTACTGAGGATGCACGCTACCGGGCACCACGCCGCAGACGCCGGGGACGAGCTCGGTTTGCCCCGCCATGGCGATGATGCAGGTGGATGTGCCCACCACGTTGACCACGTCGCCCTCGCGGCAGCCTGCGCCGATGGCGTCCCAGTGCGCGTCGAACGCGCCGACCGGGATGGGAATACCAGCGCACAAGCCCAGCTCGCTCGCCCAGTGCGGTGCGAGATGTCCGGCGAGGTGATCGGAGGTGAGGTATTCGCCTTGCAGCTTCTGTCGCACACCATCGAGCAGCGGGTCGAGTTTTGACAGAAACGACTGCGGCGGAAGGCCGTCCCATTTGGGATTCCACATCCATTTGTGGCCCATGGCACAGACGCTGCGCTTCACCTGCTTCGGGTCAGTGATGCCGCACAAGGTGGCCGCCACCATGTCGCAATGTTCGAAGGCGGATGCGAAGCTCGCGCGCTTGTCAGGATTGTGACGCAGCCAGTGCAGAAGCTTGGCGAATCCCCACTCGTGCGAGTAGACCCCGCCGCACCACTCGATCGCCTCGAGACGCTCGCTATGCGCAAGGGCAGTGATTTCCCGCGCCTCTTCCTTGGCGCGATGATCGCACCACAGGTAGTACTCGTCGAGGGGCTGCATCTTTGCGTCAACTGGAACCACGCTTGAGCCGGTGGTGTCGAGAGCGATCGCTGCTACGGAATCGCCATCGATACCTGACTGCGCGATCGCCTGGCGGCATGCGGCGGCCAACGCCCGCATGTGATCGGCGTGCGACTGCGTTGCGTAGTCGGGGTCCTCGCGCTTGCGATGCAGTGGGTATTCTTCGACCGCGGAGCCAAGCCGACCGCGAACGCTGTCCGCGATGGAGACGCGCACGCTCAGGGTTCCGAAATCTACTCCCGCAACGATGGCCATAGCTTTCCTCTTCAAGGTTTATCAGCGGATGAACCGCCTCAATTGATCTTAGAACGGCGGCGCTTTACTTTGCCGGTGTGCCTTCTTCGACGATCGCAAGATCCCACGGCGCCAGCGCCAGGCTGCTGCCCTTTGCCTTTGACTTGCCGTCGAGAAGGTTGGTGCCTGAATCGTAACTGTATGGCACTTCCACCGCGTCGCTCGAGTAGTTGAAGTAGTAGTGCAGGCGCCTGCCCATCTTGTTTACGCCATGCTGCACGTGTACGGATGCGGGTATCTGCTGGTCCGGCCCAGTGAGACCGGCCTTCTGCAACGTATCGTGCAGCACCGCGGTCTGCATGGCATCAGACAGGAAGGTGCCCTCGTAGAGCAGCGTGCCTGCGCCAAACTGATTATCGGTTATCGCGGGCCACTTTCCGAAGAACGGATGATCGTAGAAGGCCACTGGCTTCGCATGCTCCGGCATCAGGAACTCGGCCCAATAGGACACCTTGTTCGCATCGCCGACATGGAATGGATCGCCCTTCAGAGCCAACGGGCGCTCGAGATTCGAAAACTCCTGATAGCCGATGCCGGCCGCCTCGCGCAAAGGCCCGGGAGCGCGCATCCAGCGGACCGCGGAGTTTTCATTGGCGAACCCGCTTTTGAAGGTCATCACCACGTGGCCGCCGTTCTTTACGTAGGCCGAGATGCGCTCGAGCAGCGCGTCATCGGAGATGTAAAGCGCGGGCACGATGAGCACCTTGTACGCGGAGAAATCCCGCGTTTCAGGAAACACAAAATCGGCGCCAACGTTCATGCGATAAAGCGCGTGATGCATCTGCTGCACCAACGAAACGTATCCATCCGGCTCGTTCGTCCAGCTTCTGGCGGGCACACCGCCGCCGAATGGCATGAAGTTGATGGCGTTGTTGGAGTCGCGGCTCCACAAGATGGCGACGTCGTTGTGGATCTTGAGGCCCACCAGATGCGGTCCGACCTTTTCGAGCTCATGCGCAGTGCGGCTCATCTCCTCATACTCGCGATTCGGCTCCAGATCGTGCGACAGGATGCCCTTCCAGTAGGTCTCCTGGTTGGCGGCAATCGAGGCCCAGTGCCAGTACTCCACCATGTTCGCGCCGTTGGCCAAGAAGGTGTAGACGTCTTCGCGGAGCTGACCGTCGTAGGGAGGATACTGGCTCTGCGAGGTCCAGCCGATGGTCTGTGCGTTGGTTTCCGTGACCAGGAAATTCGTGTGCTTCAGCGAACGGGAAAAGTCGCTCTGCAGCGCCTGGAATGAGCCATCGAAGTGATCTTGCGTTCCGTGATAGATGTTGTCCGCCACTATGTCGAGGGCGGTGGCAATGGCGTTCTCGTTTACGTCGCGCTTCATCATACCGCCGTAATCTGTAGTGATAAACTGCCGCGGCCCGGCGCACTCCCGCACCAGCGCCGCCTGCCAATGCAGGAAGTTCGTGACCCGCATTTGGCTCCAACGTGTCCACTCGAGCTTGTAGCCGGTGCTCTGGGCGCCATCGCGCATGGGAAGGTCTTCCCACGTGTGCAGGTTCTCGCCCCAATAGTTGAGGAACCACGCCTTGCTCAGCTCTTCGGGTGTGCCGAACTTCTTTTCAAGGTAGTGCTGGAAGCCGATGAACACGTCGCGATTGTCCGCCTCGTAGCTCCCGGTCTCGTTGTCGAGCTGCCAGCCGATGACGGTTGGATTATCCTTATAGTGCGCGGCAATATGGCGGATCAGTCGCTCGGCGTAATAGCGATACGCGGGCGAATCGGTATCCATGTTCTGCCGCAGACCATAGGTGGCAGGAACCGCCTTGCCGCCAAACATGCCTCCCGGGATTCGGTCGGCCAGGATCTCGGGATGCTGGTGCGCCATCCATGCGGGGATTGAATACGTGGGCGTGCCAAGGATCACTTTGATGCCGGCCTTACCCATCGCGTCAACGATGTGGTCCATCCACGCGTACTCGAAAAGGCCGTCTTCGGGCTCCCACAAGCTCCAAGTCGATTCGCCCATGCGCACCACATTCAGGCCGGCGGCCTTCATCAAGGCTACGTCCTTCTCAAGCCGTGCGGCTTGGTCGCCGGGCATGTACTCGTTGTAGTATGCGGCGCCATAGAGAACGGTTGGGAAGTCGAGATCTGGGTTTGACGCGGGCATGGCGGGGTCGGCTTGGGAGCTTTGCGCGCTCATTGCAGTTGGAACGAGAAGAAAAAGAAAACCTTTTCTTAGCCAGCGCAAATATGACCTAACGTTCACCATGATTTGTGCACCTTCCCTGGTTGCCTTCATGAAGATTTGGACATAGACGTTGAACATCGACGCGTCAAGAAAAGCGAAGCATAAAGGCGATTGCATTCGCATTCCGGCCGATTGCGTTCGTTGAGTCACAAGCATCCTAAGTCCGGATGCGACGGAACGTCCAGCCGATTGCGCCGGTCGCCCGCGCCGGGTTATTTCCGATGCAGAAGGTGGAAATCCGTCGTAGGTGCCGAAATTTCAGTTCGTGGTTTCTTATCGGGCTTGCTGATGGACGACGGCATGGACAACCGAGCGCGAGATTGCGTAGATACCTGTGATGGAGCGTATGTGAGACTACCGTAATGAAGTGACCACTACCGCTGCAAATTACGAGGATAACCCCGTGTGAGTGCATAACGGTAGGTCCACTCCAGAGACGCGATAGCGCCATTTGTAGATAGGGAACGAACTCCTGAGAGGCTTGCCTGAATCTCGGCGCCGATCGGCGTCTCGACGTCCGGCCTTCGTTCACGGGCGCTGCCGTTGCTGGAAGTAGATCATGGGTATGCTTCACCGACACACAAGATCAGGCTGGCCGGTCTGCTCATGAGTGCTGGTGACGGAAATGTCCTTATAAAGCAATCCTTCCTTCATGATGACGTGCAGGTTCTTCTCATGCACAACCAGGTCAAGATCCTTGAGTGGATCGCCATCGACCAGAAGCAAATCGGCAATGTAGCCTTCCTTGATTTGACCGAGTTCGTGGCCCATTCCCATTACCTGCCCCCCGATGCGAGTGCCGCACTGCAGCGCCTCGCAGGGTGAAAAACCCAGCAGATCGACAAAGTGCTTCAAGTCCCGGGCGTTGTCTCCCTGCGGTGACTGAGCGAATCCGTAGTCTCCTCCGATGAGAACGCGTACACCCCGCTTGCGGAGTTCGGTATAGACCGCAGCCGTCGTATCGATCGTGCGCTGCATCTTGCGTCCTACTTCGGAATCGCGATAGAAGCCAAACTTCTCCCCTTCGAAGAGCGTGCTGTAAATGATGCCAATTGCAGGTCCGACAAACACGCGATCCTTGGCCGACTCCAGCATGTCGATCGCTTCCTCGTCTGCCGATTCGCAGTGATAAATTACGTCGATCCCACAGCGAACAGCGCGTTTCACCGATTCCGCTGCGCGGGCGTGGCAGTTGACCCTCTTGCCGAAATCGCGCGCGACACTGACCGCGGTCTGTATCTCCTTCTCGGTCATGACCGTGAGACCACCGTGGGCGGCGGGGCTGAGGTCGTCGCCGGAAATGTTGAGCTTAATGTTGTCAACGCCCTCGCGGCAGCACAAGCGGACGGCCTTCGTGATCTCCTCCACGCCATCGGCGATCAGGCCAAAGCTTTCGAAGTACATATGCGCCTTGCGTTCGTCGCCAAGACCTCCGGTGACGGTGATCTCCGGGCTGCCGGCACGAATACGCGGGCCGGGGAACTCACCCGCATTGACGGCATTCCGAATGACTACGTCGAGGCGCAGCTTTGACGTCGCCGCGCTGTATGCGCTGGTAAAGCCGTGATCGAGCAGCGTCTTGGCATTGCGCACAGTGAGCAGCACATGCTCTTCGGGAGGAATGTTGCCGAGGTCGGAGTCATTCACGGCTCCGCCAAAGGAAATGTGAGCGTGGCCCTCCACGAGCCCGGGCATCAGCGTTCTGTCGCGGGCTTCGATGACCGTCGCGCCGTTGACAGAGAGCCGTTCTGGCGCAGGCGCGACTGCTTTGATCCTGCTGCCTTCAACAAGCACATCGCCGGGAAAGGCGGCTGCGCCGCTGCCGTCCCAAATACTGGCGCCGCGAAAAAGAACTGGCTTCATAGCATTTACCTCCTTAGCAACTGTAAGGCTGATCTTATTGATCCGCCACATACGCGCCGATGCGGCCCGCCAAGCCGGGTGACATCCGCGCGATGACGAGGCCGTAGACCACAGACAGGGCAAGGACCCCGAACGCAGCCCACGGAAACAGATTGTAGGGCCATGGTTGGCCTGGCTGAATGAGGCCCCAAAGCGGAAACAGCATGACGAGCGTGCCTGCGGCGGGCAGCAGGATGTGGCGAAGCACATCGAGTTCACTACGATGGTGCCGGATGACGTAAACCGGCAGCGCAAGGTTTGTGAGCATGTAAGTGAGGATGATGGGAATGGTTCCAAGCGTGCCAGCGAGGCCGAAGTAATGCAGCGGCGACACTCCGCCCAGAAGGCTGAACCCGAGGATGAGCGAGACCGTAATGGCCAGGAATACCCACATTGCACTGTGGGGGGTCTGGTGCCGCGGATGGATTTTACCGAGGACTGCAGGGAGCAACCCTTCACGTCCGGAATTGAAGAGGATTCGTGACTGAGAGTTTACGAGGCCGATGAGCGAGCCAAGAATGCTGGTGATACCGGCGACGTAGGCTACGGCCAGCAGCGAAGGAGCCGAGGTCCGCAGCCCATCGATAAAAGGAAGTTGCGACGCGCCAAGAGCTCGCTCATTCATGCAGAATCCGACGGTGGTCGCGTAGGCCAGAAAGATGTAGAACACGCCGATTGCGAGCGTCCCGGTAATCAATGCGCGCGGAACATTGAGTCGCGGATTCTCTGTCTCCTCCGCAAGCGAGGCGGAGTTCTCCCAGCCAATGAAGAGATAGACGGCCAACGGAAAGCCCGCTCCGAGACCGGCCAGGCCACCGCTAAGGTTTGAAAACCGGAATGGCGCAAGACTGAGGAAGTGGGGATGGGTGGCCATCATGAGAATGCTGCCCAAGATCAGCAGGGCCGCCTCAAAGTAAAAGAAAACGCCGGACCAGAAGGTCGAAGGCCCGATGCCACGCATAACCAGCCAGCCGGTTCCTGTCGATATGAGCAGGGTGAGGATGGCCCAGTTGAACGACAGGCCGAGAAAAGTCTTCAGGGTTTCAGAGATCCAGACTCCGGCGATGGACACAACGGTTGATGACGCGACGACATATCCAAAGGTAAGAAAGACGGAGACCGCCGCGCCAATGGAAGGGCCGAATGCCTTGCCGGTGAAGGTCACAAACGACCCTGTAGACGGAGTGAAGCGTGAAAACTGCGCGATCGTGTTAGTCAGGAACAGGACCACCAACATGGCAGCCAGAATAGTCAAAGGCGCGGCAAGTCCTGCTCCGCGCACAATGACTGAAAAGCCGAAGAAGAAGCTCATGGCGGGCGCAATGCTGGCCAGGGTGGTCGCAACGATATGGCTCAGCGAGAGCGCATTCCGCTGCAGCCGGGAGTCTCCGGTTTGTAGGTTCGATGTTGTTTCACTCGCTGGCATTGTGCTCCCCGGCTCTAGGTCGTGATTCACGCAGCGCTCCGCGGTGAGAGCGCTGCTCCTTCGTCTTCAACGGTGTTGCACAGAATTCCGATCCCTTCAATTTCGATTTCGCAAACATCTCCATGCTTCATATACAAAGGTGGGTTACGTGCCATGCCCACGCCTGCAGGCGTGCCGCTCACGATGATGTCGCCGGGCGACAGGGTGATGGCCTCGCTCAGAATTGAGATAAGCCTTGCAATGCCGAACACCATGTCGCTGGTCGAAGCGTCTTGAACCACGGCTCCGTTGAGACGGGTTTGGATATGCAGTGCCTTTCCGCCGGAAGGGAGTTCATCGGCGGTCACGAGGTACGGGCCAAATGCTCCGGTGCCATCGAAGTTTTTCCCCACGGTCCACTGTGGCGATTTCTTCTGGAAGTCGCGTATCGAGGCGTCGTTAAAGATCGAATACCCGATCACGTGGTTCAGCGCGCTCTCTTCCGGAATGTGTCGTCCGCCGGCACCAATCACTGCGACCATCTCGCCTTCATAGTCAAGTTGGGTGGAGACTCTCGGGCGGATGATGGGCGCCCCGGCAGCGACAAGACTGGAGGCGAAGCGGCTGAAAATGGTCGGATAGTCCGGCGGGTTGAAGCCGCTTTCAAGGGAGTGATCCACGTAGTTGAGTCCCACGCAGATGATCTTGCTCGGTGCAGGCAGAGGCGGCAGTAACGTAACCCGGTCCAGTTCGACAACCGGGCCGCACTGGAGCACAAGTGCAGAGGCATCGAGAGCGCCTCGGCCGCGGCCGACGAGAGCATCGAGCGGCCCCGGATACTCTGCCTCGCCGCTGAGCAGGCCACGGAATTCTCCGCTGGAGCCCGCCACTGCCAGCCCTTCCCGTTCTCCGTCACTGAATACGGCAAATCGCATGAACGGCGCCTTTCTGTGAGTAAATCCCGCGGTGTATGAGTTAACTCCGGCCGAATGGTGTGCCGTTTGCAGCCTGCAATTGTGTATATTTATTCGAAGATAATATATTATATGATCGGGAAGTACAATCTGAGCCGGTAATTCCATTGAGGCGGCCGGAGATGAGAAGCGCGGTGAATGCGATAAACAGGGAGCCCTCAGCGAACCTGACTCAGGCCGCGTATGAGGGTTTGCGCGCAGACCTGTTGGCATGCCGCATTCTTCCCGGGAAAAAGCTCAAGATCCAGGAGCTTTGCGACCGATTTTCCGTGAGCCTGGGAGCAGTTCGCGAGGCACTGTCTCGCCTTACGTCAGAAGGGCTGGTGTTGGCCGAGCCACAGCGGGGCTTTCGCGCCGCGCCCATTTCCGCGGCCGATCTGGCTGACCTGACAATGGTTCGCGTGGAAATCGACACCATCTGCCTGAAGCGTGCGATTGCTTGCGGCGATGTGGACTGGGAGGCGCGCCTGATTGCGGCTGCTCATTCGCTGGCGCGGACTCCCGAGCGGGAACCAGAAGACCCCGCCCGTTCGAACGAGGATTGGGCAAATGCGCATGCGGCCTTTCACCTCGCATTGATCGATGGCTGCGGCAGCCCCTGGTTGATTCAACTGCACGCACAGCTCTATGCACAAAGCGAACGATACAGGCGCCTATCGGTGCCATTTGCCAGCCGCCGCCGCAACGTGAACAAGGAGCACAGCGCGCTCGTGAAAGCGGCACTGGCGCGTGATACAAAGACCGCGGTGTCGCTGCTGGCCACGCATCTTGAGAGGACGACGCAGATTCTGCTCGATGCGCACGTGAATCGACACCGGCTCTTCGAGGACGCGCAATGAGGGCGTCTTAATTTGCTGCCGCGGCTGAACGACGAGCGGCCATCGCCCCCTCGAGAACGGATCATGACACCAAATTCTGCCTTCGCCGGTTGCAATGCTCCCGGTTACAAGATGCCGTGGTCGCATTGCTCCTTGCGATTTCAACATTTGCCGCTGCCTGCGCACAGGACCAGACTGCACCTCTGCCCGCTGCGCGCTCGACGCCGCGGCTCGTCGGCTATTTGTCTGCTCCCAAGGGGGTCAAGATCGCGGACTCAATCAAAACGCTGGATCTTCCAGGATGACGGACTTGAACCTTGCGTTCGGCGATCCCCCGAAACGCGACGGCACATGCACCGCGCAAAGCGATATGACGTTCTCGGTGGCGGGGCAGCTGGATGCCGACATCGATGCGGTCATTGCCGCGGGGCCTGCAGCGGGCGTCGAGGTCTTCCTGTCCGTTGGTGGCGGCGGCGGCGACCAGATCATCATCCAGTTTTACAACGCACGACTTTCGGCTCCGCTGGTCGCGTCTCTGGATCGATATGTCCGCGCACACCACTACGATGGAGTGGACGTGGACACTGAAGATAGGGCCAATATGGGGCAACCGTATGCGAGCTTAGTATGCCTG
>Ga0210394_10006081_pt1 | contig 13210 bp, 14 predicted proteins | sample IncBWC12MmetaG_FD_160121 | JGI IMG/M metagenome (GOLD analysis project Ga0210394, IMG submission 160121) | Forest soil microbial communities from Barre Woods Harvard Forest LTER site, Petersham, Massachusetts, United States - Inc-BW-C-12-M | ecosystem: Environmental > Terrestrial > Soil >...
CCAGTTTAACTACAACTGGGTATGCGGCAACCTGAGCAGCGGTGACGGCGGCGGTCTTGGCCACCTCGGGTTCAGCTACAACGGAGATATCGAACACAACACGATCATCTTCAACCAGAGCCTCAATCCGACGATTCCGGCCAACGGAGGCGGCATCATCGTGATGGGTACGCCGGACGCCGATATCGTTTGTAACGGCAACGCGAATATCGACGCCGATTGCCCACCGCCAACCGGCAGCACGAACGGCATTCCCAACATCGTCACAGCGGGCATCGGGCCGAGCGACGGCACCGGACCGAACCTCTTGATCAACGCAAACCTGGTCATGGGGAACGGCGCCGAGGCTGGAACCGGAGGCGGTATCGCGTTCCAGGCCGTGAACGGCTCGGACGTGGTTGCCTTCCCCGGCTCGCCGGAAAATTGGAACGGGGTAACCGTTACCAATAACATCATCGCTGACAACGTCGGCGGGTGGGACGGCGCCGGAATCTCGCTCGTCGACTCGCTCAACGTGGACCTGATCAACAACACCATCGTGTCCAACTCGGACACCGCTTCGGCGGGCATCCTCTTCACCACAATTGGCGCGCCCTTGGCGAGCCAGGGAGGGACCAACTGCGCGTCCACCTCGGTCACGTCGTGCCCGCAGCCCTCGGGATTGGTAGTCATCCAGAACGGCGCGGTGCTGTCCGCGAATATCACAGGCCTGAACGTGGTCTGCCCGCCAGGACACTTCCAGCCGGGCACGCTCGCACAGAAGGGGACTTGTATCTCGGTCTCGTATCCAAAGCTCGAGAACGACATCTTCTGGCAAAACAGCACGTACTACATCGGCGTCGGCGCTTTCAGCCCGACGTTCCAGCAGAATGTCATCTCGCTGTATAACTCGTTTACGACCACCTTGGCGCCGTCTCAACCACAAGTTGATGCGACGACAGCGCACGGCAGTGGCCGCACGATCACCGGCGGCACCGGAGCCTGCGTCGCGGCCAGCTATTGGGATATCGGCGTCCGCGACGACTCGGGGCCGAACTCTTTCGCCAGCTCGGTCAGACTCAACCCGACGTACTCGGTTCTGACTGACACCACGAGCTACGGCGGCCAGCACAACCGCAGCACAAACCCCCAGTTCATCAGCCAGTATTGCGATGGTGCGCGAACGCCACCTGAGTTCGGAGCATCTGGCTGGGCCGTTCCGCCAGGAATTTCGGACGCGACCGTGCCCAACCCGATCTTCAACTTGAGCCCGGTTGCCACCGTCGATGAGGGCAACAACTGGATCAACCTGCGGTGGGGTCCCTTGTCACTGACGAATCCCGTCGCATCAGGACCCGTCTTCAACGGCTTGACCACCTACGGCGCTGGCGCGAACCTGGGCAACTATGGACTGGCAGGGGGAACCGGCAATCCACTCAACAGCATGATCCCCTGCAGCAACTTCTCTAACTATAACGACGCCCCCGCGTTCGACTTCTACGGCACGCCGAGGAAGGCCGGCTGCCATGGAATCGAACCCGGCGCGGTCGAGGACACTGTGAGCGCGGCCACGGGACCGGAGATTATCTCTCTGGATCCGAACACGGCTCCGGTCGGATCGACGGACATTACCGTCAATCTCTCCGGAACGGGCTTCACGGGCGTCACGAACGTAACGTTCGGCGGTGGCATCCACGTCAACAGCTTCGTGGTCGTGAACGATTCGTCGATCAACGTGAACATCACGATCCCGCGGAACGTGCCAGCTAACACCTACAACGTCACCGTCAACGGGCTAGCGAACGGCGAAGCAGCTCAATTCACCGTTACCATCGCGGAGGTTTCGTTCACCAACCCGTTCACGTTGGCATCGTTCCCAGCACCGACGACGCCGGTCACTGCGGTGATGACGGTCACGAATACTGGCAACGGGACGTCGTTCCCCGGTCCATTCATTCTGACCGCACCACCGGCAGCCATTAAGGACACCGTGGGAACTCGAGCTCACCCGGCACCCGGAGTGTTCTCGGTTACGGGCGGAACCTGCGCTGTAGGCGTTGTGGTGGAGGTCGGAGGCAGCTGCACAATTGATGTGACCTACACCCAAAACGGCAGCATCGCAGTTGAGACCGGTCACATTCTGTTGACTGGTGAGGGCTTCACCGGCGCCGGTGGCGTCGGTGGTGAAGGCACCGTGAACAGTGGGATAGGTCAGATCAACGCTAACTAACCAACCTGAGTTAACCAAGCGGGCATCCAGAGATCTGGATGCCCGCTTTCTTTTTTGCGGGCGGTGGTACAATGTCAGGAGGTAAATCCGTTCATGTATAACGCTAAAGGAATTTTGAAAGTGGTGCCGTCGCTGCTGGCTGGGATTCTCGCGTGCGGTGCATTGGCTTTGGAGACGACTGCGCAGTCCCAAGCCGTGCCTCAGGCCGCGGCACCGCCTGCAGCCGCCGCTCCATCACCGGGGCCGGGGCCCCGCCCTCAGCCTGCCCGAATGGACAAGCACGCCGTGGCGTTCTACGCGACCGTCTGGGGCATTGAAGACCCAAGTGTAAAGTGGGCGGAAGCGGGCGAGTTGATCCGGTTCAGCTATCGGATTATCGACCCGGATAAGGCCAAGACGCTGAATGATAAGAACATAGAGCCTTCCCTGATCGACCCGGAGGCCCATGTAAAGTTGGTTGTGCCCTCGCTCGAAAACGTGGGCGCTTTGCGCCAATCCAGCACCCCGATCGCGGGCAAGGTTTACTGGATGGCCTTCTCCAACAGCGGCAGGCCAGTCAAGCGCGGTCATCATGTAGACGTCGTAATCGGGAACTTCCACGCGGTGGGGCTGATTGTCGAATAGCTGAGGACCAAAGCGGGTTCAGAGGTCAGGTCAAATAGTTACCTTCGCGACACGTCCGACACGATTGGCTCGTACTCATCGTGACATACTTGATCCTGCGCAAAGAACCGCTTTCCTCTTAACCGTACAATTGGCACGGTCCTAGTACCCGACTCCTTTTGCATCGAGGTCTTGTCTATGTATAGAAAAACACTGTGGTTATTGCTCGCGGCGGCTCTTCCCTTCACGCTCGTTGCGGGCACCGATGCCCCCGTAACCCAGCCGAAGCTTTCCGCCGCCGCAGTTGTCGACAAGAATATAGCCGCGCGAGGCGGGCTGCAGGCGTGGCGTGGGGTACAGACGATGACCATGTCCGGCACGCTGGGCGCAGGAGGAAACCAGCGCGCGACGCTTAACGCGCCGCCGCCCGTACCTTCGTCCCACAAGGGATTCGAGGCGACAATGCCTACGCGGCCAGTTGATGAAGCTCGCCTCCCAGTCACCATCTATCTGGCGCGCAACCGCAAAATGCGCGTCGAGCTGGCTTTCAAGGGCGATACGGCCCTGCAGGTTTACGACGGCGCGAATGGCTGGAAATTGCGGCCTTATTTGAACCGGCGCGTGGTTGAACCCTTCACGGACGAAGAACTCAAAACGAGCGCGTCGCAGCCGGATCTGGACGGCCCACTGGTTGATTATGCCGCCAAGGGCAGCAAGGTCGAGCTCGCGGGCATGGAAAAAGTCGAGGGACGCGACACGTATAAAATCAAGCTGACGTTCAAAGATGGGGAGTCGAAAAACGTTTGGATCGATGCCGAATCTTTCCTTGAGACAAAAGTTGAGGGGCAGCCGCGGCGGCTCGACGGCACCTATCATTCGGTCGAGGTCTATTACCGCGACTACCACGACGTCAGCGGGCTGAAAATCCCCTTCACTCTCGAAACGAGGGTTCTGCCGGTCGCGAAGACCGCGACGGGACTCCGGGACACGCCGGTTCCACCGGAGAAAATGATCTTCGACAAGATCGTCGTGAATCCCAAGCTGGATGCGTCGCTCTTCACCAAGCCGGAAGTGCTGCAATCTTCGGTCAGCAAGCCGGGTCCCGCTTCGAAATAACGCGCGACTTGCCTGGCCGGTTGATTACGTTAGTGTGAAAAGAAATTCTGAGGCTCGCTGAAGAAAATTCTTCAGCGGGCCTTCGCGTTTCCCGCGGCCGCGCTGCCCAGGACTTACTGCCCGTACGATTTTACTTCCTTAGATTCGATACCGGTTCGATCAAAACCCAGATATCAGCGACGCGGACGCATTGCGCGTGCATTTTACGGACGCTGGAAACGGCCAGCGTTCTGCCAGCGTCTAATTTGCGTGGGTGCAATCTCGGCGAAGTGAGGTTAAGATTCTGCATTGGGAGGGGCACGGTGAAAATCAGGATCGTTTCTCGCTGCGGCGTACTCGCCATTTCCCTTCTGATTTGCGGGGCCGCGTTTGCTCACCACTCGATGTCGATGTACGACCGCGGCCATGACACGACGTTCAAGGCCACGATCACGCAGTTCGAGTGGGTCAACCCGCACGCGCAAATCACATTTACCGTCACGGACGAACACGGCAACGCGGCGAAATGGGTGGCGGAAGGCCCCGGTCCAAATCGGCTTGCGAACCACGGCTGGACCAAGGACTCGCTCAAATCGGGTGATCAGGTAACGATCGTCGGCAATCTCAATAAAGACGGCTCACCCACGATGCGCTTTGAGAAAGTGATCTTGCCGGACGGGCAGGAGCTCGTGGCGCGCCCGCGCGGCTTTTTCTAGGTACAAGAGATTTCTCTCACCAACGTTTCCTTCCGATTTCTCCCCGGAGTTTTGGACGCGCTGATTTTTCTTGATCAGCGTGTCTGGTTCTACCCGACGAGCGCTGCACCGGCGGACCGGATGTATACTCCTGACAAATCGAACAGCCTGACACATATTTCCAACGAAGGGAGAACCAACCTTGAATCGCTTCTTGATCGTCTTGGCGGGAATCGCCGGCGCCGGCGCGTGGCTTGCCTCCGGAGGCGCCGCCCGATCCGCCGGTCAACAAACCGCGTCCACAGTTCGGTATCTCGAGGGCAACGCATTTCAAAAGGACCGTGCGTTCTCACCCGCCGTAATGACCCAAGGCGGCAAGATCATTTGGCTCGCGGGCCACGAAGCCGCCGCGGATGCAAACGGGAAGCTCGTCTCAAGTGACTTCGACGGTCAAGCCCGTGAAGCTTTTGCGTCTATGGACCGCACCTTGAAGCGTGAGGGAGGAAGCCTTGAGAACTTGGTGACCATGACCGTCTTCATTAAGGATCCGCGCTACGGGGATCAATTCGTCAAGTTGCGCCATGAGATGTTCCCGGAGGGCAGGTACCCGGCGAGCGCGCTGATTACCGTGTCTGGCTTGGCGCAGGCCGGGATGCTGGTTGAAATTCAAGGGGTCGCAGTGATCGGCAACTGAAGGTGGGAACGGCTATGCGCGCCTTTCGCACACCGCCGAGGCCAGGAGCCCGCGCGCCCTGGTGGGGCGTTTCTAGAGCGGAGAGCATTCCATCGCGAGTTGGCTTGCTCGCACGAAATTCGTTATGGTAATATGAGATGACCATGGTACGTTAAGTGGTCATCTGAAAGCATCTATGACTGCGAGGATGAACAAGCCGATTCGAGAGATCGCAATTTCCACATTTAAGGCCAAGTGTCTCGGACTGCTGGAAGAAGTGAACAAAACGAGAACTCCGCTGCGAGTCACGCGCCGGGGCAAACCCATAGCCGATGTCTTTCCCGCGTCTTCCGAGGGGAACGAACGAAGGTGGATCGGCTCGATGTCGGGGACCATCAAGGTTCTCGGCGATATCGTCTCGCCTGTGATCGACACAGACACAATCGAGGCTCTTAAAGATTGAAACTTCTACTCGACACGCACATCTGGATTTGGAGTCTCGCGGAGCCGAAGCGGCTTTCGCGAAGCGTGCACAGAGAATTGATCGACACGAACAACGAGTTGTGGCTTTCGCCCGTAAGCATCTGGGAGGTTCTGCTACTGCACGCGAAGGGCAGAATCAAGTTGCCTGGCAGCTTGGGGGAATGGATCGCGAGGGCTACCAGCGTTTTACGTGAGGCTCCTTTGACCCACGAAATTGTGGTCGTGGCGCACGAGTTGGCGCTTTCACATCAGGACCCAGCCGATCGTTTCCTGGCGGCTACGGCAAGTGTCCTGGGCCTTACGCTTGTGACGGCCGACCAGCGCCTGCTAGGCCTGGGAAATATCGCTACGCTGGCAAACCGCTGAACGGCCCCATGACGTCGATTCGCCTGCCCCCGGAAGTGTGGGAACATGGGTTCATGAAAACCACTGTCGAAAATTTTGCGGCTTTGTTCTTATCGAGGGGCACCCGAAGCTCAACTACAAAGGCCGAGCCACCCCACTAAATCGGTCATATGCCGCTACGGCTCCTCCGTGCCAAGAGAACCTGTGCTAGGATCCTTCCCAACTGCGGATCATACGGCGCATGGAGTTGCACGGCCATGGTACTGATCAAGATAGTACTGATCAAGGAGGACGCCGACTATGGGTTTAACCAGACGCATCATACTGGCAGCGGGCGCCGCGGCAGCGGCAGCGGCCGCCTTGCCGCGCGCCTTTGCTCAGCAGGCGGGCAAAGCAGGAACGGGGAAGTTCTACGAAAAAGGCTCCGTTCGTATCTATTATGAGGAGGCCGGGGCCGGTTTCCCGTTGATGCTGCTTCCCGGCGGGGGATTGAACTCTACTATATCCTTCTTCACCGGCAACTCGCCGTTCAACGCCGTTGAGGAGTTCAAGGGACAGTATCGCTGCATAACCGCGGACCTGCGCAATGCCCCTAGCGGCCAGTCCACCGGCCCTGTCGAGGTCGACCGGCCGTGGGATTCCTACGCCGACGACCAGCTCGGTCTGATGGACCATCTGGGCATCGACAAGTTCATGGTGATGGGCTTCTGCATTGGCGGCCCTTTCATCTGGAGTCTCCTGAAGCGCGCCCCCGATCGTATTGCCGCGGCTGTGGTGGCGCAGCCTGTGGGGTGGCGTCCAGAGATGCGCGACCGTAAGTACCCGGGCGCATTTTGGACGACCTGGGGTCCGTTACTGACCGCGAAGCGACCCGAGATTACGCTGCAGACGGCCGACCAATTTGTGACCAGGATGTTCGAAACCGATCCCGACTTCGTCTTCACCGTGACGCGCGATTTCGTGCGTAGTTGCCAAAACCCGGTCCTGATTCTGCCGGACGACGTCCCCCCGCACCCTTACGCCGTGGCCATGGAGTGCGTGATGCTCGCGCCGAAATCCGAAGTGAGCATCTTCCCTTGGAAAGAGCCCAAAGAGCGGATTCCACTGGCGGTGCGCCAAATCCATTCCTTCCTCAAGGCGCACCAGCCTGCTTAGACGGGAGCGAATTCCCATTCCGATAATATCGTTTCCCAGGCATTGAGGACTGTGAGCTATCGCATTCTTAATGCTTGCTCGCATTCTTGGGTTCGTACCGTCCGCCCTCATTCCTAAACTCGAATGAATCCTAGAATGCCGCTTTCCCGTCGGTTCACGTGGCGCCTCTGGTATGCTTCGGCAGGCCCCAACCCCACCACGCGCTTGTGACGATGGAATGCTGCATACACCAAAGCAACGGAGGTTCTCATGTCGTTTCGGTTTGCTACCGCAGTCACGTTTGCTCTGCTCCTCATGTTTCCTTCTTCTGGAAACACTCAGGTGCTGACGGAGCGCGACGTTTCGCTTCGCATGGCCTTGACGATAGCTGAAACGGCCCTGGAACAATGCGGCGTCAAAACATCGGTCGCTGTCGTTGATCGCGCAGGCCGGCTCCGTGTTTTCCTCCAGGGCGATGGGGCGTCACCCCACAATCTCGAACTGGCCCGGCGTAAGGCTTACACGGCTTTGACCTTCCGACAGACGTCGGCCGAGTGGGCGACGCGCACCGAAACAGCACTATCCGGGCAGCGAATGCTGGCCGACGTCATTCCGCTCGCCGGCGGCGTTCCGATCAAAATCGGCAAGGACACCATCGGCAGCGTCGGTCTGAGCGGAGCTCCGATGGGCGGGGCGCAGGAGGAGGCCTGTGCCAGGGGCGGCATCGCGAAAGTAGCGGATCAACTTCGGTGAGGCAGGCGGCAACGCGACTGGCCGCTCGGGATTTTGATTTGTAATCTGACCGGTAGCTCCCGAGCGATCGGCCACTCGGAAAGTTATTCCATCGGCCGCCCCACACAATCTGGCCGTGCGGATTTTTCAATTGCTGGATTGTGCCCGTGAGCCGTCTTCTCGGTGACCGGAAATCACCCGGTAGCCCGATGTAATGTCGGTTGGCGCGCGTGGGATCTGGATTGGCTCCGAACCTCAGCCGGGCTTTGCCAAACCGCACCCCAACGGGTGGCGCTGCTCTGTGGCTCTTATTCTTTAGAGAACGCGAAACGCTAACGCGCCTGGGTGGAAGTCCGCAGCAGCATCTCGGTGCCGCTGTTCAGACGAACGTTTTTCGTGGTGGACACGATCATCGATCCCTGCGCGCCCGACTTCGCGGAACCAAGGGAGAGACCTTCGAGTCCGAAGACGCCCTTGCTGTTGGAGGACAGCCGGCCCGAGGATGTCGGACCGCCAACCGCGCCCGAGGAACGCACTGCTGTATTCACCGTTCCGCTCGCGGTTGACGCGACCGCGTTTGACGTATTCATCGCCGCGCCCGTCGCTGCAGCACCGCTAGCGCGGGCCGAGGCTGGTGTTGCTCCCATTGCGCTGCCCGAAGCCACGGCGTCGTTCGCGCCTGCTCCGGTTGCGGAAGCAGATTGCGGCGCCGAAAGGGCTACGATCAAGGCATGGAACGGAATCGATTGACCGTTCGGGAGCAGAGCGCGCTCGAACGAGATGCCGACCTGGGATTGCCCCTGGCTGCCGCGCGCCTGAGCTACCGTCACACGCCCTCCGAGTTGTGTTCCCTTCTTCAACACAACCTTGCCGCCCTGCTTCACGTCCTGCTCAATCCGCGCTTGTACGGGATTGCCGACCGTGCTCCTTCTCGCGTCCAGCCAGGACACAAGCGTGGCATCAATTTTCGTGCCCTCGGCAATCGTGACCGAACTCGTTGCTTTCTTCGAGTTTGCCGAAGATGAAGTCGACGCCTTCGCGCTGGTGCTGCCGGAAGCCGTCGTGCTTGACCCTTGCGCGCCGGTTGGCGCATTCGTGGGTCCGGAAGCCGTTGTCTGCGCGGCCACAGCGCACGCGCTCAGAGCGCCAAGCGCGACGAGTGAGAAGATTCGTTTCATGGAGCAACCCTCCTGTCAGTCGAGTCAGATGGGGAAAGGGCCCAATCCTGGCCTTAACAACCCCAAGTTGCATGGTGTGTCGGGAAGAGGTGCAACTTCTTCCCGGATTTCAAGTCATTGCGTATTCTTAGTTTGACATTAAAGCGGACATCGAGAACCGATTCATTCTTGTGCTGATGCCCAAAAATGTACGAAGGAAAGAACTTTCCACTTTACTCTGGCGGGTGGCGCAAGGCCTCTCGGACAGCGTCGGACGGGGTTTGCAGAAATCGTGGCTAATTGCTTTGTGATGGTATGGGCGCTACAAGTAGAACTCCGGTTCCCTGGCGGGAAGTGAGCGTGAACCGTGTGCCGTCGCTGCGATCCCATACCGCTAAATTCACCTTCGATACGTTAGGCTCGCCTAGAGGTTCCGTGAGCACCTGAAGTTCATGCTCAAACGTGTTTCCAGCGGTTATTTCAACCTCACGCAGCGTGTATTGATCGAAAAGGAATGCCATCTTGGTCCCGCCAAGGTTGGTCTGGATAATGGAACGTTCCCCCCTCATCGCTGAACGGGCCCCATCCCTTAAATGCGCCTTACCCGTGTCCGTGCGAGCCAAATCGAATTTGGTTGCGAACTCATCTATGGTCATGCCCAGATTGAAATGCTGTTTCAATGTTTGAGATGGGGTGGAGATTGCCAAAATCAGACAAATAACCGCTAGGCTGGTGCCTTTACGCATGGCTGGTCGCTCCCATCTATTTATCTAATTTGGAGACGTTCGCGTAAATAGTACGCTTGAGCTATGTTCACCTGGCCCTGTGGACAGGACCCATCGAAACGTGGCTATTTACGGCTACGCGAACAACCACGAAGCCGCGTATAGCCCCGCGACTGTGGAGATCTTCCGTAACCTGTGGCGTAGGCAAGCACCGGAAGTGACAGCGCGGCATCGAGTGGCTGAGCAAAGTCAACTTTTCAATGAAACCTAGGATTCGTCCTCCTCGCCCTCATCGCAAAGTTCGTTGTTTCGAGCGCAGGAAGAAGCATAAGATGTGTGAATCGGACGGCTGAATCGGAGGTCCGCAGCATGAAATCGAAAACATCCACGGTGCAACCTTCCTTTTACTGTAATCACTGCAACGAGTGGGTGGATGGAATCGAAGGCGAGCAGAGTCACCCGGCTCCGCGTGGGTACAGGCAAGCCCTCTGCGACAATTGCGGCAGAACAGTCATGTACCGCCTGCCTAGCTTTTGGCAAAAGTTTCAAGCCAAAACCTCAGAAGTCTTTGACGGCGTTCTCAGGTCGATGAAAAGGTCCTGAGTTCGTGTTTCTTCACTGATTCGTCTCGTCTACTTGGGCTGCGCATCTTCCTCTTGAAAGGGGTCGATATTGGCTCCGACGCGCGAAGGCTGAAGTGAGCATCCGGCTTGGGATTGCCCAATCCCGCCATCGGGCAAGTTACGAAAGCTGGCTGCGGGAATGGATCGCCGCAGTGGCGGTGCTGGACGTCGACGAAGAGACGACTCATTCCTACGCCGAAATTGCGCTCGAGCTAAAACAAAAAGGCAAGCCGATCCCGGGAAATGATTTGTGGATCGCCGCGCTCTGCAGGCAGCATTTCCTGCCGCTCGTCAGCCGCGACCGCCACTTTGATGGAGTCGCCGGACTTCGGCGCCTTAATTGGTGACAGAATTGGCAAGGCTGGGCTTTCCATATCGACGCCTGAGACGTGAAACTTAAGGGCCCTTGCGCAATTCGCAAGAGTGGAGGCACCCGGCGAATAATTCACTGGTTCGGGTTCGACATCGCGGCTGCCGGCCCACGGACAGAACGAGGAGGATTGTCCAAGCTTCATGGCGACGCGCCCTCTTTTGCGCCACGATCGGGGCGGGCGCATGAGGTTATTGTTCGGGTTCAGGCGCAGGTTCATATGCAGGTTCGGGCGCGGACTCGTAGCCTGATCCAGCGGCCTGTTCGGCGTTGAATGGATCGATTTGGCTACCGCCCTTCAAACATAAGCCGGAAGGGTCCGGAATGCCGCCGGCGGTTTGGCACGCTGTCTCCAAGGCGCCGCCGCCGTGCATCTTGGCCGTGATGCGGTAGATTTCGCCCTGCTGCCGCATACCCGCTGCTTCCATCTTGGCGTAGCCCTGGCCGAGCGCTGCAGCGCGGTCGAAGAGCTGGAGCGCCTCGTTAAGGTTCTGCGGAACACCGCGGGCGTATTCCTTCATGAGGCCGAGGAAAAACATGGCGTCGGCGTTATTTTGGGCGACCGCTTTATTGAGCCAGACGAGCGCAGTGGCGTAATTCCGCGCCACGCCCACGCCCTCATAGTACGCACGGCCGAGCAGGGATTCGGCGCTGGCGTCGCCTTTGGCGGCGCTGGCCTCCGCGCTCTTGATAGCATCCGCGTAGTGGCCCGACTGCCAGGCCGCAGTCACGGCGAGACTGGCTGGATCGGCTGTGGCGCGCTTGGCGAAATTGGCGTCAGGACCCTTCTGCACCTGGGCGCGCAACTGCGCGGCACGATTTGGATCGCGAGGCCCGCCGACACCTGAGTCGAGCATTATGGCCAGGTTGCCCATCGCGTAGATGTCTCCCTTTGCCGCCGATTTTTCAAACCACTGACGCGCCTGCGCGAATTTTGCGTCGGCGAGCCGCTGCCCATCCGGGGAAAGGGTCGCATGGTTGACGCCAGGATTGATGCCTCCCGCCATGTTTTTAGCGTCGTTGTAATAGTATTGTGCCAGCATGTCCATTCCATGCGAATTGCCCTGATTGGCCGAAGCCAGGAGCCACCTTTCGCAGTCCTTGTAAAAGCCGGTGCCCGGCGGATTGATATTTTGAAACAGCATGGACCCGAGCGCGGCTTCCGCATCGGAATTGCCTTTCTGCGCGTCAGCCATGAAGTCCCGCCACGCCGTAACGCGATCCCCGGCCTTAAGGGCGGCAAATCCGCTCTTGAGGTTGGGAGAGAGGGACGCATCCTCGGCAGATAGGGCCGCCGTGGGCGATGGCAAAGCTGCCGGCTGTGGGGCGGGCGGCGTCACCGAAGTGCCCGGACGGTCGCTCGGCGGGACGTAGCCGACCGCTTTCTTCGCGGCAGCGTCGGCGTCAACAGGCGCAGGAGCTTTCGCGGCCGCCGCCTCCGCCGACTTGTCCCGGATCCAGGTGACTGCCTGGCCGGCCGAATTGGTGGCGATTACCTCGTTGTTGTTCACAAAGCGATAGACGCCGCCGTTGTTGGGCGCGGGGGCGTTCGAGGACCAAATGCCGTTCCCTGCTTTGAACGTTCCGTCGCCGGCAGGCACCTGTCCCGTCGGGGTCTCGACGAAATTCCTGTATCCGTTGGCATCATGGACCGAAACGATCGTGACGGTTTGGCCGTTCATAGCGACGGTAGTCTTCCAGGTCCCAAAGAAGCGCGCGGTGTCGTCGCCGGCGCGGGCGGTCGTGGCCAGCAGGGTTAGGGCAGCAAACGCGGAAATGTAGGCTATACGGTGGACGGCACTCTTCATGACTCCTCACTTTCGCTAAGCCGCCCGTGACCGGCGTGGCGTTAAAACGGATATAGGATATCTTGAATGACGATGCAATGGGATCGCAAATGCTCGGGACCCTTTAGACCATCTGCTATGAAGGCGGGGAGTCTCAACCTCGGATAACGTTTCGGTGGGAATCCACAGCGAGCTATTCAAGACTGATTTGGTAGCCAAACTTCGTTGACACCTGAGCTCTTAACCAATCCACCGCGTCAGAGCGCTTCCCGAAGGTGTGGGTTACCCAGCCGGATTCACCGACGAGAGCCTCCCACATTCGCCCGAGTCCGAAGGTCACATCGCTCTTGGCATAAATCGCGTACACAAACTTTGGCATCCGTCGAGCTTCCGAAACATCTTGCATCGCATTCTCGCGCATCGTGTCCGCGGAGATCTTCACCTCTGTCACGGCCGTCGAATCGAATAAGCCATAGTGGTACGGCTCCGCAACAAGGTCGCGCGAAAACATCTCTTTGTTTGCTGACAGAAGGTCTTCGCCCGTTAGCGTGCCTGACGCCCTCCACAGGACGCCCTTTC
>Ga0210394_10006082_pt1 | contig 13209 bp, 10 predicted proteins | sample IncBWC12MmetaG_FD_160121 | JGI IMG/M metagenome (GOLD analysis project Ga0210394, IMG submission 160121) | Forest soil microbial communities from Barre Woods Harvard Forest LTER site, Petersham, Massachusetts, United States - Inc-BW-C-12-M | ecosystem: Environmental > Terrestrial > Soil >...
GGCGGGCTGATCGGCGAGCGCTCGTTCGTAGAAGTTGCCGAGGATGCTGGCATGCGAGCCCGCCACCAGGTCGAGCGAGATCTCCTCGCGCCCCTGGGCGATGCGGGCATCGTTCAACTCGCGGCAAATCAGGCTGAGCAGCGAGGGCTCGACTTCGGCGTGGCCGAGCTCCGCGCCGCCCGCGACGAAGCGCACGATGGCCGCGGCCACCTCGTCGGTGACCAGCCGCCTGCCGGGCTGCAGGACGGCGGCGAGCGCCTGCTCGCCGCTCATCGGCGCCAATCGCAGGCGGTTCTGCGAGATGCTGGGCATCGTCTTTTTCAAGCCTTCGAGCGGGGCGAGATAATCCTCGCGCAGCGCGATCAGCACCCGATAGTCGCCGCGCGCAAAGTCGAAGCGTTCGGCCCCCGAGTCGTCGTCATCGAGCTTGGCCTCCAAGGCCTTGGGCGGGCGGTTTTCGACCAGGTCGGCCAGCTCCTCGATGAAGCGCGCGGCGCGTGCACGGCCGAATTCGTCGCTTTGCGCGAGCGTAAAGATCTCCTCGAACTGATCGAAGATCAGCAGCGGGATGAGCACCGCTCCCGCCTCGTCGCGCAGCACGTCATCGCGGTGGTGCAGATATTCCCACAGCGATTCGCCCTCGACCGCGACCCCCGCCTGGCTCCATTCGCCGGAGCGGCGCGCGGCGCGCCCGATCGCCTGTTTGATCTGCTCGGCGGGTTCCGGAGAGTCGCGCCCGTAGTCGATGCGCACGTACACGGGGCAATATCCCTGGCTGCGCAGGCGCGGCACGAGCCCGGCGCGCAGAATCGAAGTCTTGCCCAATCCGGACTGGCCGAACAGCACGGTGAGGAGCTTGCGCTGCACGCGGCGGGCGAGCTCGGCGACCTCCTCGTCGCGCCCGAAAAAGTATGCGCGGGTCTCTTCCGTGAACGACGCGAGACCGAGCCACGGATTGCGCTCATCGACCGTGGCGCGGGCGGCATCGTTCATCGCGGAGCCCGTCTCTGCATTACCTGCGCGCCCGCATGAAATCGTTGAGCCGCTGCGCGAAATCCGCGTCGACCCGGCCGCCCGGAAGATGCGTGAAGTGCAGCGCCTTGAACCTGTCCGGCACGAGCGCCACGCCCGCCTCGGTGGAGTCGATGCTCACCGGCAGGATGAACAGTGCGCCGTCGGCCATGTTGCGTACCCGATCGATGGCGTAGCTCCATTCGCGCCGAAAGTAGCCCTCGAGCCGGCGCTGTGTGGTGGCCGAGACGATCGGCACGAAGTACGAACAGCGCGCGATGTTGCGTTGAATCTTGCGATCGTAATCATCGCCGACCTCGAGCCGGTCGATGTCGAACCAGGTGGTGATGCCGGCCGATTCGAGACCGGCTTTGAGCTGCTGAACCGCGGCGAGGTCTTCGCGCGCATAGCTGATGAACACCGCGTTGTCCGGCATCTCGCGCGCGGGCGGCAGGAAGCGCGCCATGGCGGAGGCGCCGGCAGCCGCGGGCTGCTTGCGCCGCGCCTGCCAGCGAGCGTGTAATTCCTCGACGAAGCGCTCGGCCCCCACGTAGATGCGCGTGCGCACGCTCACCTGCTGCAGGAACGCCACGAGGCGCTCATCCTGGCCGCTGTGATCATCCGCCAGCACCTCGCCGACGTCGCGGGGGTCCGACAGCCGTTGGCGCTTGGCCATCCGCAGGAACAGGCGCGCCAGCCAATTGGTGAAAGTACTGCCGATGAACAGGAGGTGATTGTGCTCGAGCTCGTGAAACAGCTTCTCGGGCGCCAAGTGCTCGCTCTGCAGGGCACAGATGTACTCGAGCAGATCTTCGTCCGAAATCACATAGGTGGGCGAGGCCGACACCTTGCCGAAGAGGTGATACACAACGGGACGCTGCAGGCGGTCGCGTTCCGTAGGCAGGTCGGCGACCCGGTTCGGCGCGTAGGAGAGCACGTCGATCGACGGCGTGCCGTTGAAGCGCTCCGCATTGATGGCGGTCTCGAGCAGGGAGTCGAACGTCGTCGAGACGAACAGGTCGAAATCGCTGATCGCCGCCAAATGGCGCAGCGCCGCCGGGGGCTCGAAATTCGCCTCCTTGAGGAGGCCGCGCAGGCGTACATAGGCCTCTTCGCGCCGGCCCCGCGCCGAGAGGAACCAGCAGACCACGTCATTGAGCGTATAGGGCTGCGGCAGCTCGGCCACGTTCACATTGAGCCTGAGCGCCAATTTCTCGGCGACCCAGTCGAGCAGCAGGCGCGGCCCGCGCTCGGTCGACACCAGCAGCAATTCCGGCCCCACGATGGGAATGACACGCCGCTCCTCGATGAAGCTCAGCAGGTCGTCCCAGGCATCATCGTCGAGAGTGCTGATCGATGCTGCGGCCGCGGCATTACTCATGCGGCGCCAAGTGTGCCGCACCGCAATGAACACTGCAAGGCGCGGAAACAGTGCAGGCGCGGCCGTCCGCCGCCGCGGCAACGAGACCGCCGTCGGCACTGCGGATACCGTAAAATGCCGCGCCCATGATCAAATTCTTCTCGCGCCTGCCCATGCGCGCGCTATATGCCTTTGCGACGTTTCTGTACCTGCTCGGGTTCTATCTGGTGCGCCACCGCCGCCAGGTCATCCGCGAGCAGCTGAAGAAGGTATTTCCCGAGTCGAGCGACGCCGAGCGGGAGGCCATGCACAAGCGGTTCCTGCGCAATTTCTGCGACGTCATGGTCGAAGTCTTGAAGTCGATGTCGATGTCCGAGTCCGAGATGCGCAGCCGCGTCCACATCGTCAATCTGGAGGTCGCGCGCCGCTACTTGGATGCCGGCCAGTCCGTGATGTTCGTGACCTCGCACCTTTGCAACTGGGAATGGCTGCTGCACGGTATGACGCTGCAATTGGGCTACCCGGTCGACGCCGCGTACAAGCCCTTGCACGATCAATGGGCGGAGCGGCTGATGCTCAAGGTGCGCACGCGCTTCGGCGCCCGGTTGGTACCCGCCAAGGAACTGCTGGCGGATTTCATGCAACGCCGCGGCGTCGTGCGCGTGGTGGCCATGAACGCCGATCAGGCGCCCGTCTCCACGGACAAGCGCTACTGGACTCGATTCCTGGGCCAGGACACGGCGTTCTACATCGGCGCCGAGCAAATCGCGCGCGCGACGCGCCTGCCCATCATCTACGTGCGCGTGCGCCGGGTCCGGCGCGGCTACTATGAGGTGGAACTGCAGCTCTTGTGGGATGGACGGGAGCAGGCGGGTCCCCATGCGGTGACCGAGCGCTATGCCCGCGCCTGCGAGATCGACGTGCTCAAGCATCCGACCGATTGGCTGTGGTCGTATCGGCGCTGGCGCCTGAAAAAGCCCCTCTATGGCGCCGATTGACGTGCGGATGCCGCCTTGAGCTTGCTCTCCAGGTGCTTTGCGAGCTGGGCGATGGTTGGGTGATCGAAAATCTCCGTCAGGTCGATGAGTCCCGGGAAGTCCCGGTCGACGTTCTCGTGAATCTCGATCAGCTTGAGCGAGCTCGCGCCGATCTCGAATAGATTATCGTCGAGGTCGATTCTCTTGCCCGGCAGCGCCGCTTCGCAAATCGATTGGAGGCGCGCCTCGAGCTCGGAGCCCGAGGCGTGGGCCGAACCGCCGTGAGCTGCGCGCAAGGCCGTCAATTCGGCGAGCTCGGGAGCGAATTCCCCGTCGATGTAGGCTTGCTCCAGCAGGTGCCGCTGCACTTTGCCGCTGGTGGTCTTCGGAATGCGTTTGGTCGGAATGACCTGCGCCACTTCCAGACCGGTATGTTCGTTGACGAGGCGGCTGACCGCGGCCGCCACGGGCAGGAATTCCTGCATGCTGCCGCGATGCAGAACGAACACCACGAGCTCTTCGCCTTGCGATCCGGGTGTGGCCACGCCCGCCGCCACTACCTTGTTGAGGTCCAAGCCCGGCGCCCGCTGCGCGATGTTCTCCAGATCGTAGGGATAGTAATTCTGGCCATTGACGAAAATGATTTCCTTGGTGCGTCCGGCGATGTAGAGCGCGCCTTCGTGCATGAAGCCCAAGTCTCCCGTGTCGACCCAACCGTCCGCACCGACGGCGAGTGCGGTCGCCTCCGGATCGGCGAAATAGCCGCGCGTGACGCTCGGGCCGCGGATCAAAATGTGTCCCACGTGCTCCTCCGCGAGCGCGCCGCGCGCATCGTCCGCGATCCGCGCCTCGATATTCGGGATCGCGCGTCCCACGCACACGAGCTCGAGCACGTCGCGCGGATCGGCGGGATTCGTTTCGATCCGTGCGCTCAACCCCAGCTTGTGGCGATTGACCCGGAGCCAGCGGAATTCCGCGTCGGGGTCGGGAAAGCTCACCGCGAGCGACGCCTCCGCCAGCCCGTAGACGGGAAACATCGCCCGGCGCTTGAGTCCGGTGTAGGCGAGGGTGGTGAGGAACTCGTTGCACAGCGCCACCGAGATGGGCTCTGCGCCGTTATAGATCTGCCGAATTGCCGAGAGGTCCACCCCGTCAAGGCGGCGGGTTCCCAAGACTTTCAGGAAATGGCGGTAGCCGAAATTGGGCGAACAGGTGATCGTGACATGCTTGGCCGAGGCAACCTGCAACCACAGGAGCGGCCGGCGCACGAACAACTCCGTGGGCATCAGATGGAGGTGAACGCGATTCGCGAATTGCATGAGAAAAAACCCGATCAACCCCATGTCGTGCGTCAGGGGCATCCAGCTCAAACTGACATCCGTCTCGTTGTACTTGCTGATGACGGTCGCGCCCTGGGCATTCGCGATCAGGTTGCCGTGCGTCAGCATCACGCCCTTCGGCTCGCTGGTCGAGCCGGAGGAGAATTGGATGAAGGCCAGATCCTGCGGCGCCGGCCGATGCAATTTGCCGGGGCGCGAGATGTCGGTGATGGACTCGACCAGGAAGGTGCGCGTTTTCAAGTCCGCGAACAGCGCCCCTTCCCCCGCCTCCTGCGCCAGGGCGGCCAAGCGCTCCAGATTCTTCGAATCCGTATAGAGGAACGGTTTGCCGAGTTTGCGCGCCACACGCAGAAGCTTCTGCCGGTGCTCATCGCTGATGCCGACCGCGAGCGGCACGGGAATGATACCGCCGCACACCGCGCCCCAGAAACCGTCGAGGAATTGCTCGATGTCGTTCAGGAAAATGATCATCGTGTCGCCGCGCTTCGCGCCCAAGGCCTGCAGGTGGTACAGGATTCCGACCGCCCGCGCGTACACCTCGCCATAGGGCACGCGACGCTCCGAGCTCTCGCCGTCGACATAGGTGACCGCGCGATCGACGTCGCGGTTGCCCTCGAGCACGTCGAGCAGAGTGGCGTAGTTGAAGATTCCGTCGTTCATCGTGGTTGTACCGTCATCATGAGAGGGGATCGCGGCCGCAAGTTGATCTGCGCCTCGAGCTCAATGGGATCGTCGCCGGCGCGGGTCAGGCGAAAGCGGCGCGCCATGGCGGAGAGATGGACCAGCATTTCGAACATGGCCATGTTCTCGCCGATGCAGTGCCGCGGCCCGACGGCGAAGGGGATGTAGGAGAAGCGGTGCCGCTCGGCGGCGTCGACGCCGGCAAACCGTTCCGGGTTGAATTTCTCCGGCTCGCTCCAAAATGCCGGATGCCGATGCAGCAGGTAGGGACTGATGAACACGTCGGTACGCGGCGGTATGAGGTATCCGGCGAGCTCGTCGGCCTCGAGCGTGCGCCGCGTGATCAGCCATCCCGGCGGGTACAGGCGCAGCGCCTCCTGCACCACCTGGTGTGTGAACACCAGGGATTCCGCGGCATCGAGACTCAAGGGGGTATCGCCGGGTGATCGGTCCGCCTCCTCCTCGAGCCGCGCCTGAGTATCGGGGTGCTGGCTGATGAGGTACCAGGTCCAGGTGAGCGCCGCCGCGGTGGTCTCGTGCCCGGCAACGATCAGCGTCAACACCTCATCGATCAGCTCCTTGTCGCTCATGGCCGCGCCGTCCTCGCGGTCGCGGCTCGCCATCAGAAGCTCCAGGAAGTCGAAATGCTCCTCCGGGGCCGCGCGGCGGCGGGTGATCAGCTCCGCGACCAGCTTGGTCAGGGAGCGGAATCGAAATGCGAATTTCAAGTCGCGGTTCTGTTCCTTGGCGACGACCTCGAAGGGGTTTGCGCCGAGTTGCCGCTCGAGGCGATCAAGATCGCTGCCGAAAATCGAGCGCAGCACGATTTCCAGGGTCAATTCGCTGGCGTCATCGCTGATGTTCACCGGCAGGCCACGCGCCGCCTGGGCTCCCCAGCGCGCCGCGAACTTGTCGTTGACCTCGCGGACCAGGCCGCTGAATCGGTCGATGACCCGCCGATGGAACGAGGGCTGCATCATGCGCCTCTGGCGGCGCCAGAAGTCGCCCTCGCTGGTCATGATGCCGTTGCCGAGCAGGATCTTGACCCGATCCATGCCTTCGCCCTTGGTGTAGTTGCGATGGTTTGACAACAGCACCCGCTTGATGTCGTCCGGGTGGTTGATGACGTAGTTATAAACCCCGCGCGCGGGCGCGAAGACCCGATACAGGTCGCCGTACTCGCCGCAATAGCGGCGGAGGCGCGCCAACGATTCATCGCTGCCGCCGAGATCGAAGCCTTCGGCAGGGCCGGGGGGCAGTGCTGTGGTAGGCATCAGCGTATTGTAACGTAGGGTTGCGCGGTGCAACGCCGTTCCAACACAATGCCCGCGTGGACGAAGAACCCGGCGGCCGCCTTCGCAATACCATTTACGATCAGCAAACCCGCTCCGGCAGGCGGTTGACGCGAGCCCGTCTTTTCTCGTACAAAATCCTCGTCCCCGTGGGCGTTTCGCTGCTGCGCCTGGTGTGGCGTTGGTCGCGGGTCGTGCGCGTGAGCGGGGCCGAGCACATCGCGGCGGCGCACGCGCGTGCGCCGTCCTTCATCCCGGTCTACTGGCACCAGCACCAGGTATTCTGCGTCAAGCTGTTGCTGGATCAAGGCCGCTCGGGATTGAAGCTCGGCTTCTTGATCTCGCCCTCGGTGGACGGGGAGATCGGCGCCATGGTGGTGCGGAGCTTGGGCGGGGTGGTGATTCGCGGCTCATCGAGCCATACCGGTGCGCGGGCGCTGCGCGACTATTACCAGGCGCTGGCGCATGAGGGCGTGTCTCCCGTGATCACACCCGACGGCCCGCGCGGGCCGCCCTGGAAGTTCAAGCCCGGGGCCGTGCTGCTCGCGCAAATGTCCGGCCGGCCCATGATCCCCTTGAGCTACGCGGCCTCCCGCGCCTGGAAGATCAAGTGGGACAGCTTTGTAATCCCCTGGCCGTTGGCGCGGATCTCGATCGCGGTCGGCGAACCGGTTTACGTTCCCAAGGGCTTGGATGCCGCCGGCCTCGAGCGCTGGCAGTTGGACATGGAACAGCGGCTACGGGAGCTGTTCGAGCAGGCCCGCGGCGCTCTTCGGCCGGGGGGTGTCGCCAAGCCCTAGCAATACAATCGCTTAGCTTGTATTCCTTATGACTTGTGCGAGAATCCAATGGTATGTGCCCCGCATAACAATCCAAGGAACTGTGGGACGCATTCGGTTTTTGATGTGAATCCAGTGGCAAACTGTTGATCTATAACCGCAACACTCTTTCTGGGAACTCCGAAGGCGCATGGCAATAGCACCCCACGATCCCCGCCACCCAGACCTGACCGCCTCGGACATATTGTCTCCACAGACCTGGCCGAAGCGCGGCAATCGCCCGGCGGTCGGTTTCGACGTGATCTGCACCAAGATTGCCGTTGATTTCCAGTCGATGACGGCGGCAACGGCGCTCGAGGTCATCGGCGCGAACTTGGAGCTGCTGCGCGAGACGACCCGCTCGGACGCCGCTTTTCACATCCCGCTCGACGCGGAGTCGGGAATTTTCAACGAGATCCAAGTGGCACGCACCATGCTCTCCACGGGCAACCCGGAGCAGCTGCGCGGCCAGACCCTCGACGCGCTCCCCTGGCTGCAGTCGCGGCTGGCGCCTTTGCGGGTGTCGGAGATGCGCGATACGAGCAAGCCGCGTGAAGACCAGAGCGGGGACGCGGAGCTTTGGAGTCACTTAGGCATCGGCTCGGTGCTGATCATCGGTTATTTCATCCAAGGGCGGGCCGCAGGTCTGCTCGGGGTCGCGGGCGCGCGGCCGCGAGACAACTGGGAAGTGCAGTTGCATCTCTTGATGAAGCTCATCGGCAGCAGCCTCGCCACCGGACTCGAACGCATCGAAATTCAGCGTCATTTGCGCGATCTGGAGGAGCGCAACGAGCTGGCTCTCTACAGTGCCAACGACGGGCTATGGGATTTCGACACCGTCAACAATCGGGTCTATCTGTCGCCGCGCTGGAAGGCCATGCTGGGGTACGACGAAGCCGACGTGGGGCAGGCGCCGGACTGGCGCACCCTGGTGCACTCGGACGACATGTCGCGCGTGCAGGCCGCCATCCGCGATCACGTGGCCGGCAAGACCCCGATCTTCGAGAGCCTGCACCGCATGCGCCACGCCACCGGCGAGTGGCGCTGGGTGATCAGCCGGGCCAAGGCCAAGGTCGACGACAAGGGCCGCCTGCTGCGGCTGGTCGGCGTCGAGCTCGACATCACCGAGCGCAAGCTGTACGAGGAGGCGCTGTTTCGCGAAAAGGAAAGTGCCCAGATCACTCTGCAGAGCATCGGCGACGGGGTGATTACGACCGATGCCAAAGGGGTCATCGACTACCTGAATCCCGTGGCGGAGGCGCTCACGGGGTGGCGTCTCGAGGACAGTCAGGGGCGTGCCATCGAGGAGATTTTTCGCGCGTTTCACGAGGAAACCTGCGAGCCGCTGGAGAATCCGCTGGCGGTCGCGATTCGCCGCACCCGGTCGATCAAGTCGGTACGGCCGATGCTGCTGATCCGCCGCGACGGCAACGAGATCTATGTCGAGAGCACGGCATCGCCGATCCGCGACGGCAGCGGCGCGGTCTCGGGCGGCGTGCTCGTGTTCCACGACGTGAGCGAGGCGCGCGAGCTCAACCGGCGCTTGAGCTACCACGCGAGCCACGACGTGTTGACGGGGTTGGTGAACCGGCGCGAATTCGAGAATCGCATGGAGCGCGCGTTGAAGAGCGCCAAGGCGCGCGAGACATCCTATGCGCTGTGCGTGCTCGATTTGGACCAGTTCAAGATCGTCAATGACACCTGCGGCCACAGCGCCGGCGACGCGCTGCTCGGGCAGGTGGGCGCGCTGCTGAAATCCAAGGTCCGCTGGCGCGACACGCTCGCGCGCCTCGGCGGCGATGAGTTCGGCATCCTGCTCGAGAGCTGCTCGCTGGATGAGGCCATGCGCACCGCGGAAGCCCTGCGCGAAGCGGTGCGCAACTTCAAGTTCACGTGGGAGGAGCGCACCTTCCGCCTGGGAGCGAGCATCGGCGTCGTGCCGATTTCCGTTGACAATGCGGATGTGGCCGGGGTCTTGAGCGCCGCCGACAGCGCCTGTCAGGCGGCCAAGGAAGCCGGCCGCAACCGCGTGCACAGCTTCGAGGAAAACGACATCGACCTGATGCGTCGGCGCCGCGAGATGCAGTGGGCGGCACGCATCAACAACGCCCTGGAGGAAGGCCGCTTCGAATTGTTCCGGCAGACCATTCTGCCGCTGCAGAAGACCGAAGAGGGCGCGCACTACGAGCTGCTGCTGCGCATGCGCGATGAGGCGGGCAAGATCGTGGCGCCGGATAATTTCATGACCGCGGCCGAGCGCTACGGCATCACGCCGAGCATCGACCGCTGGGTGATCGAGAACGCGTTCCGCTGGCTGGTGTCGGAGGCGGATGAGCGCGAGAAATTGACCATGTGCTCGATCAATTTGTCGGGCCAGAGCCTGGGCGACGACAAATTCCTGCCCTATGTCATCGATCAATTCCACCGCAGCGGACTGGACGCCACCAAGATCTGCTTCGAGATCACCGAGACCGCGGCGATCGCGAGCTTCTCTCAGGCGAACCGCTTCATCCAAGCCTTGAAGGAGTTGGGCTGTAAGTTCGCTCTGGACGACTTCGGCACCGGACTCTCCTCGTTCGGCTACTTGAAGCACTTCCCGGTCGATTACCTGAAGATCGACGGCAGCTTCGTCAAGGAAATCCTGCACGACCCCATCGATCGGGAAATGGTGCGCTCGATCAACGAAATCGGCCATTTGACCGGCAAGCAGACCATTGCGGAGTTCGCCGAAAACCAGGAAATCATCAATATGCTGCAGAGCCTGGGAGTCGACTACGCGCAGGGCTACGGCGTGTCGCAGCCGCAGCGCGTGCTGAAGGCCGCCAGCAGCGCCTGAACGTCTCGGAACATCTCGGGCTCGGGCACGGAGACGGGGACATAATGTCGACTATCAGCGCCCTGCCGCGCGCGCCTTGCTCTCCCGCTTGAGCGGCTTCGACACGGGGCACACCTCTTGTACATAGCCGTTCAACGTATTGACCAGGTTATCGCGCACCAGGCTGTAGTGAATGAACTGGCCGCGCTTGTCGCCGCGAATCAGACCCGCATTCTCGAGGATCGAGAGGTGTTTGGAGACCGAAGGCTTGGAGATCTCGAAGCGCGCGGCAATCTCGCCGGCCGTGAGCTCGGTGGCCGACAGATAGGCCAGTATCTTCCGTCTCACCGTCGATGATAACGCTTCAAACACTTTGTCCAGGCTCATGATTATGTCCGTAATTAGCTAGTTGACTAATTAGCTATATCATGATAGCGTAATTAGCGAATAAACGAACTATACCACGCATACAGGAGTGACGAACATGATGATCGGGACCTATCTTGTCTACCTCGCCTTAAGCCTCGGCATTACCTACTGGGTCGGGCAGACCTTGCACCGCAACGGGCGTGTATTTCTCGTCGAGAACTTTCAGGGTCAAGAGGCCCTCGCCGATTCGATTAACCACCTGCTGCTTGTCGGGTTTTACCTCGTGAACATTGGCTTTGTCGCCCTGGCCCTGCGCTACGGCACCAAACCCACGAATCTCGTCGAAGCCTTTGAATTCTTGAGCACGAAAGTCGGTCTCGTGGTGGTAATTTTGGGTTTCATGCACTTTACCAACATGCGCTTACTGGTGCGCTACCGCACCGCCAAGCTCTTTAGGGTACTTGCGTCAGGCGAACCGAGCGATCGTTTGCGCGGTGTCGGCGTCGAAGCCTGACTTGCGGGGATCGCGTAAGCCGGCGGCATCCGCCGCCGGCGAGAGGCGGGGCAGGGCGTGCACTCCCGTCCGGTTCACGTGTGAATGAGCCGCCCGCCGGCAAAGGCCCAGTTTTCCCACGACGTTTCCTTGAAACAGACCATCACCTTTTCGGTATCAATGCCTGCCCGAGTGAGCGTCTCCATCAGCTCTTCGAGCAATTTTCTCTTGACCTTGACGCTGCGTCCGACAGACCACAGGACTTCTATGAGGGCAAAGTCCCCGTCTCTCTCAGTCTTGACGTCGGGATAGGTCGGATCGAAGCGGAAGTCCTCCGCCTCCAATTCGAAAACCCGTTGAAACTTATCTGTCGCCGGCACGCCAGACGAGACCAGCGCATGGTGCACGGCATCCAGCACCGTCGATTTGAAGGCGTTCGACTTCGGCTTGCGGACCGTAAGCGTTACGAGTGGCATAAACACTCCTCTATGAATATGTTGACGCTACTATTCCCCTATCGGCACTGCCAACATCATTTCTTCGGCATTTCCCGAGTGGGCAGCCAATACCCTAAGACGTTGTAGTGACGTCGATACTCTGCTGCCAAGCACTTTACTTGATCTGGCTCGTCGGGGCACACGGCTCGTCTGCGCGCCAACCACGCGCGTTGTAGGTCTCGCAGTTGCTCTCGATGTCCGACAGTGTCATAGCTCAGGTGCATTTGCCCGTACAATTCCGCCATTTCAAGATCAAGTTTGGCCAATGCCGGATTTCCGCAGATAACCTTTTCGATCTGCAAATGTGCAAGTTGACAATCAAAACTCGGGCCCGTCGAAGGCGGGAGAAAGCGCTCCGTCAGGCGGAAATCCGCCGGATCCAATTCAGTGGCCTTGTTTGCTGCGGCTATGAACCGAACCACCTTCACACGGATACGATTTTCGTTCATCCATTCCATCAATGCTTGCTTACCTGAAGCAGGAATATTCTGGAATGATGTAATCCGTTGTGAACCCAACAGGAGTTCGCACCGCAGACCTATATCGGCTCCCCCGTCACAGCCCCATAGGGAAGCACTCGCACCAAATGCGGTTCCATCGGCTGTGTCGATCCAAAAGAATCCCTTGTCCGGACAGGAGTGTGCGACGCACGCAGACGCGGACAAGGTAACTCCAACAACGAAGACCGGATTCGGCGGCCCTCCGAGACCCTCAAGCACCGTGGCTGAAAGGCTCGGTGGTAGCGACTCTTCGACGACGCCATTGATTCGCTGATCCCAGATGAGCGCGTTCGTGGAACGACCTGCGTAACTCAGCATCCATGAGGCATCTGCAGACAGTGCCCCCGCGGCTTGGCTTCCGAAGGCAACCGTCGCAATCACTCGGAGTGCCGTCCTAATGCATTTCCGACTTGAGCGTTGACCAATTGATGCTCTACGCGAGTCTTGCGGCGCTGAGTCCGTCATTCACAAACCACGAATTTCGCGCGAGCCATGTTTAGAACCGCCCACTTCGGGGCCAACAACGGGAATGCGTGCATCTTTCGGTTTCAGAGCCTACCGCATCCCTTCCTGGCTCCATAGAAAGTGCTTCCGCTGCGCATACCACCAGCGGCCCCACAGGCCTACCACCACACACGATAAGACCGCGAAGATCGCCTTGACCCCTGCGGGCGGTCCGAAATGCGTGTCGGTCGGTATAACAAAGACGGCGGAGCACACCGACAATCCTAGGAGCACAAAGCCACCCCACCACGCCCATGGTCGCCGCCGCCATATCCCCAGCGCCAGCGAGAGCACGACGAACGAAATTCCAATTGCCCAACTGCACGACGGCCTGGCCTTCTGCCGCGCCGAGGAGGCGCACGAACCAACGAAACATCTCTTAGTCCTTTTTGAGATTCACTCTGCACACCACCGCCTCCCTGAACCCCCGATTCTTATTGCGCAACTCATCGGATCCCATCCAAAAGATGCGCGACCAAGGGCCGCTCCAAGAATACTAACGCATTGATTTAACGAAGAAACATAGCAACACATGTTTCACGATAGATCGGA
>Ga0210394_10006083_pt1 | contig 13206 bp, 11 predicted proteins | sample IncBWC12MmetaG_FD_160121 | JGI IMG/M metagenome (GOLD analysis project Ga0210394, IMG submission 160121) | Forest soil microbial communities from Barre Woods Harvard Forest LTER site, Petersham, Massachusetts, United States - Inc-BW-C-12-M | ecosystem: Environmental > Terrestrial > Soil >...
GGTCGGCCGGCCTCCGTCCGGGGCGCGCAGCACCGAAAAGATGCTGCCCACCGACAGGTTCACGTCGATGTTGGAGGAGCCGTCCAGCGGATCGAACGCCAGCAGGTAGTCGCCCGCCGCATCGTCCGAGGCGCTCGCCAGCCACGGATCCTGCATCTGCTCCGACAGCATGCCCCGCACATTGCCGCCCCAGCGCAGGCATTGAAGGAACTGCTCGTTGGCCAGCACGTCGACCTTCTGCCGCGCCTCGCCTTGCACGTTGACGGCGCCGGCCGGCCCGTGCAGCCCGGCCAGCGCTCCGTACGCCACCTTGCGCGACAGCGCCTTGCACGCGAGCGCGACCGCCAGGATCACGCTGTTGAAGGAGCCCGACGCCTGCGGAAAGCGGCGCCGCTCCTCGATCAGGTACTGCGTCAGCGTGATGGACTGGTTCAACATGGTTCGCGCACTCCATTCTGGGCGGCTTGCAGGACCCGGCTGGCCAGGATGTCCTGCGCCGAAATCGTCGATAACGTGTCGCGGTCGGCCCCGGCAATCTGACCGAATAGCCGGCTCGCGTGCCGCAGCCGCGCTCGATCCAGCGCGTTGCGCACGCTGCGTGCGTTGGCGAAATGCGGCTGTTGCATCCGCGCCTGCAGATACTGCGCGAAGGCGGCGCGCGCCCCGGCATCGAACCGATAGCCCATCGGCTCCAGCATCAGGTCGGCGATCTGCATCAGTTCGTCGCCGCTGTAATCCGGAAAATCGATGTGGTGCGCGATGCGTGACGAAAGGCCCGGATTGGATTCGAAGAAGCCGGCCATCCGGTCCTTGTAGCCGGCCAGGATCACGACCAGATCGTCGCGCTGGTTTTCCATCGCGTGCAGCAGGATCTCGATCGCCTCCTGACCGTAATCGCGTTCGTTTTCGGGTCGGACCAGGGTGTAGGCCTCGTCGATGAACAGGACCCCTCCCATCGCGCGCTTGAGCACCTCGCGGGTCTTGGGCGCGGTGTGCCCGATGTACTGCCCGACCAGGTCGTCGCGCGTGACCGCGACCAGGTGTCCCTTGCGCACGTAACCGAGCCGGTGCAGGATCGACGCCATCTTCATGGCCACCGTGGTCTTGCCCGTGCCCGGGTTGCCGGTGAAGCACATGTTCAGCCCGGGGGCCGCTACCGGCAGACCCTGTGCCTTGCGGGCCGAGTCCACCAGCAGCAACGCCGCCACGTCGCGAATGCGCAACTTCACCGGCGCCAGGCCGATCAATGCGCGGTCCAGATCGGCCAGCAGGGCTATCACCCCCTGCTCGCCGACGCCGCCGTCAGGCCGGTCCGACGCTTCGTTCATCTGCTCTCCCCTGGCAGTCAATAGCGCCGGCCGGCCGGCTGGTCGGTCGCGTACGGTTCGATCGAGTAGCGCTGCACGCGGCCCTCCGACTCGATGCGGCGCAGCCTGAACCCCGGTTCGTCGGCAGGCCGGTTCACCAGGAACGACAGCCGGATCGTCTCCCAGCCGCGCGTGGAATCGAACGCGTTGAGGCGGATGTAGTGCTTCGGATAGGTCTTGCGGCAGGCGCTCAGTTCGGACATCACGCCGGCAGCGTCGCGCAGGTCGAACATCGGCATGCCGAACATCTCCCAGTACGTGTTGCGCGGGTGTATGTCGTCCGTGTACTCGAGCGAGACGGCCCAGTTGTTGCGCAGGCAATACTCGACCTGTGCCTTGATCTGCTGATCCGTCAGGTCGGGCAGGAAGGAGAACGCTCCTTGTGTCACTCGCATGGGTTTTCTCCCGGGTTCCGTGTTGCCGTTGACCCGCCGCGGCTACGCGACGGACGCCGTCGGAACGAAATCCGACGTGTCGGTGCTGGTGTAGTTGAAGCTCACGTCCTTCCATGTCTCGAGCGCGGCTTGCAACGGCGGGCAGCCTCTGGCCGCCGACGCCAGGATGTCCGGGCCCTCGTGCTTGAGGTCGCGGCCTTCGTTGCGCGCCAGCACGATCGCCTCCAGCGCGACACGGTTCGCCGTGGCGCCGGCCTGGATTCCCATCGGGTGTCCGATCGTTCCTCCACCGAACTGCAGCACCACGTCGTCGCCGAACAGGTCGATCAACTGGTGCATCTGGCCCGCGTGAATGCCGCCTGATGCGACCGGCATCACCTTGCGCAGGCCGCCCCATTCCTGCCGGTAGAACAGGCCGCGCGGCAGGTCGACCTCGTTGACCGTCTCGCGACAGATGTTGTAGTAGCCCTGCACCGTCAGCGGATCGCCTTCCAGCTTGCCCACCGCCGTGCCGGCGTGAAGGTGGTCGACGCCGGCCAGCCTGAGCCACTTGGCGATCACACGGAACGAGACACCGTGCGACTTCTGCCGCGTGTAGGTGCCGTGGCCGGCGCGGTGCATGTGCAGGATCATCGAGTGGTCGCGACACCAGTTGGAGATCGACTGGATCGCGGTCCATCCGACGATCAGATCCACCATCACGATCAGAGAACCGAGTTCCCGGGCGAATTCGGCGCGCTTGTACATCTCCTCCATCGTGCCGGCGGTCACGTTCAGATAGTGGCCCTTGACTTCCCCGGTCCCGGCGCTGGCACGGTTGACCGCCTCCGTGCAATACAGGAAACGATCGCGCCAGTGCATGAAGGGCTGCGAGTTGATGTTCTCGTCATCCTTGACGAAATCCAGGCCGCCTTTGAGCGCCTCGTACACGACGCGCCCGTAGTTCTTGCCCGACAGTCCCAGCTTCGGCTTGGTCGTGGCGCCCAGCAGCGGGCGACCGAATTTGTCCAGGCGTTCGCGCTCGACCACGATTCCGGTCGGAGGCCCTCGAAAGGTCTTCACGTAGGCCAGCGGCAATCGCATGTCCTCCAGCCGGGCCGCCTGCAGCGGCTTGAAGCTGAATACGTTGCCGATGATCGATGCGGTCAGATTGGCGATCGAGCCTTCCTCGAACAGGTCCAGGTCGTACGCGATCCAGGCAAAGAACTGCGACGGGTTGTTCGGTACCGGCTCGACCTTGTAGGCCTTGGCGCGGTAGCTGTCGCAGGCGGTCAGCCGGTCGGTCCACACGACGGTCCAGGTGGCGGTCGACGATTCGCCCGCCACCGCAGCGGCCGCCTCCTCGGCATCGACTCCCTCCTGCGGCGTGATCCGGAACAGAGCCAGCACGTCGGAGTCCTTCGGAACGTAGTCGGGCTGCCAGTAGCCCATCTGCGCGTACTTCAGAACCCCCGCCGCATATCGCTTCGAGGTGTCCGTCAGGTTCGTGTAGCCCGGTCCGCCCATCGAGGTTCTCCAGTCAGATCCGATCCAATATGGCTCGAAAGAATGTTATAAAACACCTACTATCAGATCCATTCAGTCTTGCTGAGCTGACACATCAGCATTTCTTATCTTGCGACGCCATCTAACAGTACGCCAGCTCGAAGTGCTGGCGGCCGTTGGGCGCGAAGGCAGCGTCACGGCCGCGGCCGTGACGCTCCACCTGACCCAGCCGGCCGTATCGATGCAGCTGCGCCAGCTCGAGCAGCAATTGGAGCTGGCCCTGTTCGAGACCGTCGGCAGGCGCCTGCAGATCACCGAACCGGGCAAAGAACTGGTGCAGCTGGCCATCGAGCTGCTGGCGCGGCTGGATGACCTGGAACAGACGGCCCGGTCGCTTCGAGGCGTCGGGCACGGCCGCGTGCGGCTTGGCGTGGTCAGCACCGCCAAGTACTTCGCGCCGCGGCTGCTGGCGCAGTTCGTCAAGTTGCATGCCGGCCTCGAATTCAAGCTGACGATTCACAACCGCGCGCAAATCATCGATCAGCTGCAGTCCTATGCGATCGACCTGGGGATCATGGGGCAGCCGCCGGAGGGCCTGCACTTCGAAGGCACACCGTTCGCCGTCAACCCGCTGGTCGTGATCGCGGCGCCTGCGCATCCTCTCTCGCTGCGACACGGGCTGCGGCCCCAGGACCTGGCCGATCAGCCGTTCATCGTGCGCGAGCCGGGCTCCGGGACCCGCAACGCGATGGATCGATATCTGGTCGATCACGAGGTGAAGGTCCGCCACGCCATGGAAGCCGACAGCAACGAGACGATCAAACAGGCCGTGATGGCCGGCATCGGACTGGGCTTCGTGTCGATGCACACGGTGCGCCCGGAACTTGCGGCCGGGCGAATCGCGGTGCTCGACGTGTTCGGCCTGCCGTTGCGCCGCCAGTGGTACGTCGTGCATTCGCGCCAGCGTCGCCTGACCCCGGCGGCCGAGGAATTCCTGCAATACCTGCTGCGCGAGGCCGACGGCTTGATGCGCGCGGCGCTGTAGACGCACTGATGCCCGACTGAAGAACCGTCGCCCGACGCTCAACCGCCGGCGCGCGCTTCAGCGGTCCCGATCCCAAAGCAGCACGAAGCGTTCACGCGCGCCGCCATCAGGCTCGAACCGGTCGGTTCCTGAAATCGTACGCCGCAGTTAATCCATTTGACCCGGGCCGGCTGGGGAACTTGCGAGGCACTTTCGTCGTCTGTGTCTGTGGGGGCGTGACCGCTCGCCTGACAAGCGCCCGTGCACAGCAGAGCTCGTGTCCGCTGGATGGCCCGTATTTTGCTTACATACGAGGTAACTGCCGTGCCCGTCTCAAAGCGGTGCGCGCTAGGGCCGTAGCACGTCGTTGAATTGCGAGGCTGCGCTGCCATCTTTTGGATGACACGATGTCGGGCAAGTCGCACACGATGACAGAAGACATGTACTACTTGTGGTTTTCAGTCAATCACGTATTTTTGGCAGGAGCTAACGTGGTTGCGTCTTGGTCCGAACGCATGCACGCGCTCTGCGGCAAGCGGATAGGACCGAAGCGGAGCTCTAGGAGAGCTGATTTTATGGGTAGCGCCCCGGTTCCACGCTCCACCCGCCCGCTCTGGCTGGCGGCGGCACCGCTGGTTGTGCAGATCTCGGCCGTCTGGCTGGCGATCTGCGGGCCCGATGCCATGGCCGGCTCGCACGAAGCCTCGCAGTTTTCCGTGCCCTCCGGGGCGCCCGATGAAACGATGCAGGCGAGCGCGGCATTCGCGCACGAACTCGATCCCGATGCGGAGATCTCGTTCCGGGATGCACAAAGCGGCTCGCTGTCGGTGTCGCGCGTCGAAGGCGACCGGATCAAGTGCATCGTGCGCGTCTCGCCCGAAACCGGCGAGGCGTTAAAGCCCCTGGGCCGTTTCCTCAATGGTCGGCTCGACCGCGACGCCCAGGCCATGTGGGCGCTGGCGCACGAGATCGGGCACTGCAAGATGCGCGACGCCTTCCTGAACCGTCCCGACGGGCACGTCGCCGATGCCAGCGTGTTTCCGTGGCTGGCGCAGGAGGCGGCTGCGGACGCCTATGGAATCCTCTCGGTCGAGCGCAAGCTGGGCGCCAAGGTTCCGGTGCGCGAGGCCGTCATCATCTCGCGCATGCTGGCTTCGTCCATGTACCACGACTCGGCGCATGCGACCGGTCACTACGTTTCGGACGCGCTGGCGCTGTGTCCGCGCAACCGCAACGACGACGACGCGGTGCAGTGCGCGATTGCGACCGCGTACTACACGGTCGGCAGCGTCACCAACGACGAACAGGGGTCGCCGTACTCGGTCGACTCGCCGCCCCAGCTGATCTACGAACTGGGCCTGAAGAAGATCGCGAGCGTGCTGCGCGTCTACGACGACATGGCACACTACAAGGCTCAGTTCACCGGCGCCGACCTGAGCCGGTTTGCGTTCAACGAGGTCTCGCGCGCCGGCGACACCCGCTACATCACGGCCGAGGGCGGGCAACAACGGATGGACATGACCTACCCGCTGGCCGACTTCTACGGTTTCAAGACCGGAGAGCTGGTGACCGAGGACGCGCGCAGCGTCAAGGTCATGCGCATCGATGGTGCAGACGAACTCGACTGGCTGCTCACGCTCGGTGCGGTTGTGCGCACCGAGGATGGCGAGTCGTTGCGCAAGGGCGAACTGCGGCCCTGAAGCCCGTTGCGCGAGCGGGTGACCCCCCCGTCAGGACAGGGTCCTGCCCGATGCGTTCTACCTAATTTCCCTTCTCCAGCGCCTCGATCTCGTCCATCACGCGGTTCATCCGGGCCACCAGCGCCTGGTACGGCGCCGCGGTCGCCATGTCGATGCCGGCCCGCCGGTACAGCTCATAGGCATAGTCGGACCCGCCGGCCTTCAGCATGTTGATGAAGCGGTCGCGCGCCGGAACGCCCTCCTTCAGGATCGCATCGGTGAACTGGGCGGCGCCGGCCATCGAGGTCGCATACTGATAGACGTAGAAGCCGTAGTAGAAGTGCGGGATGTATTCCCACTCGGCGCAGTACAACGGGTCGATCTTCATCACGCCCTCGGCTTCCCCGTAGTAGCGCCTGAGCAGCTTGCAGTAGCTCTGGGTCAGGTGCTCGCCCGACAGCGGCACGCCCTGCTCCAGCTCCTGGTGCATCTGCAGCTGGAATTCCGCGAACATCACCTGCCTGAAGAACGTCGTCCGGATGGACTCCAGGCCTTCGCCCAGGTAATACAGTTTTTCCTCGCGCGTCTTCGCGTGCTGGACCATGTAGTCGTTCAGCAGCATTTCATTGCCGATCGAAGCCGATTCGGCGATGAACGTCGAATACTCGGATTTCTCGAACGGCTGAGTCGAATCGGTCAGCATCGTGTGCACCGCGTGCCCCCACTCGTGGGCCAGCGTCGACAACGACTCGTAGTCATCGTTGTGATTGAGCAGAAGGTACGGGTGGACCCCGTACGCGCTGCCGTTCATGTAGGCACCGGCGTGCTTGCCCTGACGCGGCAGAGCGCTCATCCAGCGCCCGGCGAATCCGCGACGCAGTAGACCCAGGTACTCCTCGCCCATCGGCGCCAGCGCCTCCAGCGTGATGCGCTCCGATTCGGCCACGCTGAACTTCGGCACCGAGGTGGCCGCGAACAGCGACGGATAGTTATCGTAGTAGGCCAGATCGTCCGTGATTCCGAGCAGGCGCTTGCGCAGCCGCAGGTAACGGTGCAGCGTCGGCAGCGCGCCGTTGGTCTGCGCTACCAGCGTGCGATACACCTCCGGCGGCATGTTGTCCGCGAACAGCGCCGCCTCCATGGCTCCGTTGAAGCGCCGCGCTTTGGCGGTGAAGACGTCGCCCATGTCCTGCGTGGCCAGGTTCGCCCCCATCGTTCCTTCGTAGCGCTTCCAGGCGCCCCAGAACGCGTCGAACACGGCTTTGCGGTCGGTGCGCGAGGCGGCGCTGCGATACTTCGTGTAGGCGGCCTGATCCAGCCGGACCTTCTTGCCATCGGACAGCTCGACGGTCGGATACGGCAGCTCGGCATCGGCCAGCTGCTGGTAGATGCTGTTCGGCTGGGACAGCACGTTGCCGCTGGCGGCCAGGATCGCCTCGGCCTCCGGCCCCAGCGTGTGCGGCGCGCCGCGCAGCGTGTTCTTCAGGAAGAAATCGAAGCGCCGCGCGAGCTGCGCGTTCTGTTCGAGGAAGGACTCCACTTTGGCCTGACCGAGCGCGATGATCTCGGGCGCCACCCAGGCCGTCTTCTCGTCGATCAACGTCTGCAGCGCCTGCGCCTGCTGGCGCCGCTCCTGCGCGGCCGCCACCCGCAGATCCTCGTCGCCTTGCAGACCCGCGTACACGAACAGGCGCACCGCCTCCCGCCTGACGTCGCTGATCGTGGCCAGCGCCTTCAGCATGTCGCCCGCATCCCTGCCCAGCGAGCCCTTGAAACGGTCCAGCTGCTCGGCCTGGGCCCGCGTCTTGGCAGAGCCAGCGCTCCACGCCTCCACGCCGGGATACAGATCGCCCAGGTCCCAGTTCAGGTTGATCGCTTCGTCGGTCGCCTGGCCGGCCGCATGCGCGGCGGCCAGCGGCAGCACAGTCAGCATCACGGCCACCCATCCAATCTGAACCTGCCTCATCGGGTCCCCTCCATCCCTCGTTCTGACCGCCGGGCCCCGAAGGCGTCACCGTCAGGCCGGTCGCTTGTTGGTGATACTCGAAGCCGCCAGTTTAAAGCGACTTCGTCAGGCCGAAGAAGTAGCCGCGGCGCGGCCCGTATTGCGGCGCGCCGACGCCCACCCCGGTGCCGTTGCGGATCTCGTATTCGCGGTCGAACACGTTGATCACATCGGCACGGGCGGTCAGCGTACCGTCGCCGCTCAGGTGAAACACGTGGCTGACGCCGGCGTTGACCTGCGCGTAGTACGGCAGGTGCGTGCCGTTCGGAATGACGCTGCCGTCGGGCAAGGTCAGACTGGCGCGCAGCCCCGATGCGAACAGCAGATCGGTACTGAAGCGCGTCTCCTGCCACAGGTAGGACGCACCGGCCGAACCGGTGACCCGCTGCTCGTGGTCCAGATCGATGTAATGGGTGGCGACGTAAGCCAGATCGTCCGGAGAAAAGTTGAACTGCGCCGATTCGAAGTCCCGCCCCCTTGCGCTCTGAAACGCGAGGTTCGCATAGGCCGACAGGTCCCGGCCGGCGTAATTGGTCGTCAGCTCGATCCCGTACTGGCGCCCGTCTCGATAATTGAATGGCGTCAGTATGATCGGCGCGCCGAACTGCCCCTCGTCGATCAGGTCATGTGACCACTTGTAGTAATTGTCGATCGCGACGGTCAGCTCGCGCGTTATCTTCTGCTCGGCTCCGAGGTCCACATAGTTGGCCCGCTCCGCCTTCGGACTGTCCGCCTGGGTGACCGCTGGCGCATTGGAGGTTCCGGCGAACTTCGACACGGTCTCGCTGCCGACCAGCTCGAACGGGGGCGGCGAGAAGTAGCGCGAGTAGCCGCCATGCACCGTCGTGTCCGGTAGAGCCTGCCACACCACGTTCAGGCGAGGGCTCAATTGCTTGCCGCTGGTGAAGGCGTCGACGTTGTCGAAGCGGCCGCCGTAATTGACGGTCAGCGTCGGCAGCAGCCGGTATTCGTCCTGCACATACAGGCTTTCGATCCGCTCGGTCTTGGCGCTGTCGTCGACGACCGCGACGGGCATGTTGCCGATCTGAGCGCCGGTGGCATCGACCGGGAGCACTTGCGAGGTGGTCAGACTGGTGGAGCGGTCGTTCTGCAGATAGATGCCCGCGCGGATCGTGTGCGTGTCGTTCAGCTTGTACGCGCTGTCCGACTGCAGCGCGAAGGCGACGTTGCGCTTGTAGGCCTGCTGCGAGACGCCGGTGAACAGCAGGTCGCCCAGTGGATCGGGCTGGAAGTTCAGGCTGGAGTAGCGGCTGATCAGGGCGGTGTGCATATCCAGCGGACCGTCCGAGTGCTGCCAGCCCAGGATCGCGAGCTGGGTGATCTCGCGTTGATTTTCGTCGATGTTCTGGCTGGGAAAGGCCGTCTGCCCGTTCACGCTCCATCCGGGGGGATTGGGCGGCTGCAGCCCGAATTGCTGCGGAATCTGGAACGATCCGGACGAGGCCCCCAAGGTCAGCGCCAGCCGGTTATCGGCGTCCACCACGTCTTCCAGGTAGGCGAAGCCGTGGTATTGCTTGGTGTCATCGTGGATCGGATTGGAGCTGCCGTCCGGCGACTCGATTCCCAGGTGGCTGTGCAGATAGTCGCCGGTCACGAAATAGTTGAACGAGCCGGAAGAGCCCGCGTAGTTGAAACTCGGCTCTACCGTTCCATGGCTGCCGCCGTACATCGTCACCGACCCGCCCGGAGCCAGGGCGCCGTTCTTGGTCGTGATATCGATGACGCCGGCCGTCCGCAGTCCGTATTCGGCCGGCAACGCCCCGGTGATCACGCTCATCGAGGAGATCAGGCGCGGATCGAGCGACTGGCCGAACACGCTGATGCCCTCGGGCAGGATGATTCCGTTCACCCGGTACTGCAGGCCGTTGTGTTCGCCGCGGATGTGGAACTGTCCGAAGGAGTCCTGCGCCACCTCCGGAGCCTGCAGGATCACCTGGTTCAGCAGCGTGTTGTCGCCGCCCGGAACCGCGTTGATGGCCGCCTGGTCCAGCGTGTACACCGACGCGCCGGTCTGCGTCTGGATTCCGGTGCGGGCTTCGTTGAGCCGCTTGATCTTGGCGACGATCTCGATTTGCTGGATCGGTGCACCATCGCCGGCGGCATCCGAGGCGCCGTCGGCTGCTGCGGCGGGCGCGTCCGCTGGCGGCACGGGCTCTGCCGAACGGACCGCTGACGGTGACAAACAGGCGATAGCTGCCATGACGGCCGCCATGACGCCCGGTGCAGCGCGTGCTGCGGATCGAACCATTTCGAACTCCTCTGAATGCGAACACCGCGGGGCGGCGCATCGCGTCGAAGCGAGCACGCCGCAGAACTGACGGACGGCGGACGATCAGAGGAAAGACGGCGGCCCGCGGCTGCGGGGGATCAGGACCTGGCAGGTGGGCGCAACCGGCAAATGGAAGCCGATTGCATCGAACGCGCTGCCGAGCGTGGCAGCCAGCAACAGCGGAAGGTCCGCCGCGGCGCCGATCTGCGCAAACGTGAAACACTTTTCGCAGTACAGGTCGGCCGGAGCCTGGCGATCGTCGCGCGCCTGCGACGGCGCGAGGCTGCCGGGAAGGTGCTCCAGGCTGTGGACGAAAGCTGCCTGCTGCGCGATCAGCAGCAGTGGAAGCAGCAACGCGAGAAACAGGCGGCGCATCGAGCAACGAGTGCCGAAAGCAGACACGGCGGCGTTCAGGATCCGGATACCGACGAGGGCGCCACGCTAGCAGCTTTCCGCAGCCGCTGGCAACGTGAATCCGCGCCAAACTGTTGCGGAAGTACCGCGCCGATCAGCCCGAGGGCGAGGCAAGGCCGTTCAGCGCGATCTTGAACTTGATCCGAACCGCGTCTTCGACCAGCGATGTGTCGCCCCACTCGCCCTGGCCGACCCCGTAATCGAGCCGCTTGATCGTCAGCACACCCATGGCGAAAGTCGTGGCGCCGGAGCGGCTCAGTGCCATTGGAAACACCACTTCATGCGAGTGTCCCTTGATCGTCAGCGTGCCCGCGATCTCGTAGCGGCCGTTGCCGAGGGCGCGCATCCGGGTCGAGCGGAATTCGGCCCTCGGGAAGTGGGCCGTGTCGAACCAGTCCGGCTTGGCGAGCTCCTGCTGCACGTCAGTCGATGGAAAGATCACGCTGGACGTGTCGACCGAAAGCGACACCGAGCCGGTCTGCGGCTTGTCGGGATCCAGATTGATCTGCGCCTCGAACCGGCCGAAATTTCCCTCGACTTCAACGCCCATCTCCGTGCCGACATAAGCGATCTCGCTCTGGTTGGCGATCATCGTCTGGTTCGCCGCGCCGATGCCCGCCGTGCCGGCGAGCGCGAACAGGATCAGAGCAGGGTGGGGCTTGACCATACGCATTCGATTTTGCATCCTCGATGTCTGTTGAATTGTGCCACTCGCGCGCGCGACGCTTTTGGGCGTCGAACCCGGGTGCCTGCGGTGGTACCGGATCGAGGGGTGGACCATTCCGGAACTGGCTCAATTAATCCGGATCCATCATGGTCTTCTCAAAATGTGAAATCGCTCGACTCGCGTTTACATTCCGTTTACCGTGGTTCGAGCGACAACCAACAGATCAGGGAGGCTTCGATGAAGACTTCTGCTTTCGCGTGGGTGCTATTCGGGGCGTTGCTGACCGCGAGCGGCACCGCCTTATGCCAGGCCTCGACGGACGCCTCGCAGCCCAGGATCACTGTGCTTTATGACGCCTTCGGCCGGACTGCCGGCCTGCAAAAGGACTGGGGGTACTCGGCCCTGGTGGAGGTTGGGGGCCGTCGCATCCTGTTCGATACCGGCGACAACCCGGACATCCTGGCTGCCAACGCGAAGAAGCTGGGCGCGGATCTGTCGCGGCTCGACTTCGCCGTGCTGTCGCATCGGCACGGCGATCACATGGGCGGAATGGAATACCTGCTCAGCGTGAACCCGAACGTGAAGATCTATGCGCCGAAGGAGAATTTCGGCGTCTACGGATTCTCGTTGCCCAGCAAGTTCTACCGGAAAAACGAAACGCTGCCGCCCTCGATGCGCTACTACGACGGCAAACCTCCCGAGACGATGGTGTTCGGCAGCGCGTGGCCGCGCGCGAACATCGAACTGATCGACCAGACGAAGGAAATCGCGCCGGGCGTTCACCTGATTGCGCTGGTGTCGGAAAAACCGACGACGCTGGAACTGAAGGAACTGTCGATGGCGATCCGCACGCCGGACGGGATCGTGCTGGTGGTCGGCTGCGCACACCCTGGCCTGGACAAGATCGTCGCAGCGGCGCAGGCGATCGACCCGCACATTCACCTGATCGCCGGAGGCTTTCACATGGTCGTCGCTCCGGACGCGGCTATCGCGGACGCCGTCGCGCTGCTTCACGACGCGGTCAAAGTCGACTACATCGCGCCCGGCCACTGCACCGGCGAACCGACGTTTGCCGCGCTGCTGCAGTCCTTTGGCGATCGCTACCTGTACGCCGGGCTCGGCACCGTGATCGCGCTCGGACCGCAGCCGCATCCGATCGCGGGCGGGGCCGGTCCGAGCGTGGCGCTCGATGCGATCGACCGCCTGGAGTACCGTCGCCTGCTGGCGCAGTCCGACGACGCGCGTTCCGATTCGGCGCTGGCGCTGGCCCGCTGACAGGCCGTGTCAGCCGGGCAGCGCCGCCAGCGCGATGCAGGCGATCAGGTCGCCGGCCGACACCTCGGTCAGCCTCCGCCGCGACTCATGAAAAGGTCGAAGTGGCGCAGGAATTCGCCGCGCGCCGGCGTGTCGATCCCGATGAACCGGATCGAAACGCGAAGCACCGGAAGCGAGAGCACACCCAGCTTTCTTCGGTCCGCGGCCTCGATTCGAATCCGCACTTCCCCACCGGCGTAACTGATCCGGATCAGGTCGCCGTCGACTTCGAACACGGCGCCGCGCACCGCCCCGGGCAACCACGCCAGGAACTCGTCGCGCGTGCAACCCATTTCACGGAACAGAGCCGTTTCCTGGAGCACGGTCGGGCGCCGACGGGCTTCGCCGCCCCGGCCTAGCCGCCTGCGATCGGCGGCCAGATCGCGAGCGCGTCGCCCTCACTCAGTCGGCGGCTCGAGCGCGTTGTCGGCGCCACATAGACGCCGTTGACCAGCACCAGGTGGACCTGCCTGGCCGGCAGGTTGAATCGGTCGATCACCGACTGCACGTCGCACCCTTCGGGCACCTCGACCCGGAGCTGGTTGTAGTGCGGCTTGCGACCGTCC
>Ga0210394_10006084_pt1 | contig 13206 bp, 6 predicted proteins | sample IncBWC12MmetaG_FD_160121 | JGI IMG/M metagenome (GOLD analysis project Ga0210394, IMG submission 160121) | Forest soil microbial communities from Barre Woods Harvard Forest LTER site, Petersham, Massachusetts, United States - Inc-BW-C-12-M | ecosystem: Environmental > Terrestrial > Soil >...
CGCGCTGCACGATTTTGAGTGGGACAGCGCCGCGAGCAATTTTCGCAAGGCGGAAAGCATCGACGCCAATTTCTGCATGGCTTATTGGGGCGAGGCCCTGAGCCAGAATGACGGCATCCACTTCCAGCAGAATACCGAAGCAGGACGCGCCGCCCTGAATAAGCTGGCGCCGACGCCCGAGGGACGCCTGGCCAAGTGCGGCACGGACCGTGAACGCATGTACATGCGCGCCGCGGATGCGCTTTACAACTCTCCCGGTACCAAAGAGGAGCGCGATTTCAAGTATGCCGACGCGATGGCCGCGGTCTATCAGAAATATCCGGATGACGTGGATGCGGGGGCCTTGTATGCGCTGTCGCTATTGAGCACGGCGCATGGCGGGCGCGATTTCTCCATTTACATGAAATCGCTGGCCATACTGGAGCCGCTATTCTTCGCGCATCCGAATCATCCGGGCGTGGACCATTACTTGATTCACAGCGTGGACGATCCGATTCACGCACCGCTTGGCCTCTTGGCCGCGCGGAACTATTCCAAGGTCGCGTTGAAGGCGCCACACGCACAACACATGACCTCGCACATTTTTGTGGCCATGGGCATGTGGGACGACGTGGTCAGCGCGAATGTGATTGCATCAGGCGTTTTGAACGAACAGAACGCGCAGAACCACAAACCCCCGACCGTTTGCGGACACTACAATCTCTGGCTCGAATACGGCCACCTGCAGCAGGGCCATTTTCAGGACGCGAAGAAAGATTTGGACGCATGCCGCGCCGCGGCGCTTGGTCCGGCAACGAACTCTGACGCAGGCATGGCCGGCATGCCGATGTCTGTGTCCATGCCCGCGATGTCCCCGACCGGGGCCGGCTTGCTCGGCGCGTACTCGCAGATGCGCCTGCGCTACTTGCTCGATAGCGGCGACTGGTCCGGAGAAGTCGCTCACTGGACGCTGCCGCAAGGGGCCGACGCAGGGGTGCGGCTCAGCTTCACTTTTGCGGATGGCTACGGCGCGGTGCTGCGCGGCGATTTGAAGGCGGCGCACCAGGCTCTGGAGGCCATCTCATCGGCAGACATGAGCGGCGGGGCGCGCGGCGTGGGAACCGGCGCGGCGACGGCTTCGGACTACAAGAACCGCGCGATGATTCTGCAACAGGAATTGCAGGCGATGATCGCGTCTGCGGAAGGCAAGAAGGATGACGCCATCGCCATGCTGCACAAGGCCGCCGACTCCGAAACGGCCATGCCGTTCGAGTACGGGCCGCCATTCATCGATAAGCCGACAGAGGAGCTGCTGGGAGAGGTTTTGCTGGACGCGCAAAAACCGAAGGAAGCTCGCGCCGCGTTCGAGCAGGCGCTGGTGCGGACGCCGCAGCGGACGCAGGCGCTGGCGGGTCTGCTGCGCGCGGAGAAAGAGGCAGGGGATACCGCGGCCGCGCAGGAAACTGCGACTAAACTGCGCGGCATCTTTCACGGCGCGGACGCCATGCCGAAGGATTTGCAGTAAACTAATCGTGTGCGTCAGCTTGTGGCAGGAGACGTTCCATGGGTTGGCCTGCAAGAGAGCCTGCATTACTTCCACCCAAGTTGGTGACTTTCTGCTTGTTGGCTGCTTGTCTGGCGGCAGCACAGCCACGGCCGGCGTTGGCGCAGATGAATATGACCGGCCAAACGATGGAAACCAAAGATGAGATGCTTCCCGATCAATTACCTGTACCGCAGAAGTTGACTGGCATTGGCAACGCGCACATCCAGATCACTGCGACGCCGGAAGCCCAGATGTGGTTTGACCAAGGTCTCAACCTTATTCACGATTTTTGGGACTACGAGTCGGCTCGCGCGTTCGAACAGAGCGTTCGTGCTGACCCTCAATGCGCCATGTGCTACTGGGGACTGTACAAGGCGGAGTCGTTCTATCACAGCACGGCTCAAGGCTATGCCGAGCAGGCGCTGGCCAAGGCTGTCAGTCTCAAGGACCGGGCAAGCAAGCGGGAACGCCTTTACATCGAGGCGAGCGCCGCATTCGAAGACGCTCTGAAGAACGCCAAGCCGGCTCCAGACTTCTCGCCAGAGTTGCGGCTCTTACGCCAGCTCGTGAAAGAGTATCCGAAGGATATTCAGGCTCGCATTTTCCTGGCAGAGTCGCCAATTGGGAGCGAATCCGTGTCGATCTTGCAGTCCGTTCTGAAGGACGAGCCCGAGAATTCGGCGGCGAACCACTATTACATCCATGCACTGGAGGGAGGTGCACACCCCGAGCAGGCTCTACACAGTGCGGAGATACTGGCCAGTCTGGCGCCAGCCTCGGGACACATGGTCCACATGCCGGGGCACATCTTCTTTCGCATCGGTGACTACGCCCGGGCAGAACAGGCGTTTAGTGCGTCAATGGAAGTAGACGAACGCTACATGCGGGAGCAGCACGTTCAGCCCGATGACGATTGGAACTACGTGCACAACCTCATGTATGCGGTCGCGAACTTCATGGAGGAAGGCAAACCGAAAGATGCGACTGCGCTCTCCATGAAGCTCACCGGAGCGCGCGGCGAGTTGGAGTCCACGCTCTACATTTATCAGCCGCGAGATTCGATTTCGCGGATCGATCCCCGCTTGCCGGTGGCGCTGCGAACGGCCGATTGGGCACAGGTTCTTGAACTATCGAAGGCGAGTGTGCCGCCCGCCGCACAGCCCAACCTTCGCTTTCTCGCGCGACAATTAACTGACTTTGCTGCCGGCATGCAGGCCGTCGAGGCCCAGGACCTCTCGAAGGCGGAAGAGTCATCCGCTGGATTCGATGCCGAGCTATGGCGGATGTCTCAGCAGTCAAAGGACTCCTCGGGAATGCAAGCCATGGGCTCAAACGGCGGCCCTGCGGGTCCGCCAAAGCTGCAGGTGATGCCGGATGCGTTGCTACAACCGATTCTGAGCACCTTATCGGTCATGTCGCTGGAATTGCGCGCCTCTCTGCTGACAGCTCAGAAGGAGACTGACGAAGCGAGAAAGCTATTCGTGCAGGCCGCGCAGGAAGAAAAGGCGCTCGGCTATCGCGAACCTCCTTACTACATTCGACCGGTTGGCGAGACGGAAGCGGCGGCGCTTATGGCCGTTGGGGACTGGGCCGATGCGAAGGCAGCTTACGAGAAGGCGCTGATCGAGCGGCCGCGATCCGGCTTCCCACTGTATGGGATTGCGTTGAGCAGCGAGCGAGCTGGCGACGACGCCGCAGCCGTGACGGAGTACGCGGATTTTCTTGCGGCATGGAAGGATGCCGACCCGGCTCTTGCTCAAGTAACGCACGCGAGGGCGTACCTCGCCTCGCATCCGGCCGTCGCCGAAGGGCATCAGGCCGTATGGGTGGCACCGTCTTAGCACTTTGCGGCGCTGAGAACGAAGAGGGATTCCTCGACTACGCGGCCGGGCGTGCCACGGAGTGGCACGAAAAGGAAACCGCCGGCCGCTGCGCTCGGAATGACAGGTCCGGTTTGGCGCCCTCGCCTCGGACGTCCGCTCGGCCGTCTACTGCGCGCATTACAACAATTGAAGATTTCAGGAATCTTGTCTATGCGGACCTAGCCCCGATGCCCTTACAACAGCAAGTGGTTTCAGGTGGACGCCCAGTCGGCCCGCAACGCGATGAAGCCCAGGGGAATCCGGATGCTGTCAGCTTGAAGAGGCCGGACCACCGAGCTCAAACCCCGCTTGCCAGAGTTCACCGCCATCCTGGTCGAAGGCCACTCCCATTGTTACCAGGTTATTAGAATAGTCCTTTAGGCTGGAGACCACACGGCCTTCGATGGATTTGTGGGAAAAGCCAAGTCTCACGCGGGTGCCGGGCCGCAAAAATGCGCGGGAACGAAGAGCGCAACCAAACCGGCTAATTGTGGTTGTAAATACAGACTCCACCGTTTCGGTTTTTCCCTCTCGCCATGACAGTACGCCTGGCTGTGGCTGACGGATGGAAATGCGAGAACTGCGCCGTTTTCTATCGCCGGAGGGATGGGTCTGGAGCGCCAGCGAACTGCCTGCGTCGGGAACGGCGATGTCGGCAGGGAAAGGACCGACGCCGCTCATCGTTTCGACCTTCCGCAGGCGTTCAGGTGATGATACAGGTCCATAGAAATCAGTCTGTGCGCAAACTGCGGGGAGCGCGATAGTACGGACAGACCATCATCGATAACTGACTAATAACGGGAGCAAGAGCGGCGAACCGGCGAGACCAGTGACGCAGGAGAGCGTATTAGAACCGATCACGCCGAATCGATCGCCCCCGGTAGTACGGTCGTACCTAATCTATGAATCGATAAGGCTATTGCTGGCCACGTGCCAAACTGGCACAGTACGGTCTAGGGTTCGACAGTGTTTCAGAATGGCACGAAGAAGCCTGGCGCTCATTTATGGACGCAATTCAATCGGTGACTTCCGAGGCCTCCGCTGTTGCCAATGAGCGAATCTTGGCGACCATTCGCCGGGCCGACAGGCGTGAATGGTGGCTCTGGTCCTGCGCCATTTCAGTGACGTTATTGTTGGCAGTGGGGGTGGCATCGTTCGCTCTCCCCGCTCTACTTCTGGGCGTCGACAGTCTTGACGCTTTCTTTCTCGATCATGCCGCGCGTGGGCTTTTGGCTTTAGTGCTGGTCTTCAACATTTACGTCGTGTATGAGCAAATTCAAATCAATCGCATTCGCCGCGAGCTGGCAGGCAGTCTGTACCAGATGGCTGTCCTAGACCCCGTCACAGACATGTATAATCGCCGATACATCACGGATCGATTAGAGGCAGAGATCGCACGGTGTCAGCGACGCGGCAGCCCATTGACTGTACTTGCACTCGACCTGAACTCTTTTAAACAAATAAACGATGAACATGGCCATGCTGTCGGAGACTACGTATTGAGAATGTTTGGGCAACATTTGAGGCGCTCTACTCGCGGATCGGATGTTGTGGCCAGATATGGCGGTGATGAGTTCCTGGCGGTCTTGCCGGATTGCGACGTTGAACAGATTCAGTATGTACTCCACCGCCTAGACGGTCTCCGTGTCGAGTCTGCCGAGTCCGGAATTGACGTTCGGTATTCGGCTGGTTGGGCGGACTACATTCCGGGTGAGTCACTCGAGAAGTTGCTGGAACGCGCGGATGAGGTGCCCTACGCGAATAAGCGCAATCCCAGCGAGCACTTCGTCAGTCCAATCGTTGCTGAACAGCTCACCAGCTGAGTCGCAATCTGTAGTGCTCCCCACGTTTGACGAGGTCCCACCGCCCGAATTGCAGTGACCACAATCGCGCCGGGTCTGCCCAGGTTGCCCACGGCGGCCGGCGCGGGTAAAAAGCGAAGAGAGATTCCTCGACTGCGCGGCCGGACGTGCCAAAAAGCGGCACGTAGAGAAAGCGTCCGGCCGCTCCGCTCGGAATGACAATCGTCTATTTTCGCGGGCTGCAAGTACAGCCCGCACCGGGTCGGATTGTCATTCGCGCCAGAATCAGAACTTGAATCGGCCGGTCAACTGCAGGCGCCGGCTGGGGAGGGCCGACACGGCTCGGCCAAAGAACGGAGAGCTGAGGTCGCCCACGTATGCGGTGTAGTTGAGATGGTTGAACACATTGAACGCGTCGAAAGCAACCGTGAAGACCTTGCCTTTATCCTTTGTTTCCCGGTTCAGATAGAAATCGCGCGACAAGCGTAGATCGACATCCTTGTACCCCGGCCCTTCCAAGGTATTGCGGGGGACGCCGGCGGGGCGCGCATTGGCAAGCCCGGTGTGAAAGGTGTCCTGTCCGGTCGTGAGAGTGTAGGGCTTGCCGGAGGCGAGCGTCAGGCCGATTCCCAGGGTAAATGATTTTCCGGGGTTGAAACCTTCCAGAAGATTCAAACGATGCCGCTGGTCGAAATCAGCGCGCGCCCACTCGCCCGTGAGGTCATACTGGTTTGCCGGAAACCAATTGACGCCGCCCGTATTATTCTCCGTGTGGCTGAGGGTGTACTGGACCAGGCCCGTGAGGCGATGAGTTAACTCTCCGCGAAGCGTAACCTCGAAGGAATTGCTCACTTGCCGGCCGGTCGATTCGATGTCCCGCACGACTCCCAGCGCCGGATTCGGAACGACCAAATAGTCGGGACCGAGGGGCGCATTGATATTTCGCGACAGGAAGAGGCCGATGCCGCGCGCGCCGATGTACGTGGCGGCGATGGTCGTGCGCCGGGCAAGTTGACGCTCGACGCCGAAGCTATACTGAATCGTATACGGCTCGCGCAGCGCCGGATTGAACTGAACGATGTCGCTAGGCTGAGCGCCTAGCGTGCCGCCGCCGGCAAAAGGGTTGGGGTAAAGCGGATCCGTAATGAGAATGTTCCTGAGCCGCTGACCGTCGTAGAGGAGCAGATCGCCAGGAGGCCCAGCACCGGTGCGGTCATAGAAGATCCCGGCGCCGCCGCGAAATACGATTTTCCGCTTTTGGTCCGGCGAATAGGCGAAGGCGAACCTGGGCGCGAATTGGGTGTTCTCATGGAGATAATTTTGCCAGTTGTAGCGGAGGCCGACCGAAAGGGAAAGGCTGGGCCGTACTCGAAAGTCGTCCTGTACGAAGAGTCCCATCTCTTTTTGCCAATACACCACTTCGCCGGAACCTTGCTGCTGCCGGAAGGCATAAGGGAGCTGCGCGGAGAAGTTCTGGAGACTCGAAAAGAAATAGGTGCCCGCGAGATTATTGTGATTCACGATGCCGCGGCGGCTCCAATCCGGCACATTCAGGCCGAATTTGACGACGTGCTTGCCGGAGGCGTAGCTCACAATCTCGTTTAGTTGAACGTGCTTTTCGGTGTCCAACCGGTCGGTCTGCGCGCCGCCCGAGGTGAACGCGTCCTGAACCACGATCTTCGGAGCGGAACTAACGCCGAAGGTGTCATGACGCTCCATGCCGAAGAGGATTTGAGATTGGATCAGCCATTTCAGTGACAGCGCCATGCGGTCATTGAAGAGCAGTTCGCGTTCCCACTGTTTGGAATTTGTGGCCGCCTCCGGCAACACGAAGCCACCGACACCCTGATTGGAACTGGGATAATCCCACTCGTTGTACTGCCAGTAGACAGCATGTTCGGGACGGAATTGGTGGCCCACGCGAACCGAGAGCTGCGAGTCCCTTCGGGGACTCGGTACGGACTCCTGAATCGGACCGCTGAGCCCCTGGGCAAAAACTGTGGACTGCAGGTCTTCCTCCTGACGATGGCCGGACAGTAGAAATGACGTGTTCTGGCTGTGTCCCACGGGCCCGCTCAACATGCCCTCGAGGATGCGGCGCTGTTCCGGGGCCTTCGTGGCCGCAAAGGGGTTTTGGGCGTTTAGGGCCGAGTCGCGGAAGATAAAATTGAGCGTCGCGTGGTAGGCGGTCGTGCCCTCCTTGGTAATGATCTCGATGGTTCCTCGGCCGGGGCGCGCGATGTCGGCTGAGTACGGATTCTGATTGATGCGAACTTCCTGGATGGCGGAAGCGGAAACGGGGACGGTGGTAGCTTCCACCCCGTTTACCATCAATTGCGGTCCGCCCGTGCCCATCGATGCGGCGTCGAGGAATGCTGACATCGCCGCGACATAATCCTGATCGAATACCGGCATCCTCTCCAGCATGTCCTGGTCCACTGAGGCGGCGTCGCGGTTCTCAGCGATTTCGGTAGAAATTTGCGCGGGCTCGTCCCCGTTGACGGAAACTTCCGAGACGAGCTGGGCCAAGGTGAGGACGATGGTCAGGGGCGCGGGCGGGTTGGCGCGAACGCGGAGCGGGGTTACCGAGAGCCGGAATCCGTCGTGTTGCACCTCGATGGAGTAAGTCCCGTCGGGGACAGCATCGAAACGAAATTTGCCCGAGGCGTCGGACGTCACCGACGACACCACGCTGTCCGGGCCTTGCCGAAGCGTTACGGTGGCGTCCGAGGTGGCAGTACGGCTGGGATCGAGAACAGTGCCTGTGACAGGCACGCCCTGGGGTTTGCTCTGAGCCGCCGCGCTGCCCAGACCGATGACAACCATGAGCCCAACTCGGCTCATGGCGCAGGCCCAGCGGAACAAGGCTCGTCCTCGTGGTGGCACGGAAATGCTCCCTCGGTTCTTGGCTATCGCTCCGTGAGACAGCTTCAAACCAAGGACAACTGCAGGTCTGAGCGCCGACGGTGTCCGAAGTATGCTGGACCGAAGTTTAAATTAAGCTTAAGGGCGACGATTGCCAGTGCTAGAAAGCAAACACCAGCTGCAAGTCAACACGGCGGACCGCCGCACCCGTGGTGTAGGGTCCGCCGGCCAGAGAATTGAACTCGCCGAAGAGCGGCGAGCTCAGATTCGAGACCGGATTTCCGCGATTGATTTTATTGAAGATGTTGCGAGCATCGAGGTTGAACGTGAGAGTGTACACGCGTGGCCCGAAGGCGGCGCTAGTGGTCGGGGCTGGCAGTCCCGGGATGGGCGCGCCGCCGGCCGCCGGAGCTGCGCCGTTCGGTGCTTTGCTGAGGTTGAACGTCCGGCCGAGCCGCAAGTTTACCGTCGCGCGCGCGGGGCCCCTGACGGAATCGATGGGGATGATGTTCTGGCCAGGTGTGGGCGCCTTGTCGAACGTGCCGTAAGGCGTTACGACAATATTCTGCGGAAGCGTCTGGCTGGTGACGAAGCCCGGGCGATCGTTGAAGATTCCATCGCCGTTGATATCCTGCCCGGTCGTAATGCTAAAGGCGGAGCCGGATTGCACGAAGATGAGTGGACTGAGTCGGAATTGGTAGGGCAACGCAAAAGTGCCGCTGAGGAACAGGTTTTGTCGGACCTCGCCGCCCGCTCGTCCCCAATCCTGATTCAGGTTGTAGGGATTGGAACTGAAACCACCATTGCCGGGCACGGCGTTTGCGCGGGCCCAACCCACACCGTAATTGCCCGTGAGCGTCAGCTTCGCGCCAGCGCGGATGTTCAGCGCGGCGTAGGAGTAGTAACCCGTGTAATCCGAGGCCGATATGTACTGGTAATTGTTTCCTTCGTTGGGGAACGGCCGCGTGCCGGTCGGATTCGCGGCGGTGATGCTTCCGGGCAACGGCGCATTGACGTTGCTGAGGATGGCGCGATGTACGCCGCGCGTTCGGAAGAAGTTCAACGACAAATTGGAAATCTTGTTGAGCTGTTGTTCAATCGTCAGCGCCCCTTGCATGTAGTACCCTGATCGAAAATCAGGGGCAATCGAGTAGACGGAGGGCGAGGTCAGCGCGCCGCTCAGAGTGCCGGCAGCCGGAATCGTCGGGTAAAAATCGGGATTGGTGACGAAATATTGCTGTTGGTTCAGGCCGTTGAAGCGGTCCAACTGTAGAACGTTGTTCACTGGGAAGCGGTTGTAGAACATCCCAAATCCTGTGCGAACGACGGTAGGCCGAGCTTTTTTGCCAAAAGACCAAGCGATGCCGACGCGCGGCGCGGGATCGGAGTGATCGGGAATATGGTTCTGGGTTTCAAAGCGGAAGCCAGCGCTGAGCGTAACATTGGGGCGCACCTTCCAGTCATCTTGAACATAGACGCCGAGGTCCACCAAGTCGGTTTTGACGCGAGGAAGCCCGGTGGCGATCGTAAATTGATTGGGGCCTCCGCCATTGGCGCGAATCTGGGCCATGGTCAGGCCCTGAGCGAAGCCCTGTTCTGTAAGCTGGTAGGCGGTAATTGAAGGAAACGTGAACACGCCGTTGAAATTGTTAGTGGAATCGCTCACCCAGTCGCTGGCGCGCAGGCGCCCTCCGAATTTGAAAATGTGAGGGCCGGAGATGACGGACGTGTTGTTCTGTAGCTCATAGTTGTTATTCTGATTCAGGGTCACGCCGCGGCTGCTGCCACCGCCAGTGAACGCGCCGGTGACCCGTATGGACGGCGCTGAGTTCAGCCCTGACTGAGTGTTCTCGAGATGGATGTACTGGAACCGGATCTCGTTGACGGTGCGTTCGCCGATAATTTGTGAGTCGATGAGCTGAAGGTTATGTTCCTTTTGTCTGAAATCATCTGCCTGCGAGGGAAGAGCAAAGCCGCCGACGCCGACGTTGCTGCGAGTCGTCCCCGTGTATTGGTAGCGAGCTGTGAGGGTGTTGTCGCGAGTGATCTGATAGTCGAGGCGCGGGTTAAGAGTAGTCATCTCTTGAGGGATGCCCACACCAGCGTTGAAGGAGACGGGGTTGAAGCTGGGATCGAGAACGATGGCATTTACGATGGCGCTGTCATTGATGTTGCGGCGAAATGCGATCAGGGAGAATGAGGCCACGTGATGGAACGCGCCGCTGATACTTCCATCGTAAATAACCGAATGATAGGGCTCTTGATTGCCCGCTGCGACGTATGGACTCCCGGTGTTGAATGACGAGGAGTTCCCCTGCACGGCGAAGCGGCCGTGAAGCGTATCGGTGCCGGGCTTGGTGAGGATTTCAATCCTACCGAAGCCCATCTGGTCGTATTCAGCCGAAAACGGATTCTGATTGATTTTGATTTCGCGGATAGACGATTTGGGCGGAAGCGTGCCGCCACTGAACCCATCGATGAAAATTTGCGCTTGCGTACCGTCTGGTCCTCCGGAGCCCGCGAGCGCTTGCAGATCGGCCTGCAGCTGATCCGGATCGTCCGACAGGGCCTGCAGATCGTTTCCCGACATCTCCACAGCGCCGGCATTGTTCGAGGGGCTGGTATCCACCGTAGGGGCCACTTCAGCGACGGTGATCTCCTGCTGCTGGGTGGCCACGTCGAGTGAGACGGCGAGCTGCAGGATTTGGCCGGCCGTAATTTGCAGCGTCTGCTCTTTGGTGGCGAAGCCGGTCACGCTGACGGCCAGGTTGTAGTTTCCCGGCTGCAAATTGGCGATCTCGAATGCGCCGTTGGCGTCCGTGGTTCGCGTCGATATTTCCGCGTTGGGGTTGGTGAGCTTCACCGAGGCGTTGGGGACGGAAGCTCCCGAGGGATCGATCACCTGGCCGCGAAGCGTCCCGGGACGTACCTGGGGGTTCTGCGCACGGAGAGTGGCGGCAGGGGCGGAGAGAAAGACCAGCAGCAACGGAACGATTGTCAAGACGTGCACGCCGAGGGCTGGCCTTCGATGCTTCATCAGATTTTCACGCGGCTTCCGTGAAGCGCTCTGATTGTCGATCGGTGGTGCGGGCCCTTAGGTACAGAGGAGGCGCGGAAAGTGTAGCATAGTTGCACCGGAAAAAGCTCCGCGCTCCGCGTGATGTAAAGAGTTCTCCCCTCAGGATTTCAACCGCACACACGAAAGAATCGGGCCTTTTCGGGTAACGTTTGACTTCGCGCGCACCGCGGGACTAAACTGCCGCTTGATATTATGTTCGCGGGCTGCCCTTCGTACCTCAGGGTAAACAAGTACAGCCCGCACCCGTTGCAGGCCAGGGAACTCGGGGGAAGGCCGTGAAAATCGGCCACGGTCCCGCCACTGTGAACCGGCTTTTTAGGCCGAGAGTCAGGACACCCGCCCAGGCCGCTGCAGGCTGACACTCTTCGCGAGAGAGGGTGTGGCTCTATTGCCCCACACTTTTTTTCGTGGGGCTTTTTTGTGCGCGCTCATCCAAGCGGGAGCTAGGAAGTTGACGCCAGCATACGAGGAAAACCGAACCGGAGCGCGACGCTCGGCGCGCGTGCTGGCGATTGCGTTGGTGGCGCTGGCGGGCGTGGCGACGGCGCTGTGGCCGCATCCGCAGGTTGCAAAGTTGCCGGCGGGTGCCGCCGGATTGATTCGCGTAAAGGATGAGACCGGGCGCACCGTGGCCGTGCCGCAGCCGGTGCGTCGAATTGTTTCTCTGGCGCCGAATCTGACCGAGACGCTTTTCGCCCTGGGTGTCGGCGATCGCGTCGTGGGGGTCACCGATTTTTGCGATTATCCGCCGGAGGCGACGACGCGAGAACACGTCGGTGGGCCGGTCAGTCCGAATCTGGAAAAGATTGCGCAGCTCCGTCCGGACCTTGTGGTGGCTACGCGCTCCGGAGGCAACCGCCTGGCGACCGTGAGTTCCCTGGAAACGCTGGGCATCGCGGTATTTGCCACCGATCCGCACAGCGTGGAGGATGTTATCGCGTCGACCCAGCGCCTGGGCGAATTGACCGGCGCGAGCGGCCAGGGAAGTCAGCTTGCCGACGCTCTTCGCATGAGGCTTGCCGGCGTCGCCGAACGGCTCGGCGGTGTCCAGCCAACGCCGGTACTGCTCATCGTTTGGCTGGAGCCGCTCATTACCGTGGGACGCGATACTTTCATTACCGATGCGCTGCGCCGGGCGGGCGCGGAAAACGTGATCCAGACGACGCAGGACTGGCCTAACGCCAGCCTGGAGGAAGTGGCGCGCCGTGAACCGGAGTATCTTATTTTTGTCAGCGATCACTCGGAACAGAGCGACCGGCAAATCGCCGGACTGGGGAGCTTGCCTGGCTGGCGGGATCTCGATGCTGTGCGCAACAGGCGAATCATCGTGCTGAGTGAAGCCGTTGCGCGACCGGCTCCGAGGCTGGTGGACGTGATCGAACAGTTGGCGCGAGATTTGCATCCCGAGCGGTTTGCCTCGGCCGAAGGAGCGCGCTGAGATGCGTCCGCTCACGCTCCGCCGAACCTTGTGGACATGCGTCTTCCTCGCAGCAGTGCTGCTTGGCGTGGTGCTGCTGGCGTTGCGGCTCGGCGCAGTGCCCTTCTCGCTTGGCTCGCTCGGGGAAAACTTGTGGTGGCTGGTGACCGGCCAGTCCCAGCGGGTGTCCACCGATTTTCGGTTGATCATGATCGAAATACGGCTGCCGCGCATCTTGCTCGGAATCCTGGTGGGAGCGGCTCTTTCGGTCTCAGGAGCGGGATTTCAGGCATTGCTGCGGAACCCACTGGCAGACCCGTACGTGCTTGGGGTCTCCAGCGGCTCCGCCGTGGGCGCCATCCTTTCGATGCTAGCCGCGCCGCGGTTTCCGTGGATGACGCCTCTGGCTGCGTTTGTAGGCGCCGCAGCGACAATTGCCGCCGTGTATTTCCTGGGCAGGCGCGAGGGGCAGCTCGACAGCGGGACGCTACTGCTGGCGGGCGTCATCACGGCATCGTTTCTTTCCGCAATCATCGTCTTTCTGCTGACCACTCTGGCCAGCCGGGACATTCGCGGCATGGCCTTCTGGCTGATGGGCGATCTTTCCACCGCACTGCCTCCGGGCGTGTTGTGGATTTTCGTGGTGTTTTTCTTTG
>Ga0210394_10006085_pt1 | contig 13205 bp, 11 predicted proteins | sample IncBWC12MmetaG_FD_160121 | JGI IMG/M metagenome (GOLD analysis project Ga0210394, IMG submission 160121) | Forest soil microbial communities from Barre Woods Harvard Forest LTER site, Petersham, Massachusetts, United States - Inc-BW-C-12-M | ecosystem: Environmental > Terrestrial > Soil >...
ATTGTCTTGTAGTGACTCGCGGCCGCACGAAATTCTGTTCTGAAGGCAGCGCCGATCTTCCAATCTGCCAGATCGAACGGCTCGATGAGAGAGCGTCTATCGTTTTCCAGGAGCGCCAAGTCGCTGTTCGGATCGGCGATCATATCCGCGAGGAGAAGAAAATCCGCGTGGAGCGAGGCGGCTGCCACCATCTTTGATATCAGTGCCCCACTACCTTTAAGAACCACTCGCCACATTCGAAGATCGTCGCGGAGGTCATCAAGGGCGTCGCGCTGCTGCTGCAGCGTCCCCGTTTGAAGCCTGCTCGCGAGGTCGGACAAAAAAAGGACACGCACCGGCGGCGGAATAAAGGCGAGCGGCATCATATAGCTCGGCCGTGCTGTTTCGTAGTATCCGGTTAAGTGATGCATGGACATGTAGCGCCGGTATAACTCCTCATTGGAGGTCAACAAAGTCGCAATGTCTCGACGGTGACTTTTGGCGGCCATCCAGATCGAAGACGTTAGGGCTGGTCCCAGTGGCGCGGTACCACTGAAACTGAGTTTTTTTGATGCCGATTCATTGAACGCTACCGCCGCGTCCGGATCCAGCAGCATAGAATCGAGCGCTTGGTTGTAGGCATCAATTCTTGCGGCGCCCATGTCGATCACGGACCGCTGACCCGCACTGTCGAATCCGGCCATGGCGAGATAGATGTTGTCGTCCGAGCGGTAGGGGTTTGGTGGGCCCGTCAAAAGCGCTTTGGCTTGCTCACTCAATGGAACATCAATGGAATTGACAGCAAAGCAAGCAAAGACCGCCAGCAGCACGAACGCAATGAGTCCGATTGCGATCTTCCATGACCATCGCGCAACTTGCGCTAGCCCAGACTTGCTAGTTACTGGCACTCCACAAAGCTACGGTGCGCATACACCGGGTGTCAAACGAATCAAGGTAGCCGGCTACGGGTTGGGGTCTCGAGCGCCCGCCGGGCTTGTCAAACAAGTGAGCTCTTGACCCAAGGCCGGCGCGGGGGCGCCGTTCGCCGTTCAACCGATTACCGCGCGCTGCTCGCAACAACGGCCGCCTCATACCAAGTCCAGGACTGAGTTGCACGCGCGCTCTCGACGAGATACACCCGCCGCAAGAATATGGGCGCGCCTTCTACCCGATGAAGGCGGCCTGAGGCAATCAGTGGGGCCGCTACCCGCGAGGGCAGGTATCCTTTTGAGAACGTTCGCAACAGGTACTCCAGTGCCCAATCCGATGCGGCGATCGTGACTTGCGCAGGCCGGGCGTCGGGAAACGCCTCGGCATGCTCGCGCCGGAATTGGTCGCCGTGGTCAACATAGATGTACGCCAAATCGAGTACGGCCGATCGATCGACACCGGCCGACACGAGGATGATCTCATCCTCGAGCAGCAGCCGGCTCGTGTATTCCTCGCCGGCGTGCGGCACGTAGCAAAACGCAATGTCGATCAATCCCATGTCGAGCCAGCGCTGCAACTGCCGCTGCTCGCCAGGCCAAATTGCTGTGGCTATCCCCGGCGCGTGTGCCCGCACATGATCGAGAAAGCGGCTGCCCACGTTCTGCCAGAGGTCGAATTCCAGACCGGCATTGCAAACCCCCTCCACCCCCGGAGGCAGCGCGATCTCGTAGCGCGCCTGCCGCCAGACCTGGGTCATGAGTTCGGCATAGCGTTGGAATTTGAATCCTGCCGAAGTCAAAGCGGCACCTGATTTACGGCGGTGGAGCAACTTCTGACCGAGCTTTTCCTCAAGGGTGCTGATTCGGGCCGTCACGGTCGAGGGGGTGACGTGCAAATGGCGGGCGGCTGAGACCAGACTCTGAGTCCTGACCACCTCGAGAAAAGTCTTGAGCTCTTCGAAGTCCATAATTCGATAATACCGAATTAAATGACGAAAATATTTCGCTTTTCACTATTCAAGAAGTCTGGCACCGTAATATTCAGCGATTCGGGGGTCAGATGCAGTTCAACAACTTCCTGGGGGCCTACTACCGGGATACGAGCTACGGCGGCGATCGGCTGTACGCCGACATGCTTGCGCAGGCAAAACTGGTCGACCAGCTGGCGTTTCGCGGGGTCACGATCCCGGAGCACCATTTGATCAACATCCTGTTGATTCCTGATCCGCTCCAGTTCGCGGTGAAAGTCGCGTCGATTACCGAGCATCTCGAAATCGTCACGTCGGTCTGCCAATTGCCGCTGCATGACATGCGAATTTTCGCGGGGCAAGTCATCCAGGCGGACATCCTCTGCGAGGGCCGGCTCGTGCTCGGCGTCGGCCGCGGAGCGTTCGCGTACGAGCTTGCGCGGATGGGCAAACCCATCGAGGAGTCGCGCGAGCGCTTCGACGAGTCGCTGAATGTACTGATGGCTCTCCTGACGCGCGAGGAGGTCTCGTGGGAGGGAAAGTATTACCAATTTGCGCCGATCACGGTGATGCCGCGGCCGCGCGCGCCGGGTTCGCCCGCGATCATGATCGCTGCGCTCGTTCCCGAGGCGATCGAGGCATCGGCACGCCGCGGATTCCACATTCAGACGACGCCGCTCAATGCAAGCGTGGGCAAGCTGCGCGAGCAGGTTGACGCATTCAACCGCGGCAAGGCCGCCTGCGGCGAAGCCGGTCACGGTCTTCGCCTGGCGGTGATGCGCGTCTGCTGTGTCGCGAAAGACGATGCTGATGCGCGCCGGAAACTTGACCTTGCCTACGACTATTATGGCCGGTTCCACAATGTGTTCACGGGTCCCGGCATCGTCGAGCACGGCGCAATCAAGGCGCTGCCGCTCAAACAAACCAAAGACGAACTACGTGAGAGTCTGCTGATCTGCACCGCGTCCGAGATGATTGATCGTCTGAAAGCCTACGAAGAACTCGGCGTGGACGAGCTCATCATGAATGTCAATATCGGACACGGCAACCAAGAATCGCTCGAGTCGCTGGAGCGATTCGCGGCAGACGTGATGCCCGTCTTCTCCACGGGCGTGCCGCGTGGCCCGATCATGCAGGCGACCGGCACATGACGGTGGAGCGCGAGGATTTCATCCATGCCATGCGCTCGGTCGCGAACAGCGTCGCCGTGGTAACCACCGATGGTGCGGCCGGACGCCACGGCGCGACCGTGACCGCGTTTTGTTCTGTATCCGCCGATCCTCCTTCGGTCTTGGTCTGCCTGCGCATCGAATCGCGCATCGCGAAAGCGGTGACGCGAAACGGCATGTTTTGCGTCAACGTCCTGAGAGACTCCGCCTCGACACTGGCCGACAGATTTGCCGGCCGCAGCGATGCCGAGGTGAGCGACCGCTTCGAGGGTGTCGAAATTGTCGCTCATGCCGATCGACTCCCGCGCCTCACCGCGGCGACGTGCGCCTTTAGCTGCATTCTTGCGAACACGCTTGCGGCTGGATCCCATGTTGTAGCGGTCGGCCAGGTGCACCACGTGTACACGGCTCCCGAACATCCCCTTGCCTACGTTGACGGCGGCTACGCCTGCGTCACTAGGCTACCCGCTCTTGTTCCCGCGTGAGGACCTTCGATGCCCATTATCCGAATCGACATGTTCAAAGGCCGCAGCCGCGAGCAAAAGCGGCTGCTCGTCCGGGAACTGACCGATGCTTACGTGCGGGTCGCCGGCGGCAAGCCTGAATCGGTGACGGTCATCCTTCAGGACGTCGACAAGGTAGACTGGGGTGCCGCCGGGGCGTTGATGGCCGACAAGTATCCGGATTGAAATGAGCACCCCAGTCCAGTCGGCTTACTCGGTCGAGGGAAAGGGACCTCCCCTCATTCTGATTCACGGGATCGGCGCATCGCGCCACAGCTGGGATGGCCTCATTCTGCACCTCAAGGACGATTTCCGCTGTGTCAGCTACGACCTGCGGGGACACGGGCGTTCGCCGCTGCCGACACCGCCGTATAGCCTCGATGATCTCGTTGAGGACCTGGAGCGCTTGCGCCGCGAGCTGCACATTGATAAAGCTCATTTCGCCGGACATTCGCTCGGCGGCATGATCGGCCCCGCGTATGCTCGGCGCTATCCCGAACATGTGCTGTCGCTCGGCTTGTACAGCACGGCTGCGTTTCGAAGCGAGGACGATTCTGCGAAGGTGCGGGGCGTCGTCGCCGCGATGCGCGCCAAGGGAATCCCACCCGTGCTCGCGACGCTCAGGGACCGCTGGTTCACTCCTGAGTTCGCCGCACGCTGTCCTCAAGTGATTGAACGGCGAATGCAGCAGGTCATCGATACCGACAAAGAAGTTTTCCTCAGTGTTTTCGACATATACGCCGAAACGGAAATGGCTCCTTGGATTGGCGAGATTCGGCATCCCAGCCTGGTCCTGACGGGGGAAAACGACGGGGGCTGCAATCCGCGCCTCAACGCACAGATCGCCGCGTCAATGCCGAATGCGGAACTCGTGATCCTGCCGGCGCTGCGCCACGCGATACTTCTCGAGGCACCGCAAGTTGTAGCCCCACCCGTGCTCGGTTTTCTTCGCCGGCGCGCCATCGATTGAGCAGTGAGCAGTGCCGAGCAGGGTTCCCTCTCGCCGAGTCGCCAAGAAGCGGGCGCGCTAGAATGGGTTGATGACTAACACAACCGCTGCCGCGCCCCTCCTGCTGTGGCTGACGCCGGCCCTGCTCGCGCTCCTGCTTTACGGCCTGGGCCAGGGTTTCGTGAAAATGTGGATCACGGAAGTTCCGCCGGCGCGCTTCTGCCTGTATTTCGCGTGCGCCCGCGCGGTGGTAATGGTTTGTTACTTCTTCGCGAACCCGCAGACGCCGGTGTTCGCGGCGGAAAACCGCCACGTGCTCGTCATCGGCGTGCTCGCCTACGTGCTCGACGGCACGGGCTGGATCATGTACTTCCAGTCGATCATTGCGGGCCCGATCACGATCGTGGGAACGCTCTCGGCCGCCTATCCGGCGCTCACCATCGTGTTCGCACACTGGTTCCTTGGCGAGACGCTCTCGCCGCTCCAGTACGGGGCTGTGGCCATCGTGATCGGCGGTTGTATCGGGCTCGCCTACCAACCGGCGGACTCCGCAAACAAGGTGACCGGGCGCGCGTGGATTCTGCTTGCGTTCTCCGCCCTCGTGTTGTGGGGCGGCGCACAGACGATCGTCAAGTACGACTACAGTCTGGGTGCTACTGACGCCAATATGGCGCTCTACAGCATGATCGGCGCGCTGCTCACGCTGGGCGTCTATGGCTTCTGGAAGGGACGCGCCGGCACACATTCCGTCATCGAGTGGACGCGCTCGTTCTTGCCCATGGGGATGATGGCGGCCGGCGACCTTGGCGTGCTGATCGCGAGCCGCTACGGCAAGATCTCGATAGTGACGCCGCTGACCGGCGCCTACCCGCTTGTCACCCTCGCCTTCGCGGCGCTGGTGCTGCGCGAGCGGATCATGTTGCTGCAATGGGGCTGCATCGTCGCGATCCTGGTCGGCATGTTCTTCTGCACCTCCTGAAATACAAGCTCACGCGGCTCGTTCATATGAGAGCGCGTGCATGATCCCGAAATCCAGAATGACCTCGACTCGGGACCAGCTGATGAACTGAAAATTGAAGGGACAATCCGGCGCGGGCGTTGTCGGCTCGCCGCTCGCAGTCGCCGGGCGCGCAGTTAATACTAGCTCATGGGCGGCAGGCGGTGGTGAAGTGCTGAACAGGTACGCAATCAATGATGCGCGGAAGAGGGCGTCTTGAAAATACCGTACCTGTAAACCTTTTCGTCACGACTATTTATGTAAATGCCGTTTCGAAACGTATAGGTTACGTCCGCGTGAAGCGAGAGATGCCCAGTTATCTGCGGCCCGTAATTCTGAAGAACGTCTATTACGCTAGTGTCATTGAGATAGGGAAGTTCCGGCGGCGCCGAGGCTTGATCACCGCTATAAGCAACCGCAACAACTGTTCCTTCGGAGCCCTCACCAAACAAGGAAAACACCGCGGTCACCACTCCATTGTGCTTCGAATCGATCGTGTTATAGACCCAATAGTTCTCCTCTTGCTGAACCGGACGACCCTTCGCGGCGAGCAAATCACCCCGAGTCATTCCAATCCGTACTCCACTCAGTGACTCGATACGTCCGACAGCATCACTTAAGACTCCCAAGGCGTGAAATTCACTGCCCGCGCCGAGTTGATTATCACAGGCATCCATTGAATATTTGGTGGACCACGCGGTCGCGGAAAAACGTCGCTTGACGCTATCTCTCAAGCGGTTGTATTCAGCCTTATCCCCTGCTCGACAGGCGAAATTAGCAAAGCTATTGAGGATTACATCACTGGTCGGGAAGCGCTTAACGAGTGCATAGAAACCTGTCCTCATTCCACTCCAAAACGCAGGTGTATCTTGGAAAAGATCAAGATTGTCGCCCTCCATCCGGGCGTACATGGAATACAGTTCCGTATAGCGCTCATAGCCACGAACCGGCGCTGTTTGCGCGTATATGTCATTGATAAATTGATCCACTTCCTCATAGGAGCCAAACCATCTCGGCATCAGGATTCGCAACATGCGCCTATAGAGAGCTCGATAATTGGGTGCAATCTTCACGCCTCGCTCGAATAGTGGACGTAACTGTTCCTTTGCCTTCTCCTTATCTTTCGCTTGGTCAACTCCGACATCCATCGACAGCGTGTACCAAAGTGGGTACCCGGCAGCGCGATCCTTAAGTTCCGATAGCGCTGCAGCAGCCATTTCGGCTCGATAGGCATACAGCGCCATGTTCTGGCCACTAATTGTATTGGCGCCGCCTGTGCCACGCGCCGCGTACGCCCAGTCGGCAAAGGCCATTGCTTCGATCAGTTCGGCGATGACGGAGCCTTTGACTCTTCGCCGCCAATCCGCGGTACGCCCGAATACCTCGTCGGTAGTGAGACCGCCATACGTAAACAGATCATCCAGGCCGGCTACTAAGCCCTCTATACGAGAGCCGCCGTCTGGCAAATCCTCCAACGAATGCGCGTACTGATTCATTAGCGACTCAAGGCGTGCGAAGTCCCCCTCCAGAAACAGTTCTTGCGCCTGACACTCGAGTGCGTGACGGATTGCCGGACCATCGGTTTTATCGTCCGAGTCTGCAAGGGGTAATCCATAGTAGGGCGGCGCGCTAACACAGTGCCAACGTTGGCCACTGAATAAGCGGCGAACTTTCATCACGAGCGAAGATGCGGCGAGAGCCCGCGGGCGATGATCCATTCGGGCTCGGATGCCGAACCGTTCAATGCGGGCACTGGCCGCATTAGTTCGCGTCATCAGTTCCCGAGCCTCCTCCGCACGACCAGCATCGCGGTTCTTAGTCGCATCGATTACAGCGCTTGCCCACTGAAAACGCAAATCTACAAAATCGGCTACAAGCAGTGCGAACTCGCGTTCCGGCCCCTGAAGACTTTTATTCTCTTTCTCGAGCAGATCTTTCTGTTTCTGCCAAAAGGGCAGAATATCCCGCTCAAAGCGTTGGCCCAATTCCGCGTCACTCATGGACCCGCTTGACGCCTGTGTCGCCAGTTCAGCCCACAACTGCAGATTTTGAACCTCGCCTTGCGCATACGCGGTATGCGTTCGAAAGTACCTCTCTGGAATCGTCAACCCGGATCCAATGCCCCGGGCTTGCCACAGCGCGGCGGCAACTGCGATCACGAGAAATGCGATGGCCCCGACGCTCTGCTTAACCGGGAGCGCTCTGCGCGTTTGCGCATCGAGTGGCCGCGCCAAAATAAAGCCGAGCACAAAGCCGCTGAGCAGGCCACCGACATGAGCGGCATTGTCGATACCTGGCTGGATGGCGCCGCTTACTAAATTGAACAGTACGAACGCCGATGTACTGATCCAATGCTTGAGAACGATTGCTGCCGGGATTTGCTGCCTTTGTCGGCTCAGGAAAGCCAAGAAGGCGCCAAATACACCGAAAATTGCGCCGGACGCCCCCACGCTGCTCAGGCTCGGATCCCATGCAATGCTGGAGAGACTCGCCAGGATACCAGCCGCAATGTAAAGGAACAGCAGCGTTCCACGGCCGAACAGCCGTTCACTGAGGCGTCCGACATTCCACAGCGCCCACATGTTGAGCGCAAGGTGCAGAAAGTTGAAATGGACAAAGAGTGCAGTGAATGCCCGCCACCACTGTCCATTCACCGTCAGTGGTCCGAAGTTCGCACCCCAGGCAAAAAGTTGCGGCAGCGTGAATTGTCCAAGCCTTTTCGCGACTATCGCCATCGCCACAAAAACGGCGATGTTGATCGCCACAATGGTAGCGGTAACCCGCGACTTGCCCCCAATGGCGTCCAATTGCCGATTGAAATCATGAATAGCCAACCACCGCTCCAGAAATTTCGCGGTCTGAGTAGGCGGTAGCACTTCAACAAGGTTCTTCGCTTGGCCCGGGGAGTTGGCCAGAAATTGAACTTGTTCTGATAGCCAATAGGGTCGCTTTATGTCGAATTCAACGCGCCGATCGTCTTGAACGACATTTCGCACGCGAGACATCGGCCGTGTTAACTGCGACTCGATTGGCACGCCCAGCCAAGTCCGTCGCCAACCGTACAGGAGAATGTCGGCAGCGCGCGGCTCAATCGTACCGACACCATACACAGGCGAGCGCAGGGCCTTGGCCTGCAGCCAACCTAGAATTCCGGTTTTAGAGGTGAAACGCCCAACATAGCCGCTTTTTCGTGCGGCGGGCTCGACGATCGACTCTTCTTTTTGTTTGAGCGCAGCCTGAAGGTTTCTGTAGTTCTCAGGATACGTGGTCGCATCGATGCTGAACTGCAGCTCCCGCAACTGCTCGACTGAGTAGGCCCCAAAGTCGATGAATCCGTCCCGTGATCTTCCTTGGGTCGGCTGAGACTGTTCGCTCTTGTCGGCGCTATCCTTGTCCATGACCCATTGTGACAATTAACACCGCATCAAGCGAGACCTCGATTCACCGAATCCTGATTGCACAGCAGGCACTACTGGAATCCCTGCAGCCTACTCATGCTTCTGGCGACTGGCCGCTTCGGGCGATGAAGTGTGGCTTTGGTCGCGACCTGGTGATAGCTGCTGCGGCGGTAACTATCTGTTCGGCAGTTCAAAGGATTCGCGTTCACGATCTCAAACACACTTTCGGCCGCAGGCTGCGCGCGGCGGGTGTGTCATTCGAGGATCGTCAGGACTTGCTCGGGCATCGCAGTGGTCGCATCACCACGCACTACTCCCAAGCAGGGCTGACGAGCTTGATCGAGGCCACCGAGATAGTCTGCAATACAGAGTCCCCCAAAAGCCCCGCAACCACCTGGCTTCGGCGCAAGGCAAGTTAGCAGCGGAGGCGCTAACTGACTGATCCAATGAAAAATTTTTTGCGCGCCCGGAGAGATTCGAACTCCCGACCACCTGGTTCGAAGTTTCGAAGTCGCGCAGGTGATTTCATAGGTTCTTAACTTTCAACCACTTAGCAGGCCCGCTCTCACTCGAAATAGGCACCGTAGCGCATGAAACGGCATCAAACGCTACATTTTCGCTACGGTGCCAATCCTCTGGTTTGACGATGTACGCGTGTCTCCTATACTGGAGCCGCCATGCCGACCAACGCCATAAAATTGCCAGCCGCTCTTGAGAAGTTTGTAGCCTCTCAAGTACGCGAAGGCACATATCGCAGCCGCCAAGCCGCAATCGTCGCGGCAGTCTCGCACCAAAAACGTCGCAGCGAGCAGCTCGCCTGGTTACAGTCGGAAGTCCAGAAAGGCCTCGATTCCGGACCAGCCGTCAAATTCGATATTGAAAAGATTATCCGGCGCGGTAGCCGCCGGCTTGCGTCTCGCGCCCGCCGGGCTCGGAGCTGATGCCGCGTCGAATTGAACTCACTCGGGCAGCGCTCGCCGATTTTGACGATATCTACAACTACATCGCCCGCGATAATCCTCGCGCGGCCGCGCAGGTGCTGCGCTCGCTCGATGAATCGATTCAATTACTCGCAGACCAGCCAAAACTGGGGAAGGTCTTTCGTCATCGACGGCTCCGACTAAGGCTGCTCACGCACGATGACTATCTAGTTTTCTACCGAGAGCGTCCCGGCATCATCGAGATCGTCCGCGTAATTCACGGTCGCCGAGATATCCCTGACATTCTTGATGAGTTGTGATCGCCCTCCAACGAGTCTTTGTCCTCCGCGACAGCGCGGGTTCGCCGGCACTAACGGAAGGCGGTTTAAGCAAAGGGGAAGCCGATGGCGATATCACTCTACGACCTGAGCGTGCCGACTTTCCTGCAGACCGTGAAGGCCGTCGGGGGTTTCCTCGACCGCGCGGTCACGTACTGCTCCGAGACCCGCGCAGACCCGGACGACTTCGTGCACGCCCGGCTCTTCGACGATATGGCGCCCTTCCATTTCCAGATCGAAGCAGCCTGGCATCATTCAGTGTGGGGGCTGGAGGCCGTGAAGACCGGCGTGTTCGCCCCGCCCGCACTGATCGGACCGGTTCCTTTCGCCGACCTGCGGGCCATGATCGGCAAGGCGGAAACTGCGTTGAAGGCGCTCACCCCCGAGGAGGTCAACAGCTGGGCAGGCAAGGACCTAGACCTTCAGATCGGCCCGCGGAGGCTAGCCTTCACGTCGGAGGACCTCATCCTTTCGTTCTCGCTGCCCAACTTTTATTTCCACGCCGTCACCGCATACGACATCCTGCGCACGCGGGGTGTGCCGCTCGGAAAGCGCGATTTCGAGGGCCGGCTGCGCACTCGGACTGCCTAGACCAGTACCCTGTATCGCGGAAACGACGGCTCCACTGAGAAGTGCGTCCGCTCCAACCGCGAGTTAGGCTATGCCAATCGGCAAAGTCAATTGTCTACTTATCCGCTTCCCAATTTCCCGGAATAAAAACCCACTTGGAACCTACATGTTTCCAAAGCGGTGCGTTCCAGTGGAAACCAGGTCGTGCGGGTTCCCACTGGCCATCGTTCCATTGGTAGGCTGTTTTCGGATAATAGACGTAATAGCCAGGCATCCATACATAGCCCGGTTGTGGCGCGGTACCAGGCACTTCTGGTTGCGGTGGCGGAGGTGCTTCATCTACACATTTTGCACCTTGTGTGCAGGGATCTTTTGGATCATAAGGCTTCGTCAGCTTCCATTCTATTGGCATGCGAGTGGTCGGTTGGCCGTCGTCCGTCTGGGTTATGTGAAATTTATCGATCTGAAGTTTAAGGGTCATCACGTACTCCAGGGACACATTATCGAGTCGATAAAATCCGGTTGACTGAACTATCGCTGCTTTTCGCACGCACCCAACCGGATCAAAAAAGAGCTGCAAGATAACGGTCCCCTGCTCGTTATGTTTCTTTGACTCAACCGGGTACAAATTCCACGGGATAATAAATGAAGCGGGAGGCCCAGGAATTTCGCATGAATTCAGTCGTGCGATCGATGCATAAAATTTCGTGTTGTCAGTTCGCTTGGTTACCAGAAATCGCGTCCCGTCGCGCTTTGATGGACTTGAATTGGCGGGACCGCTTGTGTCTACAGGCTTTTCCGGGGCATCGAGGTTGGTCACCGCCGGAATGCGCACCGTCCTGTACAGGCGCGGACGCAGCTCCTGTATCTTCTTTGAAAAAGTCGGCCAGTCGTCCGGATCAACCTGATCGACGTTAATGCTGAGCTCGGTGAAGATCTCGACCATGCGCCGCGTGTGTTCCGCGACCTGCCGCAGACTAACATGGACATCGCCGCCCTCGAAGCGCTGCGCCGCTTCCTTCTTCGGGAAGACGTCCTCGGGGAAGTCAACTATGTCGGTGTGACGGACGATGCCCGGAAACTGAAACCCGAGCGGCGTGTGCCGGCTCTCGGAGGCGGGGAACCCGAGCGTATCCGTCACAGCGAAGGGCACGAGCTGCGCCGTCCGCGCAATTCCGTCGGAAGGCGAAAAAAATCCGGGCACTACGAAGTAATTGACCAGCGTCAGAACGTCATCATCCTTGGAAGACTCAACCTTCATCGGCGCTGTAGTATGGGCCTCCGGATAGAGCTTCAGGTAAGGCCCGGCCAGCTGGTTGAAGAGTGCTTCAGGGCCCTGCTTCGCAATCACGCCGCGCATGGCTTCCGCCAGGTCGCCGCGATAGACGACGCGCGATTCAAGTGTCGGGTCGGCGTCCATGCGTTCAAAATAAAACGTGTCGGTCACTGTCAGATGTGCGGTGCCGTAGGCCGTGGGCAGCGCCACGAGTGCAGAACCCTGGGACGTCAGCGGCAGCCCCTGTCCAAAGCCCGCCGTCTCGCGGTTGGGCAGCGTGCCGGTCTGCTCCGTGCGCGTCGCGTCCAGGTAGTAGCTCTGCGCATCGAGGTCCACGCGCACGATGGCGTGATCAAAAGCCAGCGGGCTTGGCAGCAGTTGCGCCGCCGCGCCGCGCAGGTTGGCGGATACCAGTATTGGCGTCGCACGAATACCGATGCGGTCGAGGAGCGTGGTTAAGAGAGCCACCTTGTCCTTGCAATCCCCAAAACGTTTTTTTAGGACCGTTTCGGGCGATGCAGGCCGGTGAGTATAGGGACCGATCTCCGTGCCGAAATAGCGGATTTCCTTCTGCACGAACTCAAGCGCCGCCAGCACCCGCTCGGGCGTGGTGCTGGCCTGGGCCTTGATCGCATCGGCCTCCTGGTCCAGAAGCGGACCCCGTGCGTCGCGCGGGAAGACGGAGGCCCCCCAGCGCGCGACTTCCGCCCAGTCGGCAAACTCACTGAACTGAAGCCACCGGTCGATGAGCGCGCTGTAGGGCGCGCCGGGCTCAAAATCCAGCCTGGGTGTGTGGTCTTTGCGGAATACCATCTCGCGCAGGCCGCCCACGGTGCGGATTTCGGGCTGCATGTCTCCGTGCACCATCGCGTAGTGGATTTCGCGGCTCGGGGATGCGAGTAGACGCACCTCATGCATGGTCTCGGGACCTGAGATGTTGCCAAAACCGACAAGGGCGACGAATTTGTCCCCGAATACGGGATTGCTGCCGCGTACAGAGAAGGCATAATCGATCTCATCCCCGACCCGCACGTCGTCCAGCACGATCGAGAGGGTCTCGCGGCCGTCATAGATTTGGCGCTCGAGCTGGGTTTCCCGTCGCAGCAGCGGGTACTTGCGATCGAGGCGGTTCAATCGTTTGCCAGCGCGCACTAGTTCCAGGTGATGCAGGACCAGCTTCTGGAAGCTCGGATCGAACTGAATCTCGAT
>Ga0210394_10006086_pt1 | contig 13204 bp, 12 predicted proteins | sample IncBWC12MmetaG_FD_160121 | JGI IMG/M metagenome (GOLD analysis project Ga0210394, IMG submission 160121) | Forest soil microbial communities from Barre Woods Harvard Forest LTER site, Petersham, Massachusetts, United States - Inc-BW-C-12-M | ecosystem: Environmental > Terrestrial > Soil >...
CGATCAATCGCCACTAGCTAGCTAGTCGTGGAACAGCCGGCTCGTCGTTGCTCATGCCCGCAGTCTACACAATGCAACTCCGTCCTACGCGTCAATTTCTTCACACGTTCCAGATGGGAAGTTTCCTCATTCTTCTCTTCGCGGTCAAAAACTACCGGAACGTTCCGTCTTTTCTCTGCGCGCTAACGGCCGGTCCGGCTACGACGCTCGGCGCAGCTCTTCACGGATAACGCGGCGAAGCGTTTTCTCGAAAGGCTCATTCGAGCTTTCCACGTGCCGGCGCAGACATTCGTTGATGAGCGTTTGATAGTTGCCTCCGCCGGCGCGTTCCACCTGGTTGCGGAACCACTCCAGAACCTCATCGTCGAGACGAATGGTGATGCGCGTCTTTCCGCGCGGCGCAGCGACCACCGCGCCCCGTTTTCCTCCACGAAAATCATATTCACGTTTCATGCCTATCGACGAGGATCATTCCTCGAATCCACGGGCCTTGCGCACGGCGTCGCGCTCTAGCAAGGAAGGCTCGACCCCGCCCAAGGAAGCAAACCGCCGCCGAATAGTCTCCGCCCGGTTTCCGCGGGCGCGGCGGAGGCGGGTGAAGAATTTGTTGGCGGTGGCTATGTCGCGGGCGATTTGGGCGCGCAATTCTTCCGGTCCGCCGAATTTCTTCTCCTCACGCAAAGGCTTCCAGAAGTGAACCTCGATACGCGCCGGTGTAATTTCACCGGGAGGCTCGAGCAGATGAGTTTCGACGCTTAAAGCTGAGCCGTTAAACGTCGGGCGCACCCCGATGTTGGTCACCGAGCGGCGCGTGCGCGATTCTCCATCGAATCGAGTCCGCGTCACGTAGACACCTCGAGCGGGGAGCAGCTCCTGTTCCGCCGCGAGATTCAGCGTCGGAAATGTAAAGCGGCGGCCTGTGCCCGTACCTGCCACGACCTTTCCGCTTAGAGCAAAGGGCCGGCCGAGCAGCCGCCCGGCGTGAGCGACATCGCCGCAAGCAATTTCCCGGCGGATGATGGTGCTGGAGACGACTTCTCCTTTGTGAATGACCGGTGGAAGGATGACGACGTCGAAGCCGCGCTCGGCGCCCAGCAGTAGGAGCATCCTGGCGTTGCCGGCCTGTTTGTGACCGAAGCGGAAATTTTCTCCAACAAAAACGGCGCGCACGTGAAGATCGCGAACGAGGATTTGGTCGACGAATTCCTGGGGTGTGAGCTTTGCCAGTTCGAGGGTGAACGGGAGAACGACGGCGGCATCCATGCCGATTGCGGCAAAACAGTCTAGGCGCTGTTCGGTCGTGGTGACGCGCAACGGGGCGGACTCCGGGCGCAGAACTTTTTGGGGAAGGGGATCAAACGTCAGAGCGGTTGCCACCGCATGGATCTCCCGGGCGCGCGCAGCGGCGGCCTGCAAAATGGCCTGGTGGCCTAGGTGGATGCCGTCAAAATTGCCGATCGCGAGAGTGCTGCCGCTGCGCGAAGACGCGTACCGAATCGACCAAGCCAGAGGTGTTGAAAATATTTCGAGCGGCGCTGACTGGGTGGCGACGGATTTTGAGGTTGGATGCTGCTTGGCGGATTCGTCCACGGGCACTTCAATTTCAAGGCCGTCGTAGGCGAGTTGCACGTTCGAATAGCCGAGATTGCGCAGACGCTCATTCGTTTCCGCGTGGGACAAATCGTGAGCGATGTGGGTGAACCACGCGCGGAGCGGATTTAGCTTTTTGATGAGCGCCAGGGCTTGATCCACGGTTTGATGCATGGGATGGGGGATGTCCCGCAAGGCATCGATGATGAGTTCATCGAGATCGTGCAATAGAGCGAGCGAGGAATCGGGCAGCGAACTGAAATCAGTCAAGTAAGCCGCGCGGCCGAAGCGGAAACCCAAAACTTCCATGTCGCCGTGCAAGAGCGGAATGGGAGTAAACGTGATGCCCAACAGTTCGAAGGGCTCTTTGGCTTCGCGAAGTGTGACGCTGGGAATGGAACTGAGCTTCGGTTTTCCGTCGAAGACGTACGCAAATGCGCGGCGAAGGATGTCAAAAGTCTCCTCGTTCGAATAAACGGGCAGCGCGGTTCGCTGCCGCAGATTGTAAGGGCGAATGTCATCGAATCCCATGATGTGATCGGCGTGGCCGTGGGTCAGCAAGACCGCGTCCAGGCGATCGACGCCGGCGCGCAGGCCTTGCTGGCGAAAATCAGGAGTGGTGTCAATGACGACGTTTTGGCCATTGCGCGAAAGGAGCAGGGAAGGGCGCAGTCGGTTGTCGTGCGGATCTTGTGAGCTGCAGACGCGGCAGTGGCATCCGAGCGAGGGAACGCCCATGGACGTGCCGGAACCGAGGACGGTGATTTTTAGCGGAGCCTGGGGCATGCTGAGAAAGCTGAAACTCTTTCGAACGCCGGGCCGAACTCGCAATACAAAAGACTGCTGCTTGTTAGGGCCGCGTCTTGGCTTTTGGCAGCGCCGCTGCGGCCTGTGCGGCAACAGCCTGATTGACCTCCAGATAGGTCATCTTCAGTTTGCCAAGAAGATCGAGCAGGAGGGCGTCTTCCTCCGGCGCGAGGTTTCCTTTGGTTTTTTCGTGCAGAGAGTCGAGCATGTCGATCAATTCATGCGCGGCTTCCGGATCGATCACCGGCTGGCCGGTGCGCGGGTCAGCGTAGGCGCCCAGGACCATCGCGGCGTTGCTGCCGATCATGCGGACAAGATTCTCGAACGGCGCGGAACGCTTGGGCACTTCGATGGGCGGTTGCGCTGCGACAGGTTTTGGAGCTTCGGCGACCGGATGCAACTTTTCCTCGCGCTTGGCCTCGCGTTCCTTCTCTTCCATGGCTTCCTTGCGCGGCTCGCCATCGGAGGTGAAGGGACGTCGGTCGATAACGCGAAATGCTTCTTCTTTCTTCTGATCGCTCAAGGGGACTATCCTCGTCAGTTAATTTCTGTATAAGTTTAGCACGGGAGGGAGGTTTTGGGTGCGGCGTGGAAGGGTAGGGGCGAGGCAGGTTCCTGTTTCGACGTTTATCAGGCGCTGGCTAAGGACCAGACGCAGAATAAATTTGTCAAATCACAGGGAATCCGTACAGGCGTGGCAAAGAAAGAGGCGCTCGGTAACCTCACAAGCGCCTCCTCTACTACGTCAACGTAAACCGTACCTCACTGGATCACCTCCTTCTCGGCAGGAACGCCGATATCGACAAGAGCGTCGAATGACCCGATTATAACGCAGGAATTGGGGGATGCCAGAGCAAACGCTTCCTTGACGTTTTGAGTTCGGGCACGCGAAAGTCAGTCACCGGTAACGGCGTCAATCAAGACTTGAATTAGAACTCAGGTAGCTCAGGTTATTGCGGGGCCCCAATCTTGACGGATACTCTATAGCGTCGATAATTCGTATAGTGGTGCACGTTATGGAATTTTTGCTTCTTAATTTCCATCGATACATCCACGTCGCTGGGCAGCCACAAAGGATTTGGAACGTCCTGAAGCTGCACTTCGCCAAACGTCACTTCTGTTGTCAGTTGGTCGAGTCCAATTTCGTTTTGCGGCGCAAGTAGATCGCTTCGCATTCGGATGATTTGGAAATTATTCTTGTCCACCCACAAGATTCCCTGCGTAAGCATATTCGCAACTGCCCCTTCGGTTCCGATCATCGTGACCAGGAAAGTGGCTTCGCCAGGTTTCTGAGCAAACCCCAAGACATACGTCTCTCGAGAGCCAATCTTTTCCTCGCCAAGGTAGCGTAACCTCGACTGCGACTGAGCGACCGTCGAGAAACTAATACAGCTCAATGCAAAGCCGGAGGTGACCAGATATCTCTTCTCCAGGCCTATTGGGCCCAGGCGATTTCCCTTTTCGTCCATTCGATATTCCGCGCTTGCCCCCCATTCATAGCCATGATGAAGGATCAAATAGTTGTCTTGAACACGCTGCTTCGCTCGAACGCCGCCCTTTTCAGTCAACCTCTCCTGTGTCACGTCTTCGTGGGCGATGAGGTCACCAATTTCGCGGACGAAATCGTCCACGCTTCGGCCCACCTTCTGCAGGATTACTGATAGCTCTTGCCGATTTGCTGCAGGCTGAAGAGTTCTCAGTTCTGGGATGCGTTCGGCCAGCTGCGCCAGCGGTAGATCAAGGTATGGATGCGCATTCGCGTAATAAACTTGCTGGCTGAAAGCTTCTGGAGTCACACTCCTTGCGCCCGGTTCGAGTGATAGCGCGTCATCCCCCATCCCGCCAGGCTTCTCAGTCTCAACCGTAAGTTCCGCTCCGCTCTCTGGTTGTGTGTAATACCCCTGCCGAGTACGCGCTGTCAGGCCCGGCTTTGCAACATGGACTTCCAGTTGGTGGTATTCGTTAGGCCCGTCGCTCATGGGTGGATCGAAAGAGATCTCATAGTAAGTCCCCGCATCAGCAATGCACTCTTGTAGCTGCACAACGATGTCGTTGCTGGAGTTTAGCGCCAGACCGCCGCTCTGGGTCGCGAGTACCCCTAGTGCCAAATCGCCCATTTGCACCTGGCTCGGCTGGCTGACTCCCTTGAGGTAGGCCTTCCAGTAAGAAGCACCAACCTCGGCAGTGCCCAATGGATCGACACTGTACAGCGTGATCTGGGCTTCCCGGAGTTGCGTCGACGTGTCAACTATGTTTCCGAAGACTTGCTGTTCAATCTTTGAGTCAAGCATGTTCTTCGAACCAAAAATCAGTAACCCCGCAGGAGCGACCCAAACAATGATCTTGCGGCCCGGCCTCGGACCTTCGCGCGTCACGAGTTGGCCCAGGCCGAGAAGCGTCAACTGTGAGCGTTCGCCCTCCCCGTGGTCCGTCGCGTTGTTGATACTGCGTAGCGGAATTGTGTAGTGCTCCAGCGCGGTGCTGAGAGCGTTTCCGTCCTTTGAGAACTCTTCATGAAAATAAATTCCCTTGTCTGTAAGAATTGCGAACGTAGTGGTTTGGCTAAGACGACCTCCGTCGGCGTTCAGGAATTTGTTGATCCCATTACGTGCTACAGCCACCTCTCGGAAGCCGAGGTTCACGGCGTCGATAAGAAGAACGACTTCCAACGGGGCCTGCCGCCCATCGACAGCCTCGAACGAAGTGATCGTCTGCGGCACTTTGTTATCCAAAATCGTGAAGTCTTGCTGTTGAAGACCGCTCACGGGTGGGCCAGACTTCAAAGAAACTACGACGTCCAGATGGATCTTGCCGTCGCCGGGAAAGGTTGGCGCATGATACTGCCCGGCTGAAATCGGAGCCGTGCACAGCAAGGACACCAAAAGAAGCACGCCACCACGTTTGCTGATCAACATTGGGCTCCCATCCCCGGCGTGAGGCCCCACCCACGACCGCTGCAGAACTAGCAGGCTCCGCAGCATACGACAAACTCCATATGTGGGACGCCATCAAGGGTGCCTAAGTTACAAGCTGGACATTCCGTTGAGTGCTCTAGTGGACTCAAGATATTTTGAGAATAGCCCAAGTGCCTGGTTAGTTGGGATATTAAGCAACTGAAATTTTGCGACGGCTTGCGACGTAGTCCGCAGCGGATACTAAATGACGCGAACGGTGCAACCTAACTCCCGATTAGCCGGGTCAACGGGGAGCTTGCTGGGGACGATTCGCGTGTTCGCTGGTGCGCTTGTCAAAGTGTGTGCCACACCGTAGAGTGGAACGTTTGTTGCATGAACAATTTACCCGGTTGAACTATGGCAACTAAAAACAAGAAGGCGGGAAAAACGAGCAAGCTTGGCGCGGTGGGTCGAACCGCGGCGAAATCGCCGCGCTTGTCGGCGGGGGAGTGGTTCGAAAAGCTTACGGCGGTGCAGGCGCGACTGCGGGCGCCTGACGGCTGTCCTTGGGACCGCGAACAGACTCACGCCTCCCTTCGGACTTACCTAATCGAAGAGGCTTACGAAGTTCTGGAGGCGCTGGAGAGCGGCGATGACGCCAAGTTCGCGGAGGAGATGGGAGATTTGCTCTTGCAAATCGTGTTTCATTCGCAGATCGCGAAGGAAGAGGGGCGGTTCATGGTTTCCGACGTGATACGCGAAGTTCACGACAAGATGGTGCGGCGGCATCCGCACGTATTTGGAGAGAAGCGCGCGAAAGATTCCGCCGAGGTTCTGAAGAATTGGGAACAGATCAAGAAAGAGGAGCGTCGCGCGGCGGCGGGGAAGAAGAAGGCGGGTGATTCGAAACAAGAGGGGAAAGCTGGCTCGCTTCTGGATGGAGTCTCGCGAGCTTTGCCAGCGGCTCTGGAAGGATTCCAACTTACGCGGCGGGCGGCGCGGATTGGATTTGATTGGGACAATGTCGAAGGTGTCTTCGAAAAAATGAGCGAAGAGAGCGGCGAGCTTCGTGAGGCGGTCAGCGCGAAAGATGCCCGGCGAAGTGAAGAAGAGATGGGGGATTTGCTTTTTGCGGCGGTGAATCTGGCGCGTTTTCTGCACATCGATCCGGAAATCGCACTAAAGAAAGCTAACGCGAAGTTTTCCTCGCGATTCCGGCGGATGGAAGATTTGTCTGCCAAGAGAGGGAAGGCGCTGGCGGATGTTCCCCGCGCACAAATGGAGGAATTTTGGGAGACGGCAAAACGCTCCGAAAAAAGTGATTTGCGAAAGTCGATGGAGCCTGGCAAAGCCTGATGAGTGAGGGAATCGTCGTCCGAAAATGCGCTGGCATTGCGGAATTTCAGCGATGCGTTGCGTTGCAAAGAGAAATTTGGGGCGAAGAGGACCTCGAAGTGGAGCCGGCAACGCTGTTTGTAGTGGCGGAGGAGACTGGTGGACAGGTTTTAGGCGCGTTCGATGGCGAGCGATTGGTCGGTTACACCCTGGCAGTTGTCGGATTTCGAGACGGGACCGTATTTCTCCATTCACACATGACTGGAGTTCATGGGGATTATCGCGACCGGGGAGTAGGGCGGGCGCTGAAACTTCTTCAGCGTGAAGAAGCGTTGGGGCGGGGGATTCGGCTGATCGTGTGGACGTTTGATCCGCTCGAAATACGAAATGCGCATTTTAATTTGAACCGGCTTGGCGCGATTGCTCGGAAATATCTGCCGAACCTTTATGGACTAACGACGAGTCCGTTGCATCTGGGGCTTCCAACCGATCGTCTTTGGGCGGAGTGGCAGTTGGATTCGGGCCGAGTGGTGGCTGCGGTGTCGGATTTGGCGAAGGAGCCGGAGGGCGCGCCCGCGACGATCGAGTTGCCTGCGGAGCTTGATCGATGGAAACAGAGCGATACGGGCGAAGTCGCAAAGGTGCAGGCGAGGATACGTGAGGAGTTCACGGGTTGGTTTGCCCGTCGATATGCGGCGGTGGGCGTGAGGAAATCAGCGGCTGGCGCGGCTTATTTGTTGGCTCCTTGGAGCGATTTTTAGTTTGGGCGAATTGGAAGACGGGCACGGCATGCCGTGCCCCTACGATGGAAGAAAGGGACGATGCGCATAAGGGAAGTCACTTTGCGGGAAGTGCGAATGAAGCTGGTCGCTCCGTTCGCAACGAGCGTGGATCATACGGATGAGCGGCGCATCATCTTGACGGAAGTCGTCACAGACGGCGCGATTGGCTGGGGCGAATGCGTGGCGGGAGAGAATCCTTTTTATAGCCCGGAGACGACCGATACGGCGTGGATGGTGATGCGGGATTTCCTTTGGCCAATGCTCAAGGAAAGAGAAATCGGCACGGCCTCTGATGTGTGGCATGTGATGGAGCACGTCCGCGGTCACAACATGGCTAAAGCTGCGCTGGAAGCGGCGATTTGGGATGCGGAGGCCAAGCAGAAGGGTATGCCGCTAGCGAAACTGCTGGGCGGAACGCGGGAAGAAGTCTCGAGCGGAGTTTCGATAGGAATTAAGGATTCGCTCGACGAATTGGCGGCCGCGGTTAGGAAGGAGCTGGCAGCCGGGTACCAGCGCATCAAAATAAAAATTAAGCCGGGGAAAGAGTTGCCGCAGGTCAAGCGGCTACGCGAGGAGTTTCCCGGGATCAAGCTGATGGTGGACGCGAATTCTGCGTACCGAATGGAGGATTGGCCGCTTTTGAAGCAATTGGAGAGCTTTTACCTGATGATGATTGAGCAGCCGCTTGGCTGGGATGATTTGTACGGCCATGTCGAACTGCAGAAAAAACTCGACACGCCTATTTGCCTGGACGAGTGCATTCATTCGGAGGAGCAGGCGCAGGCGGCGATCACCCTGGGTGCTTGCAAGATTATCAACATCAAGATGGGGCGCGTCGGCGGTCACACTGTTGCGAAGCGAATCCATGATTTGTGCCAGCAAAATGGAATGCCGGTATGGTGCGGTGGGATGCTGGAATCTGGAATCGGCCGGGCGCACAACATTGCGCTTTCGACGCTGCCTAACTTCACGCTGCCTGGGGACGTTTCCGCCAGTCGGCGCTATTGGCATGAGGACATTATCGAGCCGGAAGTGACCGTTTCTGCCCAGGGCACCATTCGCGTGCCAACGGTGCCGGGGATTGGGTTCGAGCCTCGGCGCGAGCGGATTGAAAATCTGACTGTGCGGAAAGAACGGCTGGTCTGAGGACGTGCTGGTTGAGTCTTCCAAGGGGCGCGCGCCTAGCCGTCTACTTATCGCTGCGCTGATCGGCATAGTCGTAGTGATATGGGCCGTTAATTTTATTGCTGCGAAGATCGGCTTGCGGTCATTCCCTCCTTTGACGATGGCTTCCTTTCGTGTGTGCGCCGCAGGCCTGGTCATGGTTCCTTTTTATTTATGCGTCAAGCGGTTACGGCTGCCGGCCTTTGCCGAAGCCGGTGCTGCCCGTAAGCAGGGATTCACGCGGCGCGATGCTTGGACATTTCTTTACTTGGGCTTTTTTGGCGTTAGTGTGAATCAGTTCTGCTTCACACTGGGGTTGCACTACACCTCGGTGAGCCATTCCGCAGTCATCGTGGGTATGGGGCCGATTTACACGCTGATCCTGGCGGTGCTGTTGCGCCTGGAACGAGCGACCTGGCATAAGGCTGTGGGCATGGCCATCGCGTTTACGGGTATCGCAGTGCTGGCTTCGGAACATGGCATCAGCTCCCACTCGCCGTCGTTGCTGGGCGATGCCATAACCATGACTGGTTCAATAGGGTTCGCGACCTATGCGGTGCTTGGGAAGCGCGTAGCCGACGAGTACGACGCCCTGACGATGACCGCCTACAACCACTTTGCGGGCGCACTTCTATTGCTTCCGTTGGCTGTGCATCAGGCGTGGAGGTTGGGGGCAGCGGGGAACTGGCGCGCCGTTCCATGGCAGGCATGGGCCGCCATCTTCTACATGGGACTGTTCGGCTCGGCGGTGGCGTATGTCCTTTATTACTGGTTGTTGCGCTACCTCGAGGCTTCGCAGCTGAGCGCCTTCACTTATTTGCTGCCTGTCCTGGCATCAATTCTTGGGATTCTGACGTTGGGCGAGAAGGGTTCTTGGACGCAAGTTTTGGGCGGCGCACTCGCGTTAGGCGGCGTGTACTGGACAGAGTCCGGCAGGGCGTCCAAGTAAGGTGTGCAATCAAGAGCCACGTAAGTTCGGCCAGTGCTGGTTCGAGGCCAACAAGCATTTGCTCTTTGAGGAGGAGAAACGTGATGAATGGATTCTCTAAAGCCTGTTTGGTGATTATTGTCCTGCTGTTGGCGATCATCGCTTTGCATCCAATGGTCAAACCGCAGGCCGCCCTTGCGGCCAACCACTACCAATACTTGGTTGTGACAACCCCAAATGCCTCATCCGGGTTAATTCAACAAGAGTTGGACAAACGTGTGGCCGAGGGATGGGAACTTGCCGCAGCAGGGTATTCAGAAGAGCCCCATGGACTTTCCGGATTTGCTTTGATTTTCCGCAAAGAGACACGCTGATTCAATGTGAAGCGCTTCGTGCAGGGGGCAAGGCGGCTCGAGGCATTGCGGCCCTGCTCTGTATTCGCTTGCGTTGACCTGCTTTGTAGGGCGTGCTAGTTTGCGGAGTCTCACCCAGTCTTGCTGACGAGTAGTGCGCTTGGAGTGGAAGCATGCTCAGCGCCGAGAGGCAATGTTCTTCGCATGACCACGAAACCGACAAATCCGAGTGGCAAAATGCCTTTGCGGTGGGGTGGGGAAGCTGCGCGTATTGCTGTGATTCCTGGCGATGGGATTGGGAAGGAAGTGACGCCGGAGGCTGTGAAGGTGATTCGGGCGGTGACGGCGCCGGCGAAACGGCCGCTGGAGTTTGTGGAGTTTGATTGGGGCGCGGACAGGTATTTGAAGGACGGCGTGACGTTGCCCGCGGGTGCAGTCGAGATGCTGCGGGATGAGTTTGATGCCATTTTGTTTGGGGCTCTGGGCGATCCGCGGGTTCCTTCCAACCAGCATGCGGCGGACGTTCTGCTAGGGTTGCGGTTCAAGCTGGACCTTTATGTGAATGCGCGGCCCGTCGAGCTATTGCACGAGCGGCTGACGCCACTGAGAGACCGCAGCGAAAAGGACATCCGGATGATGGTGTTCAGGGAGAACACGGAAGGGCTGTATGTGGGCGTGGGAGGATTTTTCAAGAAGGGGACGGCGGACGAGATCGCCGTTCAGGAAGACGTCAACTCGCGCAAAGGCGTCGAGCGAATCATTCGGTATGCGTACGACTATGCGCGGCAGAATGGCCTGAAGCGCGTCTGCATGAGCGACAAGTCGAATGCGATGACGTTTGCACATGACCTTTGGCAGAGGGTCTTCAAGGAAGTCAAACAGGAGTATCCCAAGATCGAGTCCCGGCACCTGTATATCGACACTTTGGCGATGGAGATTGTGCGAGACCCGTCACAGTTCGACGTGATTGTGACCTGCAACCTGTTTGGGGACATTGTGAGCGACTTGGGGGCGCAGCTTGCCGGGGGACTTGGTCTGGCACCTTCGGGGAATATTCATCCGGGGAGGACTTCACTGTTCGAGCCGGTGCATGGTTCTGCTCCAAACATCGCGGGGAAGGGGATCGCTAACCCATTTGGCTCCGTGCTGGCTTCGGCGATGATGCTCGATTTTCTGGGGTGGAAGCAGGAAGCTCAAGTTCTACGCGAAGCTGTGAAGGCTGCGATGAAAGAGAATTTCGTTACGCCTGACCTTGGCGGAGTTAAACAAACGGTTGAAGTCGGAGATTGGCTCGCTCGCGTTGCTGGAAAGACGCAGTAATTGTAGTTAAAGCAAAACTTCAGGTGCTTGGGCATTCAGATTCGCTAGCTAAGAATAATTCACGCTTTGCTTTCGATCTCCTAGACTCAATCCAGTAATCACCATGCCCATTATGAATCCGCCGATGTGTGCCCACCAAGCGACGCCGCCTGTTGCTACAGCTCCGACAGAAGTGACTCCGGCCAGAAACTGAAGCAGAAACCAATATCCCAAAATGATGAAGGCTGGAATCGGGATGAAAAATACGAAGACAAGGGTCAAGACTCGAGCTCGCGGATAAAGAACGATATAGGCACCCATCACGCCGGAGATGGCGCCGCTGGCGCCGAGCGCTGGAAGGGGGGAGTTGTAATTAAAAATAATGTGCGCGAGACCGGAACCGATGCCGCAAGCGAAGTAGAAAAGAAGGTAGGGAAAGTGGCCGAAGTAGTCTTCCACGTTGTCTCCGAAAATCCAGAGGAAGAGCATGTTCCCGGCGATGTGCATGAAGCCGCTATGCATGAACATGCTGGTGAGAATGGTCAGGAGTGCGGCTTCCAGGCTGCCGTGTCCGTTGAGAGCTAGGCGGATGTGATTGGGGATGGTGGCGTTGGCCAACTCGAAGGCCTGCTGTTGGCGGTGAGAGAGCGTGAGTTCGTAAAGAAAGACGATGACGTTCGACAAAATGAGAAGGGTATTGACGACCGGATAGGTCTGCCGTGGGTTCAGGTCTTTGAGCGGGATGAACATTCGCTAGCGTGTTTGGTGCAAGGCTCCGTTTTGAGATTAAGCAGCCTGTATCATGGATGCTAGCCGCGCTTCTTGCGCCGGGCGTCCGTTGCGGCGCGCTCTAGCTGCGCTTTGGAGAATAGCGCGCGATTCCGCAGGCCTTTGCGAAGCAGCTCCTTCACTTTGGACAATGCGCAGATGCCGCCGCGGGCTCCCAGCGTTTCGCAATTCAGGCCTGCGGCAGCGCAGGCGAAATCCAGAATTCGCTGCAGGTCCCAGGCGTGAAGGATTCCGTAAGAAAAGGCGGCGTGAAAAAGATCTTCGGCTCACGTGGTGTCCACCACGCGGACCTTATAGGACGGAGCATACCAGAAGCGGCTGCCATCCCAAGCTAGCGCGCCATTTACCCCCAGCGTCGCGCAAACAGCGCGGAAGCCGTACTGTCGCTGAAGGTGAGGAAGAGACTTTAAGAGGTTCTTTTCCCCAGTAGCATCGACCGGGAATTCTTTGGACGTGACCGGGTAATCGACAAAGGGTAGTAGGCGCAGCAACCCGGGAGTCATGTGATCCAGGTCCGCTACCACAGGGATGCCAGACGCGCGCGCCCAGGAGGCCGCGATGCTTGTGGTTGCCGGGTCGTGCCCGTCGACGTGCAAGAGGCGAGCCGAAGTGATCCATCCTCTTTGCAGAAAAGCTGGCGCAACGGTGAGGCGAGGGTCGCGTCTCCAAACAATGGTGCGCTCCCCAGAACTCGTATCGATAAGGATGAAAGACATTTGGCTGAGCGTCCGCGGAATCTGCGCAAGGTCGCTATGGACCCCGGCGCGGCGGAGTTCGCGGCGGTGGAGGTCGGCAGCGTGATCGTCTCCGACGGCGCCGACATAATGACTGTGTAGCCCCCATCTTTGGCAGGCGATGAGCGCTGTGGCAACTTGGCCACCGGGCATGATTTGGGCGCCGAGCATTTCCAGCTTGGAGCCGAGGGCGGGGAATTGGGCGAGCTGCAGCACGGTGTCGGTGGCGTTCTCGCCGATGCCCAGGATGTCGAAACGTTGAGCGCGCATAAGGTAGTGGTGCAGGGTATCGGAACAGCAGAGAAATGCAAAGAGCGATGAGAGCAATTCTTGCGTCCGATAATTTTGAGTGGCGCGGAAGGCTAGTTAACAGAATCTGGCGGAAGGCTTTTGGCGCTTCGTCGACGTTGCCAAGCGCATCTCAAGTGCAGCTTGAGGTGGTGGATCGTGGCTCTGTTTTTGTGGAGTACTGCGTTTTATTTTACTGGGAGACGTTACGTAAGCATTGCGCGGCGGGAGCGCGTATGGT
>Ga0210394_10006087_pt1 | contig 13201 bp, 12 predicted proteins | sample IncBWC12MmetaG_FD_160121 | JGI IMG/M metagenome (GOLD analysis project Ga0210394, IMG submission 160121) | Forest soil microbial communities from Barre Woods Harvard Forest LTER site, Petersham, Massachusetts, United States - Inc-BW-C-12-M | ecosystem: Environmental > Terrestrial > Soil >...
CCCATCCCCAAAATCAACCCAACCCAATCGGCGAGGGCACAACTTTGAAACCGGACATTTCATTTGCTACAAAAACCGGACATTTTAACTTGCTACCGACACGAGCACAGCACATCTCGGTCAGACCGTCCACAGAGAGTGTCATTTACCGCTACGCTGCCCTTCGTTTCCGCGCCAAGCTGCCAAACTGGCCGCGCCTCGGGCCAAGCGACCGAGACTGGCAGGTTCGAGCATCGCGCCAGCGGCAGTTTCCGGCTCGATGCTGGCGTCGTTACCAGACCTCTGACCGGCAAGAATCGGAGTATTGGGCGTCGTCTCGTATGCGTAACCTGTCAAAGTAGCGGTTATCCTGCAACTGTTTTGTTTTTCGGTAACCCGCGCCCAGCCAAAATAGTTTTGGCCGTTCAGCACAAGCTTCAGACCGAGAAACCGGGTGGTGTCCCGCCAACCACCATATCCCTCGTAGGTGTCATTGCTAACGAAACAAGTCTGCATGAAGACAGTCTGCGTACCCAGAAACGCGTCCGAGGAGCCGACTTTCGAATTCAGCGCGAACGCCTTAGCAAAGGGCCGCTCACGAAAGTTCTTCGCCCCGACAACAAGATTTGATCTCTCACGCTTTATCCGCATACTCCCTGAGTAGCGGATGCAAGTTGTTCCGCCACACGTCGGATTAACGCCCTTTGTCTTGAAGCCGAAAGCGTGTGCTGTAATGACGAAATCTGTAATTCCATCACCATTGAGATCAATCGTGGCAAGATGCCCCGGCGAGATGGTTTGATTTGTGGGAGTAAATACGACCTCGGCCTGCGACGGCTCAGTTAACGCCAGCAGGCTTACTCCAGCGGCGCTGGCTGCTGCCACGTAAGCTAGTAAAGTTCTGTCCAGTCTTGGTTTGAGCGTGATTGGAGTGCGTTTCCCGGTTTGCATTCTGACTGGTGAGTCTGGGCGAGTCATAGAACACCTCCACTTTGAAGCCCTGCAATTATGTTCCCGGCAGGGACGGATTACAAGATGCTGAGTTTTGCACACTTTGCCGTGTCCCATCAAAAGCACCACTACCCGACCAACGACGAACGACCAGCGACGAACGACCAACTACGAACGACCAACGACGACTCGCCGCCATGCTATCTTTAAGTCTTTCCATGTCTTCCGCCCGTCAGGAACTGCTGCGCTTGCTGGCCACCAACTCTTTCCGCCTGGGAGAATTCAAACTCTCCTCCGGGGGCGCCAGCGACTACTATGTGGACTGCCGCACCACCACCCTGCATGCCCGCGGCTCGCAACTCACCGGCCAGGTCTTCCTGGAGGAAATTCGGGCGCGCGGATGGAAGCCGCAAGCAATCGGTGGCTTGACCATGGGCGCCGATCCCATCGTGGTCGCGGTCGCCGTTATCAGCGGCGAGATTCACGGTTTTCTGGTGCGCAAAAGCGAGAAGCAGCATGGCACCGGCCAACGCATCGAAGGCTTTCGTGACAAAGGCGCGCGCGTCGTCATTGTGGATGACGTCTGCACCACCGGCGCTTCGACCGTCCAGGCCATCGAAGCCGCCCGTGAATTCGGCTTCAACGTCGTCGGCGCAATGTGCCTTGTGGAGCGCGAAGAAGCCCACGGACGTTCCGCTGTCGAAAAGGCTGCCGCGCCCGCAAACTTTATCTCCATTTTCACCGCCAGCGACGTCCGAAAAGAGCACGTGCTGCTGCCCGCGGGGGCGCACGCTGAAAGGCAAGAGGAAGAAAGACAATCTCAGGCGTTCGCCGCCGGAGTCGGCTGCGAACTTTGCGGCCGGCCCGCCGTAGTTCACAAACCGCGCTCGCGCTGCGCCGAACACAAGGTGTAAGAGCCAACGACGAACGACGCTCTTGAGCCTGCCCTGAGCGGAGCGAAGGGACGAACGACCAGGGACCAACGACGAACGACCAAAGACGAACGACGTTTTTATGATTCAAACCCTCGAATGGACCGAATCCGGCGTGCGCTTCATTGATCAGACGAAGCTGCCCACCGAGGAAACTTACGTCACCGCGAAAACCTACGAGCAGGTCGGCGACGCCATCCGCAACATGGTTGTGCGCGGCGCCCCTGCCATTGGTGTCGCCGCTGCCATGGGTATCGCCCTCGGCGTCAAGAACTCGAAGGCCGAAACCGTCGGCGACTTAAAACGCGAGTTCGATCAAATTTCCGAGGTGCTCGGCAAAACCCGGCCCACCGCAGTGAATCTGTTCTGGGCCATCCGCCGCATGCGCGAGAAATTCGAACTGCTCCGAGTCCGTCCCCTCCCGCAGATCAAGCAGGCCCTCATCGAAGAAGCGCAACGCATGCACGCCGAAGACATCGCCTCCAACCAGGCCATGGGCCGCTACGGTGCCACGCTCATGCCGGCCAGCGGAGGCGTTCTCACCCACTGCAACGCCGGAGCCCTCGCCACCTGCGGATACGGCACCGCGTTAGGAGTCATCCGCGCCGCCGTCGAGCAAGGCAAAAAAATTCGCGTCTATGCCGACGAGACTCGTCCTTTTCTGCAAGGCTCGCGCCTCACCGCCTGGGAACTGATGAAAGACGGCATCCCAACCACCGTCATTTCCGACAATATGGCCGGTGCCATGATGAACCAGGACAAAATCGATGCCGTTGTCGTCGGAGCCGATCGCATCGCCGCCAACGGCGACGTAGCCAACAAAATCGGAACCTACACCGTGGCCGTGCTGGCAAGAGAACACAGCATCCCGTTCTATGTCGCCGCGCCGTTTTCCACCATTGATCTTGAAACTCCCGACGGCAGCAAGATTCCCATTGAACAGCGCAACAAGAACGAAGTCACGCACATTGCAGGCAAGGCTATCGCCCCAGAAGGCGTCGAGGTGGAGAACCCAGCCTTCGACGTGACCCCGGCAAAGTATGTAACTGCGATCGTCACCGAACGCGGCATTGCCCGCGCTCCGTACGAAGATTCCCTGAGCAAGCTGGCTTTGGAGTCCGCCGGCGCCGCCAGCTAGCGAGCTCTGATTAGGTTCGATGTAGGCGCGGGTCTCGCGAGCCTGCCCTGAGCGAAGCCGAAGGGTGCGAAAACGTAGGATCTATAACTTAGGAACTCCAATGGAACTCACCGTCTATTCCGCCTTCTGGTGTCCCGATTGCCGCGAAGCCAAACGCTTCCTGAAGGACCACAACATCCCCTTCAAGGACATTGACATCGAAACCACCCCCGGCGCCGCCGACGAAGTGTTCGCTCACACCGGAAAAAGAGCCATCCCACAATTCGTGATTGATGGCGAGTGGGTCCAGCCTTACCGTCCCGGCGAGGGTTTCCTCTATGACGAGATGACAAAACGCCTGGGAATTACAGAACCTTAACCCCAGCCGTACATTGTCTTCCGTACCCTACAAGCCTCGCCTTCCAGGCGCGAAGATAAAGGACTGGATTCTGGCCGCCACGCCCCCTCGCGCCAGAGCAGGCTTCATTTTCATGGCCGAACCCGATCCCAGCAATCACGAAGAACCCGTCTCCGCCGCCTGGCATTCCGTGCTGCAGGGCGCGCTCGGCGTCTGCGTTCTGATTGCCACAGGTTTCATGGCGCATTACTACGCGCCTCCGCCCACCAACGATTTGCAGAACCAGGTGCAACAGCTCACGGCGCAGGTGCAGCAGCTCAAGCAGGCCGAAGCCATGCCGGCTCTGGTTCTGAACCGCTATCGCAATTCCATTTGCTATGTCTTCGGAGTGTTCCGGGTCAGCTTTCCCGGCCAGATCCCTTCTCTTCGAGCGCGCATCTCCGGCACCGGCTTTCTGGTGGCCGAGGGCATCCTCGCCACTAATCGCCACGTCGCCCAGCCCTGGTACGAAGACCCGGAGTCCGAAGCTCTGATCAAGCGCGGCGCCGTTCCCCAGCTCGAAAAATTGACCGCGTTTTTCCCCGGCCTGCCCACGCCCGTCAATGTCACGCCCGCCGCGTGGTCCGATCAGGGAGACATGGCCGTGCTCCAGATCGAAGATTCCCGCGCCGTCCATAAGCTGCGCCCCTTGCCGCTCGCCGAAGACGCCCCCAATCCCGGAGAACTCGTAGCCGTCGTCGGCTACCCCATGGGCGTTCTCGGCATGGTCGCGAAATCGCCGCCCCCGGTTTATGACCGCCTGGCCTACCGCCATGACGATCAGAGTGCCGCCAACGAACTCGCCGCGCTCTCCCTGATTCGCCCCTCCGCCACCTACGGTCACCTCGGCGACGTAGTCGGCGACAAACTCATCTACGACGCCCCCACCGCCCACGGCGGCAGCGGCGGCCCGGTCTTCAATTCTCGCGGAGAAGTCATCGGCATCAACGCCGCTTACATAGACGGTTTTTCCGGCGGAACCCTCGGCGTCTCCGTTCGCGCCCTCCGGCCCCTGATTGACGTAGCGAAGAAGCAAGGGACCGCAGCTCACTAGACCCGTTCAAGCCGGCTGCCCCACCCGTCGCGGTTTTCGACGGGTGGGAAGAACAATGCTGCGCGGGTGTGCCCCATTTCTCGCGTTCTGTGCGAGAAGTGGGATTGGAAACCAACGACACCAAGCTTCCCCTTACTTCTTCCCCGCCGCCTGCTTCTGCGCCTCCACCGTCCACGGCGGCACAATCCCATTCTCCCGCGCATAAGCCACCACCTGTCCCAGATGCTCGTGCGCGTCCACAACCAAAATGTAAACCACGTCCCCCGCATTCGCCTGCGGGCCCAGTTTCGGCAGCAGTTTCGCGAAATCCGCGTTACTCATGCCGTTGATCGCCTTCTGGGCAAACTCCCACGACTTATTCAACTCCTCGACGATCCGTGCTCTGTCGGTCGTGGATTTCTCAAACGTCTTCCCATCGAATCCCGCCGGGGCCGCAGTCCCCATGAGCTCCAGAATCCCATAGCGCTCGCCCGCCACGTGCAGAAACACTTCCGCAAACGATCGCGAGTCCGCCGAAGGCCGCCACGTAATTTTATCGGCGGGCAGCGCATTCGCCAGCTCCACAAACTTCTTCTGCACCCGCTCCAGGTCAAACAGCGACTGCCCCTTCATGTCATAACTCGGAGCAGTCTTGTCAGTCGCCGCATCCGCACCCTGCGCCGCCGCCCCAATCGCCCCAACTCCCAGGCTCGCCATAACAAGCACTGCTGTTAGAAACATTTTGTTCATGTTGTGATCCTCCTAAGAAAAGCCGCTGGCTCCCTTAGACGGGGACGCGGAAAATAGTCCTCGCCGGCGTACAACTTTTTACATGGATTCCGAGCCGGGACGCTGGGTGCCCCACGTCTCGCGGTTTTCGAGACGTGGGAGGGACCACGTGGGGACAGCCGAGCGAAGCTCGTCGCACCCTCAGTTGATAGCTTGCTCCCTCTAGAATCTCATCCTGAGCGAAGCTCGACCGCGCGCTCGGTTGGTAGCGCCGTGCCCTCTCCTAAACTGTCATCCCGAGCGCAGCAGGATGGTTCGCTCGCGAACCGTCCTGCGCAGTCGAGGGACCCCGTGTCTGCCGGGCCCCACCAACGGCCCCGCAGGGAATTCTCTCCGCGAACCGTGCCTGGCACCGCGGCGACTCCGCACGCTGAACCCATCAAGATGCAACCCGCCCTCCGGGCAACGACGTGACCTCGCACCCGGCACACCTCAGCCCCCGAAGGGGGCGGCATCCGTTAGCCCAGGACACAAATCTTGAAACCGACTTGACGCGCACACGACATCGCAAATATTCTTGCTAAGAAATCTGGGACGGGGAGCCGCGAAGCTCCTCGTCCCAAGCCTGACAAAAAGCGTCAGGGTTGTTTGTTAGTGCTTCAGTTGCTTGCGGAGAGGGCTGAGAATTCTTTGCCTACCAAAGGACCTCAGCCCGATCACGTGCGCATACAACCTGCGCCCGCACTCCATTAGCAACCACTTCTGCTCTTCTATTTTCGCCTTCATGCCCCGATCTTAGGCACGAACCTTATTGTGGATGGTGAGAGGTTCGTAGGAAAACGCAGAAGAAATGCAATTTTCTTTGGCATTAAAAGTGCTGTGCTAAAGTTGGGAGTTTAGCCTCTAACCTATTCTCTTTATTGACGTTGTACTCCACAGGGTAGTGCCAGCTTTTGCAGCCTCTTCACTCTGCATGAGAAGAAATTCCTGACGAATGTACTGCGGTCGTGGCCGAGTAATGGAGAAAACTGCCGATGCCTTTCACAAGCCGGGAATAAGGCGGAGACGGGGACGCTTGCCCAAACAAAAAGGGGTGGACGTCCCGTCTGCCCTTCGTTCCCCGCCGAGTTTCCTTCAGGCGCACAATTCGCTGGACGGGCGCGGCAATCTCAGAACATCATCCGGTATTTAGTGTCGTCCTTGCCCCGGCACGCCCCCGTGCCATGCCCGTTCATGCCGACAACAAATTCGCAATCGAGGATGCTACCTTTATCTCCCGTCAGAATGGCGGCTCCACGTCGAGCACCCGCAGTCGTTAGTCCGATTGAGTTGGCGTTACCAGACGCCGAGCCGGCGGGCGAATACACACTCGCATAGACGCTGCCCCAACTCACGTTGCCGCCTTGGACAACGGAGTATTCTCCCGTGAGGCTCTCGCCAGTCATGACGGAGGTTATCGTACCTCTGCTCCGACCATTGAACGTATACGTGAATGTGAACATCTGCCCCGTCGTGAGGTTGTAGACGTGCCCCGTCGCTGTCCTCGTGCAGGCACAGAGTATGAGAAGGACGACCAAAGCGGAGAGCAGGGCCAGTCTGCGTTTCATGCCGTCATCTTACTCGCCCCCGCCGAGAAAACAAATCAAACAGGCGGTCGGCTATTGTAGCCTTGGGACTTTCGAGGAACACGGCTTCACTTGGACGCCTGCCGCCGATGCAGCGAAGATTGGCCACCGCTTGGTGCCCCACCCGGTTTTCGACGGGTGGGCTAACGCGTCCTTCCCCAATCCACCCCTTCTCCCTCACATGCTCTTCCTCCAACCGCCGCAACCGCGCCGCCATAACGCCTTTTCTTCCCAAATACCCGACCACGCTGGTCGGGTCGTTGCGATCCACCACCGGCAACCGCCCTATGTTATTCCGCAGCATCTTCGCCGAAGCATCATGCAGCAACTCATCCGGATAAGTCACCACCAACTCGCGCGTGCTGGCATCATGCACAGTCACCGCACCGCTCGGATCCCGATCCAGAGCCCGCAGCACATCTCCGCGCGTAATAATCCCAGCGAGTTTCCCCTCGCCGTCCACCACCATCATCCCCTGATGCCCGCTCACCTCCGGATCGCGCCGTGCAATCCGCTCCGCCAGTTCCGCTACTTTCATCTCCGCCGCAATCTTCGGCACATCGCGGTCCATGGTTTCCTCAACCGCCATCTGGTGCAGAACGTCAGCTTCATATTCCTGGTGAATATGCAGCCCGCGTCGTGCCAGCTTCTCCGTCATGATCGACGCTTTGGGCATCAGCAGCATCGCAATGCCATCTGCGATCACGCTGACCAGCATCAAAGGCAACACTGAGTTGTAGTCGCGGGTAATTTCAAAAGCAAAGATGATAAAAGAAAACGTCGCCCGCGACGCCGCCCCAAACACTGCTCCCATGGCGACTAATGCGAATGCTCCCGCCGAGAGATTCGCCCACGGAAAAATTCGATCCATTCCCATGGCGTACACTCCGCCCATGGCCGCGCTTGACATGAACATCGGCGCCAGCAATCCGCCTGACGTGCCCGACCCAAGCGAGATCACCAGAGCCACTGCTTTTGCCACCATCACCACCACCAGCAGCTTCCACGCCAGGTTCGCATTCAGAATGTCACCAATCGTGTCATATCCCACGCCCAGAACCCGCGGCACAAAGTAGCCAATAATGCCCAGCCCAAGCGCGCCAATCGCCGGCCACCAGAGCTCATCAATAGGCAACTTCTCGAACTGATCCTCGGTCCAATACAAGAGCTTGCTGAAGCCAACTGCGGTCAATCCGCAAAGCCCACCCAGCAACAAATAAAACGGCAGCGCCCGCGGAATGCCAAAATCCATGGCCGCGACTTTGAACATCGGCCCCGCTCCCAGCAACTGCATGTGCACCGCAGTCGCCAGCGTGCTGGCGATGACCAGCGGAATAAACGACCGCGCCTTGAACTCAAACAACAGCAGTTCGATGGCAAGAATCACGCCCGCAATCGGCGTGTTGAACGTCGCCGACATCCCCGCGCCCGCGCCGCACGCCAGCAGAACTTTGCGCTCCGACGCCGTGGTGTGGAATATCTGCCCGACCAATGAACCAAAAGCCCCGCCGGTCTGAATGATGGGACCTTCCGCGCCGAACGGGCCGCCCGTCCCAATCGCGATGGCCGCCGAAAGCGGTTTCAGAATCGCCACTCGTGGCTCGATTCGGCTGCGGTTGATCATTACTGCTTCCATGGCCTCGGGAATGCCGTGTCCTTTGATTTTGGGCGATCCGTATTTCGCCATGAAGCCGACAATGATGCCGCCAATCACCGGCATCAGGATGACCCACAGCCCGAGTTGATTGTGGCGCGCGCTGATGAAGTCAGCGGCCAAACGATGGTAGAAAATGATGTTGGTGAACAGTCCGATCAGCTTGTAGAGGATGAATGCGATCAGCCCGGCCAGCAGACCGACTCCGGCCGCCAGGAATGAGATCAGAGCCATGCGGAACTGTGCCGGCTCCGCCAGGTTCGCGCTGCCGCTTTGCATCCCCGAGGCAACTATCGTGGACCGGGATGCGCCGTGACTTTCTGTCATAGGATCTTTCGCGACTGATTCTTTTTCCTCAAAGATGCGCTGGTACGGTCCCTCCCCTCACCCCTGCGCGACTCTCGAGGGTGCCCCGTCCAAGCTCCGCTTGGGCGGGGACTTTCCCTCGGGCGGTCGCTTTTTCGGGGGGCTGGCTTTCTTGCTCTTTCCACTCGAGTCTTCTGCAGATTGCATGACTCGCAACAGAGCTGCAACCAGTAACGGTCCCTGCGTTCGCAACTCAGCCCGATGATGCAGGGACAACCCCCGCAACACCCGCTCGCCCTTGGGAGTCAGAGACAGCAAAACCTCCCGCTGATCCCCGCCGCCACGCACGCGGCGGATGTAACCTCTCGCCGCCAGCCGGTTCGCCAATTCTACTGTGCTGTGATGCCGAAGCTGCAACCGCTCCGCCAGTTCTGCCACTCGCGGCCGGGCGCCCTTCGGCAAACCTTTCAAAGCCAGCATCAACTGGTGCTGTCGCGGCTCGATCCCGGCTTTGCGCGCCGCCCGCTCACTGAACGAAAGAAAACGCCGGATCTGATGGCGCAACTCGGCCAGCGCTTGATAGTCAGCAGGAGTAAGTTTCCCTGTCATCTAAATAGTTATATCGTATCACGATATATACAGGTTTATAAATTGTCATCCCGAGCGCAGCCGGACGGTTCGCTTTGCGAACCGGCCCGCGCAGTCGAGGGATCTGCATTTTGGCTTCCCGCTGGTCATCACCCTCCCCATCCATTTAAAATTCCTAGTCCAATCAATTTCAGCGGCAGGCAAGAGGTGCAAGTCGTGATCTCACGTTACACCCGCCCCGAGATGGGCAAGATCTGGAGCGACGAAAACCGCTTCCGCGCATGGCTCAAGGTGGAAGTTGCCGCCACCGAGACGCTCTCTGAAGCAGGCCTGGTGCCGAAAGCCGCCGCCAAGGCCATCCGCGAGCGCGCCGATGTCAATGTGCAACGCATCCACGAAATCGAAGCCGAAGTCCGCCACGACGTCATCGCCTTCACCACTGCGGTCGCCGAAATCGTCGGCCCGGACTCTCGCTGGTTTCACTACGGCCTCACTTCGAATGACGTGGTAGATACCGCGCAGGCCCTGTTGGTCGCCCAGGCCTCCGCCATCATCGCTGCTGACTTGCAGCGGCTCTCGGATATCCTCGAGCGCCGCGCCTGGGAATTCAAAGACACGCCCATGGTCGGGCGCACTCATGGCATTCACGCCGAGCCCATCACGTTCGGACTCAAACTTGCCAACTGGTACTCCGAGGTGCAGCGCAACATCGTCCGCTTTCAACTCGCGGCGGAAGACATGCGCGTGGGCAAGTTGTCAGGCGCCGTAGGCACGTTGGCGCATCTTGACCCCGAGCTCGAGGAGAAAATCTGCGCCCGCCTGGGATTGAAGGTTGCCGCAGTTTCTTCGCAAGTCATTCAGCGCGACCGCCACGCTCACTACCTGGCGACGCTGGCCGTGATCGCATCCACGCTGGACAAGATTGCAACCGAGATTCGCCACTTGCAGCGCACCGAAGTCCGCGAAGCGGAAGAATATTTCAGTGAAAAACAAAAAGGGTCGTCGGCCATGCCGCACAAACGCAACCCTGTCACCTTCGAACAGATCAGCGGGCTGGCGCGCGTGGTGCGGTCGAACGCGCAGGCAGGATTTGAAAACGTTGCGCTGTGGCACGAGCGCGACATCTCGCACTCATCGGTTGAGCGCATCATTTTGCCTGACTCCACTACCCTGGTGGATTACATGCTGCACAAGACGGCCAATCTCGTGGACACCATGTTTGTCTATCCCGAGCGCATGAAAGCTAACCTCGAGAGCACCGGCGGGCTGGTGTTCAGCGGGCAACTGCTGCTGGATTTAGTGGAGCACGGAGTCTCGCGCGAGGACGCTTATCGCATGGTGCAAGGCCACGCCATGCGCGCGTGGAAAGAGGATTTGAATTTCCGCGACCTGATTTTGAAAGATAAAGAGATTACCAGCCGCGTGCCGCGGGAGCAGATCGAGCGCGCCTTCGATCTCAAGCGTCAGTTGCGCAACATCGACCGCATCTTCGCGCGGGTGTTTCCGGATCGCGCGAAACCGGCCACGGGCGCGGCTTCCAAAAGACAAACAAAGCAAAGCAAGCCTCGCTAAACGCGGCCTGCTTTACTCATCGCTCAGCGGTTTCTTCGGCGTCAAGTGACAAGCGTCGTGAAAGCGCGCCAGGTCCAGCCCGGCGGGTGAAAACTCCGCGATCTGCGCCCCTCGCGGCGTGCGGAATTCCACGTTGAAAACCTGCGCGCTGATCATGGCGCGCACCGTGTCCTTGTCCATGGAAAGGAACGCGCCGCGGTCCCAGTTCCAGTCGCGGTGGAAGTGACGGTCATCCGCGCGCACGAAGACCCGCATCTGCGGCTGGCCCCAGAAGCCGGGGAACTCGGGCCGGCCCAGTCTGCCGTTGGGGTGAAAGTCACCCTGCTTGTACTTGCCGTGGTCGCAGAAGATCTGGACGATGGCGTTCTCTTTGCCATCGCGCAACATGTTGGTGGACGTGAGCGCGAAGCGGGCCCGGTTGTAGCCGGTCATGGGGTCCACGTTGTCGTATTCCATCCATGTTCCGCCGGCGCTGACGCCGGCGGGCTCGGCGCACAAGGAGACCACGGCTACGCACAGCAGAATAAAGCTCGCAAAGAACATCTTCGCCGCGAAGTTGCGGCGGGTGGCGCTCGGGACGACCTGCGTTTCCTTCAATTTCCCCTCCTGATGTTAACCAGACGACGATGTAAGAGCAGACTTCCAGGTATATCGTAACCCCTCCGGGAAGGGAAAGTTGCGGGGTTGTTTGGCCCGGGGATGCACGCAAATGTTCCTCGTGGAACATTTGCGGGGTGCCGGGGTTGTGGGGTTGCCAGATACGACGCGGCGGGGGCGCCCCTCGCTGCTATCCAATCAAGGTCTCGCGGCTTTTGCGAGGCCTGGGAGCCACACGGTGAGGGTTAGGCGAAATCGATGTGTTCCATGTGGAACATTGGTGCGAAAATGAAAATGTTCCACGTGGAACACATCGTCATCACGATCTGAGCTATACAAGACTGTGATGACATCTAAGGCCAAGACAACAAAGGGTAAAGAGGACGGGTTTTGCGAACGGCGCGGAGTTACGCGAGGTCACTTCCATGTACAGTGATGTACGTACATCAATATGCGTAATAAACTGTCGTAGCCTGCTGTGCTGGTGAGGGTTAGAGTGGTCAAGGAGCCGCGCGGCACTCAGTTATCTTGCGCGGGGTACGCTCAAGGATGGGGTGGTGTCCGGAGGTTCCCACCCGTCGAAAACCGCGACGGATGGGGCAGCCTTTGTGTGGGTGGGCCAGCCCCCTGAAATCGCGTCAATCCCCAAGGCACGAGGCCAGCTTACGCGTTGCGACTTCCCCACTCAAGCCAAAAGACGGCTTGAGTGGGCCACCCGTCCGAGCTTACTTCACGGCTGCGAGGAGTGACGGCTATAGTAACGAACTATCAATCCGATACCTCCTAGCAGGATTGGAATAGCCAAGATCCATCCCAAGGAGCCCATGCCGGGCATTTCGATTAGGGCTATGACGGACGCGAGGATGGCCACTGACCAAGTAACACAAGCAAACACCGGGGAGATGAATCGGCCTTCCAGATAGCCGATCGAGCACCAAACCGCCAAAAATATGAATGACGCGAGGTACGGATGCGCCTTGACAATCCAGTCCATCACCTTACACCCCCCAATAACTTTCTCGGTCCTTTTTTCCCGAACGACTCTTGATTCGGTTCCCCCCGCCGCAGCTCGGTGGCCCCTCGCCAAAGCCTAGAAAGTGTTGGTCGCGCCGCTTACGTTCCGGCAGACATATCCCGCCTGGACATCATAGAGCGTTGCAAGCCCTGTTGGTATCAAAAACGCTCCTGAGACCTCACCGGCAGTTGCGCCCGCCCGGAGAGCCAGCCCACCAAAGGTAATCTTGCCAAATTCAAGTAGCGCGGTTGTTGCTCCTCCTTGTTTGGAAAAAGTATTGAAGAGGCTGAAGTGTGAGACGAACGGTTGCGCACCGGCTCCGTATGTGGCGTTCAGAAACGACGACTGGCATTGTTGGTTCGCCTCAAAATTGGGTCCGGGGTTCTGTCCGTTGTTTGCGGCCTGCGCGTCGCAGATCGGCATGCAGTTCGCCCCGGGCGGCGAAACCCCCAAGATGTCCCAGACGCTGATCCCTTGCGATGGCAGGCCGCAGGGCAAGCCGAGCGACTCGCCGCCGCAGAGGTACGAGGGGCCAAGGCCGCTCCACTCGGCCAACATCGGGTCGCTCAACTGGGACAAGAGAATGCCCTGCATGCCTGAAAATGGATTCAGGAAGTCGCAATTATTCAGCAGACCTCCTCCGTTCATGTCGTCGCAGCCGAAGGTATAGTAGCCGGCATAGGCCAACGGCCCTACCCGGAACAGT
>Ga0210394_10006088_pt1 | contig 13195 bp, 10 predicted proteins | sample IncBWC12MmetaG_FD_160121 | JGI IMG/M metagenome (GOLD analysis project Ga0210394, IMG submission 160121) | Forest soil microbial communities from Barre Woods Harvard Forest LTER site, Petersham, Massachusetts, United States - Inc-BW-C-12-M | ecosystem: Environmental > Terrestrial > Soil >...
GATCCAGTCATCGCCGCTATAGGTGCCGCCGGACCGCACGGCGAGGATGCGCGGCACATCGAGACTGCCACTGTCGTCGAGTCGGCGCGAAGAGCCGCCAGTTGCATTGGCGATCGGCGCCAGAACCTCCGGCGTCGAAGTGACTTCGGCGAATTCCCGCGGATTGGCCGGGCCGATATTGGTGAGCGCATTGAGCTTGCCGTCGGTGGCGCGCCACAGCCCGAGCTCGTCGGCGACGATGCTCTTTTCCCACACGCCCGGTTCTGTCGGCTCGAGCTTGAGCGTGCGCGACGCGCCCGAGGGCGAGGTCAGCGTCACGTCGGCGGCGCTGTCGGCCATGGTCTGCCGCTGCGCCACCAGATTATGACCGCTCATTTTGAGCCGCAGCGCCTCTTCTTCGAGATCGGGCTCCTTCATCAGCCAATGCGACAGCCGGCGCAGCAGGTCGAGATGCGGGCCGCCGCCTTCAAAACCGCGCGCCCACAGCCAGATGTGATCGGACAATAGCAGCGCGACGCGGCCGTCGCCTTCGCGCGACAGCACCAAGAGCGGCTTTGCGTCCGGGCCCTGCATCACCGTCGTGCCGGTAGCGTTTCTGGTATCGACGACGCGGAACCACTCGCTCCATTTCGGCGGATTGGAGTCGGCGCCATCGAGGCCGCGTGTCACCGGATGGCGCCGGCCAAGCTCGGTCAGGCTCGGCCGGAACGCCTGATCGGTGACATTGCCATCGGGTTCTGCCGGCAGGATGGCGTCGAGCGGCGTGCGCCACAGGCTGGTCTGGCTCGCATAATCGGGCCCGGCCGCGACCAGCACCGCGCCGCCGTCGCGGACATAGCGGGTGATGTTGTCGAAATAGATGATCGGCAGCACGCCTTGCCGCGCATAGCGGTCGAAGATGATGAGCTGGAATTCGCTGATCTTCTGCTGGAACAGCTCGCGGGTCGGAAATGCGATCAGCGATAATTCATTGATCGGCGTGTTGTCCTGTTTTTCCGGCGGGCGGAGAATGGTGAAATGCACGAGATCCACGGAGGCGTCGGACTTGAGCAGGTTGCGCCAGGTCCGCTCGCCGGCATGGGGCTCGCCGGAGACCAGAAGCACGCGCAGCTTGTCGCGCACGCCGTCGATGGTGACCACGGCGCGGTTATTGACCGTCGTGAGCTCGCCAGGCAGCGGCGCGGCTTCGATCTCGACGATGTTCTGGCCGCCGTGCGGGATGGCAATATCGACATTCTGCGGAATGCCGACCGGAACGGTGCGGGTTTCGATGACGTCGCCGTCGCGGCGCACTGTCACCGCGGCGCTGGTTTCCTTGGCGCCCTGGTCTTCGACCTTATAAGTAATGGTCTGCGACTGGCCGACGATGCCGAAGCGCGGCGCGGCGATCAAGGCGACGCGGCGGTCGCGCTCGTCCTTGGTGCCAGTGATGAGCGCATGGATCGGCGCGGCGAAGCCGAGCGCGCCGGCATCCTGCGGCACGTCGTGCACTCGGCCGTCGGTGATCATGATGACGCCGGCGACGCGGTCGGTCGGTACGTCGGCGAGCGTGGTGCCGAGCGCGGTGAACAGCCGCGTGCCGTCGGTCTCGCCGTCGGACTGGCCGGCTTCGACCACGCGCACGTCGAGGCCCGGAATGTGGCTCAGCCGTTCGACGACCGCGGCGCGCGCCGCTTCGGTCTGCTGCGTGCGGTCGCCGAAATTCTGGCTCGGGCTCTTGTCGACAACCACCACGGCGACCGAGGAAAGCGGATCGCGGTCCTCGCGGGTGAGCGAGGGATTGGCCAGCGCCAGCACGACCAGCCCGAGCGCCAGCGCGCGGATCGTGGCGCCGCGGCTGCGCGACACGAACAGCAACAGCGCCAGGATGACGGTCGCGGCGATAGCCGCCCACAATATGGGCTCGGCGACGAGTGGGGCGAACGCAATACCGAGATTCATGCTCAGCAGGCCAGGATGGGTTTATCGCGCGTCATGAGCGCCACGCCGGATCGGCGGTCGAGTTTCTTCCGCATTCCACCTCTCTTCGGACGGCGCCGTAAGGTCCGTGCCTGGCACGATCATGACAGTGCCAGCCATGCAACCCCACGGATCGCGCTTTTGCGATGGCGCCACCGACGCCGGGGATCGGGTTGAGCGGCGCGAAGTTATTTTGCGTTTGCTCATGGCCATCTCCTTCGCATCGCCCTATTGCCCCAACCGCTCCAGCAGCGCCGGCACGTGCACCTGATCGGCTTTGTAATTGCCGGTCAGCGTGTACATGACGATGTTGACGCCGGCGCGGAACGCGAGGTCGCGCTGGCGCGGCTCGCCTTCGACCATCGGCAGCATCGATTGGCCGTCGGGCCGCGTCGCCCAGGCACCGGCGAGATCGTTCGAGGTGATGATGATCGAGGACACGCCGTCGCCGCCGCGGGCCGGGCGATCGGAGCGGTCTTCATCCACGTTCGGCAGCGCCTCGACCCACAACTGGCCGGTGTTGAAGCGGCCGGGGAAGTCGCGCAGCAGATAAAACGTCTTGGTCAGGACGTGATCGCGCGGCACCGGCTCGAGCTCGGGCAGATCGAGCGAGGACAGGATTTTGCGCAATTCCAGCATTCCCGGGCTTCGCGTCTCGCCGCCTGGACCGGGCGGCGCAACCACGGCATCGCGGGTGTCGAACAGCACGGTGCCGCCGTCTTTCATGTAGGTGTCGATGCGCTTCAAGGCGGCTTCGGTCGGCCGCGCCGCGCCCGGCGCGATCGGCCAATAGATCAGCGGATAAAACGCCAGCTCGTCGCGCGTGATGTCGAGGCCGATCGGGTCGCCGGGCTCGAGCGCGGTGCGCTGCGCCAGGAAAAGCGTCAAGCCGGCGAGGCCGGCTTTGCTGATGGCATCGACCTCGGCATTGCCGGTGACCACATAGGCGAGCTTGGTCTCGAGCGCGGAAGCCGGCACATTGCCGACCCGCACGTCCTCGGCACGCGCCTGGTTCAGCGTCAGCGCGAGAACCGCGATGAAAATCGCCATCGCGGCGGTGGCGCGCGAAAAGCGCGGAATAAGGCGTTGAATGCCGCCGCCGAGGAACAGCACCACCGCGGTATCGAGCAGGAACAGCGCCAGCGCGGCAAGCAGGATCGGTCCGCGCAAATCCTGCGGCTCGCTGATGCGATAGATTTCATGGCGCGCATTGGGAAGCGGCGTGAAATCGAGCGGCGCCAGGCGATCGGCGGGGGCCAGCGTGTTGACGGCGATGAGACCCTCGGCCGAGCCATAGAAGCCCGGCGGATGATCCGCCGTGGCGCTTGCGGCATAGTCCGACGGCACCGGCCGTGCGGTCGGCGACGGCGCGGTGAAATTGCCGAAACCGTCGAGCACGCGGCTCGGCGGCACCACTTCGCGCACGCTTTTGGTCTCCGCCTTGGCGGCGTCGGTGATGCTGGTGGTGCCGGCGAGCGCCACGATGCGGCGAAGCATTTCGACGAAAGCGCCGGACAGCGGCAGATCGGACCAGCGGGTGTCGCCGGTAACGTGGAACAGCACGATCAAGCCCTTGCCGCGGCGCGCGGCGGTGACCAGCGGCGTGCCGTCGGCCAGCGTCGCCCAGGTATTGTCGCTCAAAGTGGCGTCCGGTTCCGCCAAGACCTGGCGCGTGACGGTGACGTCGCCCGGCACCGCCATGCCGTTGAACGGGCTCTCGCGGGAAAATGCGGCAAGAGGCTGCGGCTTGTCCCAGCTCAAACTGCCGCCGAGAATGCGGCCGCCGCGCCGCAATTTCACCGGCACAAGATCGTCGTCGGACGCGGCCAGCCGCGGGCCGGCGAAACGCACCAGCACGCCGCCGTCCTCGACCCAGCGCGCCAGCCGATCGTGGGCGTCGCCGGTGACATTGCCGACGTCGGCCAGGATCAGCATGGGCAGGTTCTGATCGAGGAAATGCGCCACCGCGTCCGCCGGCGCCTCGCCTTGCGCAAGCCGCACGTCGGCGAACGGATTGAGCGCACGCGCGATGTAATAGCTCGACGACAACAGCGGCTCCGCCAATTCGACGCTGGCGCCGGAGGCGATGCCGACGGTGCGGCGGCGCCAGCGCTTGTCGAGCAATTGCACGGCGCCGGCGGAGCGCTCGCCGGAAATCTCGATCCGGGAAATGTCGTTGCGGATCTCGACCGGCAGCGCGAATTGCGCTTCGGTCTCGCGCGCGTCCGACTTGAACGCAAAGGCCGCTTCGCCGAGCGGCAGGCCCTTCAAATCGAGCGCGCGCGCCGTGCCAGTGTCCGCGGCGTCGGTCGAGGCGCGCAACACCTTGACGCTCAAGGCGCCCGCGGCATTGTCGGCCGCGGCCAGCGCGTGAGCGCCGGCAATGCCGCCGTCGATGATGGTGATCGGGCGATTGTCGAGGGTTTCTGCCAGCGCCTGGATGAAGTCCGCGCCGCGGCCGACATCGGTGCCGTCGGACAGCCACACCAGATCGACGTCATGCACGGCGTTAAGGAACTGGGCAATCGCCGGCAGCGCTTCCGAACGATCGACCGTGTGCGGCTTCGGCTTCATCTGATTCAGGCGCACGCGCGCCGAGCCCGCGGGCTCGAGCGAAATGTCACGCGTGCCTTCCGACAGCGGAATGAGCGCCACGGCGCGGCGATCGTCCTCGGCGCGGGCGATGATGTCGTTGGCGGTGCGCACGCGGGCGTCCCAGGTGGCCGCAGCCGCCCAGCCGTCGTCGATCATGATTCCGATCGGGCCGCGCGAACTCGACGCCGCCAGCGGCGGATGCCATAGCGGGCCGGCGGCGGCGATGATGACCAAAGCGGCGAGCGCGAGCCGCATCAAGGTGAGCCACCACGGCGTGCGGGCCGGCGTTTCTTCTTTGGGCGCGATTTCGAGCAAGAGCCGCGTCGGCGGAAAATCGATGCGGCGCGGTCGCGGCGGAATGAGCCGCAAGAGCCACCACAGCACCGGCAGCGTCAACAGGCCGATCAGCACGAGCGGCTCGGCAAAGCCGATGGGCAATCCGCCAATCATGCCGTCACCGTCGCCTGAGCCGCCGGCCGCGGCCGAAACTCGCTATCGGCCGCAGCGGCGCCGATGCGGGCATGCAGCGCCAGCAAAAGGTCGCTTGCCGGCCGGTCGGTGCGGTGGATGGTAAAGCTCCAGCCGAGACGGTCGGTCTCGGCGCGGATTTCGGCGCGGTGGCGCGCAACGCGCGCGGTGTAGTTGTCGCGCCAGGTCTCGGCGCGGCCGGCGGTGATGCGGCCGCCGCCTTCCGGCTCGACGAATTCGATGCGGCCCCAGTACGGAAACGTCTCTTCGGCCGGATCGACGATCTGAACCACATGACCGCGGGCGCCGCTGCCGGAAAGTTGCGTGATGGTGCGCCGCACGTCGCTTATTTCGCTCCACAAATCGGACAGCAGCACGACTTCGGCAAGCGGGGAGGGCGCGAAATTCGGCGGCAGGCTTGCACGCTCGGCGCGATCGTGGGCGATCGCCTGCGCCATCCGGTCGACGACATTGCGGCTGCCGGTCGGCCGCGTCAGGCCGGGAATGCCGACGCGCTCGCCGGCGTCGACCAGAACCTCGGCGAGCGCCAGCGCGATGACCAGCGCGCGGAAAAGTTTGGAGTCGCGAACCAGCGGCGAGGCGAAATTCATCGACGGCGAACGGTCGGGCCAGATCCACACCGTGTGTGCGGCTTCCCATTCCAGCTCGCGCACATAGAGATGATCGTCGCGCGCCGAGCGCCGCCAATCGACCCGCGACGCCGGCTCGCCGGATATGAAGCGGCGGTACTGCCAGAAATTCTCGCCGGGTCCGGCGCGGCGGCGGCCGTGCAGGCCGTGGATCACGGTCGCCGCCACCCGCCGCGCTTCCAGAATGAGCCGCGGCATGCTGGCGGCCAATGTCCGCCCGGCGCCGACCGCTCGTCCAACCGCCGCGCTGTCCTGATAGGTGCGCTGGGGCTCGGCCGCCATCCGCTATCCGATCCGCGACTTCAGGCGGCCGACGACGGCTTCGATGCTCTCGCCCTCGGCGCGTGCGGTGAAGGTCAGCGCCATGCGGTGCTTGAGCACCGGTTCGGCAAGGTCCAGCACGTCGTCGATCGACGGCGCGAGACGGCCGTCGAGCAGCGCGCGGGCGCGCACCGCAAGCATCAGCGCCTGGCTGGCGCGCGGGCTCGGTCCCCAGGAGATCAGCTTGGCGGCTTCGCCGCCTTCGGGTCCCGGCCGCGCCGAGCGCACCAGCGCGAGAATGGCTTCGACCACGGATTCGCCGACCGGCAGCCGCCGCACCAGCCGCTGCGCCGCCATCAGCTCTTCCGCTGTCATCGCCGGCTTGGCGCGGGTTTCGTCCGAGCCGGTGGTCTCGAACAGGATTTTGCGTTCGGCATCGCGGTCGGGATAGCCGACGTCGATCTCCATCAGGAAGCGATCGAGCTGCGCTTCGGGCAACGGATAGGTGCCTTCCTGCTCCAGCGGATTTTGCGTCGCCAGCACGTGGAACGGCTTTGGCAGATCGTGCCGCGTGCCGGCGATGGTGACGTGCTGTTCCTGCATCGCCTGCAGCAGCGCCGACTGGGTGCGCGGGCTGGCGCGGTTGATCTCGTCGGCCATCAGGAGCTGCGCGAATACCGGGCCGGGCAGGAAGCGGAAGCTGCGCTTGCCGGTCTGGCTTTCCTCGAGCACTTCGGTGCCGAGAATGTCCGACGGCATCAGGTCGGGCGTGAACTGGATACGCCGCGCGTCGAGGCCGAGCACCGTCCCTAAGGTTTCGACCAGCTTGGTCTTGGCGAGGCCGGGCACGCCAAGGAGCAGCGCGTGGCCGCCGGACAGGATGGTGACGAGCGCCTGCTCGATCACCTGGTCCTGGCCGAAGATCACCGTGCCGATCGCGGCCTTGGCCGCGGTCACATGCGCCGCGGTCGATTCGGCGGTCCGCACGATCATGTCTTCGAGCTTTTCGAGACCATCTCCGCCAGCAATGGGCATGGCTAACTCCTTGTCTTTGGGCCGTATTCTTGCACCGGAAGAGATCCGCGCTATATGCACGAATCTAGGGCAGCCAACATTGCACTGCTATTGGGCACACATCATGCAATATACACGCCAGCCCGCGGCAACGCAGAGCTTGCGCTGATTCTTCATCCACAGGGATCACAACTTGGAAAATGGCGGCCGGATGCAGGTTGGCGATCGCAATACCTCGAATAATCTCGCCCCCGGACTCATGTCCGGATGGTAGGTTCCAGGCAAACCATGGCGAAGGAAGGGCAACCCGGCCTCGAGGCGATCACAGGCGCGCTAGCGCGCGCCGGCGCCAAGGGGCCGCCGCCGGTCGAGCGCTGGAACCCGCCGTTCTGCGGCGATCTCGACATGCGCATCGCCGCCGACGGCACGTGGTTCTATCTGAAAACGCCGATCGGCCGGCCGGCATTGGTAAAATTGTTCGCTTCCGTGCTCAAGCGCGAGGGCGACCGCTACTTCCTGGTCACGCCGGTGGAGAAGTGCGGCATCAAAGTCGATGACGCGCCGTTCCTCGCCGTCGAGCTCAATGTCGAGAATGGCGCCGAAGGCCGCGTGCTGCACTTCCGCACCAATGTCGACGATTGGGTGTCGTGCGGGCCGCAACACGCGCTGCGCTTCGAGCCGGAAGCCGGCACCGGCGGGCTGAAGCCTTATCTGCATGTGCGCCGCGACTTGTGGGCGAAGGTGACGCGGACGCTGTTCTTCGATCTCGTCGAGATCGGCGAGGAGCGCGAGGTCGACGGCAAGGCGATGTTCGGCGTCACCTCGATGGGCGCGTTCTTCGCCATGGCGCCGGCCGAACAGGTGAGGGATTTTGCGTGAACGACCAAGCGGCATCATCGGTACGTCCGGCGACGGCGGATTTTTTCGAACGCGCGCGCGCGCGTCTCAATCTCGACGCGCCACAGGCGCTGACCGATCCGGCGGCGCGAGGCGTGCGCCGCGGCGATCTCGATCTCGATCCGGTCTTATGGGAACGCGCCGGCGTTGCCGCCACCAAGCCGGCCGCGGTGCTGGTCCCGATCATCGATCGTAGCGAGCCGACCGTGCTGCTGACATTGCGCACCGCGGAGCTTACGAGCCACGCCGGGCAGGTCGCCTTTCCCGGCGGCAAGATCGACCCGAGCGATGAGAGTCCGGTCGCGGCGGCGCTGCGCGAAGCGAAAGAGGAGATCGGGCTTAAACCCGTGCTGATCGAGCCGATCGGCTATCTCGATCTCTATCTGACCTTTTCCGGCTTTCGCATTCTGCCGACGGTGGCGCGGGTCAAGCCTGATTTTTCGCTCACGCTCAATCCGTGGGAGGTGAAAGAAACGTTCGAGGTGCCACTCGAATTTTTGATGACGCCCGGCAATCACCAGCGCAAGACGCGCGACTGGAAGGGAATTCCGCGGGATTATTACGCGATTCCGTTCGGCGACCGCTACATTTGGGGCATCACCGCGGGTATCTTGCGGAATCTGTACGACCGGATTTACGGCGCATGATCAGGCCAATCTTCACCGAGATCGGGCTGTTCCTCACCCCGTTCGTGATCTACGCGGCGTTCCTGATCGCGACGCGCGCCGGCGTCCTTGACCCAGTGTCGTGGACGCTGCGGCGCATCACCGGCCTCGTCATCGTGTCTCTTCTCCTGATGATCGGCAGTTTCCTCTTGCTGGCGCAATTCTCCGGCGCGCCGCCGGGCTCGACCTATGTGCCGGCCCATGTCGACAGCGGCAAGTTCGTGCCGGGAACGACGCGATGACGGACGGCGCGCATCTCAGCAACGCCGCCTGGCTCAAGGAGTCTGAGATCGCCCGCCTGCTCGCGCTGCTCGATCGCGACGGTGAGGAAGCCCGTGTCGTCGGCGGCGCGGTGCGCAATGCGTTGATGGAACTGCCGGTCGGCGAGATCGACGTGGCGACCACGGCGCTGCCGCAAGAGGTGGAGCGGCGCGTCCAAGCGGCGGGCTTCAAGGCGAAACCGACCGGCATCGAGCATGGCACGGTGACGGTCATCATCGACGGCCGGCCGTTCGAGGTGACGACGCTGCGCCAGGACGTCGAAACATTTGGCCGCAAGGCCAAGGTGGTGTTCGGCCGCGACTGGAAAGCGGATGCCGAGCGGCGCGATTTTACCATCAACGCGCTGTCGGTGTCGGCCGACGGCAAGATTTACGATTATGTCGGCGGCCTTGCCGACATCGCCGCGCACCGGGTGCGGTTCATCGGCGATCCGGGGCAGCGGATTGCCGAAGACTATCTGCGCATCCTGCGGTTCTTCCGCTTTCACGCCTGGTACGGCAACGGCGCGCCCGACGCCGACGGATTGCACGCCTGCATCGCCGCGCGCGCTGGCCTCGAAACATTGTCGCGCGAGCGGGTGCGGATGGAAGTGCTGAAGCTGTTGCTGGCGCCGCACTCGACGCCGACGCTCGCAGTGATGGCCGAAGCCGGCATTCTCGGCACCGTGCTCGGCGGCGTGCCGCTGCTGGCGAGCTTCGAGAACATGGTGAAAGTCGAAGCGGCGATCGGTGTCGAGGCTGACGCAACGCGGCGCCTCGGCGCGCTCGGCGTCGCTGTGATGGAAGACGCGGAGCGGCTGTCGCAGCGGCTGCGGTTATCCAATGCCGAGTTCGAACGGTTGATGGCGCTGGAATATTGGTGGCGCGTGCGGCCCGCGGCCGGCGAGCACGCCGCGCGCGTTTTGCTCTATCAGCTTGGGCCGGCATCGTTCACCGATCGCGTGCTGGTCGCCTGGTCGCGCTCGGATGCCGGCGCGGCCGACCGTAGCTGGCACGACCTCGCGACCCTACCGCAGCGTTGGATCGCGCCGCGTTTTCCGCTCAAGGCGACAGATTTTTTCAGCCGCGGCGTGCCGAAGGGGCCGGAAATGGGCGCGGCGCTACGCGCCGCCGAACAGGCCTGGATCGACGCGGATTTTCCGCAAGACCGCGCCGCAATCGATGCGATTACCGATCAGGCCGTTCGTTCTGCGCGGTCGTAGAAGGCCGGTTGCATCTGCGATCGCAAGGCTCTTCTAAGATAGCGCAGCCCACAACATTGCGAGCCCCGAGCAGAGCAGCAGGCCATCTACAATATGTTGGAAAGTGGTGATCGGCATGCGCTGCACCACCGCTTTTCCGGCGAAAGCGCCCGCCATGACTGATGCACCAATGATCAGGCCTTTGAGGATGGAACTGAATGGAAGCGCTCCGAGCTGCCGGAACGTGGCGACTTTGCTGACCATGAGTGCGAGAGAACTTGCCGCTTCGGTCGACAAAAACGCGCCCTTGAGCAAGCCGTAGGAGGTGAAGGCCGGTACGCTGAGCGGCCCGGTGGAGATGACGATGCCGGTAATAAAACCGATGACGGCCCCGGCGAGCGAAAGTTGCCATAGCCGCAGCTGGAAATCCATCTTTGTCAGCAAGCGCCGGCCGGGGATCATCGCCAGAAAGAATAGTCCGAGCGCAATATCCACGACGCGGGATGGCAAGATTAGAAGCGTGCGCGCTCCCAGCGCGGCCGCGGGAACGCCGGTGATCGAATAAGCGGCAAAAGCTCTCCAGTTTACTTCCCGCCACCACGCCAAGACCTTTCCGATGTTGGACATCAGCGCGGCGATCGCCATGATCGGGACCGCTTGCTTGGGGCCAAACTGAAACACCAGGATCGGCAACAGCATGATCGATGCGCCGGTGCCGACGATTCCACTCAACGTGCCTGCAATGAGCCCGACAGCCAGGACAAAGATGTAAATCGTCATCGAGCCCCTTCGCCGAAGAAGCTGTGGTGGTGCGCCAGTGATCAGGGGAGCTGTAGCACCGTTCGCGAAGCGGTCGCTACGCCTGCGGCAGCATTGAGCTTGCCGAGGCGATCACGACGCTCGGGCGCGCAACGCGCGCAGCCGCCGCCGGCTGCCCGCGGCGACATCCCGCAGTCGCGGCCGCACGCGGGCCATCATGCGGCGCGGGCGCATGCGCTCGACCTGCATTTCGTTGCCGCGCCAGACAAACTCGCTGCCGCCGAGCGCCTTGAAGAACAGCACCGGCAAAAGGCAATCGCGCATCAGCCCGTAAAACGGATAGAGAAACGGCAAGTGCCATTCGGCCGTCGCCGCGAGCAGCATCTCGCCGCCATACCAGATCGTGCCGAGCGCGCCCGCGCCCAGCGCCGGCGATAGCCCTGCCGCGCTCACCACGATGGCTGCCGCCATCATCGGCAGCACGCCGCCGGCCAGAACTTCCGGCAGGAAGTAGGGCAGAAAACTTGCACGCCGCAGCCGCGCCCAGCGCACCTGACGATTCCAGACCTCCGCGGCGCCGCGCCAGCCAAGCGGCTGCACGAACGGGCGATCGACCAGCCGGACGTTGAGGCCGGAGCTGCGCACGATCTTGGTGGCTGCGGCGTCTTCGGCGACTTCTTTGCCGAGCGCCGCGATGCCGCCCGCGCGTTCGAGATCGGCGCGGCGCCACAGCATGGTTTTGCCTTGGGCGAAACCGCAGCCAAAACTGTCGATGACGTATTGCCAGCGCGCCTGATAGGTGTTGAGAAACGCGCATTCGAGCTCGGCCCAGACGCCTTGCGGGCGGCAGCCGACCGGCGGCGAAGCGACGAGCCCGGTATCGGCGCGCCAGCTGGCAAACAATTGCCGTAGGTAGTCGCGTGGCATCAGCACGTTGCTGTCGGCGAGCACGATCCAATCATGGCGCGCTGCGCGCCAGCCCTTGACCACATTGTTGAGCTTCGGATTGCCGCTCACGCGGTCGTCGCCGATCAGGAGCTTCGCATTCGCGCTTCGGCATTCGGCGATCAAATCCTCGACGAGCGGCACGACGGGATCGTTTGCGGCGGCGACGCAGAACAGGATTTCGTAGTGCGGATAGTCGAGGCCGAATGTCGAACGCAGCGTATCGGCGGCATAATTGTCCAGTCCGCACAGCGGGCGCACCAGGCTGACCGGCGGAAGTTCTTGCCGGGACGGCGCAGCGCCGAGCGAGTTCCGCCGCAGGCGAAGCATCGCGATCACGATGCTCGCGACGTGGGCGACGGTGGCGATGATGCAGAAGGCCGCAAGGGCGAGAATCGATGCTGTCATTGTGCCGGCTTTTAGCCTGGCGCCGTGACAACGCCGTGACTCGAAGCTCCGGATCCCGGCAGAAGCTTGCGTTAACTTTTGCTGTCGTTTGTTGTCATCGTCCTGCAATGCAAAAAAACTAAGACGTGCAGCAGATTGAACAGACGCGAGACCACGATTCGTGACGTTTGAGCCCGGCACAATTGGGTTCCGTACGCTCTTTATCTCCGACGTTCATCTCGGCGCGCGCGGCTGCCAGGCCGATCGTCTCCTCGATTTCCTCCGCTATCACGACGCCGACACCATTTATCTGGTCGGCGACATCGTCGACGGCTGGCAGCTCAAATCCGGCTGGTATTGGCCGCAGCAGCATAACGACGTGGTGCAGAAGCTGTTGCGCAAAGCGCGCAAGGGCGCACGCGTCATCTACGTGCCCGGCAATCACGACGAATTTTTACGCGACTATTACGGCACCCACTTCGGCGGCATCGAAGTGGTCGAGACCGCGATCCACGACGCCGCCGACGGCCGCCGTTATCTTGTCGTGCACGGCGACGTGTTCGACATGGTGGTCAAGCACGCGCGCTGGCTGGCACTGCTCGGCGATACCGCCTACGACTTCGCCATTCTGATCAACCGCTATTTCAACGCCGTGCGCCGCCGCCTCGGCTTTCGCTACTGGTCGCTGTCGCAATGGGCGAAGCACAAGGTCAAGAACGCGGTGAACTACATCGGCGCCTTCGAGCAGACGCTGTCCGCCGAAGCGCATCGCCACAAGGTCGACGGCGTGATCTGCGGCCATATCCATCACGCCGTGATGCACGACGATTTCGGCATCCGTTACATGAATTGCGGCGACTGGGTGGAAAGCTGCACCGCGCTGGTCGAGCACGAAGACGGCCGGTTCGAGATCATCAATTGGTCCGATCACGAAGGCGCGTCGCGGCCGCTGCCGGATTCGGGCGTCGTGCCGTTCGACGACGACGCCGAAATTGCGGCGTAGCCCGCGCGACTAGTGCCCGAAGATCAATCGGGACGGATGCTGATCGATATTTTTGATCGCCTTGTTCAGCTCGGCCAAGGTGCGGCGGCCGTCGGTGGCGAAGGCCTGGAATTCCTTGAGCCCGGAATTG
>Ga0210394_10006089_pt1 | contig 13194 bp, 14 predicted proteins | sample IncBWC12MmetaG_FD_160121 | JGI IMG/M metagenome (GOLD analysis project Ga0210394, IMG submission 160121) | Forest soil microbial communities from Barre Woods Harvard Forest LTER site, Petersham, Massachusetts, United States - Inc-BW-C-12-M | ecosystem: Environmental > Terrestrial > Soil >...
GTTCGGGATCGAGACCGGGCCGATCGCCATCGACATGGCGGGAGTTTACGCGCGCAAGCGCGATATGGTGGACGGCATCATCCAGGTTCATCTCGACAAATATCGCGCGGCACTGGACAAGGATCGCGGTGATGAGCTCATCTTCGGCGAAGGCAGATTCGTCGCCCCTCGCACCGTTCACGTTGCATTGCGCGACGGGGGCGAGCGTACCCTAACCGCGGAACGCGTGTTCGTGAACCTCGGAAGCCGCGCAACAACACCCGACGCTCCCGGCTTGCGCGAAGCCAAGCCGCTGACCCATATCGAAGCACTGGACTTGCAGCGGCGTCCCGAGCACCTGATCGTCTTGGGAGGCGGGTACGTCGGCCTGGAACTCAGCCAGGCTCTGCGCAGACTGGGAAGCCGCGTAACGCTCATCTCCCGCGACTCGCAACTTGCCTCCAACGAAGATGGCGATATTTCGCTAGCGATTCTGCAGCTGTTCCGGGACGAAGGCATCGATGTGATGTTAGACACCGACGTGCTCGGTGTCAGTGGCCTTTCGGGCCGACACGTGAGTCTTCAGCTCCAAAGCGGCGAGGGCCCGCGAACCGTGGAGGGAAGCGACATTCTCATCGCGCTTGGACGCACGCCTAACACGAGCGGCATCGGGCTCGAGAAGGCGGGAATCGAGGTGACCGAAAAGGGACACATCCGCGTGAACGATCGGCTGGAAACAACCGCCGCGGACGTCTGGGCGATGGGAGATTGCGCGGGCAGCCCATACTTCACGCACGTATCGGAGGACGACTTTGCCATCATTCACGAAAACCTGAACGGAGGCCGGCGCAGCACGCGGGACCGCCTGGTTCCGTCCTGCGTCTTCATCGATCCGGAACTGGCGCGTGTCGGCCTCAACGAGTCGCAGGCGCGGGAAAGATGTGTTGCCTACCGGGTTGCATCTGTGCCGGTCGCCTCCGGCTGGCGGCCTTGGACCATCTCTGAGAAACGCGGGTTCATGAAGACGCTCATCGACGCACACAGTGACCGCATCCTCGGATTCACGGCGTTCGGGCCGGAAGCCGGCGAACTTATGGGTACGGTTCAACTCGCGATGCTGGCAGGCCTGCCGTATACGACTTTGCGGGACGCAATGTTTGCGCATCCGACGATGACGGAAGGGCTGAAGGCCTTGTTCATGAGCGTGCCCGAACGTCTGGAGAACCATGCCGAGCAGACCCAACACGCGCGAACGCCCGCGGATTGAGCCGAAGACCGACAAAGGTACGCTGAGCGCTGCCGATAGCCTGCGTCTTCACTGGCCGGAGTACCTGATGGAAGCAGGAGAGGCGGGCCTGTACCTGTTCTCTGCGTGCACAGTTGCCACCTTGTTATGGCACCCCGCTTCGCCAGTCCAGCAATCCCTCCCAAGCGACGCTGTTCGCCGGATGCTGATGGGCTTGGCGATGGGAGCGACGATCATCGCTATCGTGCGCTCACCGTGGGGCAAGCAGTCAGGAGCGCACTTCAATCCCGCTGTCACAATCACGTTTTATCGATTGGGAAAAGCGGCGTTATGGGATGCGATGTTCTACTGCGCCGCGCAATTGCTGGGCGCGGTGGCCGGGGTAGCGCTCGCCTCGCTCCTGCTGCAAGGCGCGCCGGCTCACAAAGCGGTCCGTTACGCCGCCACCGTACCGGGTATCTACGGCGACACCATCGCGTTGGTTGCCGAGCTGGCGATCTCGTTTATCTTGATGTACGCGATCCTGTTCGCGTCCGATCACGAGGTCCTGGCGCCTTATACACATTACTTCGCCGCTATCTTGGCTGCGATATACATCGCCTTCGAATCTCCCCTATCCGGTATGAGTACGAATCCCGCCAGGACGTTCGGCCCCGCAATGTTTGCCAGTTACTGGCACGCTCTTTGGATCTATTTCATTGGGCCACCATTAGGCATGCTGGCGGCGGCTGAGGTCTTTCTTCTGGCCCGTGAAGGCAACGGTCCGTATTGCGCGAAGCTGCATCACCACAACGACAAACGCTGCATCTTCCGCCACTCGGGACCGGACCCGACGACGCCGGCAAGATGATGGCAGCTTGCTTGCGGATGATTGTCAGAAGGAGACAGTCGATGAAGAAACTCATTGAAGTAGTACAGGAAGCAGAAAAGAACCGTGTCACCATTGGGCACTTCAATATTGCCGATCTCGTTTTGCTGAAAGGTGTCTTTCAAGCAGCGCATGAACTGAATGTGCCGGTCATGGTTGACAACGAGGCGTTGATGAATATCTGCTTCCCTTGCCACAATCTGGCCGAAGCTCGCGATCTTGTGATCACCAGTTACGCGCCGTGGCATTTAGAACCAAAGCAGGCCGGAGTCTTGTTATGACGAATCTTCCTTATTTGATTGGCGCCACGGCTGTCATCTTCGGCGTTGCCGTGATTGCATCAGGAGCGAGAGACGAAGGAGGAATGCCGGATTTGAATGGCGCGGTCGCCTGGCTCAACTCCCCTCCATTGAGCGATAAAGCGTTGCGAGGGAAGGTCGTTCTGGTTAACTTCTGGACGTACTCGTGCATCAATAGCCTGAGAGAGCTGCCGTACATGAAAGCCTGGGCTGCAAAATACAAAGACGCCGGCCTCGTGGTGATCGGCGTCCATGCGCCGGAGTTCGGTTTCGAGAAGTATCCGGCCAACGTGAAGAATGCCATATCTGACTTGAAAGTCCCATATCCCGTTCCTATCGACAGCGACCATTCTATTTGGCGGGCTTTCCGCAACGAATACTGGCCGGCCGACTACATCGTCGATGCAAAGGGACGAATTCGTTACCACCACTTCGGCGAGGGTGACTATGAGCAATCCGAACGCGTTATCCAGGCACTACTTAAGGAAAATGGGGCCACTGGTCTGGACGAGAACACGGTACGTATAACGTCTGACGGGGCTGAGGCGCCACCGAGCGAAGATGTGCGATCGCCCGAAACCTATGCCGGCTACGCTCGGGCGGAGAACTTCGCGTCGCCGGGAGGGATGGCGCAGGACTCACAAAAGAGCTACAGCCTACCGACGAAGCCCGCCTTAAATCAGTGGGGACTCGGCGGATCGTGGAAGGTAGGCGTCGAGAGCGGCAAGCTCGAGTCGGCGCCCGGAATGATTGTGTTTCGGTTTCATAGCCGCGACCTCCACATGGTCTTGGGCCCGGGGAGGAACGGGACGCCTGTTCGCTTCAAGGTGAAGCTGAATGGCGCCGCGCTCGGCGACGATCATGGTTCCGATTCCAGCGTCGATGGCGCGGGCGAGGTTCGAGAGCCGCGGATGTATCAGCTCGTACGGCAGAAGGGATCAATCAAAGACGCGGTGTTTGAGATTGAATTCCTTGATCCCGGTGTCGAGGTCTTTTCGTTCACATTCGGCTAGTCAATAACAGGAAGTCGGATGCGCCGTCTGCCAAGCCGAAGAGGGACCGAATTTGCGCAACTGCGAGGATGAATCGCTTGTGGCATTTACTGAGATTGACGGTAATGAACTGAATGCGTATTGGGAGCCACTGGATTTTGAGTGACCGGCAGTGGGTGACCCGAGCGAAGGCCAGTGGCGCCGATGGATCGACACGGCCTGGACTCACCGGAAGATATCGTCCCATGGCGAGACGCACGGTCCTGTCCAGGGGGCTCACTCCATTCGCTGGTGCGAACCTTCGCCATTCAACTAGTTCTGCGACCGCATGAAAAGAGGCTATAAACCATTTCTGTTGGAGAATGTTTTGGCCTATACTGGGGTATGTCACGACGCCCCATCGACTTCCAGTTGTCCCGCGAGGATCAGAAGGCCGTTCGGGAGATCCTGCGCGCCGGGATTCAACAGGTTCGGGTCATGCTCCGGGCGATTGCCCTGGAGCAACTGACAGCGAAACAGACTGCCCCAGTAGTCGCCAGGATCGTTCACTTGTCGCCTCAAGCCGTTCGGCGCATCGCCCATCGATACCAACAGGGCGGACTGGAGCAGGCCCTCTATGAGCGTACTGGACGCGGCTCGAAGGAACTCTTGGATGCTTCGGAAAAGCAGCGCGTGATCGCCATGGTGTGTAGCGATCCACCGGCTGGGCAGGCCCGCTGGACCATGCGGTTGATCGCCGAGGAGGCGGTCAAGCGAAAGCTGGTGCCGCAGGTTGGACGCGAAACAATCCGGGTGTTGTTGAGCAGCCATGACTTGAAGCCATGGCGGGAAAAAAATGTGGTGCATTCCGCAACTCGACGCCGAGTACGTCGGCAAGATGGAAGACGTTCTGAAGGTGTATGAGAAGCCCTACAATCAAGCCGAACCCGTCGTCTGCTTGGATGAGAAGCCGGTCTCTCTCCATGCCGAGGTTCGCCCCTCGCGGCCAGCGCGTCCAGGCCGCTTGGCCAAACGGGATAGCGAATATGAGCGTTGTGGTACGGCCAATGTTTTCTGCGCCGTGGAGCCCAAGGCAGGCCGTCACTTCACCTTCGCTACACCGGACCGATCCGGCTTTGAGTTCGCCAAGGTGATCTTTCAACTCGCCCTGTGTTACGCCCACGCGAAAAAGATTCATCTCGTGCTGGATAACCTGAACATCCATCGCCGAAAGTCGCTCACGGACGCCCTTGGTGCCGAGATCGGTGCTGAGGTATGGAGCCGATTCACGGTTCACTATACGCCGCGCCATGGCAGTTGGCTGAACCAGGCTGAGATCGAAATCGGTCTCTTTGCCAGGCAGTGCCTTGGAAAACGGCCGATGCCTAATCTCAAGTATCTTCAGCGGGAGTCAAGAGCCTGGAACCGCCGAATGAACCGCGACAAAGTCACCATCGACTGGCGATTCACCCGCAAGAAGGCGCGTGAGACGTTCAAATACCATAGGAACTCTTTTACGCGGTCGTAGAACTAGTCCAACAATCGTTCGGTTCGCCACCTGGAAGCATTACACCCGCCGAGTAGATCTGCCCCTGAGGACACAGGTAGACTTACCTCGATCAGGTCGAGGGTCGTTGACGGTCAATAACGGAAGGTGTGCCGGATTTCGTGGCACTAAGCGATGTTCTCTGGAGATTGTGTGTTCATGGAAGCCTGGCGCAGCGCTGAAGATCCGATGTAGCTCGACTTCCGGCACTCCGTTCCTTTGGACGATTAACCGTTCTGGATGAGATCGCTAGCTTTTTCCGCCAAGGCCGCCGCGCGGGCCTTTATGAAGTCAGCGTAAACCCTCGTTCCGGTCCGATATTCTGTCGGTACCAGTGCACGATCAAATGCGTCCGTGCGAATTCCAACGGGAATTTCGGGAAAGTAGTCCTGCGGAGCTCGATCACTGATCGTGTTATTGTCAGACGCCGTCAACATACAAATATTTGCGATGACGTTCGCCTCATGGAACGGTATGCCTTGCCCACCGAGATAGGCCTTCGGATAAATGTGATGGAATTCCCGCGCATTGTACGCGGCGAGTGTGTCGCTGAGATCCACTGAAGCTCCAGTAAAGAAGCTCTTCGGATCCAATTGAGCCAGCAGGCAGATTGCAGCCTTCGCTACAGTGGAATTGATCCGCCACGTTTTCAAAAATACCGTCGAATCTACGGTCGGCTGGAGAGTTTCGAAGGCGGTCTTTCCAGATGCGAGCTCCTTCATCCTCGATAAATCTTCCATCACGAGTCGATTCGTCCCGGCCTTATAGCGCTGGGTAAAAGCGCAATGCCAGAACCAACGGCGCAATGCTTTTCGCTGGTCTGCCGTCGGCTTGAGCGTTGTCGCAAAGAAACGGACTAGCGGAACTATCATGATCGGGAAGGGCACGAAGACGATGTTCTTGATGCGAATGTCCTTCTCGAGAAAGTCAATTGCCGCCAGCATCGCCTGTTTAAGCTTTGACATTCCCGTTACCAACACGTCAGGCTTAATGTCAACCAGGGCGTCGCTGTCGATACTGTCGTTGACGATTGCCGTCAGACAGCGCATGACCTCCGCTTCGTCCAGATCCCCGTAACCCTTATCGGCGAGGCGGTCAAGCAGAGACTGAATCTCATTGCGCAGATCGAACTGCTCGGACCACGTCCAAGCTGCTAACAATTCCAAGGTGCTCAGCGTTGTTCCGGAGGAGTTAATCCGCTGGAAAACACGACACACCTCTTGGTTGGTGCGATCCTTAATAGTCACCACCGGGAATTCATAATCCTTGAAGCGTTCGGTCAGGTTGGCTATTGCCTTTTGCTGTGCGGGATCGAAGCGCTGCAACTCCGGGAGGAGCCTGGTGGTGTCAAGGATGTCGTGCAAGTTGATCGATTTTGTTAGATCGGCGGCCGACACGTGAACGAATTCACCCGAGTCCGGCACAAAGCAGACGTTGAAGCGCCCCGCGAGTTCCGCGTCATCAGTTTCCGCGTCAGAGTTGAAAACACCGTATAAGGTCGTTAAGCGCTGCTGGCCGTCAAGGACGTATTGCACCGGATAGTCCTCGGGGGCGTTCGGGAGCCGAAAGCCACCGACGTTACGTTCGTGTTTCAGGCGCTCTTTTGTCGACCAGAGGAGCAAGGACCCCACCGGGTATCCTTGATAGATCGAGTCGAGCAGGCTCATGATCTGTTCGTCTTTCCAGACGAATTCCCTTTGGAATACTGGGATTTTGAGATTACCTTTCGTAACATCGCTGAGAAGCGAGGCAATGCGAGGATTGGAAGGCGTGATTTTGTGGGTGGCGGACATAATGGAGCGAAGCCCGATTATAGCTGAAGGGCCCTCAACAAGAAACGGCTCACTTTCTCGATCGGACCGGTGGGGGCTCGCGGCCACCAGTCCCAGCTCGCGCGCCTCTTTCGACCGCCGGGCGAAAATAAACGGGAGACGTCCAACTCGCTAGGTGCCTCGCGCGTTGAGTTATCGGCCAACTTCCTCGAATTCCATTTTGGAGTTACGCGGGTCGCGTGTCGTATCGACGAATCGCGCCTAACGGCTGTAAATACCCTTGCGCCTCAGGTCCGCCTTAGAGAATTTCAATAACGCATTGCCTAGTCGCGTTCGCATCGATTGAGCCATGAGCCTCGCTTTGAATCAGACTAGGAGGATGTTAGTGGGCTGGCATCAAAACTTCGGAGCGGGCGATTCCAATTCCTGGACGACCCGCCTGAACTCTTCATAAAGCTCAAGGTTGCCCAGTTCTTCTGGTGTTACGTGTTCTTGAAACATCTTCCACCAATGCCGGAACGCCGACGAGTAAAAGGTGACGAACTCCCGCTTACGAAGGATCTTTGCTTCCAAGAGAAAAGCTAAATGGTTTATCGTGTTGAAGAACATACGATCGCGCAAAGCTTTATCCTCGAGTCCGTTGACTTGCACACTGTAAAAGTGCCGTTCCTGCTCTCGGATATCGTTGAAGAGATTCTCGAAGACCTGAACCTGGAGTGTATCGGCTGTGATCTCGGCGGTCTGCTTCGCGGCTTCAACTTGTCGCTTGCTTTGCCATGCAGCGAATGCGGCAAACACAGCGGCTAAGCACGCCGCGATGGCTGAAACGGCCGCCCATATGAGGTCGAGGCGCATCTTTGGAGCGATACGCCCTACTTCTGCGTAGTGGTTTGTGGTGGATCTGGGGCCGCAGATGAACCGCCGGTGCTCGGTTGCGGCTGATTGGCTGCGGGTGGCACAGCGACTGGAATGGTATGCGGGACTGCGTTGTATCCTCTTTTTTCCAGAGTAGAAGAATCGTTCGTACCCGCAAGCTTGCCTAAATCGTTCACTTGAGTTTGCACCTCCACGTTCGTTTCATTGTACCGCCGCATTTCGGATCGTACGGTAACGCAGCCAGCCGTACTTCAACGATTCCGATATAATATTTTGAATCGGGGAGAATGGAAGCACATGAAGAAACAAAGAAGCAATGATGCTGGAAATCTCCTGGCAGGCCTGTTGGTAGCAGGGATCGCCTATGGCGTGATGCAGCATCCGAAATGCCAGGAGGCTTGCCAGCAGTTTTTTGGCGCCGCCAACAGCCAGGCCGGAACAATCGTGGCCTCTGCAGCGATAGCGTTAATTTCGGCGCGGCTGATCTAAGAAAAACCGAAGCCAAAAATCTGGCTGTCGCTGTCGAGGGTGCGGTCCCGACAGGCCGAAATTACCGCATGAGGGTCAAGGTATTATGCTCTTAGATCAGCTCGGGGACACTTCGCCCCCGTTTTTGGCGTAGAGCCAAATTTCCTCTGGCACCTTGCGGTCCAGAGCCGCGCGTGCTGACCTGTGCTGGCCTGAGGCCCGTAAGTCTATGAAAACATGGTAGCGCTAACGGGAATCGAAGGTGCCAACTGCCAGTTCAGTTCGGTTCAGTTGAGTCCATGTGGTAGCAAGTGGGTTCAGTTGGTACGGCGAAGCCCTGGCAAAACTCGCCCCAGGTTCCTGACGTTGTCACTCGGTTGTCACTCTTGACGAGCGCACTAACTACTGCTTAACCGGTCCAAGGTCGCCTTCAGCAACACCGGAGACGACCGAAAGCTCGTCAGCCGTAGCCGATCGATTGCGGGTGCCAGTTCAACCAATCCCCGAGTAGCAGCCTCTCCCAGAACGCCGAGCAGCCCAGTTACCCGGATATCACGATTGGCAGCGACACGCCGTGCAGCCTTCTCGTCAAGGAGGATGATGTCAGCCCTCATGGATTCCGCCAAGAGGATCGCCGCTCGCTCGCCAGCTTGAAGCTTCTCCAGACCCGCGCTTGCTGAAAGCGGATTCTCTTTTACAGCGATCCACTCTGGCAGGTTGGATGCCCATGTTCGAACCGACGCTGGAGCATCTTCATGCAGCAATTCAGCAATCACGGCCTGTGGCACCGCCACCTGAAGGAAGAGCTTAGGGAGAAGGTCGATTTCACCGATGAGAACGAGATAGCAGAGCGGTGACGCATCGGCGATGGCGATCATTGCCGGGAGGCGTCACGAATCGCGGCAATGTCTCGTTCGAGGTCATCCATCGTGTAATCGTGGAAAGCCTCGGCGCGCCGAAGGAAGGACTCCGTCTCCCAACGGGACTTCATTTCGAGCATCTGCTGCACCTGCGCAGGGGTGATCACACCAGCGCGATACGCCTCGATGGCGACCGCTTCCAGGACCGCTCGGGAGAGGCCCCCTGCCTGCGTGGCAAGCACCCGTCCGATGTCGTCCGGAATGTCTATGGCAACGTTCACTCGTTGGCTCCCTCTTGTATATTACCTCCGGCGAGCAGCTCGCCGACAGTACCTTCTTGATCTTCATCTTCATAATATCTTGAAATGGGGGGAACGCTCCGCGACGTCTTGATCGAGAAAACCTCATACCGAGTTGGTCCTGTCTCACCGTGCGCGGCCCGGCTCCAAGGGCATGTTGTCGCGTAGGATCTTGACTTCTTTCCCGTCCTCGACGGTGGTCGTCAGCGCGTGGTCAACCGATGCGGAGAATCTGCCGGTGTCCTCTTGAACCTATTGCCCGTCCTTTGTCGATATTCCCGTCTTTCAAACGGTTCACTGACCGGTCGCCTCGAATCTAACGAAACCCGGCGCAATTCGGATTCTCGCTTCGGCGCTTCCTATCCGACGAACCGAAGCCGACCCTGCTGACTGCCATCGTCGACCTGACGGCATGGTCTCCGCCCACCTCGAGTGATCTATATTGGCCCAGCCTGCGCGGCCGATTGTTCCACAGGCAGACCCAAGCTATGCCAACCCTCGAACCCGCCGTCCAACGGGCGGACGCGCCTTATGCCCTGTCGTTTTAACTGCAAAGCCGCCCTGGCGTTCTCCGCCTCATTCGGGGAGGAGGAATAGAGAATCACTTCAGCGTGCGCCATCTCCGCAACTATCGAGCTCAGCTTATCCTGTTCGAACTGAAGCGACCCGGGTATCCGGCCCTTGCGCCGTTCATCCACAGTTCTCAGATCCATGATGACCAGATTCTCGCGGGCATCCATTCGCCGTTTAAGTTCGCCGGGAGTGATTTTTGCAACCATCAAAGTCCGGTAAATACTCTGGCGCTGAATAAACTTAGCGGAGATATACGCCGCCAGAGCCAATCCGATTAGAGCGCCGAACCAGGCGCTGAACCGCCCCATTTCCGCGGTCAGAGTCTCCAACTGGGCGCGAAACAGCCAGCCGATCAAGACGTAGTGGCCGGACCAGGCAAGGGCGCCACCCGCGTCAAGGGACAGGAATTTCCATGGGGCTAAACCCACCAAGCCCGCCATGGGTGGTCCAAGCGTGCCAAGCCCCGGTACAAACTTACAGAACAAAAGAGCCTTGGCCCCGAACCTGGAATAGACATCGTGCATATGTGAAACGCAGGTGTCCGGATCCAAGGAAATCCTGCAAGCATGTCCCAGAATCGTTCCGCCGCGCCGCATTCCCAGGTAATACCAGAGTGAGTCGCTGATCAGGGAGGCCGTTATCGCGGTTCCGAGAATCGCCACGGGGTTGAAGCGATGGGTTCCTAAAAGCGCGCCCGCCGCGAGAAGGAGCGAACCCGACGGGAAGGGTAGGCCGAGCTGTTCGGCAAGCACCCCCGCGAATACAATGAGATAGCCATGTTGGAGCATGAACTGCGTCGTATGCATTCTCTGGCCTGTTCTCCGGTTCGGCGAAACCGGGCCCATCACTGACTTGCTGAAAGTCTGTCTCGCGATTGTTTTCGCCCGAATTTGCGCTCCAAGTCCGGCCAGAACTCCTTTAATATATTGCCGGCCATGTCGACGCCAATCTGCAAGCCGAGCTTCGACCCGGCTTCGCCGGCATTCCGGTTATTCACGTAGTAGGCGTTCGAAATTGCTACCGCGGCTGAGTTCCCGACGACTTCGGAATAATTAAATTGCGTCCCGCCTGAATCGCTGTGGGTCCAGAAGATTTGGCCCATTGCGTAACCGAGCCTGGACCATCCGCTTCCGGTTCCGCGTCGAAAGTAGCGAGGATCTTGGTGGAGCAGTGTCGGGAAGATCCCCTCCGTCATATAGTCACCGATGGCGAAATCGCCGTAGGACGCGCCCCAGTACTTTCCAAAACCGCCGGCTCCTTGCCCGAACGAACGATTTCCGTTGGTCAACTGGCTTTCGCCACCAAACAAGGCGGCCAGAGCGAAGGTACCGCGATCGAGGGCGTCCTGGGACGCGATCTTGAATTTCTCGCCGGCGGTCAAGGGTTTGTAATTCTGGAGGCTCGGCGAGGTGCGGTAATTGGGGATGATGCCAAGCAGCCGCTTGCCTTCGGGTTGTGAGTTATCGGCGTTTACCTCCTTAGTGATTTCCCGCTGCGGAGGATCGACCAAGGAACTCTGTTGGCCCATGGAAATCGACGAGCAAGCGGTGAGACTGACGCTAATGCATAGCAAGCGGCAAGGCGCAGAGCGCCGCCATATAAGCAGGACGCCCCGGCGAGATAGCATGTGAGCGTGAAGTTCTGTGAACCGATCACGTGTTGTTAGCATGTTAAACCGCTGAAGATAGGGCACGCGGGTTGCCATCTGATTAAGCGATGCATGCTTATGATTCGCGTACGCCTCAGAGCACTCGAACAGACGCTGTAGGCGACCATGGACGACGGCCCTTAGGCATTTCATCGACATTCGTTGCCGGCCGAACCCTGTCCGATGCGCGAACCTGTTCAGGATGCTAAGGTGAGCACATTGGCGGCGAGAATGCAGTCGGATGGCGCAGGTTACTCATATGTCAGCTTTCCTCCGCTTGCCGATAACAATCCTCGCTCTGGCCGCGGCGACCGCGTCGCCAGTGGTGCGAGCAGCCAACCTCAAATCCGAAACGTTGGAGGCGTGGGACGAGTATCTTCGAACCGCAAACGCGCGGATCGAACCGAGCTCGAACCCTGAAGGTCCCTTCCTGTGGGTCGATGAATCTACGGATCGGCTTTCGAAAGTACGCAAAGGAGAGATCGTCGTCTCTCCTGCGGGCCCCCGAATCCCATTAAAGGTCCCCTCCGGACTGATTCACGATTGGATTGGAGCTGCCTTCCTTCCCAACGTAACCATCTCCGATGTACTTCCGGTCTTGCGGGACTACGATCACTACCAGGTGTTCTACCATCCCAACGTCATCTCGTCACGGGCGCTTTCGCTCGGGGATCTCGAGGACCGCTTTTCGATGATGTTGATGAACAAATCGCTCTTCTCGAAATTAGCGCTGGATAGCGATTATCAGTCTTCCTACAATCAGGTAGACGAGCGGCGCTTATACTGCGTCTCGCAGACGACTCGGATTCAGGAAATCGCCGAATACGGCGTCGCTGGACAGCACACTTTGCCTGAAGACCGAGGCACAGGGCTGATTTGGCGCTTGTACAGCGTGTCCCGGTTTGAAGAACGAGATGGCGGCGTTTACGTGGAGGTCGAAGCGATGGCGTTGAGCCGGGATATCCCGGCCGCCCTACGCCTTGTCGCAGAACCCATTGTTCGCCGCGTGTCGCGGGACGCCTTGCTCACGGCGCTTAGCCAGACCGGAAAGGCAGTGCGCTCGGCGGCGGCCGACAATCACGCCGGACCGCAAGCAAAGGTGCGCGCGATCCACTGAGGATGCAGGAGGTCTGCTTTCACAATCCGAATGAATCAGTCAAAATGGAGCGGACACGCCGCTCAATGTCAGTCTTTGGCTGGGGGTTGCCACGGGCGGCGATTGCTCAGAGGTTGCCTATGCCGCCATCGATTACCAGTTATCTGCCCACGGTGAAACACGGACTCGTCCGAAGCAAATAAGACTACGGGGTCGGCCACCTCGCGACGGCATCCAAAGCTCCGAACCGGGGTCTGTTCCGTTAGGGGCAGGAGTACCTGAATCAAGAAGCGGGGACCCTTTAGGCCCGAAGGAGCGATCTAAGGCGTTCACATCCCCGTGGGCAAGTGGAAGCATGTCGGTGATGCCGGCGTAAGCGAACAGAATTTCCATGTGTCCTGTTTCGAACCGTCTCCGCAAGCGCCTTCTCGCACGGGCACCGCGTCACGAACGTGCTGGTCAAAGCGAGACGCTTTGCAATCGACCACCTGCTCCACTCCAAGAGTCGGTACGAACTCGGCGTCTTTCGCCGATGCTGTCGCGATCACGCGAGCGCCATAGAGGCGGGCTAGTTCTACGACCGCGTAAAAGAGTTCCTATGGTATTTGAACGTCTCACGCGCCTTCTTGCGGGTGAATCGCCAGTCGATGGTGACTTTGTCGCGGTTCATTCGGCGGTTCCAGGCTCTTGACT
>Ga0210394_10006090_pt1 | contig 13192 bp, 12 predicted proteins | sample IncBWC12MmetaG_FD_160121 | JGI IMG/M metagenome (GOLD analysis project Ga0210394, IMG submission 160121) | Forest soil microbial communities from Barre Woods Harvard Forest LTER site, Petersham, Massachusetts, United States - Inc-BW-C-12-M | ecosystem: Environmental > Terrestrial > Soil >...
GGCCACCTCGAGGTATACCGGGCGGCGGCGCCCGGCTTTTTCAATGCCTTCTTGATGCTAGGTGCACCACAGATCGGCGTTCGCCACAGCCGACGGCTCACCGGCGTGCGCAAGGTGACCCGTCAGCAATGGGATACCGGGCACGTCTGGGACGACGAAATTGGCGTGTCAACGTCGCTGGCGCCGAAGTTCCCCAATATCTCAGTCCCCTACGGGGCCCTGGTGCCCGAGCGGCTCGACAACATACTCGGTGCCGGCCGCCACGTTGCTTGCGATGCGAGTTCTCATACGTTTCTGCGTGAGATTCCACAATGTTGGCTCACTGGCCAAGCCGCTGGCGTTGGGGCTGCCCTCGCGGCGGCCGCCGGCACGCGACCCCGCGACCTCGCGGCCAGCGCAATCCAGCGCGAATTGCTCCGCCAAGGGGTCTATCTGTCGCCCACGATCGAAGCCGCCATGCAGCCGGCTTCGGCCGCGGAGTGATGTAGGCACGCCGAAGTGGTCTTGGTTACCCCTTGATTACCCACCAAAAAGATTCGAACGCAACTTCAGAGGGTTGGCGTCTTCCCTCGACGCAGTTCGCGAAGCCTAGGCGCGGGCGTTACGGCGTAACTCTTTGAGGGATTTTACCCGTTACGACGTAACTCCGTCACCAGGTCCATGCGTTACAACGTCACTCTCCGATGAGTTTCACTCGTTACGACGTCACTCCATGTCGAACTAACCCCCGTTACGTGTTTTGTATGGTTTCGGCGATGAGGTCACCTACCGCGATCGCGATTTCGTTACGATCATCGCGGTCCTCTGGCTTGAGGTAGCGCCGCTTAATAAGGGCATCGATGAGCTCGCGGGCCACGCGAACACGGATCGACAGTACGCCATAACGGCGCCGCCGGCGGTATTCACGCATGCGTTCGGCGCCGGTGGAGGGCGAACGGGTCACCGGCGCGGCCTCCCGGCCTTGTTAGCGATTTCCACTAGGAGAGACACGACCTCACCCCCCGGAATCGTCTTGGTCCAGCCCGTCAGCCAGAGCCTGGTGTTCGCCGGCAGATCACGCTCGATTGTGACCCCGCCGCGGATATTGGGGCAGGCTCCCGGCCCAGGTTTCCATCTTCCGGTAAGTGATCCTTTGCCGACGCGATCAGCCATAGTTGGCTCCAGAATATTCGAGCCAAACATGTGGGCGGTCAGACGCAACCACAACAGAGCGTACCGTTCATGGTACGACACAACGTGAAAATGCTTTTTCGCTCTCAATGGCACCTTTTTTGTCGCACCATCAGCTAAGGAATTGAAACGGCTTGTTTGTGGCACCTCTCCCGGGCCCACCACCGCTTTGCCACTCGAGCAGAGCCAGCAGGCCTTTCAGCAAATCCAACGGCCGTGGCGGGCAGCCGCGGATGTGAAGATCGACCGGCACGACGCTGCTTACGCCGCCGACGACCGCATAGCTTTCGGCAAAAATCCCGCCGTCGAACGCGCAGTCGCCGACCGCGACAACCCATTTCGGGTCCGGCGTGGCGTTGTAGGTGCGCCGCAAGGCCTCGCGCATGTTCTTGGTCACGGGGCCGGTCACCATGAGCACGTCGGCGTGGCGCGGCGACGCGACGAAGCGCAGGCCGAAACGTTCGAGGTCGTAGAACGCGTTATTGAGGGCGTGGATTTCAAGTTCGCAGCCGTTGCAGGAACCGGCATCGACTTCGCGGATCGAGAGACTGCGGCCTAGCCGCCGGCGCGCGGCGCCGTCGACCTTCGCCGCCAGTTCGGCGAGCGCTGTGTCGTCCGCGGACGGCGGCGGTTCCGTCAGAGGGCTGCGCGTAAGACCTTCGAACAGTGTTCTGCGCATGTTGTCGCCTCAGAGGTCGTGTCCCGAATACGAACAGTTGAAAGATTTGTTGCACAGCGGAAAGTCGGCGACGATGTTATTCTCGATCGCGGCTTCCAGCAGCGGCCATTGAAACCATGACGGGTCGCGCAGGTGGCAGCGCACGACGCGCAAGCCGTCGAGCCGCAGCCAAGCAAGCACGTCGCCGCGGAACCCTTCGGCGAGTCCGAGCCCTTCCGACATTCCGGCCGGCGCCGTGACCGGGACCACGATGGCGCCGTCCGGCAGGCGCGCCAATATCTGGTCGACCAGAGCGAGACTCTGTTCGACCTCGCGGATGCGCACCCAGACGCGTGCATTGACGTCGCCCGCGGTCAGGATCGGCACCTCGAATTCAAGCCGATCGTAGGGCGCATAAGCGTGCGCCTTGCGCGCATCGAAGGCGCGGCCACTGGCGCGGCCGACGTAACCGCCGGCGCCGAACTGGCGCACCAACTCCGCGGACACCACCCCGGTCTTGACGGTGCGATCCTGCAGCGAAGCGGTGTTGTCGTAGAGCTCGATGAGGCGGGGCAGGCGCCACCTGATTTCGGAAAGCGCGCCTTGCACGCGCATGCCGCCATCGGTAGCGATGTCGCGGGCGACGCCGCCCGGGACGATCCGATCCATCATCAGCCGATGGCCGAAGCAGGCGTCGGCGGCGCGCAGGATGCGTTCGCGCAGGATGCCGCAATGCGCATGCATGAGGGTGAACGAGGCGTCGTTGCAGATCGCGCCGATATCGCCGAAGTGATTGGCCAGCCGTTCGAGCTCCGCCATCAGCGCCCGCAGATACTGCGCGCGGGGCGGAACGGCGATGTTCAGCGCCGCTTCCACGGCGTGGGCGAAGGCGAGCGCGTAGGCAACGGTGCTGTCGCCCGAGGTGCGGCCCGCCAGTTGCGCCGCCTTCTCGATGGTCGCGCCCGCCATCAAAGACTCGATGCCCTTATGGACGTAGCCGAGGCGCTGTTCGAGCCGCACCACCGTCTCGCCATTGGCGGTGAAGCGGAAGTGTCCGGGTTCGATGATGCCGGCGTGCACCGGACCGACCGGAATGCGGTGCAGGCCTTCGCCTTGCACCGGCAGGAACGCGTAAGCGGATTGTTCGCCCGGCTGTTGCGGGTGCGCGCTCAGCGGATGTTGCACATCCCAGAAGCCGAGATCGAGCCACGGCCGCGTATCGGCCGCGCCGATTGGCTCAAGGCCATAGAGGCTTTGGATCGTGCGCTCGAGCCGGATAGCCGGCGGATGTAGCGCGCCCACCGATGGAAAATTTCCACCGGGGCATTCGATACTGACGACATTGATGTCGCGCCCGGCCTCGCCCATCACCGCCATATGCACCGCGCCGGTGTCGCCCCACAGGCCGAGCAAAGTGGCATGGCCCGCCGCAAGCTCGCCCGCCACGGCGCGCCAGGCGCCCGGCGTCACGACCGCGCGCGGCACCGGCCGGTGGCCGTCGACGCGGCGAGCCTGGGCGATGATGTCGGCGAGTGCGGCCATGAGCGCTATCCGAGCAGTTTGGCAACGCTCTCGAACCAGGCGACCAGCGCCGGCGGCATATAGATGCCGGCCATGAGCACCAGCGCGAGATGCGAGAACAGCGGCAGATACGATGCGTTGGATTTGGCGACGGGTCCGCGCGGCTCGCCGAACGCAATGGTATTGAGCCGCAGGAACAAGCCGCCGATGCCGACCAGGAGGCCGAAGACCAGGATCAGCGCCAGCGCCGGCGAGCGCGCGAAGGTCGAGCTCACCACCAAAAATTCGCTCATGAAGATGCCGAGCGGCGGCATCCCGGCGATGGCAATGACGCCGAGGATCAGGCCCCAACCGAGCACCGGATTGGTTTCGGTGAGTCCGCCCATATCGGCGATGCGTTGGGTGCCCTTGATCTGGGCGACATGACCGACGGCGAAGAAGATCGCCGACTTGGTCAGCGAATGCATGGTCATGTGCAGCAGGCCGGCGAAATTGGCGATCGGGCCCCCCATACCGAACGCAAAGGTGATGATGCCCATATGCTCGATCGACGAGTAAGCAAACATGCGCTTGATGTCGCGGCGCCGGTACAGCATGAACGCCGCGAAGACGAGCGACACGAGCCCGAGCGTCACCATCAGCGGTCCGGGCGCCAGCGCCGCCGGATTGACCGCCAGTAACATCTTGAAACGCAATAGCGCGTAGAGCGCGACATTGAGCAGCAGTCCCGACAGCACCGCCGAGATCGGCGTCGGGCCCTCGGCATGGGCGTCGGGCAGCCAGGCGTGCAGCGGCGCCAGCCCGACCTTGGTGCCATAGCCGAGCAACAGGAATACGAAAGCGACATTGAGCAGCGCCGGATCGAAGGCGCCGGCGTGCTTGATCAGCGTCGTCCAGACCATGGCGTCGAGGCCTTCGCCGACCGCCGGCCGCGCCGCCATATAGATCAAAATGGTGCCGAACAGCGCCAGCGCGATGCCGACGCTGCCGAGGATGAAATATTTCCACGCCGCTTCGAGCGCTTCGTGGGTGCGGTAGATGCCCACCATCATCACGGTGGTCAGCGTCGCCAGCTCGATGGCGACCCACATCACGCCGATATTGTTGGCAACCAGCGCGAGGTTCATGGCGAACATCAGCACCTGGTACATCGCATGATAGAAGCGCACGAACGTCGGCGAGAGCTTGCCGTTGTCGAGCTCGTGGGCGATGTAGCTTGCGCTGAAGACGCTGGTGGTGAAGCCGACGAATGTCGTGAGCACGATGAACGTGCTGTTGAGGTCGTCGACCAGGAGATACGGTCCCGGCTGCGGCCGCGCGACAAACAGCGATACTGCCGACACGAAGGTGGCGAACGTCGCCAGCACGTTCAGCCGCGCCGTGACGCGGTATCCCGGCAATAGCGCCAGCAGCGCCGCGGCGAAAACGGGGATCAGCAGCACGGCGGCAAGCGCATCGAACCTCATCGCCGTTCTCCGCGGAAGCGGTCGAGCGCCTGCAAATCGACCGTGTCGAAGCGCTCGCGGATGCGGAACAGAAAAATGCCGATGACGATAAAGGCGATGAGGATCGAGAACGCGACGCTGATCTCCACCACCAGCGGCATGCCCTTGGCGCCGGTCGCGGCGAGGACGAGACCGTTTTCAAGCGACATGAAGCCGACGACTTGGCTCACCGCGTTGCGCCGCGTCACCATCATCAGCAGCCCGAGCAGCACCACGGCCAGCGCGAAGGCCAGATCCTCGCGCGCCAGCGGATCGGCGTCCTGGGTGACGCGCAGCATGACGACCATCGACAGCGCGACGAGGCCGATGCCGGCGAGCATCACCGGGCCGACGCCGACGACCTGCTCGATCTCGCGATGAATGCCGAGCTTCACGATGATCCGATGCAGCACGACCGGGATGACGATCGCCTTGAAGACCAGCGCGAGCGCGGCAGTGACATAAAGATGCGGTGCGTCCTGGATGAAGGCCTGCCAGGCCACCGACAGCGCCAGCACCAGCGCATGGAGCGCGAATATGTTGAGCAGCGCGTAGAGCCGATCCTGATAGAGCTGCAGGAAGCTGATCAGCACCAGCAGGCCTGCCAGCAAATGGGCGATGTCAAAATCGAGCCCGCGCATCAAAAACTCCCCGATACGAATCGCAGCAGCGTCGCCAGCAGGCCGAGCATCAGCGCTGCACCGAGGAATTCGGGGACGCGGAACACGCGCATTTTGGCGATCGACGTCTCGAACAGCGCCAGCAGGAAACCGCCGGCGGCGAGCTTGCCGATATAGGCGGCGACGCCGATCGCGATTTGCTCGGGTCCAGCGCCAGCTGGCTGCAGGCCCCAGGGCGTGAACAGGCAGGCGATCAGCGAGACGTAGAGAAGGAGCTTGAGCGACGCCGACAGCTCGATCAGCGCCAAATGCCGGCCGGAATATTCCAGCACCATGGCTTCGTGCACCATGGTCAATTCCAGGTGCGTCGCCGGATTGTCGACCGGGATGCGTCCGTTCTCGGCGATCGCCACCATGATTAGCGCAAACAGCGCCAGCACCAGCGATACGCGCAGTCCTACCGTCGGCGAACTCATGAATTCCGCGATGGTGGAGAGCTGAGTGGAGCCCGAGATCAGCGCCAAGGTGAACACGATCATGATCATGGCCGGCTCGGCCAGCGAGGCGATCATGACTTCGCGGCTCGAGCCGATGCCGCCGAAGCTTGTGCCGACATCGAGCCCGGCGAGCGCCTGGAAGAAACGCGCATTGCCCAAGAGCGCGATGATGACGATGAGGTCGGCCGCCCACGAGAACAACAATCCGGTGCGGAATGTCGGCACCAGCGACGCCGCAACCCAGGTGGCGGCGAAGATCAGATAAGGGATGACGCGGAACAGCCACGACGCATTGTTTGCCAGCACCACCTCCTTGCGCATGAGGCGGGCAAGATCGAGGTAGGGCTGAATGAGCGGCGGTCCCTGCCGCCGCAGGAAACGCGCTTTCACCTTGCGCACGAAGCCGGTGAGGAGCGGCGCCAGCAGCAGCACCAGCAGCATCTGTCCGCCCTGGCCTATGAGGTCGTGAATCAGGGCCATATGGCGAGCACCAGCAAAAGAATGACGAGGGCGCCGAAGACGAGGCTGAGGAACTGGCGGATGGTCAGAAACTGCAGATGGTTGAGGCGGTCCGCGGCAATGCCGACGGCGGCGGCGATCGGCGCGTAAAGCGCGTCCCAGATCAGGTCGCGCAGATCGACGATGAGGCGCGCCGGCCGCATGTCGCCGGGTGGCGGCATCTCGACATGCTCGCGCGCGCCGAACACGACCGTGCCGAACACGCGGCGGATCGGCTGGGCAAAGCTCGACGCAGTGTACTGTGTGACGGGGCTTGGGTCGGGATAGCCGCAGTCCCACGCCGGCGCGCGGCGCAGCCGATCCGAGGCGAGACGGTGGATGGCGACCGCCGCAAGCGTGCCCGATATGACCATGAACAAGAAGACCAGCAGGCCGTCATAGGAGCTGCGGCTCGAAGCGATCGGCACGATCGACAGCCATTGCTCTCCCGCCTGCACCGGCATGCGCCCGCCGACGAGAGCATCGGTGAGCGGCGCGAGCGCATCGATGAACAGGCCGGGCAGGACGCCGGCGACCAGGCAGAGGGCTGCGAGAAAATACATCGCCGCGAGCGACCACTGGTCGGTCTCCCTCGCACGCTCGGCCGCGGGTGTGCGCGGACGGCCGAGGAAGGTGATGCCGAACGCCTTGACGAAGCAGGCCGCAGCCAATGCAGCAGACAGCGCGAGCAGTGCACCGACCGCCGGCACCAAGAATTTGAGACCCCATGACGGCAGTTGCGGGCTGAGCAGGATCGCCTGGAACGTCAGCCACTCCGAGACAAAACCATTGAGCGGCGGCAGCGCCGAGATGGCGACGCAGCCGACGAGGAAGACGAATGCGGTTTGCGGCATGCGATGGATGAGACCGCCGAGATGCTCCATGTCGCGCTCGCCGGTTGCGGTAAGGACCGCGCCGGAGCCGAAGAACAGCAGGCTTTTGAAGACGGAATGATTGAACACGTGCAAAAGGCCCGCGGTCAGCGCCAGCGCAGCGGCAAACGTCATGCCGTGCGCCTTGAACGCCAATGCGAGCCCAAGCCCGATGAAGATGATGCCGATATTCTCCACGGTGTGATAGGCGAGCAGCCTTTTGAGGTCGTGCTGCATGAGCGCGTAGAGCACGCCCATCACGGCGGTGACGCCGCCGAGCGCGAGCACGACCATGCTCCACCACCAGGCCGGCTCGCCCATCAGATCGAACACGATGCGGACAAAACCGTAGACGGCGACCTTGGTCATCACGCCGCTCATCAATGCCGACACATGGCTCGGCGCCGCCGGATGGGCGAGCGGCAGCCAGACGTGAAGCGGCACCAGGCCGGCTTTGGAGCCGGCGCCGATCAAAACGAGAATCAGCGCCAGCGCCGCCAGCCCTGCAGTCGGATGCGCGGCGCGGATCTGGGCGAATGTGTAAAGGCCGTCGGGACCCGACAGCAGACCGAACGCCAGCAACAAAGCGAGCGTGCCGAAGCTCGCCATGACCAGATAGACGTAGCCGGCATAGACGTTTTCACGAACGCGATGATGCGCCATGACCAGCGCCCAGGACGTGAGCGACATGAATTCCCAGGACAGGAGAAAAGTGAAAGCGTCGTCCGCCATCACCACCAGCATCATGCCGGCGAGGAATGCCGGATAGAATGGCAGCACGCGCAATGGCGCGTCCTCATGGCGGCCATAGCCGATCGCGAACACGCTTGCGGTGACGGCGCCGAGATCGACGACGGCGAGAAAGAACGCCGACAGCGCATCGATGCGGAAATGCGAGCCGAGCCATGGAATGCCGAGCGGCAGGACCATGGTCTCGGCCGGCGCCGCGCCGAGCAGATGCTTCAACGCAGCAAACAGCGAGATCAGCGCGATTGTTGCGCACAGACCATAGACCAGTGAATTCGCCACCGCCGCGCGTCCGACCAACACTGCGACAATGGCGGTCGCGAGAAGCGCCGCGTCACAGGACAAAGCGAGGAGCAGCGTCATGCCGGCGGCCTCTTGAACCGCACGCCGCGACCGCCGCCGGCGCTTGTCGCGTTATCGCCGATGAGTTCGACGCCGCCTGCGTCAAGCGCTGCCACCAGCTTCATCAATGAATCGACGTTGCCGCGGATCACCCCGTCGCTGGCCTCCATGCGCTGGATGGTCGGCAGTGACAGATCGGACAATTCGGCGAGCTTGCGCTGGTCGATGCCAAGCAGCGCCCGTGCGGCCCGCAGCTGTGCGGCAGTTATCATGTTTAAGACATCAATTATGATGTTTTTATCCTCGATATCGATCTTTATTATACGAAAAATACCATTTCAAGCTGTTCGAAATGATCCTGTGATTCCAAGGACTTGTGCAGCAACAAGGCCACGCTGCCGACAGGCGACTCACGGCGATGATCGACCGCGGACCGGGGACATCGCGACCGGCATCTTGCGTGGCTCTAGCCGCAGCCAGCCGCTACTTGGTGATGAGGGGTCGCGTCGTTGCGGGTGGCGTAGGCGCCGGCGGCGAGATCGAAAGCGTAACCCACGCATTCCAGCCGGTCGGCCGATCCGACCCGGCGAATTCTCCGTAGGCCTTCAGATTGAGATAGCCCTGCATGCCGCCGATCGGAAATATGTAACCGAACTGCGGGCCGACGCCCAAAACCTGGGACTGGAAGCAGCCAACGCGATCGCCGGTGCCGCTGTCGCAGCCGATATCCTTATAGGCATAGCCGACCAAGCCAACCTGCACCTGCTTGGTCAGGAATTGCGACGCGCCCCAATCGAAATGCATGTCGACGCCATTCTGATACTGCGTCGCCGGATTGATGAAATTGGCGGTGAAGCCAAGCACGCCGGATAACTCGTGCCCGGTCTGCGGATTGAAATAGGTGTAGCCGGCGCCGGCGTCGAACGCGCCGTGGCCGATGCCCAAATTCGCCAGCCGGGAGGAGTTATAGGCACCGACCGGCACATCTCCCGTGGCGTAGACCATGTAGTTGTCGACGCCGGCGTTCCAGCGCAGTGCGGCTTGCGGGATAAGGTCGGTGAAACCCGTTACCGAGCTGTTGATGCTGTCGAACCGCGGACCGAACGGGATCGCGTTGCCGAGCGGTCCTGTGACAGTGCCCGATACCGTTCCGTTCAATGATGCATTCGACCCGCCGTAGCCTGCGATCATGCTGACCGATGCCTGGCCGCCGAGAACCGGCGTTGCGAATACATAGGTCGGGATGACCATCCCAATATCGGCGGAGGCGTGCAAGCTCGCGTTTATCTGCGCCTGAATGTTCAAGGGGAGATTTCTGATCTCGAACTCCCGTGCCAGAGCTACAGCACCGCCCGCGGATACGTTGGTGTAATAATTAATGGTCGCCAGCGACCATCCCGGTTGTTGCGGGGCGGCCGCCAGGCTGCCGAAGAAACCGGGGATCCAGAAACTCACGCCGCCTTCATCGGCGAGCGCATGCTTCGGAAACGAGGCAACAGCCGCTAGGCCGACTGCGCCCCAAACCAACCCCGATTTGATGGTGCGAGTGAGAGTTGCAGCTTGTTCAAGACATAAGCCTGTAGCTGCTCCGGTTGGCTTCATTATCGCCCCCGTTATGGCCGCTCGGCATATGCAACCTTCCTGGCAAGCACCCCGAGCGTCTGGCTGCGATTATTTTCCACTGTAAACACCCTGACCATATGTAAAGGCGGCGAGCGCTTAGAATGCCGGTCTTCGTTGCCGAAAAGTCGCAGTATCGAAATCGCCAATAGCAAGAACGAGTTGCCTTTGGTCATCGATGCGCCGGTGGTGGCGAAGCCGGAATTGTGACATCGGCATCACAGCTGACCGAATTGGCCCGATGCCGCCGCAAGCATTTTGAAACGATTTTTTTGAATCGAGGGGTTCTGCCGTTGTCCGCCGCCGCGAAAATGTCGTGGCGAGCCAGGGCGCGATGACCCGCGTATCGCGCGATGCCGTAGGCGTTGGAAATTCACCAACAATGCCGTGTTGGCGAATATGGGACTGTTAGGCTTTACGGCAGAGCCATGCTGCCGGCTTGGCCGGCATCGGCTAGTCTACCGGCAGCTCTTTTGGCGACCGACAGTCGCTTGATGATGAGGAAACGGCACCCATGTCGAACAGGTCAGTCACTATCTTTGCTTGCAGCCTGTTGGGATCGTTAATGGCGTTCAACGCCCAGGCCTTCCCGGTTTCGACCCCGCCGAAAGCGGCGGCAACGCCCGCCATAACGCTGGTGCGCGACTTTTGCGGGCTCAACTTCCACCGCGGTCCCGACGGCTACTGCGTGGGCAACGACGCGTTCTACATTTATCCGCCGGCGCCGCCGCCCCTCCAGGTGGTCGCGCCGCTCGGCTGCCCGTATGGCTTCGACCTCAGTCCCGACGGCCGCTGCTTTGCGCCGCTGGCGTGCCCAAACGGCTACTACCTTGGTCGATACGGCCAATGTTTCCCATACTGGCGGCCGTAACTGCGTCCGGCCGCGGCTGGCTTTAACCCGTAGGATGAAATTCCGATGCCCCGTGGTGACATCATTTATCGGCAGTGGGGCAGCCCCATACCATCACGCGGACGTGATCGGGCTTTGCCGGATTTGACGCTGACCGATCCTTAGACCACAATGCCCTCTGGCGCGGGATTAGACAAACAACACCTCTGCCTGCTGAGTGCCGGCGCCGCGGGCGAACCAAAGAGATCAATGCCATGAACGTCAACAGTTTCGGACTCGACTTGGCTGAAGAACAGATCCTCATCGACGAGCTCTCCGACGAAGCGTTGGAGAGGGCTGGAGGTTTGGAGAACCGGGCGGGCTACACGATTGCCATGTGCTCCGGCCTGTCGAGCTGCCCCTCTGCGCCAGCTTGATAGACTGCTTCTGGCCTCTTGATTTTGGCCCGACTACCGAACTCTCCGACGTCTCGTCGGAGAGTTCGGTGATACTTGCGGTGACGAAGTCTGCCTAGGAATTCCGACGGCGGCTTTGATCCTTTTGACGTCTGTCGGATCGGCGGCTGGCTCCGGCGAAACACCGGCGTCAGCCGCCACCTCGTTGTGACATCATGCGATCGAGAATCTGGTGCGAAACCGCGTCAGACCGGAGCGATTTCGCTTCAGCATTTTCACGACGCTGATCTCTTCGACGCTTGCTTCGCCCGCACAAGCGGGCGTTGCGGAGGCGTGAAACCGGCTCCCATCGCCGGATCAAGTCCGAGGACCGGCTTTTGCCGGGTCATCCACGAGCGCCGGATTTTGGCGCGCTGCTCATCAGCTTTGACGCATTCCTGAGACGTTGGCGCGATCAAATCATCGCGCCGATGGCCGCCAGGCTTTTTTCGCCATGGTTATTGTCCCGCAAGACGCCGAAGTCGGACTTAGAATAGGACAATGTCGACTTATCGTCTCGACAAGCTGTTTTCGCCGCGATCCGTCGCCGTGATCGGGGCCAGCCCGCGCGACAAGTCGCCGGGCCGGGCCGTGCTGAGAAATCTGCGCCGCGGCGGCTTTGCGGGCGAGATCGGCCTCGTCAATCCGCACTACGACGCTGTCGAGGGCGTTCGCGCCGTCAAATCCTACGACCAATTGTCGGGCGCACCCGATCTGGTCGTGATCGCGGCGCCGCCGCCGGCTGTTCCAGCCCTTGTCGCGACTGCGGGCCGCAGAGGCACCGCTGCCGCGATCATTCTTACCGCTGGCTTGGGTCACGGCACGGGTTCGCTCGCCGAGCTCTGCGAGAAAAATGCCCGGGCCGCGGGGCTGCGCCTTGTCGGGCCCAATTGCCTCGGCGTGTTGGTGCCGCGCGTCAAACTCAATGCGAGCTTTGCCGCCTCGATGCCGCGGCCGGGCGACCTGGCGCTGATCTCCCAGTCCGGCGCCATTGCGACGGGATTGGTGGAATGGGCCTCGGTGCGCGGCATCGGATTTTCCGCCGTCGTTTCCATTGGCGACAGCATCGACGTCGATCTTGCCGACCTGCTCGATTATTTCGCCATGGATCGGGAAACGCGGGCCATTCTGCTCTATATCGAATCGGTCAAGGACGCGCGCAAATTCATGTCGGCGGCGCGCGCTGCTGCCCGCGCCAAGCCGGTGCTCGTCGTCAAATCCGGACGTCACGCCCAGGGCGCCAAGGCGGCAATGACCCATACCGGGGCGTTGGCCGGCTCGGATGCGGTCTACGATGCGGCCTTCCGCCGTGCCGGGCTGTTGCGGGTGCTCGATCTCGACGAGTTGTTCGCCGCCGCCGAGACGCTTGGCCATCTGACGACACTGTCCGGCAAGCGGCTGGCGATATTGACCAATGGCGGCGGCGTCGGCGTGCTGGCGGTGGATCGTCTGGCGGACTTTGCCGGCGAGCTGGCCGACATTTCGGCCGATACGATGAAAAATCTCGATGCGGCGCTGCCGGCGATCTGGTCGCGCGCCAATCCTGTCGACATTGCCGGCGACGCGGACGCGGCAAGGTACGCGGTGGCGCTCGAGCACTTGCTCGACGATGACGCCAACGACGCCATCCTGGTGATGAACGTGCCGACGGCGCTGGCGTCGCCTGCCGATGCGGCCAAGTCGGTAATTGCCGTGACTCAGCAGCATCGCCAGGAAAGCGTCCGCGCCAAACCAGTCTTTGCGGTGTGGATCAGCGGCAGCGATCCGGCGGCGGAAGCGTTCGATGCCGCGGGCATCCCGAGCTACGCCACCGAATCGGATGCGGTCGCGGGCTTCATGCATCTCGTGCGCTACCGCGAATTGCGCGACCTCTTGATGG
>Ga0210394_10006094_pt1 | contig 13184 bp, 10 predicted proteins | sample IncBWC12MmetaG_FD_160121 | JGI IMG/M metagenome (GOLD analysis project Ga0210394, IMG submission 160121) | Forest soil microbial communities from Barre Woods Harvard Forest LTER site, Petersham, Massachusetts, United States - Inc-BW-C-12-M | ecosystem: Environmental > Terrestrial > Soil >...
CAGTGGGCGTATCAGAATCAGGTAGCGCTGCACTTCATCGAGCGCGGCAAGCCCACGCAGAACGCGCTCATCGAGAGCTTCAACGGAAAGTTCCGGGATGAATGCTTGAATCAGAACTGGTTCGTGGATCTCCGGCACGCACGGAAGGTAATCGAAGAGTGGCGGGTGGATTACAACATGGTGCGTCCGCACAGCTCGCTAGGGTATCGGACGCCGGAAGAGTTTGCCGCCGCAATCGGCGGGGAAAAAGGCTGTGGAAAAGCCGCTCCGTGGAAAACCAAAGGCAGGTTTTCCCCTCCGCTTGGAAATCCCGCAAAAGACGCGGGATTCCCACTTTCCCACAGCCACGACGGCGGCGATCCGTCCTCCGCCGTCCTGGAAGTTCAAAGCCAGACCCCGAGTGCTAACTTATGACTGGACCAAAAACGGGGGGCAGGTCAGAGGGTCACGGTGGAAGTCCCTGTGTTTGGCTGTTATGCATTCATCCGCATAGGCGCTTATTCTAGGCAATCTTGGGAAAAATACATATAAATCGCCTTCCTTCTACAGGATTTTCTGGATAGAGATCTTTCTGTCCCGGCTACCATAATCAGCGCGGATTTTGGTCGAGCAGAAAATAGTGACCTGATCAACCCAAGCGAGAGGTCGAGGACGAAAGCAATTTTATTACCGGAACATTTACGTCGTTGTTACAAATACTTAAACGTTATAATTCAAAGTATGTTTGAAATGGCGGTGATTTTTGATGCAGAAGTAAGTTGGCATGTAGCATGCCATTAAATGCATATTCAAATTCACAATCATCGGTATCTGAAATTTGCATTTGCTTAAATCGATCCTACGTTGAACTATCCAAAGGTGAGGCCAAGGCGGGATGATTCATTCTGACTGCGCGAGTTAAGCCTCATCACCCACCCCATCCTGGAAAACCACTTCTAAGTGGCGCTGGCGAAGCCGTCATCGCATCAAATACGACCCTCAGACATGATTCCAAATAAAGTTTCTGAAGGCAGTCTTGAGCAATGGTTTGCTGCATACACATTCTCCTGCCATGAGAAACGGGTAGCCCAACATCTTTCTGCGCACCACATTGAGTGTTTTCTTCCCGTTCACAAGAAAATCAATCGCTGGAAAAACGGTTTGCGCATGCTAATTGAGAGGCCTTTGTTCCCCGGCTATGTTTTTGTAAAGATGGACCGTAAGGATAGGGTTCGTGTTCTCGACATTTCAGGAGTGCATTCCATCGTTGGGGTAGGTCGGCAACCGATTCCACTCCCCTACGAAGAAATCGAAGCGTTGCGGCGTGGAATACACCTATTGAACGCCGAACCACACCCGGCCTTGAAGTGCGGTGAAAAGGTGGTCATCCTCAAGGGCCCACTAGAAGGGATGACTGGAATCGTGGTTCGGCAAAAAAGCAGCACTCGCGTCATCCTCACGTTGGATCTAATTATGAAAAGCATTTCGGTCGAGGTCGATGGTGAAGATCTGGAGGTCGTTGGTCACGGTCCGATGCCGTTTGGATATATTCCTTCTCTCGTTTCATCGCGCGGAAATGCCCCGCCCTAGGCAGGAGCGCCAAAGTGCGGTGTTGTTCTGTTCGAAGCAGCTTGCTTTTACCCAGCCCTCAATTCCGCAGAACTGAATTTCCACAGCGACGACGATTAGCAGTGTCCTAAAGAACTAAGAATAGATAGGTGGCCGGGTCGGCCCACAAAATCGGAGTTCTGCTGTCGATGCGGAGCCGCAAAAGAGTCCGCGGTCCGACGCACACAGGCTTGCGTTCAATTACCTATTGATTGCTGATTGTGCCCTGGTCTGGTTCCCGACGAAGAAATCTCCAAGGTCAACTCTTCCACGCACAACGCCCGCCAATACAATCTATAGGAATTCATTGCTAAAGGAACTCTCCAAATGAACGAAGCGAAGCGCCGCTTTCTTTTGAGCGGGCTCAAGATATTCGACATTTCTCAGATGATTTTATCATTTGGGCTGGCGACCATATTCGTCGTGTACTGGGATCGGGGTGTTGGTCTCAAAGAGTTTCTATCTATGCGAGTTAAGCTATCGAATTGTGTCACTTTTGGTTTCATTCTATTGACGTGGCACATAATCTTTTCTTTATCTGGTCTATACAAGTCGAAGCGATTAACTGCAAGGCGTGCCGAAATAATGGATGTGTTTAAGGCTACTGCCCTTGCGAGCGCCCTTTTGGCTCTGCTAGCCGAGTTGTTTCGAATTACTATGATTTCCCCCCGTTTTCTAGCGTCGTTCTGGTTCATAAGTTCGCTTTTGATGGGGATGTCGCGATTCATGCTGCGGCCCCTGCTGGCGAGCCTGCGGAGTCGCGGCCGAAATCTCCGGTACATGCTGGTTGTGGGTACCAATTCACGGGCGATTGAGTTTGTCCGCAGAATTCAGGAGAATCCTGGGTTGGGGTACCGGCTCTTGGGATTTGTAGATGATGATTGGCAGGGGACGGTCGAATTCAACCAGACTGGCTTTCCTCTCGTGTCTGACCATGCAGGCTTGGCAGAATTTCTTCGGCACAACGTGGTCGATGAAGTCGCGATGTTCCTTCCTTTGCGCTCGTCTTATGAGAATTCCTTAGGGGTTGCAGCATTGTGCGAACAACATGGGATCATCATGAGATTTGACGGTGATATGTTTGATCTGAAGAAATCACGATCAAGCACAGATGAATTTAACGGCGATCATTCTGTTACCACCTACACGGGGGTTCGCGAGTGGTGGCCGTTAGTGGTCAAAAGAATCATGGATGCAGTATTTTCCGTGATCCTCCTGTCTTTCCTGTCTCCGGTGCTACTGATCGTCGCAATACTGATTAAGTGTTCGTCGGACGGACCGATACTTTTTCGGCAGGAGCGCATGGGTGTGAATAAGCGGAGGTTCACCATCCTGAAATTCCGGACAATGGTTCCGAACGCAGAGGGGATGTTGGCCAAACTGGAAGAACAGAATGAGGTCTCTGGTCCTGTTTTTAAGATTAAGAAGGATCCGCGAATCACGCCGATTGGAAAGGTCCTGCGGCGAACCAGCATCGATGAATTGCCTCAGCTTTTCAACGTTCTCATAGGTGACATGAGCCTTGTGGGGCCACGACCTCTGCCGGTTCGTGACTATGAAGGATTTAGCGAAGACTGGCAGCGACGTCGCTTTAGTGTGAGGCCGGGTATCACGTGTCTCTGGCAAGTAAGCGGTCGCAGTTCAATTCCTTTCGAACAGTGGATGAAACTGGACCTGCAATACATGGATGAATGGTCGCTATGGCTTGACATAAGAATTCTGGCACGGACCGTTTCGGCGGTATTGAAAGGTTCGGGTGCGGCATAATTGTGGGAAAGGCAAATCTAGGTATCCCATATTGGGACGTCGGCTGTAACAGAATGCGGAGTGGACAATGCACGACCCACAATTAACTTCCGGAATCATTGAGTCTAGAGAGCGCTGGACGCTAGAAATTCTTCCCTTGCCCGCAAGATTCGGAGCGTTGATCGGACAGCCTGAATTTCGTAGTTCATTCCTGGAATTAAATCGGAATGCTGAGGCGACCTATCACGTGGCGCATTAGAGAGGAACTGTTTATCGTGGAAAACCGTCAAAGTTTAGCTAAATATTCGCACCACGAAGTTTCCCTAAACTCGCCTGCCGCAATCGAGCACCGCTCGGTCGCTCCGCAGCAGCTTTCGTTAGCAGACATCTGCCGGACTTTGGCCAAGCGAAAAGCTCTCATCCTTACCTTTACGGCCATCGTGTTGTGCGCAGTGGTGCCGTACACCTTTTTGAAGACGCCAATGTACGAAAGTGTTGCTCGCTTACAAATCGATCCAACGCATTCTACGAGTCTCGGGCTCGATGATGACAGAGACAAGATGGCTTCCATCGATGTCGATGGCCGCATAAAGACGGAAGTCACCATCATTCAGAGCGACACAGTTGCCATGCAAGTGATGAAAGCGCTCCGACTCTACGCAGATCCGAATTTTGCCGGCAAAGATACGGTACAGACACCAATCAAAGATTTGTCCGAATTAACTCCGCCGCAGCGGCGGCGACTATTGGACCGTTTCAAAGATGAACTGACAGTCAAAACGATTCCCGCTACGCAAATCGTGGAAATTGGTTTCCGCAGCCCAGATCCGGTGCTGGCGAGCAACGTCGCCAACTCCATAATCGACGAATACCTGCAGCGCAATCTGGCTGCGCGTGTTCAGGGCACGGCTCAGGTCTCGCAATGGGTTTTGGAGCAGATGCAAGAGATCAGAGCCAACACAACCGCAGCGCAGGACAAACTAGCTGCCTTTCAGAAAGACAACAACTTGCTGGGAGCGGACGAGAGCGACAATATTGTGACGGACCGACTAAAACAGCTCAATGAAGAGCTTACCCAAGCCGAAGCAGACCGAATTGTAAAAGAGGGGCGCTTCCGACTGGCGAGTCCGGGCAACGCGGAGCTGATTGGTTCACTGGCCCCGAGCACGACCCTACAAGTGCTTCGTACACAAGAGGCTGATCTGCGAGCTCAGTACGCTCAAATCAGCGCTAAATTTGGGAACGGCTATCCGAAACTTCGTGAGCTTCAGGAAGAAATAGCGCAAGTAGAAACCGCAATCAACGGTGAAGGTGAAAATATCAAGACTCGCTTGGCAAACGAGTACGATGCTGCTTCCAAATCCGAGTCTATGATCCGGACTCAATTTGAACAACAAAAGGCGGAAGCGTACAAGTTAAACGAGCATGTCGCCCAGTATGCCATCTTGAAGCATGAAGTCGAAGCTGGGCAGCAGCTGTATGACACTCTTCAACTCAACCTAAAGACGGCGGGAATCACCTCGGGACTGGCATCCTCTTTTGTCGATGTAATCGATCGCGCTCAAGTGCCGGACAAGCCCGTTGAACCTCGGAAGCGTTTATACCTAGCCCTCGGTTTAGGTGGCGGGTTGTTTGGTGGACTGCCTTTGGGATTGATCCGAGATTCATTCGATGACACGATCAGAACCTCCCAAGAGTTGGAATCTGTCGCTGCGCTACCGGAGCTGGTTTCTATTCCCTTTGTTTCCGCGCTTGCCAAAAAAGAACGCAAGGGCGTAACGAGCACTCGATCACTTTTCTCACTTGGGTCGGCATTTAGTCCAATGCCACTTCAAGATCCGAACTCCCCCGGAGTGGAATCTTATCGGGCCCTTTGCAGTATCGTTCTGCTATCTTCAGTCCAGAATTCTAGTAAAACACTGGTGATTACTAGTGCGACTCCCGGTGAAGGTAAGTCAACGGTGAGCACCAACCTTGCCGTTGCGTTGGCTCAACGCGGGAAGAAAGTTTTGCTGGTTGATGCGGACCTGAGGAGCATTGGCATTCGTTCTGCCCTGGAGCCACTTTGGCCGACCTTGAGCAGTATGTGTAAGCCTGGCGGCGCTGACTACCCTCGGTGCCGGCCGATCGCGGGTCTGCCAACTTTGAGTGTGGTCCCAGTGGGGATTCGGCCGGCTGATCCGACAGTAATTTTGGACTCACTTCGGATGGAACAGCTGATGACAATCTGGCGTGCTGAATATGACCACATCATTATCGACACGCCGCCAGTTTTGCCGTTCGCAGATGCACTGGTCCTCGCAGCGCGGGCCGATGGAGTGATTCTCGTTGCGCGATCCGGGATGTCCCGAGCAACCGCTTTGCTGCGGGCTAGGGAAGTGTTGGCACGATCAGGTGCCAACATCTTAGGATTAGTGTTGAACGCAATCCGATCACGGGAATATTACTATGATTATCCCGCGGGGGGCGCAAAGCTCTCTGAAAAGGATAATCGGGAGCATGTCCGGCAATAGCTATATCAGCTGCCTAAAAGTAATGAGGACCAAAATGCGGCGATATTCAATTCTGTTTAATTTGTCCCTAACGTTAGCTTGTGCTTTACCTCTATTCGCGCAAAATGTTGCGTCGTTGAGTCCGGTAACAGAACCAAGCGCCCCGCTAGTTGGTGGCGCGGCGCACGCGTTGCAAATCTCGGCCGGAGACTTACTCGACGTAAACGTGTTTGATACGGTTGAACTTTCCGGCAGATTGCGAGTGGACGAACACGGTACGATTGCTCTGCCACTTGGGGGAGATCTTGTCGTTTCAGGGTTGACAGCAGAGCAGGCCGGGCATGCAATCGAAAAGAAACTGTTGGACGGGGATATCCTCAAAGATCCGCACGTTTCGGTCACAGTGCTGGAATATGCGACGCAAGGGGTTACCGTCCTCGGCGAAGTGAAGAATCCCGGAGTGTATCCTCTCCTGGGAGCGCACGGGCTGCTCGATTTGATTTCCGCCGCCGGTGGCGCGACCTCAAACGCGGGTAAGGCTGTCACGGTTACGCATCGCGCAGATCCCAATCGTCCGATCATCGTAAACGTGGAGAGCAAGCCTGGCAGAACGGAAGCCTTCAACGTGGACATTCGCCCGGGTGACACGATCATGGTTTCGCACGCTGGCATCGTTTACGTCGTGGGTGACGTGGGCAAGCCCGGCGGATTCCTCATCGAGAACAATGACCGCCTGACGGTGCTGCAAGCCATCGCACTGGCACAAGGCACGAACCGCACTGCCTCCCTCAATCACGCAACGCTCATTCGCAAAACCGGTGACACGCGCGAGGAATTGCCCGTCCCGCTGAAGAAAATTCTGGCGAACCATGCTCCGGACGAACTGCTCGCGGATGGCGACATTCTCTTCGTCCCCACCAGCGGTCCTAAGAATGCGTGGCGCGATGTCGAAAGCATTTTACCGGCTGCTGCCGGCGCCGCCATTTATCGAGCTCCCTAATTTGGCGGGCGATTAGACTTTCACTTCAATTTGGTTAATGAGAGTTCGTAGTTAGCGCTGCACCAAGAAAGATCGAGATTCGACAGTGCTGATCACGCGCCAACAACTCCTTTTAGTCTTATTGATTACGGCGTTATATTTGCTTGGGCAATTATTGGCCGGAACTGAAGTAACAGTGTCCGCGCTGTTCACTATAGCAATCTTCTTTGGAATCCTTTCTATCTTCGCTGGTGGCGGACTGCGATCTGCGTTCGGATGTCTCAATGCAATCCTGGTTGCCAAGTTTCTCCTCATTGCGGTAGCCATTAAGGTCATGCTGCTCGAACCCGCGGACGGCACGTTGGCTGCACCTCGAACAACTGCCTTGGTGATGGCGATCGGTTTCGGTGGTGTTTTAATTGGGACGACGATTCAATCTCATTTGTCTTGTCCCCAGTCCTTGTCTATGAACCGGCCGTTCAGCGATCAAATGCTCTTGTCCTTTTCCATCGTGCTCTTCGCTATAAGCTACCTTGGATATTTTGGTGCGATGATTCCATCGGTACAAGGCGAGGGTCTCCAGACTGGAGGATGGTTAGGCTTTGCTCGAGCGTTTGCGTTGCTAAAATCCTTCTCAATCGTTCCCGCGATGCTGTATCTGTGGAGGATAAAGTCACATCGATGGATGACGCACCCTGTGATTTTGGGCATTTTGGCCTGGAGCATCCTTGTTGGGATTTTTGGGGCTGGCAAGCTGGAAACGATGGAGCCTATCGTCTTCTATGCTCTTGTCGGATTTCTACGTTATGGCTTGTGGGACATCCGAATATGGTCTTTGGTTTCGCTCGCTTTAGTTTTTTATGCTTTCATCGTTTTTCCCTTTGCACAATATGCTCGCGGCGCAGGGGCTCGCGAAGGGACATTTGAACACCGAGTTGAGATTGCTAATAATTTATTCCTGCGCATGGCCAGTGATTCACAGTTTCGATCCACCATATCCGGACGAGTTGAAACACAAGGGTACTTCACCCAGAGTATACTTTCCCCATTTAACAGGCTCGCGATGGTAGGGAACGCTGACAATCTGATTTCGGCTACGGAAAAACAGCAGGCTTTCAGCGGCTGGGAAACTATGACTTGGGGTTTCAAACTATTGACTCCGAGTGTGTTGTATCCAGATAAACCCGTCTTTGAAGCCGGTAACTTTCTGGGACACATTACAGGGGAAGTCGGCCGGACTGACTCAACCACTCAAGTCTCTTACGGAGTTATGGCTAATTTCTACAACGCCTTTTCCATTATGGGAGTATTGGTTGGCACACCACTCTTCTTCGCCGGTCTCTATTTGTGGATCAGAATATTCCTAGGTGAGCCTAAGTGGGATGGCATGCCCACAACCTCCACGCTGTGCTTCATATGGCTGTTATCTTTGTACCAGCACAGTATCGCTGAATCCACGGTATCGGGCCTTATTGCGTCTCTGTCCTTTCCTTTCGTTCTTGCGGTGCTTTGCGTCGCAGCTAAGTGGCTTTGCCTGTTTCTTCCACAAAAGACAATGGTGTATGAAGCCTTCGTTGGCGAGCCACTATGAGGATGGCGGCCCCACTGGTAAAGCTACTCCCGTCGTCAGACTACCGAAGCACTGAAGCGGAGTAATCAACCACGAAAAGATCGAGTATTTAGTCGCAGCTGTCTTTCCGTTTCTGAGTAGCACCTTGCACTACGGCCTTGTGTGACGTGTTCGTTGAAAATCCTTCATATAATCAGTTCCGTAAATCCTGCTTACGGGGGACCTATCGAGGGCGTCAAGCAGCTCGGGACAATTCTTATTGGCAAGGGACATCGCGTTGAAGTGGCGTCCATTGATCCTCCAGAAGCGCCTTTCTTGAAGGATTTTCCACTCCCCGTGTACCCACTCGGCCCGGCGATGCTCCACTACCACTTCAGTTCCCGGTTCGTCCCTTGGCTGCGATCCAATCGGAGCCAATATGATGCAGTCATTGTGAACGGCATCTGGCAGTATCACAGTTTTGGCACCTGGCGCGCGCTGCGCAATTCTGAAACGCCATATGTTGTGTTCACTCACGGCATGCTTGATCCATGGTTCAAGAAGCAGTATCCGCTAAAACACATGAAGAAATGGATGTACTGGCCGTGGGCCGAGTATCGGGTGCTGCGTGACGCACAGGCAGTGCTGTTCACCTGTGAGGAAGAGCGCGCTCTGGCTCGCTCATCGTTCTGGATGTACCGGTGCAACGAAGTGGTAATCAACTATGGGACCGCGAGACCCAAAGGCGATGCCCAGTTAGATCTGGATGAATTTTTCTTCCGCTATCCCGGATTGCGAGGTAAGAAGCTGGCGCTGTTCATGGGGAGAATCCACCCAAAAAAGGGATGCGACTTGGTGATCGAAGCCTTCGCCAAGGTTCTGGGATCGCACCCCGAGTGGTATCTGGTGATTGCCGGTCCGGACCAAGTGGGGTGGCAGAAGGGCTTGAACGACCGCGCCGAGCACCTTGGACTCGCCTCGCGAGTAACCTGGGCAGGAATGGTCAGTGGCGCGATGAAGTGGGGCGCGCTGCGGGCTGCGGAAGTTTTCTTATTCCCGTCCCACCAGGAAAACTTCGGCATCGTGGTAGCCGAGGCGCTGGCCGCTGGCGTGCCCACACTGATTTCTAATAAGGTAAATATTTGGCGTGAGATCGAAACCGACGGAGCGGGAATGGTCTCGGAGGATACTCTGGAGGGCACCTGTGCACTTTTGCAGTCCTATCTGGAGATGCCCGCAGAGAAAAAAATAACAATGCGTCAAGCGACCCGCGAGTGCTTCGATAGAAGATTCGAGATCAGGAGAGCGGCAGAGTCATTGCATGCCATCTTGGCCAGCGTGTCAGGAGTGAATTAGCCGGACGGAACATGATTCCCACCCAAGCCGGCTCGCCAGGACGCGAGGCATGTGATGTTCATGATTCGCTCAACAGTGCTTCGGAATTATGTCCTGGTGCGCTGAAGATCGTAGCGGGTAGATATTCCGTCCGAATCGCCACCAACATTAACGCGGTCGAAGCCCTCCGGGCCGTGTGGAGCAAATGGGCCAATTCCTTGGACACGGACATGGACTTCTACTTGCACCAGGTGAGCCAGAATTCGACGGCAGTGGAACCCTACGTGATCACGATGTATAACGACGGGATCGCCCGGGCGATGCTGGTTGGACAGATCCGAAAGCGAAGAGCCTCCTCTGTCGTCTCGTTCGTCAAGATTCCTGGCCCTACCGAGCGGGTCCTCGAAATTAGGAAAGGCGGAAGGTTGGGCCAGCCATCTTCCGCGATAGACAGGGCGCTGGCGCTAGAGCTATTGAGGGCCACAAAAAGCGGCCAAGTAGATTTGATACGATTTGAGAGACTACCATTGCAATCGGGGCTCTTCCAGGAAATTCAACAACTGCCGGGCTTCCTGGTGAGAGAGTGCGTTCCGCACGTCTTTTGTTATTCCGTGCTGTCCTTGTCCGATTCTGGAAAAAAAACCCCACGAATCTTTTCTGGGAAAACCATGAGGGAGATGCGCAGGAAAACACGCATCTTGGAGCACTCGTTTCCGGGTCAGGTGAGTCTCAGGTGTTTCTCCCAGCCCGTCGAAATTGAGGATGGGATGCGCGACGCCATGAAAGTTGCCGTCACCACCTGGCAGTATTACTTGGGCCCGGGCCTTAATGACACGTCTCGGATGCGCGAGACGTATCGATTCTTCGCGGAGCGCGGTTGGCTTCGCATCTACGTGCTATATCTCCAAGAGGCCCCTTGCGCATTCTTGACCGGCCAACTTTACAACGATACTTTCCATTGCCAGTTCGCCGGCTACCATCCGCACTACGCTCAATACTCGGTGGGCTGTCTGCTCACGGCCCGCGCGTTCGAAGATTTAGCCGCTGCCGGCGTCCAGCGCGTGGATCTGGGCGAAGGTGGCCAGGAACATAACCGCCGCCTGGGCTGCCAGATGTCGGAGGAAGGCACCGTGCATGTTTACTCTCCCACGATGCGAGGCCTCTTGCTGAACCTTTTCTTTGGAACCACGCAGATTGTCCGAGCTGGTGGGCGCAGAACTCGCTCGGCATTTCGACTGAATTGGTTGGATAAAATCTGGAGCCAATTCTTGGTTTCCCGACGGAGAGCCAGCTCTCCTTCTTCTGAAAAACCAAGGCAAGGATCCCGATGACATCGATCCAATGCCAGCATTCGGGCGTCAAGTTGGACTCACATGAACACAGCAGGCGCATAAGTTATCTATTGAAGCGCTTCCTATGGTCCTGTGTGCAGCTTCCGTTCTGGCCAAAAATGCCTAGAGTGCTAAGCCCGCTTCGTATCATCCTCCTCCGTCTATTTGGGGCACGAATTGGCCGCGGATGTGTCGTAGGGAGTGCTCGGGTCTGGATACCATGGAATCTGGAAATGGATGATTTCGCATTGGTCGCGAACGATGCGGAGCTGTACAACCTAGCTCCTGTGCGAATTGGCGCCAACACCGTCGTCTCCCAGCGAAGCTACCTCTGTACCGCCACGCACGACTATTCGAAAGCTGATTTCCCACTTTACTCGAGGGCTATCAGTGTGGGCGCAGGTGCTTGGATCGCGGCGAGTGTTTTCGTTGCGCCTGGAGTAAGCGTGGGTGAGGGCGCGGTGGTTGGTGCATGTTCGGTGGTAACGAAGGACGTTCCTCCTTGGACGGTGTGCGGCGGAAACCCGTGTCGTGTGATCAAACCGCGACCACACGTTGCGCAGGTTTTAAGCCCGCCTCTAGGCAGTCGCTTTATGCGTGAATGATTGTGTTCAAAGGAATGTAATTCCACGACGCGACAGAAGCATTTGACCGATACAAAGACTTCACTAAATCAAATCCCGTCACTCCTATCGAAAGAGGTCTCCATGCGAATCCTCGTATTAAGCATTCATTATTGGCCGGAGCGGAGCGGTATCGGCGCGATGCTGACTGGCCGCTGCGAGTATCTAGCTTCGATTGGGCACGAGATTACTGTCTGCACCGGGATGCCGTATTACCCGGAATGGCGGACTTATCGTGGATATGACCGCAAGCTGTTTCTCCGCGAAGAGCATAACGGCGTCACAATTCTGCGTTCGTGGAAGTGGGTGCCAAAGAAGGTGTCTTCGGCCAAACGGGTTGTGCTCGAGGCATCTTTCCTGGCGAGCTCGCTGCTGCGGGCGATCAGCAGCGGCAAGCCGGATTTGTTGCTGGTCGTGTCACCCCCCCTGGGACTCGGACTGTCGGCGGTGTTTTTGAGTAGGTGGTGGAAGATTCCCTATGTGTTTGACGCACAAGACTTGCAGCCAGATGCTGCCGCGGATCTGGGAATGCTTCCCCGCCCGGTGTTGCCCGTGCTTTATCGGCTCGAGGCAATGGCCTACCGAAATGCTTCTCTGATCTCAACCGTTAGCGAGGGCATGCGGCAGAGAATCCTGGCCAAAGGAATCTCTGTTGACAAAGTCGTGGTGGTGCCGCCTCACGCGGATAACAGGGTCTTCGGTGTTGGAAAGGTCGTGGAGGGTCATGAGTTTCGCCGCAAACATAGCCTGGAAGGCAAGTTTATGGTCCTCCATACCGGCAACATGGGAGTGAAGCAAGGTTTGGACGTCATGCTAGACGCTGCCTTGCAATTCAAAGAGCAGCGGGATTTCGTTTTTGTGCTGGCCGGCGACGGAGTTATGAAACCGCATTTGGAGGGACGGGCTGCGGCTCTGGACCTGGCTAATGTCCGTTTTCTTCCGTTACAGGGGCCTGCCGAATTACTGCAAATGTTGGCTGCGACGGATATGGCTCTGATCGTCCAGCAATTGACAGTCTCGGATATCGTTTTTCCGTCGAAGGCCGTGACTCTCTTGTCGGCAGCGCGGCCGGTAGCCGCTTCGGTTAGCGCCGATAGTGAGATCGGACGAGTGATCTCTCAATCGGGGGGCGGAGTAGTTACCGAGCCGGAAAACGTGGGAGCATTGGCCGCGGCGATAAAAGGGTTTTTTGACCATCCTGAAAAACGGTTGGCGATGGGTGAATCCGGCCGCCAATATGCGCTGCAAAACTGGGACGAGACTCGTGTCCTATCCGACTTTGAAGGGCACCTGTTGAAAACAGGTGGTGCTCCAGCATTCGACGCGATTGCGAAAAGATCCGCCTCCATCTAATTGAGATGAAAACCGGCATATTCGTCGCGGCTTTTTGGGCCACCCTTGCCCTTTCCTACTCCAGTGCTTTTGCGCAGGATACAAATCGCGTACCCGATATTATTCGGGGAGTGGACGCGGTCGACGCCTCTGTTCATTCCGATGTTGTGGAGAGGGCACTGCAGGAGCCCCAACCTTCTCAAGAGCCGG
>Ga0210394_10006095_pt1 | contig 13182 bp, 11 predicted proteins | sample IncBWC12MmetaG_FD_160121 | JGI IMG/M metagenome (GOLD analysis project Ga0210394, IMG submission 160121) | Forest soil microbial communities from Barre Woods Harvard Forest LTER site, Petersham, Massachusetts, United States - Inc-BW-C-12-M | ecosystem: Environmental > Terrestrial > Soil >...
TCTTGTTGCGCTCGTCGGCTTCCTTGAGGTCGACGCCTTCGCCGCGTTTGTAGCAGGGTTTCGTGATGCGATTGGGAATCGCGGGTTTGCCGCAGGCGTCGAGACGAGTCTCGACGCGGCACGGACGAGTGCGTGCGCCACATGAGCGACAGAGCCGTGAGCATGGGATCTGGACGAACTTCCCAGTCATCGCGGTGCGAGCAATTTGTTGCGCTCTTCGGATGCCTGCCGGTCGACCTCCGCGTCCAGCTTGTAACAGACGTGCGAAACGACCACTGGTTTGAGCGGCTGGCCGTTCTCGAACATCGCGGTCTTCGTAAAGCAAACTTGCTTCCCGTCCAGATCGATGGTCCTGGGAAGATCGAGCGTCTGGGTGAACATTTCGTCGGTTTTATAGACGATCTGCGACGTGGTTTCGAAGACTTGCTCGATTTTAGGGCCGGGATGGAAGATCATCAGGTTCGTGCCCCAGGTATCTGCGCCGCCGAAATCCGACTCGATGACCAGTTCGTCGCCATCTGCGCCGAGCGACGTCAGCCGAACGGTCTGGAGAGAAAAATGGTGCGTCGTTTCGAGTAAATAGCGGTCACGGACTTCCCAGTTTCCAGACGCGTTCGTTAGCTGCACCAGGAGTCCGATCGAGGGGCAGGCCATCGGTGGGATTGCATCCTCGAAATTGTATTGAAGGACGGCCATGAAGGTAGTGCGGCCGGTCCAGGGAAAGAGACGGAAGCGGACGAGGCGGGTGCCGGAGGCCTTACCCGTCACGAGTTGGCTGGAGGCCTGCTTTTCCGCCTCGTTCGTGGGATTGCCGGTGACCCGATAGACGTTCTCCCCGGCTAGCGCGTCCGGGGCATTCAGTGCGCGCGGCTGCGCGACCTCCGGCCAGGAATCGTCGATGCGCTTGCCGCTGTTGAGCGAAATTCGCATCGCGGGAAAAATGGCCTGCAACGCGCCGAGGCGCAGATTCTCATCCGCGATGGGAGCAGTGTCCGCCATCGCCAGTGCCGCGAAAAAGAAAAATACGTATTTGGTCATCGGATATATTTCGGCGTCACTCCGCGGAGGCGCATCCACACTTCATCGAGCGCGGTGAGCGTCTCCGCATCGAGCGGGCCCTCCGCGGCCGCGGCCAGGTTTTGATCGAGCTGTTCGAGTTTCGATGCGCCCAGTATGACGCATTCGATCGGCGTATGATGCAGCAGCCAGCACAAGGCCAGGCCGATCATGGAACGTCCCGCTTTGTGGGCGATGTCGCGAACGGCTTCGACGGCCGAGAAATTGCCGGCGTTCCAGTAACGGTCGATATACATTTTTTCGCGGTCGAAGCGCGAACCTTGGACCGGCGCGGAAGAGCTGTGCTTGCCGGTGAGCAGACCGCCCGCCAGCGGGTTGAAGACAACGTTCGAGATCCCGAATTTCTTCGACATCGGCAGAAATTCCTGCTCGATCCCGCGGGCCAGCAGGTTGTACATCGGCTGGGAGACGACGGGCGGCGCGTAGTGGTGCTTTTCGGCGATCCAGTGCATCTCGACGACCTGCCAGGCCGCATAATTCGACAGCGCGACGTGCCGGACCTTGCCCTCCTTCACCAGTTCATCCAGGGCCGCGAGAGATTCCTCGATCGGCGTCGAATAATCCGGGATGTGCATGTAGTAGAGATCGAGATAATCGGTCTCCAGGCGTTGGAGGCTTTCGTCGATGGCGCGGCGGATGGCGGGGCGCGAGAGCCCTTTCTGATCCGGCGCGTCGCCGGTTTTGTTCGACACTTTGGTTGCCAGGATGACGCGATGGCGCCGTCCTTTGAGCGCGCGGCCGAGGATGGTTTCCGAAGTGCCGCCGGTGTAAACGTTGGCCGTATCGAAAAAATTGATCCCCGAATCGAGCGAGCGCTCGATCATGCGGACCGAGGTCTGTTCATCGGTCTGGCCGCCGAAGGTCATGGTGCCGAAGCAGAGGCGGGAGACCTTCAGGCCGGTCTTGGAAAGGATCCTGGATTCCATTGCGGTTAGAATCCAGAATAACGAATGAAGCCGTTGTACGATAATGGTATCGATCGCTAAATCGAAGGATGCCCTCCATGAACGTTGTGACCGTATCGCCAAAGTTTCAGGTTGTTATTCCGCGCGCTGTTCGGGAATCGCTGGGAATTCGCGCGGGTGAGAAAGTTTGCGTCATGGAATGGGACGGCAGGATCGCGCTTATCCCCATCAAGCCCATGAAGAAGATGCGTGGTGCGTTCAAGGGCATTGATACGACGATCGAACGAGACGCCGACCGTGTATGAGCAATGTGGTCGATTCTTCGGGATGGATCGAGTTTTTCGCAGGTGCCCCGAATGCCTCGTTCTTCGCCGCAGCCATTGAAGATGTAGGCCGTCTGATCGTTCCGTCCATCACGATCCTAGAAGTATTCAAGCGGGTGATGATGGCGCGGGGGCAAGCCCAGGCGTTGATTGCCGCCGCACATATGCAGCAGGGGAGGGTCGTCGATCTCGATCAACTTCTGGCGGTAGAAGCCGCCAGGCTAGGGATTGAACTGAAGCTGCCGCTAGCGGATAGCGTGGTTCTTGCGACCGCGCGCCGCTATGGCGCTACGTTGTGGACGCAGGACGCCGACTTTGAGAATATTGCCGGCGTCCGATTCATCGCCAAGAGGTGAAGTTAGCGCTGCGCGGCTGCCCTTGGCTTTCTCTTCGCCCCTTGCGGCATCAGCAATTGTTCCACTTGGGCCTCGGGAAGCAGCAGGCTGATGTGCGCGGTGCTGCCGTTGACGCTGAACTGCGCCGAATTGGCGATCGACGTTACGCCGGAAGGCGCGTTCGCATTGCCGGCGATCATGCTCACGAAAAACTTCAGCACGTCCACCAGCGACTGGGCGTTTTGCGGCGAAGTGGTCACCGCGTCGGCCGAGACCGTGATCGCAGTGGAGCCGAACTGCACGCCGCCCGAGGCTTGCTGCACCGCTTGAATCAGCCCGCTTTGCGCCACCGGACCCAGGTTGCCGCTCTGCCTGGTGCTCATGAAATCCGAAAGCGGAGTGTTGGTGCAAAACCATGCGCTGTTCGAGGCGCTGATCTGCACGGCGGTCTGCGCCAGCGATCCGGTATAGGTCGCGCCCGCGATCTTGCGATCCACCGCGCCCTTGACCGATGCGATGTCGCCCATCGCGGCGGTCGAGCCGTCGAGAAACGCCAACGCGACCGGATCGGTCGATTGCGCGGCGGGTGGTCCGATCAGATTGAATCCGCGATAATTCGTAATCGTGCCGCCCTGGGCGGTGGCCGCGCCGATAATCATGGCGGGCTGGAAAACGCCCCGTCCGACGATCAACGCGGTATGCACGGTGGCGGTAGCCGTTGCCGGCGTCGCGGCCACGATTTCGTGCAGATCCTTGCGAGGATCGAAGCCAGTCGAGGTCATGAATTGCAGGAATTCGCTGTCATTGAATTGCATCTGGGCCAAAATATACTGTCCAAAGGGCGAAGCCACGCTCTGGTCGACATTCATGCCGGAAACCACGGTGGCGTCGGGCATCACCAGGTTCAGCAGGGCGGGGGTAACCCCGGCGGTCGCGGTCGCCGCCGCTAAAGAGAAAGAAAAGGCGATCAGGTACGGTTTATATAACAAGTTCATCGGGAACCTCAACTCCATTCTACGAGTAATGACGGCCGGGGTCCCAGATTATTACAGCGATTATTGGGCTCCGGCCATGGCGCGCAGTTCGTCGACAATGTGGGCGAGCGACTGCGCCTGGGCCGACATTTCTTCGCTGGCCGAAGCGCTTTCCTCGGCCGCGGCGGCGGTTCCCTGGGTCACTTTATCCATCTCCAGGAGTGCGTGGGCGATTTCTTCAATGCCCTTGGCCTGTTCCTTGGTGCCGATGTTCACCTCGTCCACCAGAACCTTCACTTTCGTCGCCGCTTCGGTAATGGACCCAACCACGTCAGCCACTTTCTGAAGCTGCGTGCTGCCCTGGTTCGAGGTCGCGATAGATTCCTCGATCAGCGCCGCCGTATCCTTGGCCGCCTGAGCCGAGCGCTGCGCCAGGTTGCGGACCTCGTCGGCAACCACTGCGAATCCGGCTCCGGCCTGCCCCGCGCGGGCCGCTTCCACCGCGGCGTTCAGCGCGAGAATATTGGTCTGAAACGCGATCTCATCGATTACCTTGATGATTTTCGAGATTTTGCCGCTGGACGCGTTGATCTGCTTCATGGATGCGATCATCGATCCCAGCGTGCTGTTCCCGTCGGTGACGCGCTGATCGACGGTGGTCATCAATTGCGCCACCTGGCTGGTATTGGCCGCATTTTGCCGCGTCATGGACGTGATTTCTTCGGCCGACGCGGACGTTGCTTCCAAAGAAGACGCCTGCATCGTAGCGCCATGCGCCAGGGTCTGGCTAGCCGTCGCGACCTGATTCGACGCGGCGGCGATTTGCGAGGCTCCGTCGGAGAGATTCGCGGTAATGGTCCGCAGTTGTGCGGTAATCCGGCGCACCACCATGGCGATCAGTCCGACCGCGGCGAGTCCGATGGTCACGAACAGCAGCGAGGTCCAGCGCGCGGACGCGGTCCCGGCGGCAGCGGAAGCCTCGCTCTCGACCAGTTGCGCGTTCTGGATGTCGATATATTCGTGGGCCGCTTTCTCCATGCGCGCGCCGATCTGGCCGGCGGCGTCGCGGGCGATGGCCAGCGCCGTAAGGACTCTTCCGCGGCCAGCCAACTCCGAAATCTGCTCGAAAAGCGCGGCATAGCCCTGGAGATCCGATTCAATGGAAGCCAGCGTCGCTTCCCCCTGGGCGGTGGTGGAGAGCTTCCGGCACGCCGCCAGGGCGGCCTTGGCGGCGTGCAGATGCTCTCGAAATTCGGTGCGATTCTGTTCGACTTTCTTCGCTTCGCGGCCAAAGGCGTACATGATAACGCCGCGCTGCTTTTCTCGCATCGTGACGACTTCCGCTCGTAACTCCCCGGCCAGGATCGCCCCAGTAGCAATGGTTTCCGTGGCGAAACTCAGTTCTTTACTGAGGTTCCGACTCGAATACCACCCCGCGGCCGCGAGGCCCAGCACCACCGCTAGCATTGCGGCGATGCAGATTGTCAATTTCTTTCCAATAGTCATGGTCATTTCTCCGCGTGTTGAACCGAGTCCCCTAACCCTGTATCGACCGCTCGTTCAGGAGCTTGAAGCTGGTGTCCTGTTTCTGAAGGGCGGACGAGGGCGTCGGCGCCGGACCAGGGGGGCATGGGGCTTCAGGGTGACGTCGATGTCCGCACGAAAACAAAATCTTCAGGCGGTCACAGCACTGGCAGGATGATGAAAAAGTCTCCGGCATGACCGCTGCCGATGGTCGCGGCTCCATTAAGCCGTTGATAGCGGTCAATTTGGCTTTTTCATCATCCTGGAAGTTCATTGTTCGACCTGCACTTACACTTAAGGGTGGCTGCCGGCCATCACCCGCAGTTCTTCCACGATGTGCGACAGCGATTGGGCCTGGGCCGACATTCCTTCGCTGGCCGAAGCGCTTTCCTCGGCCGCTGCCGCGGTTCCCTGGGTCAGCATGTCCATCTCGGCCAGCGCCTTGGCGATTTCCTCAATGCCTTTGGCCTGTTCCTGGCTGCCGATGTTCACCTCGTCCACCAGAACCTTTACCTTCGTTGCCGCGTCGGTAATCGATCCGACCACGTCGGCCACTTTCTGAAGCTGCGCGCTGCCTTGGTTCGAGGTCGCGATGGATTCCTCGATCAGCCCCGCCGTATCCTTGGCCGCCTGAGCCGAGCGCTGCGCCAGGTTGCGGACCTCGTCGGCAACCACTGCGAATCCGGCTCCGGCCTGCCCCGCGCGGGCCGCTTCCACCGCGGCATTCAGCGCGAGAATATTGGTCTGAAACGCGATTTCATCGATTACCTTGATGATCTTCGATATCTTGTCGCTGGACGCGGTGATGTCCGTCATGGAGGAAAGCATCAATGCGAGGGTGTTGTTTCCTTCGGTGACGCGCTGGTCGACGGTGGTCATCAATTGTGCGACCTGGCCTGTGTTGGACGCATTCTGCCGCGTCATCGCGGTGATTTCTTCGGCCGATGCGGAGGTCTCCTCAAGAGAAGCCGCCTGTGCCGACGCACCCTGGGCCAGCGACTGGCTGGCGGAAGAAACCTGGGTGGATCCGGTCGCGATCTGAGACGCGCCTTCGGAAAGATTCGTCGTAATGGACCGTAATTGTATGGTGATCTTGCGGACGACGAAGGCGATTACGCCGATCACCGCGAGGCCGGTGGTTAAGAAGACCACCGAGATCCATTGCGCGGAGACCGTTTCCGCAGCCGCGGCAGCTTCTACTTCAGAAAGCTGTTTCTTCTGGAGATTCATGTATACGGGGACCGTAGCCTCTAAATGGGCGCCAATCGGGCTGCCTGCGTCGCGATAGAGAAGTAAGCCTTGCATGACTCTTCCGGCCGCCACCAGGCTGGAAGCCCGCTCGAAGTAACCGTCATATTTATCGAGGTCGGCGTCGATGGAGGCGAGCGTGGCTTTGCTCTCTTCAGTGGTGTTCAGCGGCCGGATCGCCGATAGGTCGGTCTTGGCTGCGTTCCAGTGCTCGCGAAACTCGGCGCGGTTTGCGTCGGCTCGTTTGTTGTCCTGCGCCAGGGCGTACATCAGCATTCCCCGCTGTTTTTCTCGCATCGCGGTTACATTTCCGTACAAATCACCCGCGAGTATTCCCCGGGCGGCAACGGTTGCCGTGGCGAACTTCAGTTGGTTGCCGAGGCTCTGATTTGAATACCAGCCCGCACCCGCAAGGCTGAGTACCACCGCTAGCATACCGGCGATACAGATCATCAGTTTCTTTCCAATAGTCATCAGTGTTTCCCCATTTACCGTATCGGCCGGATGGGGTGGTCCTATGAAGCCGGGAAATGAAGTAAACTACTGTTAACTCCTTTGTTGAAACCACAGCTATCACCATCCGGCTCCCTGCCTGAGGTCCACGGCACCGTTCGCACCGAACGGTCCACGGTGCTGCGCCGCATGCTGGCCTTCGGCGGCCCCGCGTACCTGGTCAGCGTCGGCTATATGGATCCGGGAAACTGGGCTACCGACCTCGAAGGCGGAGCGCGATTCGGCTACGGCTTGCTATGGGTGCTGGTCCTCTCGAACCTGATGGCGATTCTGCTGCAAACGCTCTCGGCGCGGTTGGGCATTGTCGCCGGGCGCGATCTGGCGCAGGCTTGCCGCGAATCGTATCCGAAACCGGTCTGCGATGCACTCTGGGTGCTGTGCGAAATCGCGATTGCGGCCTGCGATTTAGCCGAGGTGCTGGGCGCGGCCATCGGGCTGCACCTTTTGTTCGGGATCCCACTGGTGATCGGCGTCTCGCTGACCGCGCTCGACACGGTTCTGGTGCTGTGGTTCTCGCGGTACGGCATCCGATTGATCGAGGCGTTGATCCTGCTGCTGATCGCGGTGATGACCGGATGCTTCGGCGTCGAACTGGCGTTTGCCAAGCCCGTGTTCCACGAAATGCTGTCCGGCCTGATCCCGCGCCTCAACGGCCAGAGTTTGTACATCGCCATTGGGATTCTGGGCGCCACGGTAATGCCTCACAATCTGTATCTGCATTCGGCGCTGGTGCAGACCCGCCGCATCGGCCGCACCGTCGCGGAGAAGCGCGAGGCCTGCCGCTACAATCTGGCCGATTCGGTGATCGCTTTGAACGGCGCACTGATCGTGAATGCCGCGATCCTGATAATGGCCGCGGCGGTCTTTTTCAAGCACCACGTGATTGTCACCGAAATCGAGCAGGCCCACGAGTTGCTGACGCCTCTGCTGGGCACGGCGATGGCGAGCGGCCTGTTCGCAGTGGCGCTTTTGGCCAGCGGCAATCGTCGACCTTGACGGGAACCTTCGCCGGCCAGATCGTGATGGAAGGATTCTTAAATCTGCGCCTGCGGCCCTGGCTGCGACGGATGATCACACGGTTCCTGGCCATCATCCCAGCGGTCATCACCGTCTATTTCTGGGGCGCGCAGGGAACGCTTCAGTTGATCATTCTGAGCCAGGTGATTCTCAGCATGCAGCTTCCCTTCGCGGTGATTCCTCTGATCCGCTTCACCAGCGACCGGGCCCGCATGGGCGAGTTCGCGAATCGGGCGTGGGTAAACGTGCTCTCCTGGACAGTCGCGGCCGTGATTCTCGGGCTGAACTTCTGGTACGTTGGCGGCGTGATCGTTCCTTGGATGGCAGCCTCGGCGTGGCGCGCGCTGCTGGTGGGCCCGCTGATTCTGGCGATCCTCGCGTTGCTGTCCTGGATCAGCTTCGCCGGGGAAAAGGTGAGCGTGCGCGACAGCAAACGCGAAGGCCTCAATACCGCCGCCGATTTGCCGGCGCCCGTCTATCGCCGCATTCTGGTGCCGCTCGACCATTCCTCCCGCGACCGCGCGGCCATCGCGCATTCGGCGGCCATGGCCAAGGCGCACGGATCGATCCTGTACCTGCTGCACGTGGAGGAAGGAGCCACCAGCGCTCTATTCGGGCCGCTGGCCTCGGACGCCGAGATTCAGGCCGGCGAGGATTACTTTCGGGGCATCATGGAGGCGCTGGCGGCGGAAGGCGTGCAGGCCGAGCTGACTGTCGCGCACGGGCGCAGTCCAAAAGACGAAATTGTGCGCGCCGCGCGCGAGCTTCATCCCGACCTCATCGTGATGGGCGCGCACGGCCACCGCGGCCTGAAGGATCTGATTTTCGGTAACACCATTAACGGCGTGCGTCATGAAGTGAGTGCGCCGGTGCTGGTGGTGGGTGAATGATTTCTCCACGTCTGTCCGCATGCTTACGCATGGTGGCTCCTTGTGGACAAGCCACGACGTGCGATTCAGTCTCCGCTTCCTGCGGTCGCGGCTCGGTAGATCGCCCGATTCCGAGCCGCCAGGGAGCGGGGTATCCCCCCGCTATGGCGCCGCGGCTGGAACCTTTTGCGCGACTTTTTGCACGCCCTTCCAAGGCGCGACTTCCTGCGGCGCCGGCAGGCCGTTGACGTTGAAATCTCCGCCGATGGCCTGAATCAGAGATACGCACGCCATCATGCGTTTGGTCAGCAACTGCACCTGCGTCTCTTCATTCGATAAAGCAATCGCCTGCGCCGTGATCACTTGAAGATAAGCGGTGATGCCGCCCTGATATTGATTGATCGCCAGTTCGAGCGACCGCTCGGCGGCCGTTACCGCCGCGTCCTGCTGTTGGGCTTCCTGCTCCAGCACGCGCAGCGCCGAGAGATTGTCCTCGACGTTCTGGAAGGCGGTCAGAACACTCTGGCGGTAAGTGGCCACCGCGGCATCGTAGGTGGCTTGCGCCTGTTCGAGAGTGCCTTGCCGTTTTCCGAAGTCGAGCAGTGTGTACGACAGCGTCGGGCCCAAGGACCAGAAACGGCTGGGCCAGGTGAATAAATTCACCAGGCTGGTTCCTTCAATCCCACCTGCCGCGCTCAGCGTGAGGTCCGGATAAAACGCGCTCTGCGCCACGCCGACCTGCGAGTTAGCGGACGCCACGCGGCGCTCGTTCGCTGCAATATCGGGACGCCGTTCCAGCAGTTGCGACGGTATGCCCACCGGAACCGGCGGCGGCGGCGATTTCATGATTTTTACGGGGATCGTAAGAGCCGACGGCGCTTTACCAATGATGATCGCGATGGCATGCTCCAGTTGGTTCCTCAACACCATCGTATCGGTGGACTGCGCGCGGGTCTGTTCCAATTGCGTGCGCGCCTGCACCACGTCGATTTGCGACGCGACGCCCTGGTTGTAACGATTATTGGTCAGATCCAGCGCCTTCTGATACGCGGCGACGGTATCGTCGAGAAGTTTTTTCTGCGCGTCCAGCCCATGGAGTTGAAAGAAATCCAGCGCCAGCTCGGATTGCAGGCTGAGCCGCATGGTTTCCAGATCGCCCGCGCTGGCCTGCGCTGTTTCGATACCGGCTTCAATCGTCTTGCGAACTTTGCCCCAAATATCGGCGTCCCAGGTGGCATCGAAAGGGATGTTGATCAGCGGAGTGGCGCTGGGTTGCCTGAATAAAGCGGTGGTGGACGTGTCGGCCGAACCGCGCGCAGCGGTCACCGCAGGAGCGGTGGTCACCGTTGGAAACAGTCCAGCGCGCGCGACTCGCACTGCCGCCCTGGCCCCGCGATAATTGGCCTCCGCCTGCGCGATGGTCTGGCTGTTCAGATCGATCTGCTCTTCGAGCGCGTTCAAATCCGGATCGCCGAAAATTTCCCACCACTTGCCGCGAGTCACCGTGTCCCTGGGCTGCCCTGTCTTCCATCCGGCCATTTCCTTATACGAATCGGGAACAGGCTCCTTGAAGGCCGGCGAGGCCACCGACGTCGGCCGCACATATTTCGGACCCACCGTGCACGATGCCAGTAGCACTAGCGCTCCCGCCGCGAACCATTTCTGAAAAGTTCTCATTGCGGCAACTCCCGATGTATCCACGGCTGAATGTACTCCGGACAATTGGTCAAAGTGACGTCCTCTCGCGTCTGGGCGGCCAGAAACTGCAAACTCGGCCGGTCTAACAAGGTTACCTCGCTCAGGTCGATCAGTACGCGCTTGCGGGTCCGGCGGGCGCGTTCGATGGCCCGTCGCAGCTCGCCCAGCGACGTGCCGTTGCATTTTCCGGCCAGCGTCAGTCTCGCGTCGCCGTCTGCGTCGAGGTTGATATCGATTCTCAGCATGATTCAATCTCCCTGCGAATAACCATGGGCCGGAGCGGGCGCTGCGCCGCGCAGGCGTTGTTTCCAACGGTGCCAGCGCAATTGCATCCGGTCCAGATACAGATAAACCACCGGCGTGGTGTAGAGCGTCAGCATCTGGCTGAACAACAACCCGCCCACGATCGCGATACCCAGCGGCCGCCGCATCTCGCTGCCCACTCCGGTGCCCAGCGCGAGAGGCATTCCGCCCAGCAGCGCCGCCATGGTCGTCATCGTGATCGGACGGAAGCGCAGCAGACACGCCTCGTAGATCGCCTCCTCGGGCGATTTATTATCCCTGCGCTCGACCATAATCGCGAAATCGATCATCATAATGGCGTTCTTCTTCACGATTCCGATGAGAAGAATGATGCCGATCAGCGAGATCACGTTCAGCTCGTTACCGGTAGCCCGCAGAGCGAGCAGCGCGCCGACGCCGGCCGAAGGCAGGGTCGAAAGAATCGTAATCGGATGGATCAGGCTCTCATACAGCATTCCCAATACGATGTAGACCGTCAACAGCGCCGCCGCGATCAGAATCGGCTCGTTCGACAAAGAGCTCTGATACGCCTGCGCGGCCCCGGCGAACATTCCTTTGACGTTGGACGGCAGCCCGATCTCGCGCGTGGCCTGCTCGATGGCCGGCACCGCGTCGCCCAGCGCCAGTCCCACCGGGACGTTGAACGAAAGCGTTACAGACGGAAACTGGCCCTGATGGTTTACCGAAAGGGGCGTGGTGTCGGACTGATAGTGCGTCACCGCGCTCAACGGAACCTGCTGTTTGTTCGGCGTTTCTACGTAGATGTACCGCAGACCTTCCGGATTCTGCCAGAACTGCTGGTCCACCTCCATCACCACGTGATACTGATTCAACTGCGTGTACATGGTGGAGACCTGCCTCTGGCCGAACGCGTCGTACAACGTATCGTCGATCATCTGCTGCGTGATCCCGAAACGCGCCGCCGTCCGCCGGTCCACCACCAGCGACGCCTGCAACCCTTTGTCCTGCTGATCCGTGTTCACGTCGGCGATTTCGGTCAAGGTCTTCAGTTTCCGGAACACCTGCGGCGCCCACTCGTTCAAATCCCGCACGTTGTCGCTTTGCAGCGTGTACTGATACTGCGCGCCGCTGGACCGGCCGCCGATACGCAGATCCTGCACCGACTGCAAAAACAAGCTAACCCCGGGGATCTTCGCAAGTTTCGGACGGAGCCGCGCAATCACCTGGTCGGAATTGATCTTGCGCTCGTTCAGAGGCTTCAGGGTGATGAACGTGCTTCCGGAGTTCACGCCGCCTCCGCCCCATCCGCCCGCGCCGGTGTTGGCGTTCAGCCCTTCCACCGCGGGGTCCTCCAGCACGGTATTGACCACTTGCAGAATGCGCTCCCTCATCGCCTGAAACGACGTCGACTGGTCCGCTTGAATCGATCCGGTCAGGCGGCCCGTATCCTGCTGCGGGAAAAAGCCCTTCGGGATGGATGCGTAGAGATACATCGTCACCGCCACCGTGGACAGCGTAACGATCAATGTCGAGAACTGATGGCGCAGCACCCAGCTCAGCGATTTGTCGTATCCGTTGTGAATAAAGTTGAAGCCGCGTTCGCTCAGCCGGTAGAGAAAGTTGTGCGGGCGTTCTTCCTCGTGGCCGCGCAGCATGCGGGCGCACATCATCGGCGTCGCGGTCAGCGAGATCACCAGCGAAACCAGAATCGCCACCGAAAGAGTAATGGCGAACTCCCGGAACAGCCGGCCGACAATTCCGCCCATCATCAGAATGGGCAGAAAGACGGCGATGAGCGAAAGGCTCATCGAGAGCACCGTAAATCCGATCTCCGCGGCGCCTTTGATCGCCGCCTGAAGCGGCTCCATGCCCTGTTCCAGATATCGCGTGATGTTCTCGATCACCACGATCGCGTCGTCCACCACGAATCCGGTGGCGATGGTCAGGGCCATCAGCGACAGGTTGTCGATCGAGTAGTGGAACAGGTACAGAACGCCCAAAGTACCCACCAGCGAAATCGGAACGGCGACGCTGGGAATCATCGTCGTCCGCGGGCTGCGCAGAAACAGGAACACCACCATGATGACCAGCGTGATGGAGATTCCGAGCGAAATCTCCACGTCCTTTACCGACCCTCGAATGGTGGTGGTGCGGTCCATAATCACGGTCATGTGCATCGCGGCCGGAACTTCCGCCTGCAACTGCGGAAGCGCGGCCAGCACCCGGTCCACCGTCTCGATGATATTCGCCCCGGGCTGCCGGAAGATGACCAGCATCATGGCCGGCTTGTCATTGACAAAGCCGACGTTGCGAATGTCCTCCACCGAATCGGTCACGGTCGCGACATCGGAAAGCTTCACCGCCGCGCCGTTCTTATAGGTGACGACCAGCGGCCGGTATTGTGCGGCTAAACGAAGCTGATCGGTGGTGCTCAT
>Ga0210394_10006096_pt1 | contig 13180 bp, 8 predicted proteins | sample IncBWC12MmetaG_FD_160121 | JGI IMG/M metagenome (GOLD analysis project Ga0210394, IMG submission 160121) | Forest soil microbial communities from Barre Woods Harvard Forest LTER site, Petersham, Massachusetts, United States - Inc-BW-C-12-M | ecosystem: Environmental > Terrestrial > Soil >...
CCCCTGCCAGGTGAAATTATCGATGGGCCCGATCAGGACATCACGCAAGGTGCCGTATTCGCTATCGACACCCCACCGTTCAAGGCGTGGTGTGCCGCCGCCTTCGACTCGGGTACGGAATTGCATGGATCCTGCTTTTAGGTTGTAGTTCTTCTCATTTGCAGATTATCGCGTTTGCGGTCTCGGGAGTCATCCGGTCCGGCTTTCTGGCGCAAATCAAGAGAAAAACACCGTAATTGCCGTCATTTTAGCGTCGCCAGACCCCGACTTTTTCGAGACTCGCTGCACTGCTGTTACCATGACACGCAAACTTTTTGCCGTTGGGTGGGTCCGATCATCGACCACTCATGGTGGTACAGGGAGACCGCGGATGACTTCACGTATCTTTGCACTTGGTGCCGTAGCAGCGTTGGCGGCGATTTCCGCGGTGTCCGCCGTCGGTCCCGCGCAGCCTAGGCTGCACGCAACCGTGCCCGGCACCGCCAAGTTGCAAGCCTTTGGCAGCCGCAGCGCAGAGCAACGCGCAAGCGCAACCGGTTCGAAATTCGACGCTGCGCTTGCGGATATTGCGCGCCATTTGAACCGCGTGCGCCCGGATCATGCGCTGGCTGACTTACATGCACTGAACCCGGTTGCCAAATTCATTCAGCCGGCGGGCAGCGCTGAACCGCTGGTGTCCATCGATGCCATCACGCTGGGCGACCCTGAGCAACTGAAAGCCGCGCTGGTTGCGCTGGGTCTTCAGCACGCTGGTGTGTATTCCAACGATGTGGGCGGGTGGCTGCCGGTATCACAACTGCAGGCTGCGACAACGCTTGGCGAACTACATGCCATTCGCGCCGCACTATCGCGAACGCGCACCGGCGCTGTGACCTCGCAAGGCGACTTTGTCCAGCACAGCGATACAGTGCGCTCGGCCAACGCGCTCACCGGCGCCGGCGTCACTGTCGGTGTGCTTTCAGACAGCTTCGATTGCTATGCGCAATATGCAGCGCCAAATAGCGGAGTACCGGCCTCAGGCTATGCGGGCTACGCCTTCAATGGATTTACCGCCACCGCTGCCACGGATGTATCAACCGGCGACTTACCCTCCGCAGTCAATGTGCTCGAGGAAGCACCTTGCTTTAATTATGGAGCCCCAATACTGACGCCGCTCGGCGATGAGGGCCGGGCGATGCTGCAGATCGTGCACGATGTCGCGCCCGGCGCGAGCCTTGCCTTCTACACGGCGGACAACAGCGAACAAGATTTTGCCTCTGGAATCGGCAAGCTGGCGGCCGCCGGCGCGACGGTGATCGCCGACGATGTCGGCTACTTCGATGAACCGTTTTTTCAGGACGGCATCGTGGCGCAGGCCATCGATGCGGTGCAGGCGAAGGGCGTGGCGTATTTTTCAGCGGCAGGCAACAACAGCAACCTGGCATACGACAACAACGCGCCGAGCTTTGCGACTGCTGGTAGCGGAGCAAATGCGGGCGAGCATCTGCTGACCTTCGGTACAACGGGCGGCAATCCCGTGACTTCGTTGCCGGTGACCATTCCGTCAATGCTTCCGGGGGAATTCGTCGCGATAGTCCTGGAATGGGATCAGCCCTACGTCACAGGTGCACCCAACAGCGGCGGTGCCACCGGTCAAATCGATTTATGCGTTACAGGCGTCAGCAGCACCGATGTGATTTATGACGACAATCTGAATACGGTCCCCACCTCCTGCACCGGTCCGAATGCACTGGGCGCGGATCCCGTGCAGTTGCTTCTCGTCGTCAATCCTGCGACCAACGCGAACCCCAGTTCGCAGGTAACAATCAGCATCGTCGTGGGACTTGCGGGCGGCACCACACCAGGCCGCATCAAAGTCGTGGTCGAGGATGACGGATTGGGCAGCACCATCACGAACTTTGCCACCAACAGCGGCACGATCCAGGGTCATCCCGGTGCCGCCGGGGCCATGGCCATTGGCGCCGCATTTTTCTTGCAAACCGAGGCCTGCGGAACCACTCCCCCTGTGCTGGAATATTTTTCATCCTTGGGCGGCGATCCTATTTTGTTCGATTCCACAGGCAAGCCCCAGGCGGCAGTGATTCGACAAAAGCCGGATTTCGTAGGGCCCGATGGCGGCAATGACACCTTCCTCGGGTTTACCCTCGCAAGTCAGAACATCCCCGACAATTCCACGATTGCAGGCTGCATGAACAATGCCAAGTTTCCGAACTTCTTCGGCAGCTCGGCGGCCACGCCGCATATCGCGAGCATTGCCGCGCTGTTCCTGCAAGCAAATCCAACGCTGACTCTTACGCAGCTCTACACCGCGTTGAGCCAGACTGCATTGCCGATAGGCGCTGCCCCCAATTATTCCGCGGGGTGGGGAATGGTGCAGGCCGATGCCGCCGCGGCCATGATTCCCGCGACCCTTCCTCCTGTGCCCACGCTCACTCTGGGCGCGAATTCGATCGTGTTGGGCGGTTCAACCAGCCTCACCTGGGCCTCCGCGAACAACCAAGGCTGCACGGCTTCCGGCACATGGAGCGGTGCAGAGCCCAGCAGCGGTATGCAAAATCTTACTCCGACCGCCGTCGGCAGTTATTCTTATAGCCTCGTGTGTACCAACAATGCGGGTGTGTCTCCCATGGCATCGGCGACGCTCACCGTCACGGCGGCTGCGCCCGCGCCTTCCGGCGGCGGTGGCGGAGGCGGCGCGCTCGGGCTTGCGGCGTTGCTGGGTCTTTGCGCAATGTGCCTGGCGCGAGCGCGGCGTTCGCTGCGCCTGCGCGGGATCGGTTAGCGCTGTAGTTCGACCCGTCCGTTGGGGTTGTGGGGGAAACCCTAGGCACGTAAGGTGTGGTGCTTGAGATCACGCGGCGGTGCCATGGCGAACAATAATTCCAGCAGCGAATCGGGTCACGTGGCGCGGCCTTCGCAGTGGGCGGCACTTGGCGCGCTCGGCGTCGTGTTCGGCGATCTTGGCACCAGTCCCCTGTACACACTGCAAACGGTGGTGCAGGCGACCGGCGGACATTTCTCGCCGCAGAGCGCGCTCGGCGTGCTGTCGCTGCTGTTTTGGACCTTGATCATCACGGTTTCGATCAAGTACTGCCTCATCGTGATGCGCGCGGACAATCGGGGAGAAGGCGGCATCCTCGCGTTGATGTCGCTCATCGGGGCGAACGCCCTCACGCCGGGCATCAGGGTGTTGACCGGCATGGGACTGCTCGGCGCGGCGTTGATCTACGGCGACGGTGTGATCACGCCGGCGATTTCCGTTTTGAGTGCGCTGGAAGGCGTGAACGTGGTGACCGATTCGTTCAAGCCCTATGTCATGCCCACGGCGGTGGCCATTCTTCTCGGGCTGTTCGCGGCACAGAGATTCGGAACGGAAAAAATCGGCCACGCATTCGGACCCGTGATGTCGCTTTGGTTTGTGGTAATCGCAGCCCTCGGCATCGCATCGATCTCTCACCATCCGGGCGTCATCGCCGCCATCGACCCGCGCCATGCGGTGACCTTCATGGCGGATTCGGGCCGCACCGGTTTCTTGGTTTTGGGCGGCGTGTTTCTCTGCATCACGGGTGGGGAGGCGCTGTACGCCGACATGGGTCACTTCGGCAAGGCACCCATTCGTGGGTCCTGGTATTTCGTGGTGCTGCCCGCGCTGCTGCTGAGTTACGCGGGTCAGGTTGCGTTTTTGATGGACAAGGGAACGGTCACAGGCAACCCGTTCTTTCAAATTGCGCCACCCTGGTCAATCTATCCGCTGGTATTGCTGGCAACGGTGGCGACCATCATTGCCAGCCAAGCCATCATTACGGGCTCCTTTTCCATGACTCGGCAGGCCATGCAACTTGGCTGGCTGCCGGGCTTTTCCATCCGGCAAACTTCGGATCGAATCTATGGCCAGATTTATGTTCCCGTGGTCAACTGGCTGCTGATGGTGGCGACGATTGCCGTGACCATTGGCTTTGGAAGTTCGGATCGGCTTGCCGGCGCCTACGGCACTGCAGTGTCGACCACCATGCTGTTGACCACGGTGCTGCTATACCGCGCGATGCGGGGAGTGTGGCACTGGCCGATCACAGCGGCAATTGCCGTGGCCGGGGTCTTTATCGTCGTCGACATGAGTTTTTTCCTTGCCAATCTTCTCAAGATCGCCGAAGGCGGCTGGCTCCCCCTGACTTTCGCAGCCATCTTGTTCGTGATCATGATTACCTGGCGCGCCGGCGTCGATGCCATTCGCGCGACGCTGGTGGAAGTGCCGCACGCCGCGGAAAAATTCTTGTTGGACTTGAAGAACGGCGTGATTCCCAGAGTGGAAGGCACCACGGTTTTCTTGACCAGAAGCGCGCTGAAAGTACCACGGCTCATTACGGACCATGCGCGCTTCGTCGGCGTTCTGCCGCGCAATGCCATCGCTCTCAGCGTGATATTCGAAAGCACCCCGCGCATTGAGGGACCCACCTGCAGCGCGGTCGAAAATGTGGGCGAAGGCTTGTGGCATGTGATCGCCCGCTTTGGCTTCATCGAGATTCCGGATTTGCGCCAAGCATTGCTGCGAACTCGCGCTCTTACCGATACGGTTGAATTCGACAAAGCGAAGTTTGTCGGCACGCGCGATCTGGTGGTGCAAAAAAAGGAAAACCCCTCCTTGAAGGGCTGGCGCCTGGCGCTGTTCGCGTTTCTTTATCGAAATTCGGTCAAAATCGTCGATCGCTTCAATCTGGCGCCCGAAAATGTGATCGAGATCGCCAGACAAATTGAAATCTAGCCCCCGGATTGTTGGGCACCTTGGTCTTGAATCATCGACCCCTGGTTGCGGGAGGCGGGTCCGTGCGAGCCGACCCGCTGCAACAGGTCGTAAAAGACGCGCAACAGCCCCAGCGGCAGCAGCACGCAGAAGCCCAAAAACAGCATAAGTGCGAAGAGACTATCCATGCGCACATCCGTCCGGATTCCAGCGCCGGATTGTCGCCGTGCGGCAAAATTTCGAGTGTAGGAAAAACTCCTATTTTTTTGTCAGAGGCGACGGCAATACCCGGCCCGACACCTCGCCGAATCCGATCGTGATTGCACCTGGGCGCTCGCACCATCCGCGGAAAATCACGCTGTCGCCGTCCTCGAGAAACGTGCGTTGCTCGTCCGTGCCGATGGAGAGCGGCGAGGAGCCTCCCTTGCTGAGTTCCACCAGCGAGCCTGCCTCCCCGGGGGTCGGCCCGGATTGGGTGCCGGTTCCAAACAAATCCCCGGGCCGCAAGTTGCAGCCATTGACCGTGTGATGCGCAACCAGTTGCGAGATAGTCCAATATGAATGGCGGAAACTGGTTGCGGATAAGCGTTGCGGCGGCGCGCCGCAATCTCGCATTTTCGCGGATTGAACCAAGGCTTCAAGCCTTATATCGATGGCTCCCGCCTCGCGGTTGCGCGGAGAATCCAAGTACGGCAAGGGCTCAGGATCTCCAGCCGGACGACCGAAGGGAACGCGAAACGGTGCGAGCGCTTGCAGGGTTATCACCCAGGGTGAGATCGTGGTGGCAAAACTCTTGGACAGAAACGGCCCTAAAGGCTGGTACTCCCAAGACTGTATATCCCGTGCGGACCAATCATTGAGCATAACTATGCCAAAGATGTGATCCTCGGCATTCGCCAGGGAAATGGGGGAGCCGAGCGAATTGCCTGCGCCGATGAAGATTCCCAATTCGAGCTCGTAGTCCAGGCGCCCGCTCGGACCGACGCTGGGAACGGTAGCGCCGGCCGCCAGCCGCTGTCCCTGCGGCCGCGGGAAACGTTGCCCGGACACGCCGATGGATGAACTGCGGCCGTGATAGCCGATGGGAATCCATTTATAGTTCGGCAACAGCGGATTGTCCGGCCTGAACAGGCGGCCGATCGCGGTTGCATGATAAATGGAGGTGTAGAAGTCGGTGTAATCGCCGATTTGCGCGGGTAGTGAATATTCCGCCTCGGCTTGCGGCACCAAGCAATTCCTGATGGCGGCTTCATGCGCCGAACCTTGCGCCAGCGCTTTGAACAGCGCGCGGCGCAGTGCACTTGAGGCCCTAGGTCCCAGCTGCATCAAGCCATTCAAGCTCGCCAGCGCGCCGGCGCGAATGGCATCCGCGGCGTCCGATTCGAGCAGCGGCGATTTTGCGAGCGCGGCCAGATCGACGATTTGATTCCCAATGGCCACGCCACCGCGAAATGACTCCGAGGATTCGGCGCGCCGGAACACACCGAAGGGAAGATTCTGGATGGGAAATGCGCAGCCTGGGAGATTCGCCGCGTCAAGCCAGCTGCGAACCGCAGGATCGTGTGTTGCGTCCAATCGATCTGAGTTTGTCACGGACGCGTCGGGTCGAAGTGTTTCTCGAGCCCCAGCCAATGGTTCATATAGTCTCCCTGCAAGGGCGGCAATCCCTGCAAGGCGGAGCGTGTCGGCTTGATCACGCGGCGAGTCTCAAACATGAAAGCCATGGTATCGCCGATATGTACCGGGACTGAGGTATCCGCCGCCGCGGCCTTCGCGAAGGTCGCTGCATCGGGACCGTGTCCGCTCATGCAATTGTGCAAGGAGGAGCCACCGGGCACGAAACCGCTGCTTTTCGCGTCGTATACCCCGCACAAGAGGCCCATGAATTCATTGGCCACATTGCGATGAAACCACGGCGGCCGAAACGTGTTCTGCATCGCCAGCCAGCGCGGTGGAAAAATCACGAAGTCGATGTTGCTGGTGCCCGCCGTGTCGCTCGGCGAGTGCAGCACGAGAAAGATCGATGGATCGGGATGATCGTACGATGTGGAGCCCATGGTGTTGAAGCGGCGCAGATCATATTTGTAAGGCACGTAGTTTCCATGCCACGCCACGACATCCAACGGCGAGTGTTCCATCTTTGCAATCCACAGGCTGCCGAGGAATTTACCGATCAGCTCGCTGGGTTCCTCGAGATCCTCGTAGCGCGCCTGCGGCGTGAGGAAATCGCGCGGGTTGGCGAGCCCATTGGAACCAATCGGTCCAAGATCCGGCAACTTGAATGGCGCGCCGAAATTCTCGCAGATATAGCCGCGCGCGGCCGCGTCCTCAAGCCCGACGCGAAAGCGCAGGCCGCGCGGGATCACGGCAATTTCCTGAGGCTCAAGATGTATGCGCCCCAATTCAGTGTCGAGAGTCAGCGCGCCCAGCTGCGGCACGATGAGCATTTCGCCGTCGGCGTCGTAGAAGAATCGCCGCTGCATGGAGCGGTTGGCAGCGTATAAATAGATGCCGCAGCCGGTCTGCGCGTCCGGCGCTCCATTGCCTGCCATCGGCACCAGGCCGTCGATGAAATCGGTGGCGGCTGTCGGCAGCGGCAGGGGATCCCAGCGCAGCTGATTCGGCGCAACCGGATCAGCGTGCGCGGCGTCGTCAATCAGCCGGTGCTTGAAGCGCGCGAACGGTTGATGAGTCACCGCGGGACGAATGCGGTACAGCCAGGAACGGCGATTGGCGGCACGCGGGGCAGTGAATGCGGTGCCGGAAAGTTGTTCAGCGTAAAGTCCAAATGGACAACGTTGCGGCGAATTGCGTCCCTGCGGCAGCGCTCCGGCCAGCGCTTCGGTAGCGAATTCGTTGCCGAAGCCGCTCATGTATCCACTGGGTTCGGAGACGCCGGTGCTCACGCCCAGCATTCTATGACAAGGCGCCGTCGGCAAGGAGACTTCCGTCGCCGAGCCACAACCATCAGGCGCTGGGTGGCAGCGGGGGGCACTCCTGCAAGTCGCCGGATACGCCTGGGACTAGCGGCGCTTTAACTACCGGCTCCTGCCTGTTGTCATTCTCTTCTTCATTTGGGTGGGGGCTCAAGAAAGCCAGCAGCTGTTCACCGCCGCTGGAATATGTTGCGACCACTTTGAGCGCAACCAGAGTAGGCGTTGCCAAGATGATTCCCGCGATCCCCCAAAAGAAACCGCCGAACCACAATGCCAGGAACACCAGCACTGGGTTCAATTGCAAGCGTCGCCCCACGAGCAGCGGTTGCACAAACTGGCCTTCAATGGTGGCGACGGCCAAATAGCCGCCGGCTACCGCAATGACCCGGCCCAGTCCATCGAATGAGATGATGGCGACCGCGGTCAATACAATCAGCGTCGTGGTCGAGCCCGCGTAGGGAATGAAATTCAGCAGCGCGGCCATCGTGCCCCAGAGGAACGGGTTTGGCATCGCGCACAGCATCATCACACCTGCCGTGGCGATTCCCAGCCCGATATTGATGAGCGCCGTCGTCACATAGTAGCGGCCGACCTCGCTGCGCACCTTTTCAATGACGGTGATGATGTGCGCTGACGTAAGGTCGCTGGCCAGCGCGGATGTCAATCGCGCCATCATCGGCGGGCCGCCGGCGAGCAAAAACAATGTCAGGATAACCACGGTCGCGCAGGACAGAACCGCGTTGCGGGTGGCATCCAGCAGCATGACCGGGGCGCTCTCCTTGGGAGCGATTGTCGCCGGAACGGCTCCGGCAACGCTGAGGGCGCCGATGTTTCCCGCGGAATTGCGCAGTTCGCCGACGCGGGCCATCACTTGCGCGAACGGCCGAATCTTCTTCTCAATCAGTCTGACCGTGTGCGGCGCGGCCGCATACCACTGCTGCGCCGGTTCCGATACAAAATTCCCCAGGGCAACCAGGATTCCGAGGATTGCGGCCATGATCAGCGCAGCACCGATGCTGCGCGGCACGCGCATGCCGTGCAAGGCTTCCACCGGCGCTGACAGGATCAATGAAAAAAGCAGCGCCAGGGCGACGGGAATGAAGGCAACGTGGGCGAAGTACAGGAGCAGCCCAAAAGCTCCCGCCACCAGCAGCCGGACCGATGTCACCCGATGAGTGGAGCTTTTGATCGCGCCGGGCGCTGCGGATGGTGTTGCTTCGTTGTTGTCCATGGAGACGCTCGGCTTGCCATAAAGCACCGCAAATTTAGATCTGCGAGCCGGTCGCGCGATGTAGGCGAATACCGACCCACTCGCACACCCTAAAGACACTGCGGCTGTAGGATCACGCCGACAAATAGTATGATCCTCGCCATGACACGCGAAACTTTTCATTGGGATGATCCGTTATTGCTGGACGCGCAACTGACGGCCGAGGAAAAAATGCTCCGGGATGCGGCGCGCGACTATGCGCAGGGGCAGTTGGAACCGCGAGTGCTGCAGGCATTTCGCCGCGAGCACACCGATCCCGCTATTTTCAAGGAAATGGGCGGCGTGGGGCTGTTGGGCGCCACCATTCCTGAGGCGTACGGCGGTGGCGGTCTCAACTACGTCAGCTACGGCCTGATTGCGCGCGAGGTGGAGCGCGTCGACTCGGGATTTCGATCGATGATGAGCGTGCAGTCCTCGCTGGTGATGCTGCCGATATTCAAGTTCGGCACCGAGGCGCAAAAACAAAAGTACCTGCCGCCGCTGGCGCGCGGCGATTCCATCGGCTGCTTCGGGCTGACGGAGCCGGATCATGGATCCGATCCCGGCAGCATGATCACGCGTGCGCGCAAGGCGGCCGGCGGCTATCGTCTGGCGGGCGCCAAGACCTGGATCACCAATAGCCCGATCGCCGATGTGTTCGTGGTCTGGGCAAAAACCGAGGACGAGGTCATCCGTGGCTTCATCCTCGAGAAAGGTTGGAAGGGTCTCGCGACGCCGGTACTGCACGGCAAGGTGGGCTTGCGGGCCTCGACCACGGGACAAATCATGATGGACGATGTATTCGTACCCGAGGAAAATTTGCTGCCCGGCGTCACGGGGCTCAAGGGTCCATTTACCTGCCTCGATTCCGCGCGCTATGGCATTTCTTGGGGAGCGCTGGGCGCGGCCGAAAGCTGCTGGCACACGGCGCGACAGTACGTGCTCGATCGCAAGCAATTCGGCCGGCCGCTGGCCGCCAATCAACTCATCCAGAAAAAACTGGTGGACATGCAAACTGAAATCACTTTGGGATTGCAAGGCTGCCTGCGTCTCGGGCGCATGAAGGATGATGGAACCGCGACGGTGGAAATCACGTCCATCATGAAGCGCAATTCCTGCGGCAAGGCGTTGGATGTCGCGCGCGCCGCGCGCGATATGCTGGGCGGCAATGGCATCTCGGACGAGTTCGGCGTGATTCGCCACGTCGTGAATCTCGAGGTGGTGAATACCTACGAAGGCACGCACGATATCCACGCGCTCATTCTGGGTAGAGCACAGACGGGAATCCAGGCGTTCTCGTAAATCCTCGGGCGCGGTGACCGCAACGCCGCACTAATGTCGTTCCTTGACGACATAATCCGTGCTCACATTTCTTGACGGTTCGTCAACCCTTCTTGCATCCGACCGTTGGTGAGCTCAAGGGAAAGGGAAGGGGGCCATCATGCGGGGATTTTCCATTCGAGTTTACGCGGGCACTGCAGTGCTGCTGCTCGCGACGTCCGGCTGCGGCGGCGGCTCCGGAGGCGGCTCCGGGAGTGCTTCAATACCTGCAACGCCGCCCCCTCCCACGCCAAGCCAGCCCACCGTGGCCGATACCTCACGCTTCCTCGATCAGGCCACTTTCGGCGTTACAGCGGGCGATGTAGGCCTTGTGCAAGTCATCGGTTTCCAAGCGTATCTTGCCCAACAGCTTGCTGCTGCGCCGTCGCAATACAGCGGATTTAGCTACACGCCGCATACGGCTCCGGCCACCTGCCAATACCATCCGGCCACTCCGACCGATGCGTCCAGCCTCTGCTCTCGCGATCAATACTCATTGTTCCAGGTGCAGCGCCAGTTCTTCACCCATGCCTTGAGCGATGCCGATCAGCTGCGCCAGCGGGTGGCCTTTGCGCTGTCGCAGATTTTTGTGGTCTCGGGAGTCGAGATTTACGAAGCCTACGGCATGGCGGATTACCAGAACCTGCTGTTGAACGATGCGTTCGCCAATTTCCGCACCCTGCTCCAGGACGTGACCTTGAGTCCGGTGATGGGGAACTACCTGAACATGGCGGACAACGACAAGACCAATGCGGCACTCGGAACGTCGCCCAATGAGAATTATGGCCGCGAGGTGCTGCAGCTGTTTTCAATCGGCCTGTATGAACTCAATCCCGACGGCTCGCAAATGCTCGACAGTACGGGAGCGCCGATTCCGACCTATGATCAGAATGTCATCGAGGGCTTCTCGTCGGTTTTCACCGGCTGGACCTTCGCGCCGTTGCCGGGCGCCGCTTCGCAGTGGACAAATCCAATCAATTACGACGGCGTGATGGTCGCATTCGACAGTCACCATGAGCCGGGAACCAAACTGCTGTTGAACGGATTGACGCTGCCGGCGGGTCAAACATCGTCGCAGGATCTGCAGATGGCATTGGACGACATTTTCAATCATCCAAATGTCGGGCCATTCATCGGCAAACAGCTGATCCAGCATCTGGTCACCAGCAATCCCAGCCCCGCGTACATAGCGCGCGTGTCCGCGGTGTTCGCGGACAACGGCAGCGGGGTTCGCGGCGACATGGGCGCCGTGGTGCAGGCGATCCTGACCGATCCCGAGGCACGCGGCGATACGCCTGCCACCGCTAATTTCGGGCGACTGCGCGAACCGGCGCTGTTCATTACCGCGATGCTGCGCAGTCTCGGCGGACAGTCGGACGGCGTGCTGCCGCGCAATGCGATCTCCGCCATGGGCCAGCCCATCTTCACGCCGCAGACGGTGTTCAATTTCTATCCGCCGAGCTTCGTGCTTCCGGGAACCGCGACCCTGGCCCCGGAGTTTGGAATCGAAAACGCCGCAACGGCGCTGGCGCGGGCAAATTTCGTCAACACCATCATCATGCAGGGCGGCGCCAAGCCGGATCCAACAGTGACCGGCAGCACCGGCACCAGCATTGATCTCACCGCGCTTTCCGCCATCACCTATCCCAATGGGTTGATCGCGCAGCTGAACCAGACCTTGATGCACGGCAGTTTGTCGAGCGCAGCGTCCGCAGTGATCCTGGCGGCAGTGAATGCGCAGTCCACGACCGATCCATTGGCGGCGGCTCGCACCGCGAGCTATCTCATGTTGACTTCTGCGCAATACCAAGTGGAGCGTTAAGATGCAGCGTCGCAAATTTTTATTGCATGCCGGTGCGCTCGCGGGCACCGCGGCTCTCGGGCAGATGGGAATGTTCGCCTCGCGCGCGGCCACCACGAGCGACTACAAGGCGCTCGTCTGCCTGTTTCTCTATGGCGGCAACGACAGCAACAACATGGTGGTACCCGTTGATTCGGCGGGCTACGCAAACTATGCCAGCGTACGCGCTGATTTGGCGCTGCCGCAGGCGCAGCTTCTGCCGCTGCAGGAATCCGGCGGCGTGCTGCGCTATGGATTTCACCCGGCGCTGCCAGGGCTGCAGGGCCTTTGGACGTCGGGAAATCTCGCGGTGGTCGCCAATGTCGGTACCTTGGTGCAGCCGTTGACCCAGGCTCAATATCTGTCGAATTCCTCGCAGAAGCCGGCCACATTGTTTTCGCACATCGATCAGCAGCACGAATGGCAGTCTTCGATCTCGACCACCTCATCGAATACGGGTTGGGGCGGCAGGCTATCGGATCAATTCAATTCGCTCAATGCCAACTCCAGCGTGCCGCCGATGATCTCGACCGGCGGCAATAACCTGTTCGTAACCGCCGCGGCAACCCAGGCCCTCGTAATCCCGGTCAGCGGTTCGTTCGGCCTCAACGGATTCTCGAGCAGCAGCGCCGACGCGGCTCGCCGCTCCGCTCTGGTCAGTCTGTTGGGCGTTGATCGGGATGCGGATCTGACCAGCGCGGCGCAGGATGTGATGAGCGGCGCGCTCGGCAGCAGCGCCATCTTGAACCCCATCCTGACGTCGACCACCGCGACGGTTGCGCAGTATTTCACCGGCCTGACGAGCAACTTTGCGCTGCAACTGCTGGCAATTGCCAAGGTGATCGAGGCGCAGAGCGAACTCGGCGCGCAGCGGCAAGTATTTCTCGCGACCTTGGGGTCCTTCGACACGCATACGGATGAGCTCAATCAGCAGCAAGCGCTGTTTGCGCAACTCGACCCGGCACTGAGTGCGTTCAACGCCGCGATGGCGGCCATAGGCGCCGGCAGCAGCGTCACGACGTTCACACTGTCGGATTTCTCGCGCACTTTTTCACCCAACACCGGCGGCGGTTCGGACCACGCTTGGGGCAGCCATC
>Ga0210394_10006099_pt1 | contig 13174 bp, 8 predicted proteins | sample IncBWC12MmetaG_FD_160121 | JGI IMG/M metagenome (GOLD analysis project Ga0210394, IMG submission 160121) | Forest soil microbial communities from Barre Woods Harvard Forest LTER site, Petersham, Massachusetts, United States - Inc-BW-C-12-M | ecosystem: Environmental > Terrestrial > Soil >...
GTTCGCGGCGTTCTTCGGCGTCGGCGCGGCGGTGCTGAACGACGTTCTCGACAACACCATTCGCGACCCGGATCAGGTAGCGCGCTGGCTGAACACGGACGTCATCGGCTCGCTGCCCGCGGTGAAGGACTGGCGCCGGCGGCTGAGCCCGATCCATCACGCGAATGGTTCCATGAACGGGACCGCGCTGGTACATCTCAATGGAAATTCCGCCACGGACCCGGCAGAGCAAGCGCTCTCGAATTATGAAGAGGCCATTCGCACGCTCCGCAATTCCATCCTGTTGACGGATTTCGACCGCCGGCTGAGAAGCGTGCTGCTGACCAGCGCGTCGCCTTCGGAAGGAAAGTCGACCGTCGCCGCGCACCTGGCCGCCACGCACGCCAGCCAGCATAAACGCACGCTGTTGATCGACGGCGACCTGCGCCGCCCGAGCGTCCACCGGCTGTTCCAGGTGCCCAACACGATGGGGCTCTCCAATGTACTGATGAAGGAGCTCTCATGGAGCGACGCCGTGGTCATCATGGACGAGCCGAACGGGCTGCACATCCTGCCGGCCGGTCCGTCAACGCGCCGGGCGTCGGATTTAATCGGCATGGGGCTGGCGGAATTGATCGAGGAGGCGACGCGCGAATACGACCTGGTAGTGCTCGACGCGCCTCCGCTGCTGGGTTTCGCCGAACCTTTGCAGATGGCGACGGCGGTGGACGGAGTAATCGTTGTCGCGCGGGCGGGAGACACAAGCCGGAAGGCGCTGAGCTCGGTGATCACGACGCTCGCGAGGCTGCGGGCGAATTTAGTTGGAGTGGTGTTGAACGAGGTCCATCGTGAAGTGAGCGCCGGATATTACTACTACTACGGGCATTACAGCAAATATTATGAACGGCAAACCAAATAGCGCTCATATAGAGTCGATTCGGCTGTCCGCTTCTTCACGGTCGCGGTTCGTCTCGTCCGCTAAATCTGTAAAAACGAAGCCAGGGGTGGTTTTTCCTTTGTTTTGTTTCTGGATTTCGAGGAGATCGGCGCGGGTCTTTCCGAGTTGGCGGCTCAGGCGGTGGCCGTGGAGGCTGAGGTTGGACACGGCTCGCATGAGGACGTCACGGGTTTTGACCAGAGTGACGGTGTCCTGGATGTCTTCAGCGCCGCCTGGGATGAGGAGGAGATTGGCTTCCAGGGAAGCAATGCGGTCGATGCGCCAGGCGAGGTCGGCGAGGGAGCGGACGAGATGGAGTTCGCTGACCGATTGGGGGTCGTACTCGTCGAGGAAGGCTTGGAGGTGGATTTGATAGAGCTCGGGGTCTTCGCCGGGGATGACGGCGACCTGGCTGGTGAGGCCGTGGCGGAGGGCGTTTAAAGAAGATTTTTGTTTGCCTTCGGGGGTGCTGGGACCGGTGGATTTCTGGGCGTTTAAGCGGTTGATTTCGGCGCGAGTCAGGTGATTTTCCTCCGGTTCAAGGATACGGGCGGAGGGGGGAGTTTTGCGGGAGTGAGAGCGGGAAAGGATTGAAGATTTGGGAGTTATTTGTGGGGGAGGAGTGGTGATGAGACTAGCAGAGGCAATGTCCGCGATTCCCCTAGCAGAATTTTTGCGCCTGTCCGCACGCTCACGCATGGCGGTTCGGCTAGCCGTGAATCGGTGGCTGAGTCTCCTCGCGCCGCTGCGGTGGGCCGCCCTTGCACGGCTCGTCATGGTGGTGGTGTTGAACGAGGTCCATCGGGAAGTGAGCGCCGGATATTACTACTACTGCGGGCATTACAGCAAATATTATGGGCGGCCGGAGCACTAGCCGCGTGGAGATTTTTCTTTGACCCACCTGGAGCGAGTAGAAAGGCAATGGACTTCTCTTGGAGAAAAAGACCCTCTCTGGGCCATTTTATCGATTCCGGACAGAAAGGGCGGCAGATGGGATCAGGCGGCCTTTTTCGAAACTGGTGTGCTCGAAATCGACGACGTGCTTGAGAAAGCCGGACGAGTTTCCGCGATCCGGTTCGGCACGGCTGTCGATTTCGGCTGTGGCGTTGGCCGCTTGAGCCAAGCTCTTGCCGGGCGCTTCCAGCATGTGATTGGAATCGACGTCGCCGAATCTATGATCGAGGGAGCTCGTAAGCTGAATCGCTTCCCCGAGCAATGCCAGTACGTGCACAATGCCGCTGCCGACCTCAGCGTCTTTCGCGACGAATCGGTAGATTTTATTTATTCAAGCATCACACTCCAGCATGTCGTCCCAATGTTGGCGCGTCTCTACATTCATGAGTTTCTTCGCGTAGCGCGCCCGGGCGCGCATATCGTCTTTCAGCTTCCCAGCAGGCCTCGCTCTCCCGCATGGCACTCCTTGAAGAGCGCCCTTCCAGTGGTTCTAACAAACTGGTTCTGGCGTGTTCGGAGTGGCAGTCCCGAAGCGATGGAGTCGTACTTTATGACGGAGAAAACGGTGAGGGCAATTGTCGACCAAGCAAAAGGGTTCGTCGCACTTGCGGAACCCGACCGATCCGGTCCGCCCGGCTGGGAGAGCCGCAAGTACTTCTGTTTGAGGCGCTGAATGTTCCTGTGAACGCGCGGAATTATTATGGATGAACTTTTTGCCATTTCTAACGACAGCCTAGCGCTCGGGATGGGCGTGGTGATGACGCTTGCTCTTGTAGCTGCGCTGGTTGCATCAAAACGAAGGACTGGCCTGCTGCTAACCCCTGTGACCTTTTTTTTTATTTTTATTTTCGTCCATGCGCTTTTCGGACGTTATGCTGCCTCGGTTCTTGCGGCCAAGTACACGTTTGTGAATCCTGCCGCGCTGGAGCCGTTCCTTGACCAGTCGTTCATCATCATTTCAACGGGAATTACGAGTTGCCTGCTGGCCTTCCTGTTAATACCCTCCTTCTCATCTGGTCGAGTCGCGGCCAGTTTGGCGCGTGTCTCGTGTGAAGAAGCGTTCGGCCAGATCTGCTCGCGATCTCGCGTCCTAATCGTTATCGCGATTCCGCTGATCGTAATCGGCCTCCAACAGCTTGGAGGAATTCCTCTCCTCAGCGACAGCCCACGGCATGATCGTTATCTTCTGAACTTTACTCCTGAGCATCGACTCGACACCTTCCTGGTTAACCGAGGGCGCGAGATTATCGTCTTCCCCGCGGCGGCGCTGGCCGTGGCGTGGTTCTTCGGCAAGCGGCGCGCAGTGGACATATTGTTCGTCGCACTGGCTGCGGTTAGCTGTCTGTTAACGGCAACACGGGCGCCCCTGTTGATTGGGGTCTTAGTGGTCACGGTGATGTTTGTTTGGAGGGGACACTTTCGTGCGGTTTGTTTAATCGGAGCCGCGGCGCTTGCGGGACTCATCGGGTCCGAGGTCGCCTTGGGCGTAGACTCAAGCCCGGGCACCAGCGAGTGGACGACGCTTGAAAGGATTGGAGCGGACGTTTCCGAGGTTCGCGACTTGGCCTGGACCCTGAGAAAGCATGACGAACCCTACTGGGGGCGCACCTTCCTCGCGGGCCTGCTTCCAATCCCCGCTGCCCAATCGGACTTCACCGAAACCTATCACTTAAGGACCATTACGTTGGAAGCAATCGGCATTCCTCTCACAGCCGCGCATGGCGGCCTCCGCATCACTTATAGCGGAGAGTGGTTCTTGAACTTTGGTTGGCCTGGAGTTGTAATGGGGGGCGTTCTCAACGGCTGGATGTGCTCGCGATTCAGCAGCCTCTTTCACAGGCTCAGAAATTTCTCGCTGTACCCGTCCGGTGCTTTTGCCGTGGCCTGTGCCTGGGTCTCTCTTTCATTCATGATCTACATGGCCGGCACTGGAGCGGGTGGAACACTCAAGACCTACTGTGCAGCCCTTGCTGTGCTGCTTTTAAGACTGCGACAAGCTCCACAGCGCTTTCCATTCTCGCATACGGCCACACTGGAGCCTCGGATGATGACCCGATGACAGAGCACCGATACGCGGTAAACGCCCGCTTTGTTACGCAGTCTCTAACGGGTATCCAGCGTTACTGCTACGAGCTGGCGTTACGCCTTCGCAATGGATCGCTTCTGGCGCCAAGCGCAGCTCTGGAGGATTACAAGGGCGTCCAGGGTCGCGTCAATGTGACTGGAGGCTATCTGGGCGGCCATCCTTGGGAGCAATTCGCCCTCCCTCTGGCGGTTCCCCGGCGCCAAGCCCTGTTTTCACCCGCAGGCTGCGGCCCTCTGGCGCACCTCAATCAGGTGATCACCATTCACGATTTGGCTCCTCTCGAAAATCCAGAGTGGTACAGCCCCGGATTTGCTCTTTGGTATTCACGGCTTCTACCGGTGCTCGCCAGGAGGGTCCGGAATATCGTTACCGTTTCGGAGTTTTGCAAGCAGCGAATCGTGGAAAGGCTGCGCGTTGACGAGAGGAAAGTCACCGTTGCCTGGGAGGCGGCAAGTTCAGTTTTTTCTCCTCGTTCGGCCGATGAAACGCAGAGCGTATTCGATAGCTTCGGAATCCGGAAGCCTTATTTCCTGTTCGTAGGCGCAGTGTCAGGGCGAAAGAATCTGCCTCGGCTGCTGGCAGCGTGGAATCGCGTCGTCGATCGCCTGAATGGCGCATCGCTCGTTATGGTTGGCAAGACCGGGCTGCGATTCGCGGACAAGGGAGCCCTCGGCGCGCTCCCTAAACAGGTGATGCAACTGGGCTCCGTAAACGACCAGGATCTTGCGTGCCTCTATACGGCTGCGCAAGGGCTTCTTTACCCATCGTTATATGAAGGATTCGGCTTGCCGATTCTGGAGGCGATGGCGTGCGGCTGTCCGGTCCTGACGTCCAGTTGTACGGCAATGCCGGAGGTCGCTGGCGACTCGGCGATCATCGTTGACGCCCTTAGCGAGGACGCAATTGCGAGCGGGATTCGCGAATTGATGGACGAAAATCGAGCGGCTGACCTCCGCCGCAGGGGTTTTCGACGATGCCGCGATTTTTCCTGGGAACGCACGGCGCAAATTGTCGAGACCGCGCTGCTGAGTTGACATCGTATGAAGCTACTCCAACTCATAGAATCCGCGGCCACCGGGGTCGGACGCCATGTCATCGACCTCACCGAGGGTCTGCTCGCGCGAGGCCATGAGGTTCATCTGTTGTACTCGAAGCTGCGGTGCGATGACGTTTTTCTAGGTGACTTAGAGCGAATTCAGACACGGGGCAACCTTCACGTCCTCCAGATTCCATTGCGGCGGGAGCCGGGCTGGAGCGACATCGCAGTGGCTGCCAGGCTGCGGCGGTATCTGCGGCGGAATGGACCGTTCGACCTGATTCACAGCCACAGCACGAAGGCGGGGCTGGTCGGGCGTTTGGGTCTTCTAGGACATCCGACGAAGCGACTTTACACACCACACATGCTGTTTACGATGGACCCCTCGCGGCGCGGTTCGGTAAAGCGCGCCGTCGGAGCGCTGGAGGCTACGCTGGCGAAGGCTTGCGAGGCGATCATTGTTGTCTCCGGCGAGGAGTATGCGCACGCGGCGGAGCTGGGCATCGATCCGAATAAACTGTGTCTCATCACGAATGGTGTGTCGCTTGGCTGTCCGATCCTGCCGGGTCTGGACCGCATCGCACTTCGGCAAAGCTGGGGCCTCGGCGACACGGACGTTTCGATCGGCTTCGTAGGGCGCTTAGTGCCGCAAAAATCTCCGGAGACGATGCTCAGATCGTTCGCGGCTCTTCCGGGTCGGGCTCGCGCGACCGCGCGTCTGGCAATGGTGGGGGAGGGTCCGCTCGGCGGGGCTCTTCGTGGGCTGGCCGCGGAGCTCGGCATCGGAGCGCGAGTGGACTGGTTGGGAGAGAGGGACGCCAAGACGCTGATGCATGCTTTCGACATCCTCGCGCTGACGAGCGATTCGGAAGGGCACTCGATGGTGGTTCTGGAGGCGATGGCGCGGGGGCTGCCGATTGTTGCGACCGCGGTGGGCGGCGTTTCCGAGACCGTTCGCCACGGCATTAACGGTTTCGTCGCGCCGGTCCGCGGCGTCCGCGAAATTGCTACCGCCCTGGAGACGCTGGCGGGCGATCCGGCGTTGCGCGCCCGAATGGGACAGGCCTCGCTCGAACTGGTTCGAAACTTCTCGCTGGATCGCATGGTCGATCAAACGGCCGCGCTCTACGCCCAGGTCGTCTCCGGCGCCTGGAAGGGAGACGCTCCGGTCGACATGAAACTTGCTGCGATGCGCTGACATGTCCACTCTCCAACAAACCCCGATCCCCGAACTGGTCGCCGGAGCCTCCTGGCGCGCTGGCGGCCGGGCGGGCGCGCACCGGCTGTCGCATCCCTGGGTTTCGGCGGCGATCTTCGCCGGCGGAGACCTGGCCGCTCTTTCGATCGCCGCCGCCGCGAGTGTCCTTATCTGGAGCCGCGCCGACGCCCGGCTGGCGCCCGAAACGTACCTCCCTCTCTGGCCGGTACTGCTGACCTTCCTCATTGCGTATGCCGCATCCGGGTTGTATCCGGGGTTCGGACGCAACGTGGCCGACGAACTGCACAGGCTGTCCGTAGCCACCAGCCTGGTGTATCCCGCGCTCGCGGTCACCGCGTTTCTGCTGAAGGACGCTGCGGCGTTCTCGCGGGCCGTGTTTCTGCTGGCCTGGGCACAGTCGCTGGCGCTGGTTCCGCTGGTGCGCGCGCTGCTGCGTCGCTCGCTCGAAAGGCGCCCCTGGTGGGGAGATGCGGTGGTCGTCATCGGCGCGGCGGACGCGGCGAATGCCGTGGCACGGTCTCTTGCAGAACGGCCGGAACTCGGGCTGCGGCCGGTTCTGGTGCTGGACGATCCGCGCCACGCGCTGGCGGCTTCGCGAACGCTCGGCATTCGTCACGGCATCCTGGTGGGAACTCCGGGCGGCGAACTGGCCAGGGGGTATGGCGAACTCAGCCGCGTGTTCCGGCGCGTCACGATTGTGCCGGAGTTGAGCGGCGTTTCGAGCCTATGGGTGGAGGCGCGCGACCTCGGCGGCGTGATCGGCCTCGAGTTCCGGCAGAGGCTGCTGATGCCGGGAGCGCGCGCGGTGAAGCGCGTGGTGGACCTGTGGTTGATTTTCGCAACCGCGGCGCTGGCGCTGCCGTTTCTTTTATTGATCGCGGCGGCGATCCGGCTCACGTCCGCAGGGCCGGTTTTTTACCGCCAGGTGCGCTACGGCCGCAACGGCATGACCTTCACGGCATGGAAGTTTCGATCGATGGTGCGCAACGCGAGCGAGGTGCTGGCCCGGCACCTCGAAACAAACCCGGCACTGCGCGAGGAGTGGGATCGCGATCATAAACTACGCCGCGATCCGCGCGTCACCGCCGTCGGGCGCTTCTTGCGACGCACCAGCCTGGATGAACTGCCGCAGATCTGGAACGTCCTGCTGGGAGAGATGAGTGTGGTGGGGCCACGCCCGATTGTCGCCGACGAGATTCCACTCTACGGCGACGCTTACGATCTTTACACCCAGGTCCGGCCGGGAATTACGGGCTTGTGGCAGGTGTCCGGGCGTAACGATCTCAGCTACGAAAAACGTATCTACCTGGACACATACTACATTCGCAACTGGTCGCCGTGGCTCGATTTGTATATTCTTGCGCGGACGGTAGCGGCGGTGGCGACGGCTCGGGGGGCTTACTGACGGGCCAGCGGATTCGGCCGTTTTGGACTATGCTAATTTAAGCCTCAAAACGGTGTCAGGACCCTGTCATGCTCGCCAGAATCGGTAAGTACGAAATACGAGATGAGCTCGGAAAGGGTGGGTTTGGACAGGTTTATCTCGGATTGGACCCCACCATGGACCGCCTGGTGGCGATCAAAGTCCTTTCCGCCGGAGGCGATTCGAGCCTGTTGATCCGCTTCCAGACCGAAGCGACGGCGGCCGGTAACCTCAACCACAAAAACATCGTTACGGTCTACGAATTCGGCGAGGATCGCGGCATGTTTTTCCTGGCCATGGAGTACCTCGCCGGTCAGGATCTTCAAAAAGTCATCGACGCAGCGGGCTCGCGCACGGTTCTGGACAAGATGCGAATTATGACCCAGGTCGCCGAGGGTCTCCTTTGCGCGCACCAGGGCGGGGTCGTGCACCGCGACGTCAAGCCGGCGAATATCATGCTGCTTCCTGACGGCACGGTGAAGGTCATGGACTTCGGAATCGCCCGCCTGACCAAGGAAAATAGCGCCAGGCTCACCCAGACGGGCTATTTGATCGGCAGCGTTTCGCATATGGCGCCGGAACAGTTCCGCGGCGTGGAAGCCGACGTATTATGCGACATCTGGGCCTACGGCACGATTTATTACGAGCTGCTGACCGGCCACAATCCATTTCACGCCGCCGACGCTCCGTCCACCATGTACAAGATCACCAACGTCGACCCGGATGGCGTTCGGAAGGCGATTCCGGACTGTCCCGAGGCATTGGAACGCGTGATCGCGGGCCTGCTCGAAAAGGACCGGGGCTCACGCTATCAGAGTCTCGACGACGTCTTATTCGAAACCACGCCGATTCTGCTGGATCTTCAGAAAGGCGAGGTCACGCGGCTGATTTCGCAGGCCCGCTCCCTGATCGACAGCGGCAAGATCGATGACGCGCATCAGGTTGTGCGGAAGGTCCTGGCGCTCGATTCGATGAACCCGGAAGGCCGCGCTCTGCGAGAGCAGCTGCAAAATGAGGTGAAGCTCAGGTCCACTCGCTCGCGCATCGAAGTCCTGTGGCAGAAAGCGGAGAAAGCGATCGGTGAGCGCAATTACGCCGAGGCCATCCAGGCGCTCGGTTCGGCCGTGCAGATCAATCCCAAGGACACGGCGCTCCGGCAGCGTCTCACCGAATTACAGGAAGCGCAGGAGCAGCGCGAAAGAGCCGCGCGTCTTCTCCTCCAGGCACAAAGCGATCTGGAGGCGCAGAAACTTACCTCGGCGTTTCAAAGTGCGACCGATGCGTTGAACGCGGAGCCGGCAAACACGGCGGCAAGAGATCTGGTTTCCCGCATCGAAGCCATGATCGCGGAGCGCGACTCGCAAAGACGCCTCAAGGACGGACTAACCAAGGTCCGGGGCCTGCTGGTGGTGGAAGCCCTGGATGAGGCGATCGCCGCGCTCGAAGAGCTGGCCAAGCAAGCTCCCCAGCATCCCCAGGTTCGAGAGTTGCTCGCGCGTTCGCACAACCAGCGCGAAGCGCGGGAGCGGCGGAGGCGCGTCGAGGCCGGCCTCGAAACCGCCAGGGATTCCATAAGACATGGAGACTTTGCCGGTGCGATTGCGACTCTCAACGGCCTGACGAAGGAATTTCCCGACGAATCGAGCGTCGCGGAAATGCTCGCCTATGCGCAAGACGAACTTCAGGCCAAAGAACGGGCAGCGAAGATCAAGGCAGTCGGGAATGAAGCCTGGGCCGCTCTTAAATCGAAAGAGTTCGACCGCGCTCTCGAATTAGTGGCGGATGGCCTGGCCACCTCTCCTGGAAATGAACGCCTGGTACGCCTCCAGGATGTGATCCTCTCCACGCGCACGGAGCACGAGCGGAGCGAGAGAATCCGAAAAGCGCTGGAGGAATCGGCGCAACACCAAGGCGCCAATCGCCTCGACGACGCGTTGGCCGTCCTGGATGCCGGGTTGCGAGACTACCCCGGCGAGTCGGAGTTACAGAAAGCGCGCGAGGAAGTGCGGCGCAGGATCGAGGAACGGGAGCGAAAACGCCGTGCGGACGCGATTCAAGAGGCGCTCACGAAAGCCCGCGGGATGGTGGAAGGCGGCAAGGCCGATTCCGCCACTAATCTGTTAGCGAGGGCGACGGCACACTACCCCAACGAGCCGGAGCTCGTGTCGCTGCTGGATTGGGCGAAGGAAGAACAGAAGCGGCAACAGGAAAAAAAGGGGATCAACGAAGTATTGGCGCAGGCCGATGCGCTCGAAAATAAAGGCAGTCCTGCCCGCGCCCTGGAAGCTGTCGAGAGCGGCCTCGCGACATACCCCGGCTCAACGGAACTGGCGGATGCGGCGACACGGCTTCGCACCCTCGTCAGGCTGCAACAGGATCTCGATGCGATCCGTCAACCCTTGGCGCGCCGCGACTGGGCCACGGCGCTTACGCTCCTGGACAGTGCGCTCGAGCGCAATCCAAACGAAGATGAGTTAAACCGCCTGGCAGAGCAAGCGCGCCAGGAGCAGCACGAAGCGGACACCGAGGCGGTGATCGCGCAGGCCCGTCGCGAGCTCGATGCGCAAGACCTCGACCGGGCCAAGGAAACCATCGCCGGCGGTCTGCGGACCTTCGGCCCTCATCCCAAGCTGATCGCCTTTCAAGCCGAGGCCACGGCCCGTCTGGAACGCCGCGAGAATCTCGACCGCGCCCGCCACTTGTACAAAAACCGCGACTGGGCGTCCGCCGAAGCACTGCTTCGTAAGCTGCTCGATCGCGATCCGTCGGATAACGAGGCTCGTGCTCTTTGGGACGGCGTTTCGAAAGCGCGGGATCAGGAAAATCGCTGGCGCCTTCGCGAAGAAGGGAGAGAGGCAGCGCGTCGATCCCTTCGCGAGCAGCGATTCGATGAAGCGGAAGCCCGCCTGCGCGGCCTGCTCAATGAATCTACCGGCGATCCGGCTCTGATGGAAGACCTCAACCGCGTGCTGGAGGCGAAGCAGCAGCGGGCGCGCCGGGAAGTTTACCTGAAAGGCCGTCAGATGGCGACCGCCTCGCTGAAGGCACAGCGGTTCGATGCCGCCATGGCCGAGCTTCAGAACCTCCTGCTTGAATTCCCGGGCGACGCCGCACTCGAAGAGGACCTAAGGGCGGCCGTCGCTCAAAAGCAGGATCATCAGCGCCGCGATATTTGCGACCGCGAACGTCGCAAGGCGGCCGAGTTTTTGGCGAGACGCGAGTTTGAGCCAGCCGTCCGCTGCCTCGAAGCGCTGCTCCAACAATTTCCAGACGATCTGGTTATTCAAGAGGAGCTAAGGACGGCCGTCTCTGCGAAGCAGGACTACAGGCGCCGGGAAACCTGCGACCGGGAACGTCGAAAAGCCGCGGAGTTCTTGGCAAAACGCGAATTCGACGCCGCCATTCGCTGCCTTGAAGCACTCCTCCAGGAATTTCCAGGCGACCTCGCCATTAAAGAGGATCTCGCCTCGGCGAACGGCGCGAAAGCTTTGTTTGCTCAGCGCCACTGGCTCGATCAGCAGGTGCAGGAGCTAGAAAAGCTGTATCGCAAGGGCGACGCCCACGGCGTCAAGCAGCAGATCGCCCGCTTAGGCGCGGGAATCGCCGATCCACGCATCCGCGAATTGAACGACTGGGCCGATCAGGAGATCGCCCGGCTGGCCCACGAGGTTTCCAGAGAGTCGGCGGAAAGTCTGCAAAACAAGCGGCGCCGTAGAATGTTCCTTCCGATCGGTATTGGCGCGGCCGTTGTCCTGTCCGCTTTGGTGGTCTGGTTTGTCAAATCATCCGGCGTAACCACAGGGTTAACGCTCAGTTCGTCGGAGATTGTTTTTCATATTGAAGCCGGCTCGACCGAGACAGTCTCCCAGACCATCCAGTTGAAGGGCGGCAGCACCAGCGAAGCGTGGTCCTCGTCCGCGACCGACCAGTGGTTATCGGCGGCCCCGGAGAGCGGAACAACCCCCGCATCGATTGTCGTGTCCGTCGATCCGGCGCACCTGAATCCCGGACCCCACGCTGGAACGCTAAGCTTCTCCGGCCGCGACACGCCTTCAAAGAGCAGTCTGACTGTCAGGGTGATTATCGACAAAAAGCCGGAATCGAAGAAGATCGAGATCACCCAGGCGCCTCCTGCCGGCAAGCAGCAGACAACGGTTACCAAGCCACTGTTCGATCCCCGGCCGCGCATAGAGACCACTCAACCAGTGAAACCAATCGAACCCGTGGTCGTGACTCAGACCGAGCCTCCGCCTGTCGAAAAACCGAAGCAGCTTCCGCCGCCGGTGGATTGTCACGCGTCGAACTATCCGGGCAAGCAGAGCGGCATCTTGAAATGGTTCGGGACGCTCGATCCAAATAAAGTTCTCGCGATGGGAGATTCGCGGGAACCTGTTGCCGGAGGAGTGATAACCGGCACGCCGCTGCCCGGTTGCGATGTAACCGTCTCGATCGACCCCAGCGAAATAGAGATCTTAGAAAAGCCTTCCAACGAAAACAATTTCCGCCAGGTCAAACTCCGCAACAGATCGCCGGGCCCGGTCTCCAACATCGAACTGGGGTGGAAAGTAAAACCGCGTTGACGCTCGCGATCCGGTAACGCGGTCCTATAATCAAGGGAGCCATTTCTGTCGGCAAAGCTCTATATGAATCCATTCGCCACCGTGGGCGCGCTCGTGATGTTTTGCCCGCTGTTCTGTCTCGCGCAGGAGCAGGGCCCGCGCCGTCTGGCGCTGGTCATCGGCAACAGCGCTTACACTTCTCTCCCCGGGGCGCCTTCCGCGATTGCCGAAGCCCACCTCATCAGCAACGCCCTTACCGGGGTCGGCTTCGAGGTAAAGCTGGCAGAGGACGTTAACTACGCCGGCTTCTTCGCCCTTGAATCCGAGTTTCTTCAAACCGTCCATAAAGGCGACATCTGCCTGTTTTACTATTCCGGCCATGGAGCGCAGATCATCGACGACGACGATTACCTGCTCCCCGTTGACTTTCCTCCGGGCAGCGACAAGGAGATGCAGGATCGCGCATTCCCGCTGACCAGGCTGATCGAGCATCTGGAAAATAAACAGGTCAGCCTCAAAATCCTGATCATCGAAGCTCCCCGGCGCATCACCACCGTGATCAAGAAATCGGACGGCAAAGGACTCGGGATGCCCGACATTCGCGAATACGAGGGAACGCTTGTCGCGCTGGCGGCCGGAGCGGGCCGTTTCATTAGTCCCCAAAAGCCGGACGCCATAGGTTTGTTCACGCGCGCGGTTGCGGACCGCATCTCCAAGCCTGGACTGAAACTCGCCGATTTCTTCTATGACGCCAAGCAGGAAGTGGGAAGCTTGACGAAGCAGGCGCAGCTCCCGGAATGGAAAGATAGTGTTCTGCCGGATTTCTACTTCACCCCGCCCCTTCCCGTGACCGTAGCCGAACCGCCTCCGCCCACTGTCGTGGTCAAGCCTGTCTACATCTCCACAACCGTTCCCACCAGCCGCAGGGATCGCCTGGAGTACGTCCAAATCCCCGCGGGAAGCTTTAAAATGGGCTGCGTT
>Ga0210394_10006101_pt1 | contig 13167 bp, 9 predicted proteins | sample IncBWC12MmetaG_FD_160121 | JGI IMG/M metagenome (GOLD analysis project Ga0210394, IMG submission 160121) | Forest soil microbial communities from Barre Woods Harvard Forest LTER site, Petersham, Massachusetts, United States - Inc-BW-C-12-M | ecosystem: Environmental > Terrestrial > Soil >...
CTAACGGTGCCCAGGCTGTTTCAGTGATCGGTGCGAGTATGGGCGGATGGGCGGCGGCCGATGCCGTCGCTTTGGCAAGGGCGGGAGAGATATCGCGTCTGGTCCTGCTTGGCGCTGGTGCCGGCAATCAACCCCCCGAGGGGATTGTGGGGCCGAAGCTTTTGATCACGAGCCGCGAAGACCGCAGCGGAGACGGATTGCGGTTGCCGGGAATCGAGAAAGCATTTGAGAAAATGCCAAAGCCAAAGCGACTCCTCATCGTCAGCGGATCGGCTCACGCTCAGGCCATGTTTGGCACTTCCGTGGGCGGTCGAGTAACCCGCGAAATGATCCGATTCCTGTCGTTGCCGTGATCCCGATCACTCAAAAACTTGCATTCACGTCTGTTCTTCGACAAAGCGCCGAATCGTATTCCACGCATGCTTGCTCTCGTCCAGCCACGGGAGAGTGAGCGGCCAGTCGTGCTGCATTCCCTTGCCGATGAGCACGCAGACGTCAGTGCCGACGGATGTGGCCGCGTCCCTCACGCGCCGTGTGTCATCAAGCAAAAGCTCGTCTGCTCCGGCGAGGAGCAGGAGCGGCGGTAGGCCCGACAAGTCGGCGAATACCGGCGAGATATACGGCGAACGAGCGTCCGCCCGACCGACGTAAAACCTCGCCCATATCTCCAGGTGCTTACGTGTGAACCACAAGTCCCTGCCGTAATTGTCGTCGACGGAGGATCCCGAGACCGTTAGATCGGTCCACGGCGAAAGCTGAAACGACCCGTTCGGCATGACAACGGCGGAGTCTCTGAGCCTGACCAGCAGGCTCAGGCTCAGGCCCCCTCCGGCCGAATCGCCCGCCACGAAGATTGCCGCGTGCGGGCGTAGGGCCTTAACGAAGACCCAGGCGGCAAACGCGTCATCGAGTGCTGCAGGATAGGGGTGCTCCGGAGCGAGCCGATAGTCGGGCACGAACACCTCCGCCCGACAGCGATAGCTCAGGCGCATCGCCCGATTGCGGTAGGAAGCGGGCGAGCCCATGAAAAAAGCGCCGCCGTGAAGGTAGAGGATTACCCGGGCCGGGGACTTGACCGCACAAACCGACTCGATGGCAAGGCCGTTGACGGCGTGATCCGCGAATGTGAGCTCCGGGAACTTCCGTTGCAGGGCCTGACGCGATGCCCGGCTGAAGCGCTCGAAGCGGCCACGCATCGTGATAGGCGGCGTTGTCGCTCCGAATAGCGTACTGGTGACGAGTCCATACGCGCGCAAAGACAGCCATCGCCGCCACCGACTCAGAGTCTCAGGCGGCGGGCCGTGACCTTCGGTGCCGCTCATGGCCAATCCGTCGGCCGTTCAATTCGTGCGCTGCGTGCGTTCATGACCGTTGGCGATCCGCATCTGCTGCATCAGCTGTTCCATCGTCAGCGGCTTGGAGAAGAGCCATCCCTGACCGTACTGTACGCCGTGATCGCGGAGAAACTGCGCCTGCGCAGTGGTTTCGACGCCCTCGGCGACCATCCGCATGTTGAGCGATTTGGCCATCTCGATGATGTGTCGGACGACCTGGCTGGTAACCGCCTCGGTACCGATCGTATCGACGAACGACTTGTCGATCTTGAGCCAGTCGACCTCGAGGTTATGCAGGTACGACAGGCTCGAGTACCCGGTGCCGAAGTCGTCGATCGCAACCTCGATGCCGGCGGCGCGCAACTGACGCATGTTGCGGCGGCTCGCCTCGATGTTCATGAACACCCGCTCGGTCGCCTCGACGTGCAGGTTCCGGGCGGAGATGCGCATGCGCTCGATCAGCGCGCGCAATCGATCGACGATGTCCGGATGGCAGATGTCCTCGGCCGACAGGTTCAAGGTGATGTGAAAGTCCGGCTTCGCGCGCAGCAGGTTGCCCGCATCGCGCTCGAAGATATTCAACACCGTGTCGGTGATGCGTCCCATCTGTTGCGTACTCTCGGCGATCGGAATGAAGACATCCGGACCGATCATCTCGCCGTTAGGTCGTCGCCAGCGCAGCAGCGCCTCGGCGCCTTTCCAGTCGCCGGTCTGCATATCGACGATAGGCTGGTAGAGCAGGAACAGCTCCTTTCTCTTGATGGCACCGCGCAGCAGGATCGGTATCGACATCTGGAAGCGTGCCAGACGCACGACGACGATAACGAGAAGCACCGCGGCCGCCACCCCGATCGGCAGCAGCACCGTGATGATGCGACGCTGATCTTCTTCGATCCGGTTGCGACCGATAGCGGCGAAGGCCACGTAGTCGCCCTGGGCCGAGCGTTTCCACGCGACCACGTCGGCCCCGTCATAGAAGGTGCCCTCGAAGGAACTGCCGATTTGCCTGATCCATTCCGAGTTGAATGAGCCGCGCTGGGCCACGACTTCTTTGCGTTGCACGCTCATGAGCCCGAGGGTCAGATTGCTTTCCATCGGCACCGCATCGATCGGCAGGGACTGACTCACCAAGCCGGCGAAACCGGTCTTTGGGTTGGAGGCGATGATCAGGCGCGCCTCCGGCGCGAGCGGGAGCCTGACCCCGACCCGCACCACGTAGCCCCTCGCGCTGGTATAGGTTGGGGATCCGACGGGGACGACATCGCGGCCGAAGGAGGAACAGACGAGCTGATCACCCTCCACGTAGCCGAAATCGACGACCAGATTGGATCGAAGCACCAGGGCGCGCATCAGTGCGAGATTTCGATCCGAGCACGGATCCTTGCCGTTCGCGATGCCCATCTCGGTCACGCCAGCCAGCACTTGCTGGACGATTCGATCGCTCCGCTGCAGGACGTCCGCTGTGATCGCCGACGCGCGCTGCTCCTGGCGCAGCAGGCTCTGGTATTCCGCCAGCCAGACTGCAGCGACCAGCGGAACCAGGATCCCAACGGCAGCCAGGACGTAGAGCAGTGAAAGCCTCAGTTTCTCCCGCTGCATGCGCTCATCATACCCTCGCGATCGGGGCGAGGGCCCTCGGTGGGCGGGATGTTCGTGACTGTGGTTGACCTGGGCGGCCCTGTCACGGGACGATGACCCCATGGATCCCAAACTCATTACCCCGATTCTGATCGGCGCCGTGGTCGTCTGGGCAATCGCCCGACGCGTGCGCAGGACCTTCGGTCGTCAGCGCGTACAGCCCGCGCGCATGTGGATTCGAATCGGCATCCTCACCCTCGCCGGCGTCGCGATCGCCGCGACCAGCGGCATGCGCAGCGCCGCCATGCTCGAGGCCCTCATCGGCGGTCTTGCCTGCGGCGCGGCGCTCGCGGGGCTGGGGCTGCGTCACACGCGCTTCGAGGTGACGACCGAAGGCCGCTTCTACACGCCGCACACCTACATCGGGCTCGCGGTGATGCTGTTGTTCCTCGGGCGCCTGGCTTACCGCTTTCTCTACCTCTCGATCGGCACGGGCGGAACGTTCGCCGCGGATCCCAGTGCCGCCGTCGCCTATCAGAGAAATCCGCTCACACTCGGCATCTTCGGACTTCTGGTCGGCTACTACGTGCTCTATTACGCCGGAGTCCTGTTCAGGACCCGCCCGTCGGCGCTCCCGGCGCCCAGTCCAGCCACCTCACCAGAGTGATACCCGCTCCGCGGGCGCCAGGTAGTAGGCGTCGCCCGGCTTGATCTGCGGGAAGGCCGCGTACCAGCCGTCGTCGTTGCGCACCACGCCGTTCACGCGATAGGCGGAAGGGCTGTGCGGATTCGACAGCACGATGCGCCGGGTTAGCCCGTCGGTCCACACCTCACGCCAGCTCTGGCCGTACGCGAGGTAGAAGCGCTGATCGCCGGTGAAGCCGTCGAGCACCGGGGCGGCCTTGCCGCCGAGCGCGAGGTGGTAGGCCTTGTAGGCGATGACGAGGCCGGCGAGATCGGCGATGTTCTCCCCGAGCGTGAGCTTGCCGTTCACGTGCAGACCGGGCAGTGGCTCGTACTGGTCGTACTGGTGGGCGAGAGCCGCGGTGCGCGCGTCGAAGGCCTTGCGGTCTTCATCGGTCCACCAGTTGTCGAGGCGTCCGGTGGCGTCGAACTTGCTGCCCTGGTCGTCGAAGCCGTGACTGATCTCATGACCGATGGTGGCGCCGATCTCACCGTAGTTGACCGCGTCGTCCGCGTTCGGGTCGAAGTAGGGCGGCTGCAGGATTCCCGCCGGAAACACCACCTCATTCAGCGTCGGGTTGTAGTAGGCGTTATTCGTTGGCGGCGTCATCCCCCACTCGCCGCGGTCGACCGGCGAGTCGATGCGCTTGAGCTGGCGGTTCCATTCGAAGACTTCGGTGTTGGTGAAGTTGTGCACCAGCCGCCCCGGCTCGATCGTGAGAGCCGAGTAGTCACGCCATTGGTCGGGATAGCCGACCTTGGGCGTGAAGTGGCGGATCTTCTCCAGTGCCTTGGCCCGCGTTGCCGGCGTCATCCAGGCGAGAGTGCCAATGTCGGCCTCGTAGGCCTTCAGAAGGTTCGCGACCAGCTCACGGATTTTGGTCTTCGACTCCGGCGGGAAGTAGCGCGCCACGTACAGCTTGCCGAGTGCTTCGCCCATCTGTCGGTCGAGCAGGTGGATGCCGCGCAGCTCCCGCGGCAGCTGCTGCTTCTGGCCGCCGATCACCGTGCCGTAGAAGGCGAAATCGGTGTCGTCGACGCGCTGCGGCAGGTAGGCGGCACGCGAGTGGAGGTAGCGCACCGTGAGGTAGTCGCGCCACACCGCCACCGGAGTCGCGGCGAAGGCCGCGGCGAGCTTCGGAAACGCCGACTTCTCTCTCACCACCACCGTGCGCGCACCGTGCGCGGCTTGCACCGGGACACCGGCGGCTGCGAGGTAGCGCTGCCAGGGGAACTGCGGCGCCAGCTGCGCGAGCGCCGCGACCGCCATGGGGTTGTAGATCTTGTCCTGCTGGCGGCGCTCGGCGGCGGGCCAGTGCGCTTCCGCGATCCGCTCCTCGAGCGCGTACACCGCAGCAGCACGCGCGGAGTCGTGCACGCCGGCGAAGCCGAGCATGTCGCTCAGGTAACGGCGATAGGCGTCGCGGGTCGCGGCGCTGTCCTTGTCGTTGAGCAGATAGTAGTCGCGGTCGGGCATGCCGAGCCCCGACTGCCGCAGCTCCACGACATAGGCGTCAGGGTTCTTCTTGTCGATCGTGATGTCGATCGCATAGGGACCGCCCACCTGCGTGGCGGGAGACCCCAGGAAGGCCGCGACGGCCGCATGGCTCTTCAGGGCGGCGATGCGCTGCAGATCCGCCGCCACCGGCGCGAGCCCGGCGGCCTCGATCGCTGCGGTGTCCGCGAAGGCCTCATAGAGGTCGCGGAGCTTGCGTTCCTCGACGCTGAGCTTCGCCTCGGGGGCGCCGCGCAGCTCGGCGACGATGCTCTTCAGCTTCGCCTCGTTGTCCTTATCAAGCTCGAGATTGACCCCCGCGACTTGCCGGTCGGGCGGGATGACCGCGCTCTTCAGCCACCCGCCGTTGGTGTAGCGGAAGAAATCCACGCCGGGCCCGGGCGTCGCGTCGAGGTACCCTAGCGTCACGCCCCAGGGTGGAAAGGCGGGCGGCGCGGCGGCGAGGGCCCGGGTGAGGGCAAGTGGAGTCAGCGCGGCTGCCAGGAGCGCCGCCATCCTGGGTGTTCTCATCCTGAGAATCTTGGCCCACGGGCCGGCCGCGCGCCAGACGTCTGCGGTCAGCGGTGCGATCCCCGAGGTCCGTATCTGCTAGGCTCGCGGGCCGGCAGGCGGTCAACTCGCCTAGGGGGAATTCGATGCGCGGGCAACTCTTCGGGCTGATCGCTGCGGCAGGATTCGCGATGACGGGCACCGCCGCCGCCGCCGCGCCCACGCCCCCCATGAAGCCGGACATCCCGGCCGATTTCGCCGTGCCGAGCGAGGGCTTCGACTACGTGAAGCGCGAAGTCATGATCCCGATGCGCGACGGGGTGAAGCTGCACACGGTGATCGTGATCCCGAAGGGCGCCAAGGGCGCCCCGATCGTGCTGACCCGTACGCCCTACGAGGCCTCCGCGCACGCCGCCAACCCGAGCCCGCACATGCTCGCCATGCTCTCGCCGGCCGACGCGGTGTTCGTCACGCACGGCTACATCCGTGTCTTCCAGGACGTGCGCGGCAAGTATGGCTCGGAGGGCGAGTACGTCATGACGCGCGAACTGCGTGGCGCACTCAACGGCACCACGGTCGATCATTCCACCGATAGCTGGGACACCATCGACTGGCTGGTGAAGAACCTGCCGGAGTCGAATGGCAAGGTGGGCATGATCGGCTCCTCCTATGAGGGCTTCACGGTGCTGATGGCGCTCATCAACCCGCACCCGGCGCTGAAGGCGGCGGTGCCCGAGTGCCCGATGGTGGATGGCTGGAAGGGCGACGACTGGTTTCACAACGGCGCCTTCCGCCAGCCGAACTTCGACTACATCTACGGGCAGACGACCCGGCAGGGGAAGGGCGAGCAGATTGCGCGCGGCGTGTATGACGACTACCAGCTGTTTCTCCAGCTCGGCTCCGCCGGGACCTTCGCCGCGCAATTCGGCATCGACAGGCTCCCGTTCTTCCGCAAGCTCGCCGAGCACCCTGCGTACGATGAGTTCTGGAGCGGACAGGCGCTCGATCAGATTCTCCCCCGCCAGCCGCTCAAGGTGCCGACGCTCTTCGTGACGAGCCTCTGGGACCAGGAGGACATGTACGGCGGCGTTCATACCTATGCGGCCCTCAAGCCGCAGGACAAGGACAACCGTCTCGTGTTCCTGGTGCTTGGTCCCTGGCGCCACAGCGGCATCAACGGCGACGGCACGACCATAGGGCCGCTCAAGTTCGACGGCGACACGGCGCTGCAGGTGCGGCGCGACGTGATCGAGCCGTTCCTCGCCGAGCACCTGAAGGACGGGGCGCCGAAGGCCGACACCGCACCGGCGCTGGTGTTTGAGACCGGAACCAACACCTGGCGGCGGTTGTCGGCGTGGCCGCTGTCGTGCGAGTCGGGCTGCGCCTCGCACTCCGAGCCGCTCTACCTGCAGCCGCACTTCGGGTTGAGCTTCACCGCGCCGCCCGTCAAGAGCGGCAATCCCTTCGATGAGTATGTGTCGGATCCTGCCAAGCCCGTCCCCTACATTCCGCGCCCGGTGCATTTCGGTGACCGCGACGCATGGCGCCGCTGGTTGCTCGTCGATCAGCGCTTCGTCGACGGCCGGCCCGACGTGCTGACCTACACCTCGGAGGTGCTCACCGCGCCTGTGCACATCGGCGGCGCGCCGCTGGTGAATCTCTACGCCTCGACGAGCGGCACCGATGGCGACTGGGTGGTGAAGCTGATCGACGTCTATCCCGATGAGGTACCGGCGGATCCGCCCACTGGGGGCTATCAGCTCGGCGTCGCGATGGACATCTTCCGCGGCCGCTACCGCGAGAGCCTCGAGCACCCCGCGGCGATTGTCGCCAACAAGCCGCTGTTGTACCGCTTCGCGTTGCCGCAGGTGAACCACGTGTTCCTGCCCGGGCACCGCATCATGGTGCAGGTGCAGTCGAGCTGGTTTCCGCTCTACGACCGCAATCCCCAGACCTACGTGGACAACATATTCTTTGCGCGTCCCGAGGACTATAAGAGAGCCACCCAGCGGGTATTCCACATCGGCGGGGTGGCGAGCTATATCGACCTGCCGCTGGTCAGCGGGCACTGAGCGTGGCGCTGCCGGAGAAGTTCATGCCGCAAACCGACCAGTCGGGGTCCTGGGGGCTTACGATAATGGACCAGGGCCCACGCGGCATGCAGCTTCGGTCAGGATAGACTCATGGACCAGCCCCAGACGAACCCGCCGGCGCGCGCACGCCGTCCGAGCGGCCGCGACGCCAAGATCGCCGCGCGCACCGCCCGCAGCGCCGCCTTCGTCCCGTACATCACCCGCAACATCCCGTACTACGAGGTGCTGACCACCGAGGGGCTTGAGCTCCTCGAGCGCAACGCCGACACGATCCTTGAGGAGATCGGCATCGACTTCCGCGATGACCCGGAGTCGCTCAAGCTCTGGAAGGACGCGGGCGCCGACGTCCAGGGCGAGCGCGTGCGCTTCCCGCGCGGCATGTGCCGGGAACTGGTGCGCCGCTCGGCGCCGCAGGAGTTCACGCAGTACGCGCGCAACCCGGCGCGCAACGTGGTGATCGGCGGCAACCGCACGGTATTCGCTCCCGCCTACGGCTCACCGTTCGTGCGCAACCTCGACGAAGGGCGCCGCTACGCCCGCATCGAGGACTTCCGCAACTTCGTCAAGCTCGCCTACGTCGCCACGTCGCTCCACCACTCGGGCGGCACCATCTGCGAGCCCGTCGATCTGCCGGTCAACAAGCGGCACTTCGACATGGTCTACGCCCACATGAAGTACAGCGACAAGCCGTACATGGGTTCCGTCACGCATCCCGAGCGGGCGCAGGACACCGTCGAGATGACGAAGATCCTCTTCGGCGACAACTTCACCGATCCTGCGACCGGTAAGCCGCGCACCTGCATCACGAGCCTCATCAACGCCAACTCGCCTCTCACCTGGGATGCGACCATGCTTGGGGCGCTCAAGACCTATGCGCGCGCCAACCAGGCGACCATCGTCACGCCCTTCATCCTCGCCGGTGCGATGTCGCCCGTGACCGTGGCGGGTACCGCGGCGCAGACGCTGGCCGAGGCGCTCGCCGGCATGGCGACCGCGCAATTGGTGAACCCGGGCGCGCCGGTGATCCTCGGCAGCTTCGCCTCCTCGCTCTCCATGCAGTCCGGTGCGCCCACCTTCGGGACTCCCGAACCGGCGCTGGTGCTGTACGTCATGGCGGCACTCGCCCGCCGGCTCGGCGTGCCGTTCCGCTCCGGCGGCTCGCTGTGTGCGTCCAAGATCCCGGATGCCCAGGCCGCCTACGAGTCGGCCAACACGCTGATCCCGACCTGTCTCGGCGGCGTCAACTTCGTGCTGCACACCACCGGCTGGCTCGAAGGCGGACTCGCCATGGGGTACGAGAAGTTCGTCATGGACGCCGACCAGGCCGGCATGATGCACACGCTGCTCGCCGGCGTGGATCTGAGTGAGAACGGGCAGGCGCTCGATGCCATCCGCGAGGTCGGGCCGGGCAAGCATTTCCTCGGCTGCGCGCACACCCAGGCGAATTTCCAGACGGCTTTCTATCGCTCGCCGCTCGCCGACAACAACAGCGTCGAGCAGTGGGAGGCCGAGGGCGCCAAGGACATGATCCAGCGCGCCAACGCGCTGTGGAAGAAGCAGCTCGCGGACTACGAGGCGCCACCGCTCGATCCGGCAATCGATGAGGCGCTGCTCGACTACATAAACCGCCGCAAGGCGTCCTTCCCGGATTCGAACGTCTAGGGGTTCCATGCCCGACCCGAGCAAACGCCGCCTGCGGGCCGGTATCGTCGGCGGCGGGCGCGGCGCATTCATCGGCTCGGTACACCGCCTCGCCGCCGAGCTCGACGGCCAGGCGCTCGTGGTCGCGGGCGCCATGTCCTCCGACCCCGTCATCGCGCGCGAAAGCGCCGCTGCCTGGTTTCTCGAGCGCAGCTACGACTCGTACGAAGAGATGGCGCGCAGCGAGTCCGCCGATGCCAACGGCATCGACTTCGTGATCGTGGCAACGCCCAATCACCTGCACTTCCCGGTGGCGCGCGCCTTCCTCAGCGAGGACATTCACGTGGTGTGCGACAAGCCGCTCGCGGCGAGCCTCGCCGACGGTGAGGAGCTCGGGCGTCTCGTGGAAGGCGGCACCGCGCTCTTTGCGCTGACGCACAACTACACGGGTTATCCCATGGTGCGCGAGGCGCGCGAGCTGGTGCGCGCCGGGCGGCTCGGCGAGCTCCGCAAGGTCGTGGTCGAGTACGCGCAGGACTGGCTCATGGAGCCGCTCGAGGCACGCGGCAACAAGCAGGCCGCCTGGCGCACCGACCCGCACCGCGCCGGCCCCGGCGGGAGCGTGGGCGACATCGGCACGCACGCCGCGAACCTGCTCGAGTTCGTCACCGGCCGGCGCATCGAGGCGGTGTGTGCCGACCTCACGGCCTTCGTGCCCGGCCGCCGTCTCGATGACGATGCCAACATGCTGATCCGCCTCGAGGGCGGTGCCAAGGGGACGCTGGTCTGCTCGCAGATCGCGTGCGGCGAGGAAAACCAGCTGTCACTGCGCGTCTATGGCTCGCGCGCCGGGCTCGAGTGGCAGCAGCAGGAGCCCAACACGCTCATCTTCAAAGCCGCCGACAAGCCCTGGGAGCTGCTGCGCACCGGGCACGCCTATCTCGGTGCCGCCGCGCGTGCCGCCGCGCGTACGCCGCCCGGCCACCCGGAGGGCTATCTCGAGGCATTCGCCAACCTCTACCGCAACTTCATCGCCGACGTGCGCCGCGTGGGGCAGGGGCAGCCGCCGGCGCGCGATTACCCGGGCGTGGAGGAGGGGTTGCGGGGCTTACGCTTCGTCACGCAGGCGGTGGCGAGCTCGCAGGCCGGCTCGGTGTGGATGCGGATCTGAGGCGCGCGCTCGCTAGCGCAGCTTCGCGACGTACTCGTAAGCCTGCCGTGCGGCCTCGAGCTGACTCATGCGATTGAACGGGCCTTCCTGCTCCACGAAGTAGTGCTCGAGGCCCGCCTTCTCGGCGGCCGCGAAGATCGGCGCGTAATCGATAATGCCCGCCCCGAGTTCCGACCCGGGATACTCGTACGTCTCGAAGGCTGCGGCCCCCGGGCGCGGCCCGGAGAGAAAATCCTTGACGTGGATCATCGGGAAGCGACCCGGGTAGCGGGCGAAATAGGCGGCAGGGCTCTGCCCGCCGATGACCATCCAGCCGCAATCGATCTCGAACCTGACGAGCGCCGGGTCCGTCTCGGCGAGCAACACGTCGTAGGCGACCTTGCCATTCTCGGCCGCGAATTCGATGTGGTGATTGTGATAGGCGTACCTGAGCCCCGCGCGCCGCGCCTGTTCGCCCAGGCCGTTCGCGAGCTCGGCGGTGCGGTGTGCTTCCTCCAGCGTCATGCCGCCCGAATACTTGCCGGGCAGGAGTCCCCGCAGGCTCCCGCTGACCGCGTACTGCGCACCGAGGGCGTGGGCCTCCCCGAACGCCGCCTCGGGAGCGCTGAAGTCGAGGTGCGCGCTCGGCGCCTTGAGCCCGTGGGTGTCGAGCAGGCGGCGGAAGTCGCGCGCGCTCAGGTTCGCAAGCCCCGCGGTTTCCACCTCGCGAAAGCCGATCTCCCGCACCCGCCGCAGCGTCGCGTCGGGATCGGCGGCCAGCGAATCCTTGACCGCGTACAACTGAATTCCCGCGGCCCCGCCGAGGGGCATCGCCCGCACGAGGCCGGGGAGAGCGGGCGCGACGAGCACGGCGGCGCCGAGGCGCCCGCTCGCGACGAGGAAGTGTCGGCGGCTGAGCGTGGTCATAGGGGCCGCATGGTACGCTAGGCATGGAAAAGAAGGTCGAATGACGACACTCACCCGAACGCGCCTGTGCGTGATGATGTTCCTCCAGTTCTTCGTCTGGGGCGGCTGGTTCGTCACCATGGGGAGCTATCTCGCGGCCAACCTGCACGCGAGCGGAGCGCAGACCGGACTCGCCTACGGCACCCAGGCGCTTGGCGCCATCATCGCGCCGTTCATCGTCGGACTTGTCGCCGACCGTTACTTCAACGCCGAGCGGCTGCTCGGCATCCTGCATCTCGCCGGCGGCTGCCTCATGTACGTGCTCTACAGCACGCGTGACTTCGCGGCCTTCTACCCGCTGCTGCTCGCCTACATGCTCCTGTACATGCCGACGCTCGCGCTGGTGAACGCGGTCGCGTTCCGGCAGATGGCGGATCCGGCCCGGCACTTTTCGGGGATTCGCGTCTGGGGCACGATCGGCTGGATCGTCGCCGGCCTGGTGATCAGCTACCTCTTTGCCTGGGACTCGCACCAGGGGATCGAGCGGGGGCTGCTGCGCGACACCTTCCTCATGTGCGCGCTCGCCTCGTTCGTGCTCGGCCTCTACAGCTTCACGCTGCCGGCGACGCCGCCGCTCCCGGTAACCGATGCGGGCTCGGGGCTGGGTCGACTCCTGGGCTTCGATGCGCTGGTGCTGCTGAAAGAGCGCAACTTCGCGGTGTTCTTCGCCGCCTCGGTGCTCATCTGCATCCCGCTGGCGTTCTATTACCAGAACGCCAACCAGTTCCTCACCGAGATCCAGGTCGCCAACGCCACCGGCAAGCAGACCATCGGCCAGGGCTCGGAAGTGCTCTTCATGCTGCTGATCCCGGTGTTCCTGCGCACCTTCGGCATGAAGACGACGCTGCTCGTCGGCATGCTCGCCTGGGCCGCCCGCTACGTACTGTTCGCCTTCGGGAACGCGCACTCGCTCGCCTGGCTGCTGATCATCGGTATCGCGCTGCACGGCGTGTGCTACGACTTCTTCTTCGTCTCGGGACAGATCTATACCGACTCCAAGGCCGGACCGCGGCACAAGGCCGCCGCGCAGGGGCTGATCACGCTCGCCACCTACGGACTCGGCATGCTGGTCGGGTTCTGGGCGGCCGGACGCATCGACGATCTGTATGCGAGCGCCGGAGCGCACGACTGGAAGTCGATCTGGCTCTATCCGGCGGCGTTCGCCGCGGTGATCTTCGTGCTGTTTGCGCTCACGTTCCGCAACGAGAAGGTCGCCCATGCCGGCCGGTGAGTTCCGGCCCCGGCCGATGCGCCTCAGCATCCTCACCGCGGCGCTCCAGGAGCTCACGCCGCGCGCGCGGCGCGACGCCGACCCCGACCTCGCCATCGAGGAGTGGCTCGCCTTCGCCGCCGAGATCGGCGCCCCGAATATCGAGCTGTCCGCCGCGCTCCATCCGAGCGAGAGCGACGTGCCGGCGGCCGCGCTGCTGGATCCCGTTGCCAACACCCTGGACCTCCGCCGGCCGTTCGATGCGGCGCGCGCCGCGCGCGTGCACCGCGCGATGGCGGGTGCGAAGGTCGGTCTTTCGGATCTCGGCTACTTCGACAACATGCTCAGCAGCGATGCGGCGGCGCGTGCCAGGAAGCACGCACTGATGCTCAAGGTGTTCGATGCGGCGGTGCTGCTCGGGACGGATGCGGTCACCGGGTTCGTCGGGCGCAATGCCACGCTCAGCATGGACGCCAACCTCGTCATGTTCGAGGAGGCATTCATCC
>Ga0210394_10006102_pt1 | contig 13166 bp, 10 predicted proteins | sample IncBWC12MmetaG_FD_160121 | JGI IMG/M metagenome (GOLD analysis project Ga0210394, IMG submission 160121) | Forest soil microbial communities from Barre Woods Harvard Forest LTER site, Petersham, Massachusetts, United States - Inc-BW-C-12-M | ecosystem: Environmental > Terrestrial > Soil >...
CCGGCTTGATCACCCGCAAGTACATGGCAAAGGCCTCCGCGGTGAGTAGGTGCACAGGAATCGCGTCCCCCGAGAAGGCATCCAGTGACAACACGTCGAAGCGCTGCTCGGGCCTATCGAAGGCGCCCTGCGCGACCTCTAGTTCCAGGGAAAGACGTGCGTCACCGAGTACCGGCTGGACCTGCGCCTTGCTGTCCTTGAGATACGTGAACTGATTTACGGCAATATCGAGCACGGCCGGATTCAGCTCGTACACCCGAAATAGGTCTCCAGGCTGGCCGTAGGCCGCAAGTGTTCCTGCGCCCAGGCCGACCGAGCCAATCCGCAGCGGTCCCCTGGTCCGGTGCTCGGACAAAATCGTGCGACCGATTCCTGACGAGACCCCGTAATACGTTGTTGGCGTCTCGCGTTGCGTCGGCTCCATTACCTGTGACCCGTGCAAAATGACTCCGTGACGGAGTCGTCGGATGCGCCCCGCTCCGTACGGGGCGTCGATCACCCGCAGCGTGCCGTAGAAGTTGCGAGCCGAAAACTCCGTGCCCGTGGACAGACCATGGTAGTAGCTCCAATCGAAAGTCAGAGTACACAGCAACGCGGTGAGCGCCACGGCACGCCACAGACGGTATCGCTGCAGCAGCAGCGCGGACACGATCAGCAGTGCAGCACAACCCCAGCGCGCGTCCCCTTTGACAATCTTGGCCCACTCCAACGTGTAGGGGTCGAGTGCGGAGGGCAATCCGCCGAGCAGGAAAAGTATCAGCGCCGTGGCAAGCGACGCGAAAATACCATTAGCGGTCCAGGACGTTCTCGGGCGCCGGCGTGTCTCCTCGGAGCACCAGTAGACCCCCAGCACCGCCAGAGCGACCAAGGCGAGTGGCATTTCCCAGTAGCCGCTGAAGACTTGGGGCGAAACAAGGCCGACCAACAGGCCACCCAGTGCACCACCGCTCGCCAGGCTGAGATAGAAGTGGGTCAGATAATCTGGGTTGGGTTTGCTCCGCGCGAGCTCACCGTGGCACACGGTGCAGCCAAGGAAAAGTCCGATCGTAAACACCGGTAGCGCCACGTAGATGGAAAGATTCGCTTGATCCGCCCACAGAGCCCACGCCATGGCACCCGTGGCCAACATTGCCGGTGTCATCCAGAACCGGCGTTCGTACCACCCTCGCCCGGAGCGTCCCTCAAAGCAAATGACGAAGCTCAGGAGATAGATGCTTAGCGGAACGATCCAGAGGAGCGGGATGGAGGCAACGTTCTGCGTAATCTGATTGGTCACCGAAAGAAGCAGGGCAGAACCAAGGGCGGAGCATCCGACCCAGTATGCATACTGGCCGCGCGACGGAGGGGCTTCAGGAGCTGTTTCGCCTGCCATCCCGGCGGGCTGCAGGTCGGGCAGCCGTTTCCTCCTCCAGGCATAGCTGATTGAGCTCGCCACGAAGAGCGCGTACGCACAGCTCCAGACCCACGCCTGCGTGTGCACAGTCGCGAACGGCTCTATGCCGAACGGGTAGCTCAGCAAGCCGACAAGCGAGCCAAAATTTGACAGGGCGAACAAGCGATAAATTGAGCGCGCTTGCTTGGGACCGTTGGCCGCACCGCTCAGCCATCTCTGGAGAAGTGGTGCCGTCGACGCGAGCAGCAGGTATGGCAACCCGACGGTCGCCGCCAGGAGCCCCAGAATCTGTAGCGCCGGCCTGGTGTCGTGAGCATCCTTCCAGAAGGAGGCTGGAATAATCGGCAACGTCAAGCAGCTCGCGAGCAGCAGCAAGACGTGTAGCACATACTGGCGAGAACCAGCGCGGCGCCGAGTCAGCCAGTGCGCGTAGGTATAGCCGAGCAGGAGGACCAGCTGGAAGAAGACCAGACAGATCGTCCACACGCCCGCCGACCCACCGAACCATGGCAGGATCTGCTTCGCCAGTATGGGTTGAACCAGGAACAGCAGGAACGACGACAACAGGATTGTGAGGGCCGGTGCGAGCATCGGGAATCCGTGGCGTCTAGTGATGGCAAGACCCGGAGCTGAAAAGTGTCTCAAAGCGGCAACACCAGGTCCGTGACACCATCGAGGTTATGAACCAAAAGGTGCCGCAAACCGGCGCTCGACCTGATTCAAGGACGACGTCAAGGTCAGCATGAAGTGCGCGTAAAAGCCCGGATGGCGCGCGCTACGGGATTTGATCGATGGCTTTCGTGGTGTGGGATGTTCAGGGCTTCAGGATGGCCCGGATGCGCAGCGTGCTGGGGTCGAAGATTACCAGCACTCGCGGGATGTCTCCCCACATGAGCAGTGCGTTGCGTTCTTGGGGTGCAAGCCCCAGTTGGGACATGCGTGCCCTGAGCCGGTGCTTTTCGGCTTTGGACAGCGCCTGTATTTCATCAAGCGGCTTGAGTTGCTCGCGCAACTTCGGCAGACCCTGCTCCCAGGGTCTGAAGTAGCGCGGCATCTGAACGACATCCTGACCGCCGAAGACGGCTCCCTGGGCGATCTTGGCCGCTTCGTCGGGGTTCTCCGGCAGCGGCGCCCAGATCCAGCGTGGCAGGCTGTACCAATGCGGGGCCAGCGACGGATTCTGTCGCTGCCCGAGGGCGATCTCGCTTGCCTCCAGGTCGGAAGCCTGCACGATCTCCAGGCGATCTACGGAGAAGGGGTAGTAGAGCGGTCGGCCGCGCCAGAGCGTGGTCGCCCCGTAGACCAGCGCCACCAGCTGTACGCAAACGATGATCGCGATGTCCCGTGCGAGTTCACGCCGCGGCTTGCTGGGGTTGGCGATGACCAGGGTCAGGGTGGGACCCAGTGCCAGGTCAACGATTCCCACAATCACCAGGATGTGCACCACACCGGTGAGATACCAGCCGGGCCAGCGATACCAGCCCAGGTACAGCGAGCCAAGAATCAGGGTCAGCAGAGTGGCGCTGGCCGACAGATGCAGGCCGAAAGCCTTGAGGCGGAATCGCATGACTTAGGTGGAATCCTTCAGCGACTGCTCGGGGGGCGCCGACCCTTCCTGCCCGGCCGCGTCATCCCCGGGAATCGCATGCTGCTCCGACAGCCAGGCGCCCAGATCCAGCAGGCGGCAGCGCTCGCTGCAGAATGGGCGAAACGGTGCGGTGGCCCATTCCAATTCACGCTGGCAGGTCGGACAGTTCACACGCGCCGGGCTCATGCATACCGCCCAAGTCAGGCACAGCAGCTCAGCATGAACCGCACGTCCGTCTGGGCCTGTGACGGGCGGGTCGCGAGTCCGTTCCAGGTGAGGAAGCGGATGTTGCAGCGGTGGTGACTGCCGCTGATCTCGGGGTACAGGCCCGCGGAGACCGGCAGCGCGATGCGCAGCAGTTGCAGTGGATTGTCGCGCTCGAAAGTGATGTTGAAGGTGCCGCCCCTGGCAATCTCCTCGCGGCTGCGGCCGTTCTGGCGCGTGAGCCACAGCAGCTCCGCGATTGCATCGCACAGCGGACGCAGGAGCCCGAGCCACTGATTGAAGGTGCGCACGCGCGCATCGTCCGACTGCGTCAGCCAGAAGGTGTAGTCCGGCAGATCGAACTCGCAGGTGCCACCCGGGATCGCGCTGCGATGCTTGATGGCGTTCACGAACTCCGAATCCCGCAACGGCTGCAGGAACGCCGAGCCGGCGGCCATGAGATCGGCGCGCAGGCGCAGCAGGTTCGACATGAGGGTCTTGAGGCGCTGGGCGTCCACGCCCGGGTTGGACTGAAATTGGTTCAGGCCGGTCAATTGGCCCTCGAGCTCCTTCAGCACATCCGAGCGCACATCCCCGCGCGTGGTGATGGCGAGGATATCGATCAGGCTCGACATCGCCGCGCGGCTGCCCCAGGGGCTCGCAATCTCGTTGTGATAGAGCGCCTGGTTGTAGAGAAAATCCAGGCGCAGGAAGGTACGCATGCGCTCGTTCAGCGGCTGCTCGAAGATGAGCCCCTCCGCAGCAGCGGCAGGTGCCTCAGCGTCCCCGGCCTCGGGTACGGCAGATTCCGTCATGTTCGTATTCTGCTTGACCGGCGCGCGATCCGTAAACGCCCCGCAGCCCTTGCCGGCGCAGCCTCAGGCGCGCCGCTGCTGGGCGAGTTCCAGGTAACGCTTGTGCAGTGTCGCGACCTGATCGCGTATCGCACTCAAGTCGGCGTCGTTGCGGATGACGTCGTCGGCGGCCTTGAGGCGTGCCGACCGCAGAGCCTGCGCGTCGAGGATCGCCTGTGCCTGTGCGATCGTTCCCCCCTCACGCGCCCGCAGGCGTTGAATCTGCAGCTGCTCCTCGCAATCAACCACCAGCACGCGATTCACGTGCGAGCCAAGGTTCTTCTCGACCAGCAACGGAATGACCAGGATCTGGTACGGGCCGCCGGCGGCGGCGGAGCGGGCCTCCATCGCAGCCCCGATGGCCGGGTGCGTCAGAGCCTCCAGATCCGCGCGCGCCTTGGGGTCGGAGAACACGATCTCGCGCAGCGCCGGACGATCGAGATGCCCGTCGGAGGTGAGAATCGAGGGGCCGAACCGCTCGATGAGCCGCTCGAGCGGGGGCTGCCCGGGCTCGACGACCTCGCGCGCGACCTGGTCGCTGTCGAGGATCGGCACACCGAGGGCGCCGAAGAACTTCGCCGCAGTGGACTTGCCGCTGGCGATGCCCCCGGTAAGGCCCACGCGGTAGACGCGCGCGCTCACGGGCGTGCCGTGAACAGCCCGAGGTAGGCCGCGACCAGCTGCGGACCGAACATCAGCATCAGCCAGCCCGCCGCGGCGAGGAACGGGCCGAAGGCGATGGGGGTGGCGCGGCTCTGGCCGCGCAGACTGACCATGGCAATGCCGACCACGGCGCCCACCGCGGCGGCTACCAGAATAATCGGCAGGAGCATCTGCCAGCCGAGCCACGCGCCGAGCGCGGCGAACAGCTTGAAGTCACCGTACCCCATCCCTTCCTTACCGGTGAGCAGCCGGAAGAGATGATAGACGCTCCACAGGCTCACGTAACCCGCGATCGCCCCGATGAGACTCGAGCGCACGTCTACCGGCAGGGGGGCAGCGCCCGCGGGCCCCGCACACAGACTCAGCAGCAGACCGAGCCACAGCAGCGGCAGCGTGAGACCATCCGGCAGCAGCTGATGATCGACGTCGATGAAGGCGAGGGCGATCAGGAACCAGGTGAGCACCATGGCCGCGAGCGCGGGCCAGCCGAAACCGAACCTCCAGGCAACGGCCGCGCACAGAACCCCGCTCAAGGCCTCCACCAGCGGGTAGCGAACGCTGATCGGCTTGCCGCAGTTGGCGCAACGCCCGCGCAGCACGAGCCACGAGATGAGCGGAATGTTCTGCAGCGCGGTGATCGGCGCCCGGCACGCCGGGCAGGCGGAGCGAGGCACCGCGAGGTTGAAGCGCTCCGGCGCAGCGGCGGGCAGCGTCACGGCCGCCGCCTCGCCGCTGAGCTCTCTGCACTGCTCGCGCCAGGCGCGATCTAGCATCACCGGCAGGCGATAGATCACCACGTTCAGGAAGCTCCCCACTGCGAGGCCCAGCACCAGGCAGGTGCCCACGAGCACGGCGGGCGAGGACGCGAGCAGCTCGATCACTGACATGGTTGTATTGACCTTCTAATGAAAACGCCGCGCGGAGCGCGGCGCTTTCCAACCCCTTAAGGCGTGTCCGCTCGTCAGACCACCGATCCGAGCTTGAAGATCGGCAGGTACATGGCGATCACCAGGCCCCCCACGAGCACGCCCAGGATCACCATGATCATGGGCTCGAGCAGGCTCGACATGGCATCCACCGCGTTGTCGACCTCCGCCTCATAGAACGTCGCGACCTTGGCCGACATCTCATCCAGCGAGCCCGATTCCTCACCGACCGCGATCATCTGATTGACCATGTTGGGAAACAGGCCGGTGTTTTCCATCGAGCGCTGCAGACGCTGGCCGGTCGAGACCTCGTCGCGCATCTTCAGGACCGCGTTCTCGTACACGATATTGCCGGTGGCACCGGCCACGGAGTTCAGCGCTTCGACCAGCGGCACGCCGGCGGCGAACATGGTCGACAGCGTGCGCGCGTAGCGGGCGATGGCGGCCTTGTTCAGAATGGGTCCGATGACGGGAATCCTGAGCGACAGTCGGTCGAGGAATTCGCGCATGGCCTTGGAGCGCTTCTTGAAATAGAAGAAGCCGTATACCGCGAAGCCCAGCACGATCGCCATGAATACGCCGTCGTGCTGCACGAACCGTGAGAGGTTGATGACCGCCTGCGTGAAGGCCGGCAGGTCGGCGCCGAATCCCTTGTACAGGCTCTCGAACTGCGGAATCACGAACAGCAGCAGGACCACGGTTACGATCACCGCGACGGCCAGCACGGCGGCCGGATAGAACAGCGCCTTCTTAACCTTCTTTTTCAGTGCCTCGCTCTTCTCTTTGTAGGTGGCCACCTTATCGAGCAGTGATTCGAGGGCGCCCGCCTGCTCGCCCGCCTCCACGAGATTCACATACAGGTCGTCGAAATACAGCGGATGTTTGCCGAGCGCCTCATGGAGCGAAGTGCCTCCTTCGACGTCGGCCTTGATCTCGAGGATCAGTCGTTGCATCGCGGCCTTTTCATGGCCGTTGCCCACGATCTCGAAGGACTGCACCAACGGAATGCCCGCGGCCAGCATGGTGGAGAGCTGGCGGCTGAAGACCGCGATATCGCCCGCGTTGACCCGGCCGCCCGAGCGGCTCTGACGCTGCTTGCGGATGCGCGAGGGCGCCACGCCCTGACGGCGCAGCTCCGCGCGCAGACTCTGCTCGTCGGGCGCGAGGCTCCTGCCCTTGACCCGCGCGCCGCGCTTGTCCTTGCCCTCCCAGGCGAAGGGAATGTCGCGCTTGATCGCCCTGACCGTGCCGGTTGCTGCCTGAGCCATACGTTAATCTGTCCTGCGTCAGTCGACGGTAATGCTGTTGACTTCCTCGAGACTGGTCAGCCCATTCTTCACTTTCTCGAGCCCGGCACGCCGCAGATCCCAGACGCCTTCCTTGGCTGCCTGATCGGAAATCTCCACCGCACTGCCCATGGCGAGAATGATGCGGGCAATCGCATCGGTCACTGGCAACACCTGGTAGATACCCGTGCGGCCCTTATAGCCGTCGGTGCAGTTCCCGCAACCCTTGGGAGCGAAGAGCTTGAGCCCACCCTTGAGGTCCGCTTCGGTAAAACCCTCCTTGAGCAGGGCATCCTTGGGGATGTCCAACGGCTGCTTGCACGTGTTGCACAGGCGCCGCGCCAGGCGCTGCGCAATGATGAGGTTCACCGAGGTCGCGATGGCGTAGGGCTTGACGCCCATGTCGACCATGCGCGTCAGGGTGGACGGTGCGTCATTGGTGTGCAGAGTCGACATCACCAGGTGGCCCGTCTGGGCCGCCTTGATGGCGATCTCGGCGGTCTCGAGGTCACGGATCTCACCCACCATGATGACGTCCGGGTCCTGGCGCAGGAAGGCGCGCATGGCCGCCGCGAAGGTCAGCCCCACCTTGTTGTTGACGTTGACCTGATTGACGCCGGGAAGATTGATTTCCGCCGGATCCTCGGCGGTGGAAATGTTGGTGTCCTCGCGATTGAGGATATGCAGGCCGGTGTACAGCGACACCGTCTTGCCACTGCCCGTCGGACCCGTGACCAGGATCATGCCCTGGGGCTTCGCCAGGTACTTGAGGTACAGCTCCTTCTGGAAGGGCTCGTAGCCGAGCGAATCGATCCCGAGTGTGGCCTGCGCGGGATCCAGAATTCGCAGCACGATCTTCTCGCCGAACAGCGTCGGGCAGGTGCTGACGCGAAAGTCGATGGCGCGATTCTTCGACAGCTTCATCTTGATACGGCCGTCCTGCGGGACGCGCCGCTCGGCGATGTCGAGGCGCGACATGACCTTCAGACGGGCCGACAACTTCTGCGCCAGCTGCACGGGAGGCTGCGCAATCTCCTTCAGTACTCCGTCCATGCGCAGGCGCACGCGATAGATTTTCTCGAACGGCTCGAAGTGAATGTCCGAAGCTCCGCGGCGGATGGCATCCAGCATCACCTTGTTGACGAAGCGCACGATCGGGGCGTCTTCGACGTCGTCGCGCCCGATCTTCTCGTCGAGCTCATCCTCGCCGCCCGTGACCTCGAGGGCCTCGAGATCGACGTCCCCATCGTCCGTGAGGGCCGACATCTGGTTGTCGACCTGCTCGATCGCCTTGTCGACCGCCTTCTGGAGCTTGTCGTCCTCGACGATGACGGCCTCGATGCCGAGACTGGTCTGAAACTTGATCTCGTCGATGGCGTGGAGGTTCGTCGGGTCGGCCACCGCGAGAAACAACCGCTTGCCGCGCCGGAAGACCGGCAGCACGCGATGCTTGGCGAGGAGCTTGTCGCTGACGAGTCGAACGGTCTCGAGGTCGAGGTTCAGCCCGTCAAGATCGAGCAGCGGCACGCCGAATTCGTTCGATGCGGCTATCGCGATGTCACGTGCGTTGGCCGCACCGCTCGACACCAGATGGGTGACGACGCTCGTCTTGCGCTCGCGTGCGACGTTCACGGCTTCCACCATCGTCGCCTCGTCGACCACGCCGTCCTGTACCAGGCGCTGGGGCAGCCCGCCGAGGCCCCCGCGGGCGGAGCCGAGCGCTAAAGAGGCGTTGTCATTCATGGACTTACGACCAACAGGACCCGGCGAATGAGAGGTTGAGGTTCAGTTTACTCGAGAAGACGCGGCGCGCAATTGTCAAATCCTCGCCGATTCTGAATCACCCGGCCGCTGCGGCGGCGGGGTGCGCGTCACACTTGTGATTTGGGGGCTAAAAAGAAAGCCCCGGCACGGGGCCGGGGCTCAAAGACTCCAATGTCGAATTCAGGAGTCGATTACTTGCACTGCGTCGGCACGTAGCGCGCGGGGACCGTCGCTCCACCCGTAGTCTTCAATCCCAAGGTCCCTGCGGTCGCCACTCCAGTCGACTCGCATGCCCAGTCGATGTTTCCGCCAACGGCGGCCAGCAGGGCTCCATTGACATTCGGCGTAAGAATGACCGTATCGCCACTGATCTGAGGCGTAGCGGCACTATAGGTAATCGTGATGGCGCCCGTGGTGGTGCTGATGGCCACAGACGTTACGTACTTGCTCGCCGTGGTAGGGGGACTGGCATTCCACGCGGTCGCGGCAGCCGAGACACCGTTCAGCCCGTTCGTCTGGAAGCCCTCGGATACCGTAGTCTTGGCAGACGACGCGAGGTTCAGGCCTTCCGTCACTTTCGCGCGGACCGTGTAGTCCGTATAGGCCGGGATGGCGATGGCCGCCAGAATGCCGATGATCGCAACCACGATCATCAATTCAATGAGGGTAAAACCCTTTTGCGCAGACTTCATTGCAGAAACTCCTAAAAAATTTGAGGTACAGAATCGGCGGCGCAAAAGGCGCCTCGTACAGATCAAAGCAAGGCGCATGCCAGGATACCGTTGCCCGCCTAAGTCGCTGATTCTTACGTAGAACGACTACTTTCTGGTGTGGCGCAGTTCACATAGTTCTGTCGCACACTGACGCCACCGGCTGGAGGCGATGTCAGAAAGTGACCCAAAACGTCACCTGAGCCGTGCTCAAATTCAGCGCCCAGCCCAACATGCCAACGCCGACCGGCTATTCGATCCCGAGCTTCTTGATCCGATAGCGCAAGGCGCGGAAGCTCATTCCCAGCAGCTTCGCCGCCGCCGTCTTGTTGTAACGGGTCTTCTCCAGCGCCTTCACGATGGCATCGCGCTCGATACTTTCCAGCTGGCTTCCCAGCGCGCTGTTGCCTGCAGCGGCAGCGCCAGTCGCCGGCGTGAGTGACCCCGCCACCGGGGCGACGGCGCCGGCACGGAGGCGAATGTGCTCGGGCGTGATCACGCCCCCGGTGCTCAAGGTCACTGCCCGTTCCAGGACGTTCTCGAGCTCGCGCACATTGCCGGGGAAGGGGTATCCCTTAAGCGTCTGCAGCGCGTCCTCGGACAGCACGGGCGCGGCTGCGTTCGTGCGGCCCGCCAGGCGGTGCAGGATCGTGGCGGCGATTTCCCCGATGTCGCCACTGCGCTCACGCAGCGCCGGTACGCCCAGCTCGATCACGTTGATGCGGTAGAAGAGATCCTCACGGAACAGCCCCTGGGCGACCAGATCGGCGAGGTTCTTGTGGGTCGCCGACAGGATGCGCACATCGACGCTCTCTTCGCGCGCCGCGCCGATCGGGCGCACGGTCTTCTCCTGCACGACACGCAGCAGCTTGACCTGCATGTGCAGCGGCAGATCCGCCACCTCGTCGAGAAACAGTGTGCCCCCTTCGGCGCTCTGGATGAGCCCGGTCTTCTCCGCCACGGCGCCGGTGAAGCTGCCGCGCTTGTGACCGAAGAGCTCGCTCTCCATGAGCTCGGTCGGAATGGCGCCGCAGTTCACCGCTACGAACGGACCTTCGTGCCGTGCGCCGCTCTCGTGGATCATGCGCGCGACCAGCTCCTTGCCGGTGCCGGACTCCCCGCAGATGTGCACCGGGGCCTGGCTGCGCGCGACCCGCGCGATCATGTCCCGCAGCTGCTCCATGATGGCGGAGCTGCCGAGCAGGCGCGGGCCATGCAAGGTGGCGGCGCGGCGCTTGTCGGCTCCGGCGCGCAACCTGATCGCGCTGCCCACCAGCTTGCGCAGCACGCCCAGATCGAGGGGCTTGGAGACAAAATCGAAGGCGCCGAGCTTCAGAGCACGTACCGCGGACTCGATGTTGCCGTGAGCCGTGATCACCGCGACCGGCACTGCAGCGCGGTTTTCCTGGATCCAGGCGACCAGATCCAACCCGTCACCGTCCGGCAGGCGCATGTCGGTGAGACACAGGTCGAAGCGCTCCGCCTTCAGCAGCCGCCGTGCACCGTTGAGGTCGGATGCGGTGCGCGTGGTGAGATTCATGCGACTCAAAGTCAGGCTTACGAGCTCGAGCAGATCGGGCTCATCGTCCACCACCAGCACCACGGGCTGATCGGACGCACTGCGCGGGCCTGGCGCCGCCTCGTTCATCACATTTCCCACCGGCGCGGGTCCGCGAACACCAGTCTGAAAACACTGCCGCCGCCGGCGCGCGGCTCATAGAGGAGCGTGGCACCGTTGGTCTGTGCCAGCTCGCGGGCGAGGAACAAACCGAGGCCCGTGCCACGGCCGCCACTGTAGAAGGGCTCGAAAATGCGCTCGACGTGCTCGGGCGCGACGCCCGGCCCGCGGTCGGCGACTTCGAGGAACGGGCGGGCGTTCGGGACCATCCGCCCATATCGTATCTCGACGCCGCGCTCGGGGTCGTCCTGCGCGGCGTGCTTGAGCGCGTTGTCACACAGGTTCCAGAGGATTTGCCGCAGCTGGTCCGGATCGACGCGCACCTCGACGTCGGCATCGGCCCCGCCGACGGTGAGCCGGGCACGCGGCCACTGCATGGTCTCGCAGAACTCTGCGTGGAACTCTTCGGTCCATGCAGGCAGCGACAGGCGCTCCAGGCGCGCCCGCTCGCGCCGCGAGAGCCGCTGCACATTGTCGATGATGCCGCTCACGCGCTCGGCGTTGGCACGGATGATCTGGGTCAGGCGCCGGTCTTCGTCGGTCAGGTGAGGTGATTCCGCCAGCAGCTGTCCGGCGTGACTCATGGCACCGACGGGGTTACGAATCTCGTGGGCGATGCTCGCGCTCAGGCGCCCGAGGGCTGCGAGCTTGGATTGCTGGACTCTCTCGCCGAGGAGGCTGGTGTCCTCGAGGAAGATCAGCAGTGGGCCCGGATTCGTGGAAGCAAGTGGCGCGAAGTGCGCCCGGATCAGGCGCGCACCGTCGGCGGCGACGAACGTCGGGTCCTCGGCGGGCTGTGCTCCGGTGCCGGCGGTTCCCTGGCGCCAGGACTCCAGTAAAAAGAGGAGTCGGGGGCAGGCCTCGCCGATCAGGGCATCGGGGTAGGCGTTCTCGTCCCCGAGGATCTGGGCGGCGGATTCGTTGATGAGCCGGATGCGGTCGTGGGCGTCGATCACCAGAATACTCTCGCGCAGGTGCTGCACGATGTACTGCGAGAGCTGCGCCAGGTTGGCGAGGTCGATTTCCTGGCGGCGCACCAGAGCTTCGCTCTCGCGCAGCCTGTTGGCCACCGGCCAGGTGGCGAGCGCGACGATGAACACGAAGACGCCCAGGAGTCCGGCCGTGGTGTAGTCGGTCGCCGGCGTGACTCCGGAGAAACCGGTGAACACCTGCTGCACGAGCACGGCGAGCGCTGCCACGGCCGCGATCAGGAGCGCATCGCGACGGTCGGCGAGCACGGTGAGTGCCAGGACCGGCAGCACCAGGAGGATCCCGAGCCCGCTCGCGACGCCGCCACCGGCGTACAGGATCAGCCCGAGGGCGACGGCATCCACGCTGGCGTTGACCAGTGCCACGATGCGCAGGCTCGACCAGCGGAGCCGGCGCGCGATGATCAGCAGCACCGCGGCGGTGAAATACGCGATGCAGGCTCCGACGAACAGCGTCGGCCGGGCCGCTACCAGGCCCCAGGCGGGCCCGGCGAATGACTGCATCGTCAGCAGCAGCAGCGGCACCAGCAGGCGATACAGGCTGAGGAGCCCGATCACGCGCCAGGCGAGATCGCTCGGAGTGAGGGATGGGGTAGCGGCGCTGGCCGGGGATCGAGGCAAGGTGGCTGGCGGTCGTTGAAACTTGATGCGACTGTAGCATCTTCGCCTGCGCCCGGAACGCGACCCGTATCGCAGGCGCGGGCGTTTTCGAGCAGAATGCGCGCCTTATGCGTCACCGGCATTCACGATGAATCTGCACGAGTACCAGGCGAAAGATCTGTTCCGCAGCTACGGAATCCCGGTGCCGGCAGGCAAGGTGGCGGCGAGCGCCGAGGAAGCCGCGGCGGCCGCGGGCACACTCGGTGGCGCGGTGTGGGTGGTCAAGGCCCAGGTGCACGCGGGCGGCCGCGGCAAGGCCGGCGGGGTCGTCGTTGCCAAGGATTTGGACGCGGTGCGCGCCGCCGCCGCGGCAATGCTGGGTACGGTTCTCGTGACCCATCAAACAGGCCCTGAAGGGTTGCCGGTCCACCAGATCTACGTAGAACAGGGCTCCAAGATCGCGCGCGAGATCTACCTGAGCTTGGTGCTGAATCGCGAGGCCGGGCGCATC